>Ga0207652_10000309_pt1 | contig 50266 bp, 48 predicted proteins | sample KBSC63BmetaG_FD_184334 | JGI IMG/M metagenome (GOLD analysis project Ga0207652, IMG submission 184334) | Corn rhizosphere microbial communities from Kellogg Biological Station, Michigan, USA - KBS C6-3B metaG (SPAdes) (version 2) | ecosystem: Host-associated > Plants > Roots > Rhizosphere ... | reverse complement strand
TGTAGTAGTGCTCCTCCTTCTCGACCCGCGGGTTCTCGCAATGCTGGATCTCGACCGAGTAGCCGAGGTGCTCGCCGGCGTGCTTGACCAGGTGGGCCAGCTCGATCACCGAGAACTGCTCGGTGAACTGGTTGAAGACGCGGAACTCGCCCGACTCGGCCGGATTCAGCGCCGCCAGTTCGACGCAGGCGAGTGTGTCGCGGATGTTGAGGAAGCCGCGGGTCTGGGTGCCGGCGCCGTAAACCGTGAGCGGGTGCCCGATCACGGCCTGCAGACAGAAGCGGTTGAGCACGGTGCCGAAGATCTCGTCGTAATCGAAGCGGGTGATCAGACGCTCGTCGCGGCCGCTCTCCTCGGTCTCGATCCCGTAGACGACGCCCTGGTTGAGGTCGGTGGCGCGCAGGCCCCAGGTGCGGCAGGCGAAGTGGATGTTGGTCGAGTCGTGGACCTTGGAGCAGTGGTATAGCGAGGCCGGCAGCTTGGGGAAGGGCAGGGTGTCGCGGCGGCCCTTGTGCTCGATCTCGATGTAGCCCTCCTCGATGTCGATCTCGGGCTGACCGTACTCGCCCATCGTGCCGAGCTTGACCAGGTGGCAGTCGGGCACGTGGTCGCGGATCGCGAAGAGCAGGTTGAGGTTTCCGATCACGTTCGCGTACTGGGTCTCGACTGCCTTCTCGCGGGAGGCCATCGAGTAGGGCGCCGAGGCCTGCTGGCCGTAGTGGATGACCGCCTCGGGCCGGGTCTCGGCAACGACCCCGTCGAGGAAGTCACCGTCCTGAACCGGCCCGACGAAACTTCCTATCTTGGCCTCGCCGGAGAGCTCCTTCCAGGCGGCGATGCGCTGATCGAGGTCGGCGATCGGCGTCAGCGAGCCGGTGCCGGCTTCTTCGTGCCAGCGGCGGCGAGAAAAGTCGTCGACGACTGAGACCTCGTGACCGCGGGCCGAGAACCTCATAGCCGTCGGCCAGCCCAGGTAGCCGTCGCCCCCAAGAATGAGAACGCGCATAGGTCGCGGCAGCGTAGCGGACCGGTGGGACGCGTGCGAGGGGTGAGGCAACCTCCGGCGGCCATACGATCAGGCGCGATGAACGGCTTGGCAGAGCGCAATGGCGGTCGTGCGGGGATTGTCGCGCTGGTCCTGATCCTGCTGCTCGGACTGGGATTGCGAATGAACGAGGCGTGGGACGGCCGGGCACCGGTCTTCGACGCCGCCGCCTACGCGACGATCGCCGCCAACCTCGATCGGGGTAACGGCTTCACGCTGGGATCGAGCGCGACCCAGCCCGCCAGCAACTATTCCCCCGGCCTGCCGCTCTTCGTCGCCGGCGTCTACAAGCTCAGCGGCGGCGTGCACGAACGGCTGGCGCGGGTCGTCCTCGCGCTCCTCGGCACCCTTTCGATCCTTTTCGCCTACCTGATCGCGTTCCGTCTTCGCCGCTCGATGCATTGGGCACACCCTGGTGTGCCCAATGCATCGAGCGGCGCGGCTGGTTTGGTCGCTGCCGGGGCGGTTGCGATCTATCCCGCCCTGCTCGAGTACCAGGGGATGCTGATGGGTGAGCCGCTGGCGGCGACACTGCTGACGGGGGCGGTCCTGGCTGCGCTGTGGGCGGCAGACTCCGAGGGCAGGGCGAGATGGCTGCTGCCCGGTGTCACTCTCGGCGCTCTGGCGCTCGTACGGCCGGAGTACCTCGGCGTCGCCGTGCTCGTGAGCCTGGTCGTATTGGCCAGGAACTGGCGCGCCGGATGGCGCGCGGCGCTGACCCCGGCTGCCCTGCTACTCATCGGCGTGGCGGTGATCGTCGCGCCGTGGACGATGCGCAATGCGATCGCGCTGGATCGCTTCGTGCCGGTCTCGACCGGCGGCGGGCAGGTGCTGTTCGCGGGCACCTACCTGCCATCCGACGGTGATCCGGAACGGGTCGGAGCCGAGGTGGTCGAGCGACACCCCGGGCTTTTCGGCCCGCATGCGGTGAAACGATTGCGGCTGGAGCAGATCCTGGCGCCGACTAGCTCGCAGCGTCATCCGGGAATGGAAACCGACAGGGCGCTTTCGAGAATGGGCAAGCAACAGCTCTGGGACGACCTCAGCGAAGAGCCGCTCGAATATGCCGGCTTCATCGCCAAGAAGATTGCCCGGATCTGGTCGCACGGACCACGGGAGGTGATGCACGAGCCGGGCTGGGAGCTATTGCACTGGGCGCTCCTCGCCTTTGGCCTGGTCGGCCTGATCATGCTCGCGATCCAGCGCCGCTGGGAGGCGCTGCTGATCGCAGCGATCTTCCTCGCGATCACCGCGATCAGCGCTCTCTTGGTGGCCTCGCCACGCCGGGTGCTTGTGATGTTGCCGCTGCTCGCCGCCCTCGCGGGCGTTGGAGCCGGCGCCGCCTGGCAGCAGCTGCGCGTCAGTCTTGGTTGTACGTCACCTTGAAGGTGAGCTTGACGAACATCGGCGTGTCGGCGCCACGGAAGAGGCACTTGTAGGAGACGACATCCGGTTCGGTCGAGTGGACGGCCGGCGTGCAGTAGTAGCCAGCGACGCTCTTTGGCTCCTCAATGCGCAGCGAGAGAAGCCTGTTCATCGCCTTCTTAGCCTGGCCGCAGGTCGCGTACCGAGCCTGGACCGAGTTGACGTTGCTGGCGACGAGAGTGCCTTTGACCGTTTTTCCGATGACGTTTTTCGAGCTGGTGGTGCAGGTCTTCGGGGCGCTCTTGGCGGACGCCGCAGGGGCGACGGCGAGAGCGAGTGCCGCGACCATGGCGGCGGGAAGCGAGAGGCGGCGCATTTTTGATGCTCCTTTATGTCGGGGGAGTTGTCTGGGCAAGATTCTGCGGGCGGCCGGGATAGCCTGCCGCGATGGGCTCCCTGAAGAAGTGGCTGCGCGGGCTGCCCGAGCGCCACGGGCGCAAGACGCTCGTCCTGCTCGCCGCGATCCTGCTGCTCGGCTTCGGCCTGCGCGCCTACCGCGTGGTCGAGCCGCTGCCGAAGCCCGGGGACGACGCCCATGCCTACTACGCCCTCTCGAAGTCGCTCTACACCGAAGGCAGCTTCGGCGGGCCGACCTTCAAAGACCCGAGCGACTGGTCCCCGGGCGCACCACTGCTCTACGCCGCGAGCTTCTACGCGACGGCCGGGGCCCGCGAAGGAACGGCGCGCATCGTCGAGCTGCTGCTCGGCCTCGCGACCATTGTCGTCGCCTACCTCCTCGGCCGCCGCATTGCCTGCCGCCCCGCCGGCCTGCTCGCCGCCTTCGCCGTCGCCGTCTACCCCCCCTTCATCCACTCCGTCGGCGCCCTCTATTCGGAGCCCCCGGCAATGTTCACCCTGCCCGCGGCAGTCCTAGCTTTCCTCTGGGCCACGGATCTGAACCGTCCTGATCCCGCCGCTCCTCGCGCGGGTGGCACGAGGGAGGGGGGTGTTCGGCCGAGTGAGGCCGCTAACACCCCCCTCCCTCGTGACAGGACCCGCGCGCTGCGGTGGCTCGCGCCGGGGTTCCTCTTCGGCCTGACAGCCATGTTCAGACCCGAGTACCTGCTAGTGGGAGCGGCGTTCGCGTTGCTCGCTCTGATCAGAGTCGGTCACGCCCGGGGTTGGAAGCCTGGCTTGGCCGCGACCGCGCTGCTGGTCGCCGCGATGCTGCTGCCGATCGTCCCCTGGGCGATCCGCAACCAGGTCGTCCTCCACCGCACGGTGCCGATCTCCACCGGCGGCGGCAAGGCCCTCTACGTCGGCACCTTCCTGCCCGCCGACGGCGAATACCAGCGGGTCAAGGCGATCCTCGCCAAGCGCTACCTGCACCGCGAATACGACCCCCACTCCCAGGCCCTGGAAGAAGTCAACCCGGTGCCCCTCTTCAACCGCGTCGCCCACCGCTACCCGGGCCTACCGCGCGACTCGGCCCTGGGCAAGATCGGCAAGCAGAACTTCTCCCGCTACTTCGGCGAAAACCCGATCGAATACATGGCGATGACCGCGCGCAAGACCTGGAGGATGTGGAGCGCCGGGATCGGCGAAGCGATGGAAAGCACGGTTGGGCGAGTCATCCAGACGCTGATCGTCGCTCTCGCCATCGCCGGTCTCGCGGGGCTCGCCTGGCGACGCTGGTGGTGGGAGACGATCGCGATGGCGACCCCGATCGCAGTGGTCACGGCCGTCGGTGCGATCTCGCTGGCCGCACCGCGCCGCAACGAGGTGCTGATGACGCTGATCTTTCCGCTCGCCGCCGCGGCGCTCTCACGGGGGACGGCCGCCCTATTGTCCAAGCGGTAATGGCTCCCTATGCAGGCATCTTTCCGGCCGAACTGACGGCCCTGCGCAGCGTCGGCCTGATTGGCGCGGTCGCACTCCTCATCTACGCCGTGGCGCGGCGGCGCACGCTGCGCAACGTCGACGTGCTGATCCTGATCGCCGCCGGCCTCGGCTTGCTGCTCGTCTCGGGCACCGAAATCACCGACAAGCTGCTTTCCGCCTTCTCCTTCGAAAAGGGCAACGGCGGCCGCATCCTCGGCCTCGCCGTCTTCGCCATCTTCGTCCTCTTCCTGCTGATTCTGCGGGCGCTCTCGCAGGGAGCGCGCAACGCCCGCCAGCTCTCGGCGGCGCTCGAGGGTCTCGCCTGGGAGGAGTTCCGCCAAGCGAAGCTCCCGGAACGCTTTCGCCACAAGATCGCGATCCTTGTCCCGGCTTACAACGAGGCCGAGAACCTCGGCTACGTGCTCGACCGCATGCCCAGCGAGGTATGCGGCGTCGAGACCGCGGTGCTCGTGGTCGACGACGGCTCGCGCGACGGCACCGGGGACCTCGCCGCCGAGCACGGTGCCGCCGTCGCCCGCCACGTAACCAACCGCGGCGGCGGCGCGGCGCTGCGCACCGGCTACCGGCTTATGGTCGAATCGGGAGCCGAGGTCGTCGTCACCCTCGACGCCGACGGTCAGCACCTGCCCGCGGAGATGGAGCGCTTGGTCAAACCGGTGCTCGACGGCGAAGTCGACGTCGCCCACGGCTCGCGCGTGCTCGGCCAGGCCGACCGCAACCACTTCGCCCGTGAGCTCGGCATCGTCTTCTTCAACCGGCTGGTCTCGGCGATCACCCGCACCCGCGTCACCGACTGCTCCAACGGCTACCGCGCCGTGCGCACCACGGTCCTGCCCCAGCTCGTCCTGCGCCAGGAGCAGTTCCACACCTCCGAGTTCATGATCGAGGCGATCAAGCGCGAAATCCCCGCCCGCGAGGTGCCGATCACGGTCGAGCAGCGACTGCACGGGCACTCGAAGAAGCCGGCCGTGTTTCGCTACGGAATGGGCTTCGCCAACGCAATCGTCCGCACCTGGCTGCGCTAAGGCCGCTTCGGCGGGATTAGCTTCAACTGGCGTGAGCCGAGGCGCTCGCCTTCGCCGCCGAGGCGGACGAAGGCCCGGATCGGCGTCGCTTTGGCGACGGTGAGCCAGAAGCGGCCGCGGCAGCGGTGATCGAGGTGTTTACTGGCGAAGCTCTTCCCGTTGCGGCTCAGCTGCACAGGCAGGCCGCCTCTGCCCTGACACGGGTCGAGCCGGACCTTGACCTCGAAACGCGCCCCGCCGGGTCGCAGTCGCTTGGCCGCGATAAGCAGGCGGTCGTGCGGCTTCTCCAAGCTCTGGACATTGTCCGCGGACGACGAAGCCATCGGCAGGTTCGCCGCTATGGCAAACGCAGCTGCGATTACAGGTAGGGCAAAGCGGCGCAAGGATCCTCCCGTGAACGACGCCCATCGTCTACCCGGCCGCCCGCTTTAGCGAACCCCCGGGTGCCGGACCGCCCCCGGGTCGGGCAGATAGAGATCGGTGCCGCAGCGGGGGCAGACTTGGACGTAGAGCTTGAGCGCCTTGCGGCAGTTGGGGCACTGGCGTTCGGGTTCGTCCTTCTCGCGGCGATAGAGGATCACCGCGATCAGGCCCAGTGGCGGCAGCACCGTGCCGATCACGAACCAGACCCAGAACGAGCTGCCCTTGGCCCTGCCGATGATCGCCGTGGCTACTCCGAAGGAGAAGGCGATGAAGAGGTACTCGAATCCCATGGCCCTATTGTCGCCTCCAGCGCTTTCGGGTGCCCGATCGAGCCGACCTCGGAGATGTCGCGCCGGAAGGGCAGGCTGGCGGTCCAGTCGATAACCGCGCGGGTCTTGCGGGCCGCGCCCGGAATCTGGCTCATGTGGTAAGTCCGCGCCATCCACCAAGCGGGGAAGCCGCGGAAGGTGCGGCCGCCGACCTTGCCCACGGCCTTGTAGCGGCCGAGGTTGACGAAGGCCGCGTTGCCCTTGTAGGTGAACGGGCTGGCGCTGCCGATGCCGAGCTCGGCGGCGATGTTGCGGGCCGCGACCGGCCCTTGGCGGACGGCGTGCTGCGCGGTGGGTGGGCAGAGACCGCCGCGTGGATCCGGCGCCGCGGCGCAATCGCCGATCGCCCAGACCGAGTCGAGGCCTTTGACGCGCAGGTGATCGTCAACCGGCACGCGTCCGCGCTCGTCCAGCGGCAGGGAGAGCCGGCGCAGGCTCGGGTGCGGGGCAACGCCGGCGGTCCAGACGACGGTCCGGGTGGGCAGCGTCTCGCCGGTGGCGATCCGGGCGGAATCCGCGCGCACCTCCTCCAGGGTGGTGCCGAGGCGGATGTCGATGCCGCGACCGCGCAACTCACGCAGGGCGTAATCGGCGAGCTCAGCGTCGATCTCGGGTAGCACCCGGCTGCTGGCCTCGACCAGGACCCAGCGCATGCCGTGCAGGCGCGCCCGCGGGTAGCTCTCGATCGCATCGGCGGCGAAGTCCTGCAGCTCGGCGAGCGCCTCGAGGCCGGCGTAGCCGCCGCCGACGAAGACGTAGGTGAGCAGCTCCTCGCGCCGCGCCGCGTCCTCGGTCGCGTTGGCGGCCTCGAGCGTCTCGATCACGTGATTGCGCAGCCAGATCGCGTCGGCGAGGCTCTTGAACCCGATCGCGTGCTCGGAGAGCCCTGGCACCGGCAGCACCCGGGAGACCGAGCCGAGCGCGAGCAGTAGCTGGTCATAGGGAAGCCGCTCTGTGTCGCCCTCGCGGGTGCGCAGCTCGACCGTCTTGGCGACCGGATCGTGACCAGCGATCGAGCCCAGGCGCAGGTAGGTGCGCTTGAGGATCTCGCGCAGCGGCGTGACCACGTGCCGCGGCTCCAATGTCCCCGCCGCCGCCTCGGGAAGAAACGGCGTGTAGAGCATGAAGTTGGCGTCGTTGACCAGGACCAGCCGGGTCGATTGCCGCGGCATGATCCGCTCCAGCTCGCGCGCTGCCATCGCACCCCCGAATCCACCACCGGCGATGACGACGTTCCAGGCCATGGGCTGACGGTAGCAGCTTGTAACAAGTTGTTACAAAGTTTAATCGGCACATGACCGATCGGGGGAGGCTCGTCAGAGCAACAGCGGGGAGGCTCTGACGAACCTTCCCCCGATCGGCTCAAGCGCCGAGGTGCTCCTTGATCAAGCGGTTGACCTCTCCGCCATCGGCGCGGCCCTTGGTCTCCTTCATCACGGCGCCGACAATCGCGCCGATTGCCTTGCCGTTGCCAGCTTTGATCTGCTCGGCGGCATCAGGGTTGGCCTCGATCGCAGCGGCAACAATTCCCTCAAGCTCGCCGCTGTCCGAGATCTGGGCGAGACCCTCGCGCTCGACGATCGCATAAGGGTCGCCGCCCTCGGCGACTAGCGTGGCGAGGACGGTCTTGCCACTGCCGTGGGAGATCTTCCTCTCCTGGACCATGGCAATCAGAGCGGCAAGAGAGTCAGGGGTGACCTTCCCCGCGTCGGCATCTACTTCAGCCTGGCGCAAAGCGGCAGTGAGCTCGCCCGTCACCCAATTCGCCGCCGGCACTGCCCCGGCGTCACCGGAGGCCAGGGTCGCCTCGAAAAATTCCGCTCTCCATGGTTCGGTTGCCAGCGTCAGCGCGATGTCCTGTGCCAAGCCCAGCTGGTTCGTATAGCGCGCGATACGCGCCGCCGGTAGCTCCGGCAGTGACTCGCGCGCCTCGCGCAGCATCGCCTCGGTTGGCGCGATCGGGACCAGGTCGGGCTCGGGGAAGTAACGGTAGTCGTGCGCTTCCTCCTTGGAGCGCAGCGGGTGCAGGCTGCCGTCCTCGGGATGGAAGTGAAGGGTCTCCTGCTCAACCCTCTCCCCCGCTTCGATCAGCCCGCGCTGGCGGGCCAGCTCGGCTTCGATCCCGCGCTCGAGGAAGCGGAAGCTGTTCATGTTCTTCAACTCGGTCTTCGTCCCCAGCTCATCGCTACCGGCGGGCCGCACCGAGATGTTGCCGTCGACGCGCAGGCTGCCCTCCTCCATGTTGACGTCGGAGACGCCGAGCTGGCGCACTGTCTCGCGCAGCAGGCGCGCCCACGAGGCGGCCTCAGCGGCGCTGCGCAGGTCGGGCTCGGTGACGATCTCGACCAGCGGCGTGCCGCCGCGGTTGAAGTCGACCAGCGAGGCGCCGGAGCCGTGGATCCGGCCCGACTGGCCGACGTGGATCATCTTCGCCGCGTCCTCCTCGAGGTGGGCGCGGTGGATGCGAACGTCGCCCAGCCGGCCGGCGCCCGCAATCGGGATGTCGTACTGGCTGATCTGGTAGGCCTTTGGGCTGTCCGGATAGAAGTAGTTCTTACGGTGGAAGATCGAGCGCGGCGCCACCTCGCATTCCAGCGCCGCGGCGATCCGCAGGGCGAAGCGGACCGCCTGCTCGTTGACCACGGGCAGCACACCGGGGTGGGCCAGGCAGATCGGACAGGTATGCACATTGGGCTCGTCCCCGAAGGAGAGCTCGCAGCCGCAGAACATCTTCGTCCTGGTGGCGAGCTGAACGTGAATCTCCAGCCCGATCACCGCCTCCAGCTCAGCCATCCCCCTCCCCCCTGCTTCCGGTGCGCCTTTTGCTCGCCCCAGGCGCATAAGGCGCACCGGAAGGGCGAGCGTCGAAGGCGATGCCCTGCTCGAGGGCGTAGGCGGCGTCGAGCAGGTTGCGCTCGCCGAAGGCGGGAGCGGCGATCTGGAAGCCGACCGGCAGCTCGGGACCACCGCCGGCCGGCTGGGCGAGGCCGGCGGGAATGGAGATCGCCGGGATGCCGGCGAGGCTCATCGGCACGGTGAAGAAGTCGTTGAGATACATCGAAAGTGGGTCCGCGGTTTTCTCGCCGAGCTTGAAGGCAACCGAGGGCGAGGTCGGGGTGACGACGAAGTCGACCTGGTCGAAGGCGCTCTTGAAATCGCCGGCGATCTTCGTCCGCACCTTCTGCGCCTGCCCGTAGTAGGCCTCGTAATAGCCGGAGGAGAGCGCGTAGGTGCCGAGCATGATGCGCCGCTTGACCTCGGCGCCGAGCCCCTGTGCCCGGGTCTGCTCATACATCTCGATCACGTCGCCGCTGGAGGGAGCACGCATCCCGTAGCGGACGCCGTCGTAGCGGGCGAGGTTCGATGAGGCCTCGGCCGGAGCAATGACGTAGTAGGCGGAGATGCCGTGCTCGGCGTGCGGAAGGGAGACGGTGTCAACCTCGCCCCCCAGGCTCTCGACCTTCTCCAGCGTGGCTTCGAAGACCTCGCGAACGCCGGCATCGAAGTCATGGCCGGTCAAGTCGCTTGGAACCCCGAAGCGCAGTCCTTTGAGATCCTCGCGATCGGGCAGGCTCGGGGATTTGGGCAGCCCGACCGAGGTCGAGTCGCAGGGATCCTGGCCCTGCAGGATCGCCAGCAGCAGGGCGGCGTCGCTGACGTCGCGGGTGAACGGCCCGCACTGGTCCAATGAGGAGGCGAAGGCGATCATCCCGTAGCGCGAGATCGCGCCGTAGGTGGGCTTGAGCCCGACGATGCCGCAGAGCGCCGCCGGCTGGCGGATCGAGCCGCCGGTATCGGTGCCGATCGCCCAGGGCGCCAGACCGCCGGCGACCGCCGCGGCCGAGCCGCCGGAGGAACCGCCTGGGACCCTCTCGCGGTCCCAGGGATTCAGCACTGGCCCGTAGGCCGAATTCTCGTTGGAGGAGCCCATCGCGAACTCGTCCATGTTGGTCTTGCCGAGGACCGGCGCACCGGCCTCGATCAGCTTGCGCACGGCGGTTGCCGTGTAGGGAGGCGTGTAGCCCCCGAGGATGCGTGAGCCGGCGGTTGTCGGCACGCCCTCGGTGCAGAAGATGTCCTTGACCGCGATCGGGGCGATGCTCGGCCGCTCGACCGCGATCGGGCTCGCGCCACCGTCCTCGTCGCGCCAGAGGTAGGCGTTGAGCTCATCGCCGGCGGCGGCTTGCCGCCAAGCGTCGGCGTACTCGCCGGCGTCGAGCTCGCCCGCGACCATTGCCCGATGGGCCTCGAGGGCCGTCAGCGCCAGCAGCTCGGTCATCTATTCCTCGGCCTGTGGCGAGGGAACGCGGAAGGCGCCCTCGGCGGGGTCGGGTGCCGAGGCCAGCGCCACCTCGGGCGACAGGCTCTCGTGGGGTACGTCAGCGCGCAGGACGTTCTCCAGCTCGACCACGTGGGAGGTCGGCTTGACGCCGTCGAGATCCAGCGCGGCGATCCGGTCGACGTGCTCGAGAATCCCCGAGAGCTCGCCGGCCATCCGCTCGACCTCCTCCTCGGAGAGGCCGAGGCGGGCCAGCTTTGCCACGTGCAGTACCTGCTCTCGCTCGATCACGGCGGCCGATTCTAGGCGCCCCGCCAGTTAGAGTCGGGACGGGATGAGAGGAGAGCGCGCTGAGAAGTTCGTGGTGGCGAACCTGCGGCTGCTGGCGGTCAGCTTTGCCGTCGTCGGCATCCTCTTCATCGCCGTCCCCAGCGGCGTCCTCGACGTGATCTCCGACGTCGGCGAATGGTTCGGCAACAACACCCGGGCCCCGCACACACAGGAGGACCTCTGGCTGGCGCTCTCCTTCGCCTACATGGTCGTGATCACCGGCATCTGCCTCGTCGCGCAGATGGACGTCGTCCGCTATCGCCCGCTGCTGCTCGTGCTGGTGGCCGGTAAGACCGCCTCTTCGCTCGGCTCGCTCGCCTTCTTCCTGATCGACGAACACGTCTTCATCTACCTGCTCAACTTCCTCGTCGACGGCTTCCTCGCCCTGCTCTCGCTCTGGCTCTTCTCGCTGGCCGGTCGCGTCGGCCGCCCGGCCGCGCCCGGCTGACAGCGCCCGCCGGGGCTCTCCGCCGCCGAGCAGCGCACCCTCAGCGCGATCTGCGCGGCGATGGCGCCCGGCCTCGACGGCCTGCCCGCGGCGGAGCGCGAGCTCGACGTCTCCGGCCCGGTTGCCGAGTTCCTGCGCTCGGTCTCCCCGCCGGCCCTGGCGCGGATCAGGCTCGGCCTGCGCGCCTTCGAGTGGCTGCCCTTCCCCTGGCGCTTCAGCCGTCTCGGCGCAGCTGCCGGCGAGGATTTTCTGCGTGGGATGGAGACCTCCCGATTCGGCCTGTACCACGAGCTCCTGCTGATGGCCAAGGTCTTCGCCACGCTGGGCAGCGCCGTATCCCCGAAGGTCGAGCAGCGGATCGGCTTCAGCGCCAGCTGCCGGCTCGCCGACGGATCGCAGCCCGAGGCCGCCGGACCGCTCGGCGAGACCGAGGTCGGCGGAGACGAAGAGGAATGCGACGTGGTCATCGTCGGCTCCGGCGCCGGTGGCGCCGTCGTCGCGGCGACCCTTGCCGAGGCCGGGCTCGACGTGATCGTGCTCGAGGCCGGGGAGAGCTTCAACCGCGAGAGCTATCCACAGGAACCGTTGGACGCGATTGCCACCCTCTACCGCGACGGCGGCCTGACGGTCGCCGAAGGCCGACCGCCGATCCCGCTGCCGGTGGCGCGCGCGGTCGGTGGCACCACGGTGGTCAACTCTGGAACCTGCTTCCGCGCTCCCGATCCGGTGCTGGAGGAGTGGAGTCGACGCTACGGAATTGGCTGGGCGACCGGTCTCAGCGAGGAGTTCAGCGCGGCCGAGCGGTTCCTGCGAGTAGCACCGGTTGACCCCGAGCGGATGGGCCGCAACGGTCAATTGGCGATGGAGGGAGCGGCCGCGATCGGCGCCGGCGGCGGCCCGATCGCCCGCAATGCCGGCAGCTGCGTCCAGTGCAGCTCCTGTCCCTTCGGCTGCGAGATCGACGCCAAGCGCGGCATGCACGTCAGCTACCTGCCGCGCGCCGTGGCGGCGGGCGCGCGGCTGCGCACGGGGATCGAAGCGCGACGGATCCTGATCGAGGACGGCCGCGCCGTCGGCGTACGCTGCACCGCCGCTCCGGTGTTCCCTCGCCTTGCATCGCCGGGCAAAGGAACAGCGCAAGCTGGGTCGCGCCGCTACACGGTCCGTGCCAGGAAGGCCACGATCGCTGCCGGCGGCGCTCTCGGTACCCCAGAGCTACTGCTGCGCTCCGGCCTCGGCGGCCGCCAGGTGGGTCGCAACCTCCACATCCATCCCGCCTGCTGGGTCGGCGCCCGCTACGCGGAGGAGGTCCGGGGCTGGGACGGGGTGATGCAGAGCTATTACATCGACCAGTGGGAGCCCCAGCGCCTCCTGCTCGAGGCAACCTTCACCCCGCTGGCCTTCGGCGGCGCCTGGCTTCCCGGAGTCGGCCGCGCCCACCAACGCTCGATGCTCGAATTCGGCCACGTCGGCTCGATCGGCGTCCACCTCTCGGATCGATCCAGCGGCCGCATCGACCTCGCCGGCGACGGCTCCCTGAGAGCCCGCTACAAGCTCACAAGAGACGATGCCGACCGCCTCACCTTCGGCATAGCCCGCGCCGCCGAAATCCACTTCGCCGCCGGCGCCCGCGAGGTCTACCCGAACATCGCCCGCGTCGGCACGCTAACTCCCGACAAACTCGCCGCCTTCGAGTCGACCCGTTTCAAGCCCTCGGAACTGCGCCTGGAGGCATTCCACCCGATGGGGACGGCGCGAATAGCCGGCCAGGGTGAGGGCGTCTGCGCCGCCGACGGTTCAGTCCATGGCCTCGACGACCTCTACGTCGCGGACGCCTCGCTCTTCCCTACCTCGGTCGGCGTCAACCCGATGATGACGGTCATCGCCTTCGCCGCCCGGATCGCGGCTGAACTCGCGAAGAGCGCCGGGTAGCCCCTGTCAAAACACTCAAGCGAGGCTCCTGCCGAGCGTTTTGACGGGGGCTATCCGGCGCTCCCCACGCCTGTTCAGCTGCCAGCCGGTGGTGGTGGTGGTGGGCCCGACGACGGAGGCGGCGAAGGCGGCAGCTGAGAACTCGGCGGCGGGGGTGGCGTCGCCGAAGGAGGCGGCGGCGGAGGAGGTGTCGACGCGGTGTGTTGGGGTGGTGCCGAGCCTCCTGCGGAGAGTCGATCCGCGGCGTCGCCGAAGCTGATCCCTTCTTCTTTCATCGTGCTGTAGCCGCCGTAGGCAACGCCGGCCGCGGCGATCAGCCCCAGGAAGATGCCGACGCTGAGGGTGGCGTCGACCGAGACGCCGCCGTAGCTGCCAAAGCTCGGCGGATCAATGATGCGGAAGAGGATCAGCAGGACCGAGATCACGCCGAGGACGGTGACGATGGTGCTCATCGGAACCGAGGGCTCATAGGGCGAGTCGGCGAGGCGCAAGCCCACCATCACGAGTGCGGCGACGATCGCGACCACGAGCACGATCGGAATGAAGTCGAGTGCATCCCAGGCGCTGCCACCGCTACCCGGCACGCTGCCCGAGAACCCGCCGACACCGGAGACTTCGACGCCGAACCAGTCGAAGAACATGAAAATGAAGAGCAGGATCGCCGAGCCGCCCGCGATCTTTTCTCCCGGGCTGAGCTTGTCTAGATGGTCCATCAATCCTCCGGTCGAGCTAGGGGTCGGGCCGACATTACACCCGGGCTCGCGCCGCGGCCAACGTATTTACGAGCAGCATTGCGACTGTCATCGGGCCGACCCCACCGGGCACCGGAGTGATCGCGGAGGCGGCCTCAGCGGCCGCCTGGAAGTCGACGTCGCCGACCAGCCCGGCGTCGGTGCGGTTGATGCCGACGTCGATGACCACGGCGCCGGGCTTGACCGCGTCGCCACCGAGCAGGCGGGGCACCCCGACGGCCGCAATGAGCACATCAGCGCGACGGCAGACGGCGGCAAGGTCACGGGTGCGCGAGTGGCACATCGTCACCGTCGCGTTTGCCGCCAGGAGGAGGCGGGATACCGGGACGCCGACGAGCTTCGAACGCCCCACGACAACCGCCTCCGCGCCCTCGAGCTCGACCCCATCGTGGCGGAGCAGCTCCATCACGCCGGCCGGAGTGCAGGAGACCAGACCCGGCATGCCCTGGGCGAGGCGGCCGGCGTTGACCGGAGTCAACCCGTCGACGTCCTTGCCGGGATCGATCACCGCGATGATCCGGTCGGGGTCGATCTGCTCGGGCACCGGGAGCTGGACCAGGATCCCGTCGACGTCCTGGTCCGCATTCAGTTTCTCGACCAGGGCAATCAGCTCCCGCTCGGTCGTCTCCACCGACAAGCCGTGATGGAAAGAACGTATGCCGACCTGCTCGCAAGCCCGGTGCTTGCCGGCGACGTAGACCTCGGAGGCGGGATCGTCGCCGACGATCACGGTGACCAGTGCCGGCGGGCGGCCACGCTCGGCCTCGAACTCCACGACTTCAGCAGCCACCCGCTCGCGCACCTCAGCAGCGACCGCTTTACCGTCGATGATTCGTGCTGCCATCGTGCTTATCTCCTCCGGATCGGTGCGTAATCGGCCATCAGCTTGCGCTCGCTGCCATCGCTGGAAAAGCGCACGACGACGACGCCCCCCGCCTCGACCGCCGTCACCACCCCTTCACCGAAACTGGCGTGGACGACGTCGTCGCCGGTTTGCAGCTCCAGGGTCGGACCGGGATCGATCGGGGCTGCCGCGTCCTCCCCTGAGGCCCAGCCGATGCCGGCGGCGGCGCCCGGAGCGCTCGAGTGGCGCTCGGTCAGCTCGGCGGGGAGCTCGTCGATGAAGCGCGAGGGCAGGTTTCGCTCAGAGCGACCGAAGAGACTGCGTTGGCGCGCCCAGGTCATGTAGAGCCGGCGGCGGGCGCGGGTGATGCCGACGTAACAGAGCCGCCGCTCCTCCTCCTCGGCGCCCTCTTCCAAGGCCCGCATATGGGGGAAGGCGCCATCCTCGCAGCCGATGATGAAGACCGTGTCGTACTCGAGGCCCTTGGCGTTGTGCAGGGTCATCAGCGTCACCATCGACTCCGGCTCGCCGTCGATCAAATCGTCCTGCTGGGTGTAAAGCGAGATCTGCTGCAGGTACTCCTCCAAGGGCGGGATCTCGTTCTCGCCCTCCTGCTCGCGCTCGATGTCGAACTCGGCCGCGCCGGCGATCAACGCCTCGAGGTTCTCGGCCCGGCCCTCGGCTTCTATCGTGCGCTCCGCCGCCAGCGCTTCCAGGTAGCCGCTCTCGTTCAGCACCGCCTCGAGCAGGCCCGCGACCGACCCTTCCTCCCCGGCCCGTTCGCGCAGCGCCGCCATCGCCTCGTAAAAGCGGCCGACCGCCTTGATCGCGCCGCCGTTCAAGCCGGGCACCTCCTCGACCGCCTCGATCACCTCCCAGACCGTCTTGCCGGTGGTGTTGGCGTGGGAGGTGATTCGGCCCTGGGTGGTGTTGCCGATCCCGCGCCGGGGCGAGTTGACGATGCGGGCAAAGGAGACCTGGTCGGCGGGGTTGGCGAGCAGGCTGAGGTAGGCGACCGCGTCCTTGATCTCGGCCCGCTCGTAGAACTTGGTGCCACCGATCACCTGATAGGCCACGTCGAAGCGGTTGAGCGTGTCCTCCAGCACCCGGCTCATCGCGTTGGTCCTGTAGAAGACGGCGACGTCCTCGCGCTTGACGCCGTCCTCCTCGGCCAGGCGCTCGATCTCCCCCGCCACCCAGCGCGCCTCCTCGTGCTCGTCGGAGAGCTCGGAGAGACGCACCGGCTCCCCGCCCGTGATCTCGGTCCAGAGCTGCTTCGGCCGTCGCTCGCGGTTGCGCTCGACCACGGCGTTGGCGGCGGAGAGGATCGTCTGCGTGGAGCGGTAGTTCTGCTCGAGCTTGACGACCTCCGCCTCGGGGAAGTCCCGCTCGAAGTCGAGGATGTTGCGGATGTCGGCGTGGCGGAAGCCGTAGATCGACTGGTCCTCGTCACCGACGACCATCAGGTTGCCGTGCTCCTCGGTGAGGAGCTGCAGCAAGCGGTACTGGGCGTGGTTGGTGTCCTGGTACTCGTCGACGAGCACGTGGCGGAAGGTGCGGCGCCAGCGCTCTCGCGCTTCATCGGAGAGTTCCAGCACGTTGACGGTGCGGACCAGGAGGTCGTCGAAGTCCATCGCGTTGGCCGCGAGCATGCGCTTCTCGTAGAGCTCGTAGGCCGCGGCGGTGGTTTCCTCGAAGACGCTGCCCTGCGCTTGCGCATAGGACACGGCGTCGACCAGCTTGTTCTTGGCGCCGGAGACCTGCGAACGGATCGAGCGCGGTGGGTAGCGTTTCGGGTCGATGCCGAGCTCGGTCATGCAGCGTTTGAGCATGCGCAGGGAGTCGGACTCGTCGTAGATCGTGAAGGTGCGTGCGTAGCCGAGCTTCTCGGCGTCGGCCCGCAGCATCCGCGCGCAGGCCGAATGGAAGGTGGTCACCCACATCGCCCGCACCGATCGACCGACCAGCGCCCCCACCCGCTCGCGCATCTCACTCGCCGCCTTGTTGGTGAAGGTGATCGCGAGTATCTCCCCCGGGCGCGCCGCGCCAGTCGCCAGCAGGTAGGCGATGCGGTGGGTGAGCACCCGGGTCTTGCCCGAGCCGGCGCCGGCGAGGACCAACAAGGGGCCCTCGCCGTGGACCACTGCCTGCCGCTGAGGCTCGTTGAGCCCGGCGAGCAGGCGCTCGGCGCGGTCGGCACCTGGCTCGATCGGCGCGCCTTCAGCGGCCTCGAGCCCTTCCGGCGCGTCCTCGATCTCGCTCTGAAGCGTCACCCGCCGAGCATAGCCAGGGGCTCGGCGGGCGCCGCACTCAGGCTAGGAGCATTCTTTGGCGATTTCTTCGAAGCCCTTGCCGTCGCTGTGGAAGAGCAGTTCTTCGACTTCCGCCTGGTTGGCTTCTTCGAACGTCTTGAGGAAGCAGGTGGCGAACTTCGAGCTTCCTTCGGGGGACCCGTTGATTTCCCGTGCGAACGTTTCGATCAGCTTGTCGTGGTCGAATTTGGTGAACTTGATGACTTCGTTCATCTTCCACTGGTCATCGTCCTTCACCAGCGCGACTTCAAGCGTCTGGCCGCTGAGGCTCTTGCCGCCGGAGAGCGTCACTTCCGCCGTCGCATCGGAGCCGTTCACTTCCGCATTGGCAACTGTGGCCGCACTCGCGTTTTCTTCTTTTTCGGCTTCTTCTTCGCAGCTCTTCACGGCGGCCTTGCCGCTTTCCTGAGATGTCTGTTCCATGAAGTTCTGGGTCTGGACCTCGGTGCAGGCAGCGGGATCGGTGGTCGTCGCAGCGGTTTCGATCGCTTCTTCGACCTTGCTCGTCTCGTCACTGCTGCTGCCGCAAGCGGCGAGCGCAAGGGCTGAGACGATGATCAGACAGGGCAGGAGGAGACGCTTACGCAAAATCGGGTCCTTTCGAGAGTGGAGTGCGGGGAACAACGCCGGGCAAATTAACTCAGCCACCGGCGGACGAACGGCCGGTGCGCTCGCGCAGCTCGCTCGCCGTGCGACCGTCGCCGGCAGCCTCGGCGCCGTCGAGCTCCGCCAGGCGCCGCTCCAGCTCGCCGATCCGCTGTGAGAGCGACTTGATCGCCTCGGCGATCGGGTCGGGCAGGTGGATCCAATCGGCGTCGGGCCCCTCGACCCGTTTGCCGTCTACTTTGACCGGGTGCCCCGGGTTGCCGACCACCGTGGCGCCAGGCGGCACGTCCTCGATCACCACCGTGTTGGCGCCGATCTTGGCGCCGTCGCCGACCGCGATCGGGCCGAGCAGCTTGGCGCCCGAGCCGACCGTGACGTTGTCGCCCAGCGTCGGGTGCCGCTTGCCGCGCTGGAAGCCGGTTCCGCCCAGCGTCACCCCCTGGTAGAGCGTCACCCGCTCGCCGATCTCAGCCGTCTCGCCGACGACGACGCCGGAGCCGTGGTCGATGAAGAACTCGCGCCCGATCCTCGCCGCGGGATGGATCTCGACCCCGGTCACCGACCGAGTCAAGTAGGCCAGCACCCGCGGCACGATCGGCACACCGGCCTCGAGCAGGGCGTGCGCGAGGCGGTGGGCGAGCAGGGCCTGCACCCCGCCCCAGCTGAGCAGGATCTCCAGGCTGGAGACTTCCTGCGCGGCTGGATCGCGATCGCGAGCCGCGGCGACGTCGGCGCGCACCTCGATCACCAGCCTCTTCCAGCGGTTCATGGTGAGAAGAAGGGTAGGGACACGTAGCGCTCGCCCGAGTCGCAGACGATCGTCACCACCCGCTTGCCCTCCATCGCCGGCCGCGCCGCCACCTCCAGCGCCGCCTTGACGTTGGCGCCGGCCGAGATGCCTGCGAGGACCCCCTCGCGCTGGGCGACCAGGCGCGCCGTCTCCAGCGCGTCCTCGTCGCCGACGGAGATGACCTCATCGATCACGCTGCGGTCCAGCACCGAGGGCACGAAGCCGGCGCCGATGCCCTGGATCTTGTGCGGCCCCGGCGCTCCTCCCGAGAGGACCGGCGAGGTCGCCGGCTCGACCGCGACAATCAACGTGTCGGGGCTGCGCTCGCGCAGGACCTGGCCGACGCCGGTGATCGTCCCCCCCGTCCCAACCCCGGCGACGAAGGCGCCGATCTCGCCCCCGGTGTCGCGCCAGATCTCCTCGGCGGTCGTTTTCCGGTGCGCCTCCGGGTTGGCCGGGTTGGAGAACTGCTGCGGCATGAAGCCCTTGCGCTGCTTGCGGATTTCCTCGGCCAGGTCGACCGCCTCGGTCATCCCCCCGAGCGAAGGGGTCTCGCGGACTTCGGCGCCGTAGGCGCGCAGCAGCTTGCTGCGCTCGCGGCTCATCCCCTCGGGCAGGGTGAGGATCAACTCGTATCCGCGCGCCGCGCAGACCATCGCCAGGGCGATGCCGGTGTTGCCGCTGGTCGGCTCGACGATCACCGACTTGCCAGGCTCGATCAGCCCCTCCGCCTCGGCCGCGTCGATCATCGCCACGCCGATCCGGTCCTTGACCGAGCCACCGGGGTTGAGTTGCTCGAGCTTGACGCAGATCTCACCGGGAAGTCCCTCGCCGAGCCGCGCGAGAGCGACCATCGGCGTATCGCCGACGACCGCCGCAGCGCTGTCCCCAACCGGCATCAGGCCTGAAGCGTAGTGCGGGGCGCTAGATGAAGTACATGCCGAGTCGGGGGGCGCAATCCCGCATGAGCAAGCGGCTTGCTGTTTCCGTGCGCCAGTTATGCGCCAGTAAGCACCGCGCCAGCCGTGCGGGCGGCTTCTTCGTCCCGCTCTCGTTGAGCTTCACGCGGGCGCCAGCGGTCGATCCGTCAACGTTGCCGTGGCGACATGCAGCGGGCCGTTCCCCCCGCCCTCGTCAGCGAGATAAAGGGCGACTCCCTCTTGCAGAGATTCAAAAAGCTCGTCAAGGGTGTCCCCGGAGGCGAAACAGCCGGGCAACTCTGGAACGTCCGCCCAGTAGCTGCCGTCCTCGATATGAATACGCGCAGTTAGCTCCATAGGTGAAGTTCCTTCATCTTAGCTCTGCCTGTTTGAGAATCGCCTGGGCCAGGCCGGTTGGGTAGTCACGCCCCTTGTGTTGCGGGAGCGTGATCGGGCGACAGCCGGGCTTGGTCATCTTGACCTGATGCTTGCCGCCGCGAGCCTGCGTCCAGCCATTTTCCTTCAACAGCTTGATCGCCTTCTTCTGATTAAGCGTGCCCTTCATCGGCCGAGCGACGGTAGCCCTCGGTGCGGCGGAAACGTTTCGGCGGCGTGTCTCATGCGCCAGTTGTGCGCCAGTACGACCGGAAATAACCGGACTCAGCCGGACTGAAAACCGCCTGAACAAGCGGAATCGCAACGGCGATGCGGCCCGATCTAGATGAAGTACATGCCGCTGCCGGCGGCCTCGGCCTCGCGGCGGGCGATTTCGGCGATCGTGGTCTGGACGAAGACTTTGCGCAGGGCGGTGACGCCCTCAGCCCAGATGCCCCCCGCCTCGTCGGCCTCCTGGCCGACCTTGCCGTCAAGGGCCTGGACAACCTCGAGCACGGAGATCTCCTCGGCCGGGCGCGAAAGCGTGTAGCCACCGCGCATGCCGCGGTGGCTGGTCAGCAGACCGGCGCGGCGCAGGGTCGAGAAGAGCTGCTCGAGGAATTGCTCGGGGATATCACGGCGCTCGGCCAGCTCCTTGATTGGCACCGGGCGCTCGCCCGAGCGCGCAAGCTCCGCCATCGCGACCACGGCGTAGCGCGACTTCGAGGTGATCGAGATCACAACCGCTTTCTACCGCACCGCCCGGACTGGGTTAGGATCGGTGGCATCGGGCTCCAGGGCTGACGATGGAGCCATCGCCGAACACCTAGATATCGGAACCGGTCCTGAGCGAGCGTCCACAGTGCCTTGTCGTAGATGGTCACCCGATCGTCCGCATCGGCGTGCGCCGAGCGCTGCAGGATCGCTTCGAGTGTCAGGAGGCGGCCAGTCGCGAGGAGGCGGTCGACCTGGTCCGCGACGTCGGCAGCATCGACGTCGCGATCCTCGACATGCGGCGTCGCCCCGACGGCCTTGACCCGACCCCCCTCGGCGCCACCGAGACGATCCGGATGATGCTCAAGTCCGAACCGGGGCTCGGCATCGTCGCCCACGGCGAGCGGGCCGAGCGCCATCTAGCCAGCGCCGCGCTCAAAGCCGGCGCCAGCGCCTACGTCTCGCGCACCGCCAGCGGCGAGCTACTGCTGCGCGCCGCCCAGGCCGCTCTTTCCCAGGAAAGCTTTGTCGATCCCGACGTGCCGCCCCGCGGCAGCCGCGGCAAGCTGACCAAGCGCCAACGGGAAATCCTCCAGCTCCTCGCCAACGGCGAATCGACCACGGTCGCCGCCCGTGAGCTCGACCTCAGCGAGGAAACGATCAAGACCCACACCAAGAACGCGCTGGCCCGGCTGGGCGCCCGCAACCGCACACACGCGGTAGCGATCGCCCTGCGCGAGTCCTTGATCGAGTAGGACGCCGCGCCGGAGCGCTAGATCCAACCTCGATCGCGGGCCGTAAGAACCGCCTGGGCGCGATCGACGGCCCCGATCTTGCCGTAGACGTTATGCAGGTGGGTGCGGATCGTCGAGACGGAGAGCTGCATTTCGCTGGCGATCTGCTTGTAGACCATGCCCTCGGAGAGGTGGCGCAGGACGTCGAGCTCCCGGGCCGAGAGCGGGCAGGGCTCGGAGACGCGGGAGACATCGTTGCGAGCGTAGGGAAGCTGGTAGAGCAGGTCGCGCAGGGCATCGGGGCTGAGCCCGCAGCGCTTGGCCGAGGCGTGCAGGCGCTCCGGTGAGACCGCCTCTCCCTGGCTGTAGTGGGCGACCATGTCGGCAGTCCCAACCAGGGCGGCCAAGCCCTCTGCGTCGTCAGCGTGGTGACGCTCGATCGATACCGCGATCCTCTGCGGCAGGCTCCAGCGCCGCGCCAGCACGCCACCGACCAGGGCGTGGTCGATGCCAAGCCGGTCGCGTTCCTCGCGCAGGCGCTGCTCGGGAGTTCGAGAGAGAACGTCGAAATGACCGCGATCGCCGGGATGAAGGTTGGCGATCACCAGGCGGCCGACGTCGTGCAGAAGCGAGGCGACGGCGAGTTCGTCACGATCCTCCCAGCCGACAGCGCGGCCGATCTCATCAGCGGCCTGCTGGGTGGCGAGGGCGTGTACGCGAAAGCGCTCCGGGCGCATCTCGCGTCCGCCGTTGGTCTCGAAGAAGTCGAAGACCGGCGCGGTGCCGGCGATCGCGAGGACCCCTGAGGGCTTGAGGATGTCGATCGCGGCCGGAACCGAGCCAACCGTGGCCACCGGCGAGCTGGAGCGGTTGGCAAAGCGCAGCACCGCGATCGCCAGCCCGACATCGGCCTCGACCGCCTCGATCAGATCGCCGACGCGACCGGTCTCGGCCGTGGCGGCCCGCATAACCCGGGCCCGCGACTCGAGCAGCACCGGGAACTTCTCCACCGCCTCGAAGGCGGCGGCGAGGCGGGCGCCCGGAGCGGGCCTGCCGGCGTCTTTGCCGACGGCGCCCGGCTTGGCTTTGCCATTGGTATGGGGCTTGGTGGTCTCCATTGCGAGAGATGTCCTCGACTGCCTCATCGGCAGCAAAGGACGCACGGTTTAGCCCGACCATCCCCAAAATTAAGGTGCAGAAAAACGCTATATGTCCATTTAGGCGGATTTCAGCGGTCTCGCTTGTCCACTAGGACCGCAAGCGGGCGAGCGCAGCGTCGATACGGGCCAGCGATTCCTCGCGCCCGAGCACGGCCAGCGACTCGAAGATCCCGGGCGAGACCGATGTCCCGGTGATCGCCACCCTAATCGGCTGGTAGACCCTGCCGGGCTTGGCCCCGAGCCGCTCGGGGATGGGGGCGAGCGCAGCCTCGATCGCCTCGGCGTCAAAGACGGATATCCCGGCCAAGGCACTGAGAGATGCCTCCAGCGCCTCGAGCGCCCCGTCCTTCATCACCTTCCCCCAAGCCTTCTCGTCCTCAACGGGCGGCTCGAAGAGAAAGCGGATCAAGCCCCAGACCTCGGCCAGTGTCTGGGCTTTCTCCTGGGCGATCGCGCAGGCGGCGCGCAGCCGCTCATCGGGCTCGCGCCCGAGGTGGCCGGCGACCGCGGCCGTGTACTCGGCGAGCGGCAACTCGCGCATGAAACGACCGTTGAGCCAGCGCAGCTTCTTCTCGTCGAAGATCGCGGCGGAGCGACCGACGTCCTCGACCCGGAAGCGGCGGACCAGCTCCTCGGTCGCCATCACCGTCGTGTCGTCGTCAGTTCCCCAGCCGAGCAGGGCGAGGTAGTTGCGAACGGCCGCCGGCAGGTAGCCGGCCTCGCGCAGCTCCTGCACCGAGGCGGCGCCATGGCGCTTGGAGAGCTTCTTGCCGTCTGGTCCGTGCAGCAGCGGCAGGTGCGCATAGCGCGGCGCCTCGTGGCCGAGCGCGGTGAGGACGAGCAGCTGCTTGGGGGTGTTGGAGAGATGATCGTCGCCGCGCACGACCTCTGTGATCGCCATCTCGGCGTCGTCGACCGCGACCGCAAAGTTGTAGAGGACCGAGCCATCACCGCGGGCGATGACGAAGTCGTCATAGCTGCGATTGGGAAAGCTGACCGGCCCCCGGATCAAGTCGTGGACGACGGTCTCGCCATCGTCGGGCACGCGCAGGCGCACCGCGGCGCCATCGTCGGAGGTCGGCTCGCCACGGTAGCCGCGATCGGCGCCGTGCTTGGTCTTCCAGGCCTCAACGTCCCTGGCGGTGGCGGAGTCGCGATAAGCGGCGCCGGAGTCGAGTAGCTGCCGCAACGCCTCGGCGTGGAGATCGGCCCGCGACGCTTGGGAGACCGGGCCAACGTCCCAGTCGAGCTCGAGCCACTCCATCGCGTCGAGGATCTGGGCAACGTTCTCCTTGGTTGAGCGCTCGCGGTCGGTGTCCTCGATCCGCAGCACCAGTTCGCCGCCGCCGTGCCGGGCCGCAAGCCAGTTGTAGAGAGCGGTACGGGCGCCGCCGATGTGCAGGGCGCCGGTCGGCGAGGGGGCGAACCGGACTCGGATCGGGGCGTCTTCAGGCACGCGGGCAATCTAGATGAACCGCGCCGGCGACCCGGGCCGGCCGATCCATAGGATGCGAGCCGATGCTGATCGGCTCGCACGTCTCGACCTCGGGAGGGCTGGAGAAGGCGATCGAGCGCGGCGCCGAGCGCGGCTGCGAATCGATCCAGATCTTCAACCAGAGCCCGCGCATGTGGCGGCCGACCAAGTACGGGCCGGAGGACTTCGCCGCCTTCAAGGAGGCGATGTCGAACTCGCCGGTCGAAGCGGTGGTGATCCACGCCGTCTACCTGATCAACTGCGCCAGTCGGGACCGTGAGTTGCGGGTGAAGTCGCAGGCCTCGCTCACCCACGCCCTGAGGATCGGTGACGAAATCGGCGCCGCCGGGGTTGTCCTGCATCCGGGCGCCCAGGTGAAAGAGGCGCTGGGGCCCTCGATGAAACGGGCCGGCAAAACGATTGCCGCGGCGCTCAAAGACAGCGACCGCTGCCCGCTCCTGCTCGAGCAGACCGCCGGCCACAAGGGTCTGCTCGGCCGCGACTTCGACCAGACCGCGGAGTTGATCGAGATCGCCGGTTCAGGCAAGCGTCTCGGGCTCTGCCTCGACTCCTGCCACCTCTTCGTTCAGGGCTATGACATCACCGACGAGGACCACCTGGCCAAGGTCGTCGACGAAGCCGATGCCAAGGTCGGCCTCGACCGCCTCCAGTGCCTGCACGTCAACGACGCCGCCGCCCCGCTCGGCTCCTGCCGCGACCGCCACGCCAACCTCGGCAAGGGCGAGATGGGCAAACAGGGCCTGGCGGCCTTCCTCTCCGAGCCAAGATTCGAGGGTCTGCCGGCCACCCTGGAGACACCGGGTCCAGACAAAAAGGGCGCCGACCGCAAAGAAGTATCGGCGGCCAAGCGCCTTCGCAAAACGGGCCTCGAGCGGCGCGGCTGACCCGCTCGGTGGGGAGAGACATTCGGCGCCTCCACTTGTGGGGAGATGCCGACGATCAGCCACTTCTACGGGATAGCGATCCGAATGTTCTTCGACGATCACAGCTTCCCTCACTTCCATGCTCGGGATGCCGAGGGGGCCGCCAAGGTTCGTATCGACAATCTCGAAGTCCTCGCCAGCAGCCTGGGACGTCGTCAACTTCGATTGGTGCTTGCCTGGGCCGAGATTCACCAGGGCGAGCTGGCAGATAACTGGCGACGGGCCCGTGCACATGAAACACTGAAAGCAATCGACCCATTGCCATGAACGGCCTTACTCCCGACATCGTCGAAGCCTCTGTCGTACGCCACGGCGTCGTCAGATTGACGTTCGCGGACGGACTGAGCGGCGAGGTGGAGATTCTTCAGCGAATGTGGGGGCCGGTCTTCGTGCGGGCCCGCACGGAGGAGGGCTTCGCCGAGATGTACCTCGATGCCGAGACAGGCACCATTGCCTGGCCGGGCAAGGTCGACCTTGCCCCCGATACGCTCTACGTACGGGTTCGGACCGGGGCCTGGCCAGAACCGGCCCGAGCTATCTGACGCCGAACAGCTCGATCCTGTTGCCCCAGGGGTCGGCGACGTAGAACCTGCGCAGGTCGGGAATCGTCTCGTCCCAGCGCACCTCGACCCCTGCCTCGCGCGACCTCTCCGCGAGCCGATCGAGACCCGCGAGAGCGACCCGCAGCGCCAGGTGGGCCTTGGTCGCGGGTGGTCGCGGGCGAGAGATCCAACTCGATTCCAACGTGAAGCTGATCGGCGCCGCAGGCAAACCAGACGCCGCCGCGGCCCCGCAGGGCCTCCGGCTTCTCCAGCTCACTCAAGCCAAGCAGCTCGCCGTAGAACCGCCGCGCCGCATTCTCACCGCCGACCGGCGCGGCGACCTGCACGTGGTCGATACCCTGAATCAGAGCTACTTGAGGTGAACGCCCGAGATCGCCCGGCTGATGACCAGGCGCTGGATCTCCGAGGTCCCCTCGAAGATCGTGTAGATCTTGGCGTCGCGGTGCATCCGCTCTACCGGGAACTCGCGCGTGTAGCCGTTGCCGCCGAGGATCTGGATCGCCCGCTCGGTAGCCCAGACGGCGACCTCGCCGGCCTTAAGCTTCGACATCGAGCCCTCGGCATTTTCGAATTTTTGGCCGGTGCGGCCCATCCAGGCGGCGCGCCAGACCAGCAGCCGGGCGGCATCGATCTCCAGCTTCATGTCGGCGAGGGTGAAGGCGATCGCCTGGTTCTCGATGATCGCCCGGCCGAACTGCGAGCGCTCTTTGGCGTACTCGAGGGCGTACTCATACGCGGCGCGGGCGATTCCAACCGCCTGCGAGCCGACGGTGGGACGGCTCGCCTCAAAGGTCTGCATCGCCGCCTGCGACTTCGCCTTTTTGCCCTCGCGCACACGGGCGAGGCGCTCGTCCAGCTTCTCCTTGCCGCCGAGCAGGCACGAGCCCGGAACGCGGCAGTCGTCGAGGTGGACGTCGGCGGTGTGCGAGGCGCGCAGGCCGTGCTTCTTCACCTTGGCGCCCTGCTCGCAGCCCTTGGTCCCCGGCGGGATCACGAAGGCGGCGTGCCCGCGCGAGCCGAGCTCGCGGTCGACCGAGGCGATGACGACGTGGACGTCGGCGATGCCACCGTTGGTTGCCCACGCCTTCTGGCCGTTCAGCACCCACTCATCGGTGGCCTCGTCGTACTTGGCGGTGGTGCGGATCGCGGAGACGTCGGAGCCCGCGTCCGGCTCGGATGAGCAGAAGGCGGCGACCTTGGGCTCCTCGGCGCTGCCGAAGCACTGCGGGATCCACTCCCCCATCTGCTCCGGCGTCCCCTGACCAAAGATCGCGGCGACGGCCAGCGAGGTTCCCATGATCGCCATGCCGATGCCTGCGTCTCCCCAAAAGAGCTCCTCGTTGGCGATCGGCAGGGTCAGGCCAGTGTCATCGCTGAAGAACTGGCCCAGCGCTTCGAAGCTGTAGAGGCCGATCTTGGCCGCCTCCTGAATCACCGGCCAGGGGGTCTCCTCGCGCTCGTCCCATTCGGCCGCGGCGGGGCGGACGACACCCTCGGCGAAGCCGTGCACCCAATCGCGAATGTCCTTCTGGTCCTGATTCAGCTCGAGGGTGAACTTCGGCTCCTCGCTGGGAGCACCCTCACCTCCCGCTGCCTCGGCCATCAAGCTCTCCTCCTCTGCCTCTGCCTCTGCCACTGCCGCTGTATCAGTCATGGCGCGGGATCGTACAGGGACCAAGGCTGAATCAGGTCGCGCTCAGACGTCGCGCAAATCGAAGGCCTTGATGCCCTCAGGACCGGCGTCGGAGCAGTCGAAGAAGCGGCGGTTGACGCAGTCATAGGACTCGCCCGCTCCCTCGTATGCCTGCTCGACCGAGAACTGGCAGTGCGGCAGCGCGTCGCCGGTCATCTTGACGCCACCGAAGCCGCCCGGCTGCAGCACGGCCTCGAGATCGACCTTGGCGGCGAAGACGTCCTGCATGCAACCGACGTACTGGCTGCCGGTCAGCATGTCGACGAAGGAGTAGAGGTAGCGGCAGCGCATTTCGACGCAACCGCGCGGCTCGACCATCTTGTCGCAGAAAGAGCGGCACTGGCGGCACTCGCCCGTCTTCTCGCGAATCGCTGGCATGAATGAAGTCTACGGACCCCCGACCGTGAAAACCAAGCAGTTCGGCGGGCGCAGGGAGCGCAGCGTGCTCCGCACGCCCAAACCGCCGAGGACTCCGAAATGCGCCGGTTTGCAGCGGTCAGGCGGCCAGGGCGGTGGCGCTGGAGAGAACCTGGTCCAACTCGCTACGGAGCTTGCCGGAGGAGCGAACGCGGAAATTGTCACCGCACCTGAGCTCCGTCGTCCGCCCGTCCGCCCCGAGCAGGGCGACCCGGACCTCTTCGTGGCCCCTGTGGTGTTCGAGCACCGCCTTGATTTCCTCGATCAGCGCCTCTGAATAGGCGGCTTCGGCTACCTCCACCTTGAACGGACCGCTCGCCGCACTGGCTACCGCCGGCGCCGCGGCGATCTCCGCGGCATCGGGTTCGAAGCGTTCGGCCTCCTGGACGACGAGCTTGGTCTCGCCGCGGTCCTTGTGATCGAGGCGGCCGCGGACGATGACGATCGCGTCGGGCTCGATCACGACGGCGTTCTCGGACTCATCGGCCTTGAAGACCAGCATCTCGACCTGCCCCTCGACGTCGTCGAGGGTGGCAAACATCATCTGGCTACCGCTCTTGGTGCGGATCTTCTTGCACTCGGTGACGATGCCGCCGACCGTCACCCAGGAGCCATCCTGCTTGTTGGCGAGGGCGGCGATGCCGCAATCGACGCGGGCGCGCAGGGCGCCGCGGACCTCGGTCAGCGGGTGCTCGGAGAGGTAGGTGCCCAGGGTCTCCTTCTCCATCGCCAGCAACTCGGCGCGCTCGAACTCGGCGGCGGAGATCGGCGGGCGGTGGTGCGCCTGGGTCGCGTGCGCGCCCGCCCCCGTCTCCTCGCCGAAATCGAAGATCGAGCCCTGGCCGAGTTGGGCGTCCTCCTGGGCCTTCTGCCCCGCCGACTGCGCCGCCGGCAGCGCCTCGAGCATGCCCTTGCGGGTGGCGCCGGTCGAGTCGAGGGCGCCGCACTTGATCAGGCATTCGATCGCGCGTTTGTTTACCGCGCGGGAATCAACCCGCTCGCAGAAGTCCCAGATCGAGGCGATCGGGGTGTCCTCGCGCGCGCGCAGGATCGCCTCGACCGCGGCGTGGCCGACGTTCTTGACCGCGTCGAGGCCGAAGCGGATCGCGTTCTCGGAGACGACGAAGCTGTGGTCGGAGGAGTTGACGTCGGGCGGCAGCACCTCGATTCCCATCTCCTCGCAGCGGTTGACGAAGAAGGGCACCTTGTCCTTGGTGTTCATCACCGAGGAGATCACCGCCGCCATGTACTCGGCCGGGTAGTTGGCCTTGAGGTAGGCGGTGCGGTAGGAGATCAGCCCGTAGCAGGCGGCGTGGGACTTGTTGAAGGAGTAGTCGGCGGCGGCTTCGTTCAGCTTCCAGAGGTCTTTGGCGACGTTGGGGGCGGTGTTCGATTCCGCCATTCCCTGCATGAATTTGTCCTTCATCGTCGCCATCAGCTCGCGCTTCTTCTTGCCGATCGCCTTGCGCAGGTCATCCGCCTCGGCGCCGGAGAAGCCGGCCATCTGGCGGGCGATCGCCATCAGCTGCTCCTGGTAGACGACGCAGCCATGGGTCTCCTCGGTGATCGCGCGCAGGCGCGGGTCCGGGTAGCGCACCGTCGAGGGGTCCTTCTTGCCCTTGGCGTAGGCGGGGATGTAGGCCATCGCGCCGGGCCGGTACAGGGCGCCGAGCGCGACCAGATCGGCGAACTCGGTCGGGCCGACCTTGCGCAGGGCGTCGCGCATCCCCTCCGACTCGAACTGGAAGACACCGGTCGAGTCGCCGCGAGCAAGCATCTCGTAGGTCTTGGCATCGTCGATCGGGATCGCTTCCATGTCGACCTCCTCGCCGCGCGAGCGGCGGATGATGTCGATCGCGTCCTCGATCACGTCGAGGTTGCGCAGGCCGAGGAAGTCCATCTTCAGCAACCCGATCTCCTCGATCGGTCCCATCGAGTACTGGGTGACGATCTTGTACTGGCGCTCGGCTTTGCCGTTGCCGCCGGCCGGCGCCGGGGCGGTCTTGTCCTCGGCCAGCTGCAGCGGCACCACCTCCTGCAGCGGGCGGTCGGCGATCACCACCGCGGCGGCGTGAATCGAGTTGTTGCGGATGATCCCCTCGAGGCCCTGGGCGACATCGATGATCTTCTTCGCGTCGGGCTCGGCGTCGTAGGTCTTCCTCAACTCCTGGCCGTCCTTGAGGCATTCCTCGAAGGAGGGGCTGCGACCCATGATCGGCTCGGGGATCTGCTTCGCCAGGCGGTCGCCGGTGCCGTAGTCGAAGCCGAGCACGCGGGCGGCATCGCGGGTGGCGGCGCGCGGCGCCATCTTGCCGAAGGTGATGATCTGGGCGACCGATTCGCGGCCGTACTTGTCGGCGACGTAGCGGATCATCCGCTCGCGGCCGCGGACAGAGAAGTCGATGTCGATGTCGGGCATCGACTTGCGGCCGGGGTTGAGGAAGCGCTCGAAGAGCAGGTCTTCGGCGAGCGGGTCGATGTCGGTGATCGTCAGCGCGTAGGCGATGATCGAGCCCGCCGCCGAGCCGCGGCCCGGGCCGACCGCGATGCCGTTGTCCTTGGCGTATCGAACGAAATCCCAGACGATCAGAAAGTAGGAGGGGAAGCCCATCTCTTCGATCACGCCGAGCTCGAACTCCATCCGCTCGACCGCCTCGGCCGGCAGCGGGTCCCCGTAGCGCACTCGCATGCCCTCTTCGGCGACGCGGCGCAGCATCGCCTCCGGCTCCTCGCCGTCGGGCGTCGGATAGCGCGGCAGCAGCAGCTTGCCAAGCTCGATATCGATGTTGCAGCGCTCGGCGATCTCCAGCGTGGTCGGCACCGCCTCCGGCCACTCGGCGAAGGAGGCCGCCATTTCCTCGGAGTCCTTGAGGTAGAACTCGTTGGTGTCGAAGCTCATCTTCGGCGCTTCCAGGGTCGACTTGGTCTGAACGCAGAGCAGCGCCGCGTGGTCTTCGAAGTCCTCGCGGCGCAGGTAGTGAACGTCGGCGGTGCCGACCAGCGGCCGGCCCAGCTCGCGGGCGTAGCGGACGATCCCCTCGTTGGCCTTGTCCTGCTCGGCGATGCCGTTCTTCTGCACCTCGAAGTAGACCTGCTCGGGACCGAAGGCCTGGATCAGGTCGTCGAGGTGGCCCCGGGCGTCGTCGGGACGCTCCTCGATCAGGCGCCGGCAGAAGCGCGACTGCAGGCAGCCGGTGAGCACGATCACGCCCTCGGCGTGGGCGGCGAGCATCTCCATATCGACGTTTGCCTTGCCGCGCGAGAAGCCCTCGAGGAAACCGGCCGAGGTGAGCTTGACCAGGTTGGCGAGGCCGGTGTTGTTCTCGGCCAGCAGGGTCAGGTGATTGCGCTCGTACTTCGGCTTCTCCTTGATCGCCTTTACGTCATCGACGAAATAAGCCTCGAAGCCGGCGATCGGCTTGATCCCCTGCTTCTTGCAGGCCTTGAAGAGATCGACGGTGCCGTTCATCACCCCGTGGTCCGTCAGTCCCAGAGCGGGCTGCCCCATCTCCGCCGCCCGTGCCGCCATCGCGTCGATCTTGCAGGCGCCATCGAGCAGCGAGTACTCGCTGTGGGCGTGCAGGTGGACGGCGTTGCTCACGGGAAAGCGATCATGCCAATCCAGTCAGATGTCACGACCCCGATTTGGGAGTCTTTCGCGCTACTTCCGTGTGTATTCGGGGGCGACGATCCCAGGAGGGGTTCCGCTTAACTTTTTCGGTGGAGACGTCGTTGCTGGCGCCGCAAGGAATTGCCGAAAAAGTGCAAGACGCTCCACCCCTCCTGGGATCGTCGCTCAGCCACAGACCCAGGCACTTGGGCCCGAATCCGCCCAGATTTCAGCCGCAATTCGGTCTTGTTCAGCCTTGGGAGCGCTCTGGGGCTCCCCTTGACCGCCGTAAAGCTTCCAAGTGGACGGGAGGATCTGGTAGGCGCCGCCGGCGCCCGACGAAGGGTTGAGGGCGCCGTAGTTGCCGCCGGACTCGCACATGACTATGTACGCCGGGATTGCGTAGGGGCCGCCGAGCCAGCGTTCGACTTCACTCGTTGCTTCTTCGGCGCTGATGCGTTCGGCTTCGGCCGCCCTGGCGGCCTGGATGTCGCTGGTCCACTGGCCGATCTTGTCCTTGAGGGTGGCGAGCGCCGCTGAGCGGGCGGCGGCTACCGAGTGCAGGTGCGAAGCGGCGGCCTCGGCGTTTGCGCGGACGGTGGCGACTTCGGAGCGGGCCGTGGCAAGGCGTTCGTTGTAGGAGTCGACGCGGGCCTTGAGGGTGGCGACGCGCTCGAGGGCGGCGGCGACGGTGCGGCGGACCTGGGCCACGCGGGCGGCCAGGTCGGAGTCGGACTGCTGGATCCGCTCCAGATATTCGGTCCTGGTTGCCAGTTCACCGATGCTGTCGGAGGCGAGGAGGATGCTGGCGGTGCTGGGCGAGCCGCTCTCATAGATCGCTACCAGGCGCGAGGCAAGGGCGGCTCGGGCTCGGTGCAGGCGCCTCTTTTCGGCCACCAGCCGATGCTTGGTCCGCCGCACTTCAGCGGCGAGGCGAGCGGCCTTTTCTTCACCCGTCGCCAGCAGTGTGGTGAGCTTGCGCTCGCGCGCGCTGGCCGCGGCGGCTTCCTGTTCGGCCGAGGCGAGTTCGCCCTGCGCCGCTTGCAACTGGCCGGCCAGTGACCCCGCTTCTTCCCGTCCGGCGGAAACCTTCCGCTGCAGGGCCGAGATGTTGGCCGCGGAAGCAGGGGCAGCCGCGAGCGCGAGAGGCGCTAGCAATGCACAGAGGAGAGCGACGAGAAGCGTGCGGCTTCCCGCCTTTGTCGCGAGCGTTCGCAAGCCTTCGAGGCTACGCTAGCCCTCAGGCACGTTGCGCGTCGCGGCGTAAGCCGCAATCGCCAATGCAACCGCCGCAACCCCGGCGCCGATGCGAATCTGGCGCCGGTAACGGCGCCGGACGTACTTGACCGCGAAGCGGATCGCGGCCTTGCCGAGCTTGTCGTAAGCCATCTACTCCTCCTCCCCGCGCCGGCGGATGCGGTACGCCATGCGCGATTGCAGCGACCAGAGCTCGATGAAGCCGGGCGAGGCGGCCTGTGAGAAGAGCCCGCCCGACTGGGCAAAGGAGGCTAGGTCCGCGTCGTAGACGGCGTTGGGCGAGCTGCGGGTGACAACCCTGACGCTGCCCTTGAAGAGCTTGAGGCCGATCGTGCCGGTGACCTGGGTGTTGACCGCGTTCATGTAGGCGTCGAGGTCGGTGCGCAGCGGCTCCCACCAGAGCCCGGCGTAGACCAGATAGGCCCACTTGCGGTCCAGCTCGGGCTTGAACTGATTCTGGTGAATCGTCCCGACCAGCTTCTCCAGCTCCTGATGGGCGGGCAAGAGGATCGCCGCCGCCGGTATCTCATAGATGTCGCGCACCTTGAGGCCGACGATGCGATCCTCGATGTGGTCGACGATGCCGATGCCGTGGCGACAGCCGACCTCAGCAACTCCTTCGAGCAGCTCAACCGGCGCCAGGCGCTCGCCGTTGAGGGCGACCGGGACACCGGCCTCGAACTCGACGGTGACGATCTCGGCCTCGTCGGGTGCCTGCTCGGGCCGCGTGACCAACTGGAAGACGTCGTCCTCGGGAGCGTGGTCGAGATCCTCGATCCAGCGACCCTCCGAGGAGCGGCCCCAGAGGTTGTCGTCGATTGAGTAGGGCGCCACCTCGGTACCCCCCTTGACCGGGATTCCGTGCTCGCGGGCATAGGCGATCTCCTCCTCACGGCCCATCTGCCAGGAGCGCACCGGCGCGATCGTCTTCAGCTCCGGTGCCAGGGTGGCCACGGTGGCCTCGATCCGAACCTGGTCGTTGCCCTTGCCGGTGCAGCCGTGGGCGATCGTGTCGCAACCGCTGCGCCGCGCGTACTCGACCGCGAGCTTGGCGATAAGCGGCCGGCCGAGCGCGGTGAAGAGCGGGTAGCCGCCGCCGTACAGGGCGTTGGCCTTGATCGCCGGCAGCACGTATTCATTGGCGAACTCCTCGCGGGCGTCGACGACGTGGCACTCCAGAGCGCCGAGCCGCTTCGCCTTGTCCTCGATCACGCCGTAGTCCTCGCCCGGCTGGCCGAGGTTGACGGTGAGGCAGACGACCTCGGCGTCGTAGGAATCCTGGATCCACTTCAGCATCACGCTCGTGTCGAGGCCGCCCGAGTAGAGCAGCAGGACCCGCCGCACCTCGCCGGGATCCGCCTCGTAAGAGGCCGTGCGTACGTCTGCAGGCGAGGCCAAGGTCACTAGGGAGCGCCGATGCCGCCGCTGCCGTTTTCTTCTTCGGGCGGGGCCGGGGTCGTGGTTGTTTCTTCGGGTGCGGTCGTCGTTTCCGACGTTGTGGTCGTTTCGGTCGGGGTCGAGGTGGTGGTCTCCGTGGTCGAGCCGGTCGTCGTCTCGGTGGCCGAGCTCGTTTCGCTCGGGGTCGTGGTCACGGTTGAGGTGGAGTTGCCGCTGCCGTCGCTGCCGGCGATTACGACCACCGCGATCACCAGGCCGACGATCACCGCGATCAAACCGGCGATCAGCAACCGCGCGTTGCCGTGCTGGCGATGCTCGTCGTCGGGCTGACGCATCATCCGCGTCGGGTCCTCGTGCATCAGCTCACTCCTCCGGTCCGAGTATCGCGTCGAGTATCTCGCCGGTGTCGGCGATGTCGAAGCCGCTGCGCAAGCGCTCAGCGATCTCCTCGCGGCTGCTTCCCGAGACCGCCATCTGGGTGGCGAGCAGGCGGGCGCCGGCCGAGCCCGAGCGCGGCCCGACCGGTGCCTCCGGCTGCGGCGCAGCGGCGACCGGCCTCAGGTGCGGCTCACGCGATCCAGCCGAGGCGGGCGGGTCAAGCTCGTCGGCAAGGGCCCGCAAGCGCTCGGCGACGATGCGATCGGCGCGGGCGCCGGCTTCGGAGATCTGGCGGCGCGCCTGCTCCTCGGCGTCGTCGATCACTTTGGCCGCGGCCTGCTCGGCCGCCTCGACGATCGCCGCCAGGCGCTCGGCGGTACCGCTGGTCAGCGCGCGTGGCTCGGAGGGACGCTTGCCCATCACACAGCCCCGTGCTTCGCTCGCGGCACGAAGAACCGGATAGCGACGTTTGCTCGCTCCGCACTCATTCAGGCGCGTAGCTTAGGAGCGCGGCCGCGATCGTGGCGACGGCCCGCTCAATCTGGTCCGAATCGACCGTCAGCGGCGGCAGCAGGCGCAGGGTTCCGGGCTCGGGCACGTTGACGATCAGGCCACGCTCGAGCAGGTCGGCGCCGATCACCGTTGCATCGACGTCCTCGCCAATGCCGACTCCGAGCATCAGGCCGCGGCCGCGGACGGCCTTGACCCCGTCGAGGGCCATCAGCGCCTCGCGCAGCTTCGCTCCCCGCTCGCGCACGCGGCGCAGCAGGCCGGCGTCATCGACGATCTCGAGCACCGCCAGCGCGGCGACGCTGGCGAGCGGGCCGCCGGCGAAGGTCGAGCCGTGATCGCCGGGCTCCAGCACCTCGCCCGCCTCCGGACTGGTCACGCAGGCGCCGATCGGCATGCCGCCGCCGAGCGCCTTGGCGCTGGTCAGGACGTCGGGACGGACTGGCGTCTGCTCGTAGGCCCAGAGCGAGCCGGTGCGGCCGATCCCGGTCTGGATCTCGTCGAAGATCAGCAGGGCGCCGCTCTCGTCGCAGGCCCGCCGGGCGGCGAGCAGGGTCTCCTCCCTGAGTGGGTAGATCCCGGCCTCGCCCTGGATCGGCTCGATCAGCACCGCGGCCGTGCTCTCTCCCACCGCCGCTCGCAGCGCCTCCGGGTCATCGAAGGGCACGGAGCGAAAGCCCGGCAGCATCGGCGCCAGCTCGGGATTGACGGCAAGCGCCGGGGTTGCCGAGAGCGAGCCGTAAGTGCGGCCGTGGAAGTCACGCTCGAAGCTGACGATCTCCGGTGCGGAGATGCCACGACGGTGGGCGTGCTTGCGGGCGATCTTGATCGCGCACTCATTCGCCTCGGTCCCTGAGTTGGAAAAGAAGACCCGCCCACCGAGACTCGACTCCGCGAGCCGCTCGGCCAGCCGAACCATCGGCTCGGTGTAGAAGAGGTTGGAGGTGTGCATCAGGCGCCCGGCCTGCTCGCGAACCGCCTCGACCACGTCGGGATTGCAGTGTCCGACGGAACAGACCGAGATGCCGCCGAGGAAGTCGAGGTACTCCTTGCCCTCGGCGTCCCAGAGCAGGGAGCCCTCACCGCGCACGAACTCGACCGGTGCCCGCCTGTAGGTGCGCATCAGGTAGCGCTCCTCGAGTGCCTGGAGATCGGTCAGGTTCATGAGGTCACCATCGTGCCGATTCCTGCATCGGTGAAGAGCTCAACCAGCAATGAGTGCGGGCGCCGGCCGTCGATGATGTGGGCGGCTCCGGCTCCGCCCCTGATCGCGTCGGCGCACGCGGCAAGCTTGGGCCGCATGCCCCCGTCGATCTCCGCCAGTTTGCCCTCCACCTCCTCCACCGTCGCCCGCGCGATCAGCGAGTCGGTATCCGCCGGGTTGGCCAGCCAACCCTCGACGTCGGTGAGGAAGATCGCCTTGTGGGCACCGAGCTTTCCCGCCACCTTGCCAGCGGCCTCGTCGGCGTTGACGTTGTAGGACTGACCCTCGCGATCGGAGGCCGAGGAGGCGATCACCGGGATGTAGTCGGCGGCGATGTGGTTGAGCACGTCGACGTCGACGTGCTCGATCGAGCCGACGAAACCGACCTCGTCGGCGTTGGCCACCGGGGCGACGCGAAAGAGGCTCCCGTCCTCGCCCGAGAGCCCGACCGCCGGCTGCCCATGGACATTGAGGCGCTGGACTATTTCGGAGTTGAGCTTGCCGACCAGCACCATGCGCGCCACCTCGACCGTCTCCGCGTCGGACACGCGCAGGCCCTCGTGGAAACGGACCTCGAGGCCGAGGCGCTCCATGTACTGGCTGATTTCGGGCCCACCGCCGTGGACGACGACCGGGTTCATCCCCACGTACTTGAGCAGGACGACGTCGGTGGCGAAGGCCTCGCGCAGCGAGTCCTCGCGCATCGCCGCGCCGCCGTACTTGATCACCACCGTCTGGCCGTGGAACTGCTTGATGTAGGGCAGCGCCTCGAGCAGCGTCTCGACGTTCACCTGGGCCGCGCGTGACTGGGGCGCCTGCTCACTCATTTCCCACCCCCAGGCAGCGCGGACGCGGAAACTCATACCGGTGCATATCTGACTCTTCCGGTGTGAGTTGGAGCAGAGCAGCTGCCGCTGTGTTTTTCATGTCGTGTACTCCGCGTTGATCCGCACGTACTCGTAGCCGAGGTCGGAGAACCAGACGTGGGCGCTGTGCTCGCCGCGGTCGAGGCGCAGGCCGATCTCGGCCTCGGTGACGTCGGCGGCGAGCTCGCTGTTGTCGATCGCCTCGCCGCCGATCTCCTCCAGATCCTCGCCGGCCAGTGCCATGCCGGCGGCCTGCGCGATCCGGCCCCAGTTCTGGTCGCGGCCGAAGAGCGCCGTCTTGACCAGGGGCGAGTTGGCGATCGCCCGCGCGACTCGCTCTGCCTCCGCCCGCGAGGCGGCGCCGTCGACCTGGATCCGGCCGACCCGAGAGGACCCCTCGCCGTCGGCGACGACCTCGAGCGCGAGCTGCAAGAGCACGGCCTCGAGCAGGCCCTGGGGCAGTGGCTCGCCGGAGGCGCCGGTCGCCTGCAGGAGCAAGGTGTCGTTGGTGCTCATCTGGCCGTCGACCGTGATCCGCTCAAAGGAGGCATCGCAGGCGGCGCGCAGCGCGGCATCGGGATCCTCGACCACGGCGTCGGTCTGGACGAAGCAGAGCATCGTTGCCATGTTCGGCTGGATCATGCCGCCGCCCTTCGCCTGGGCGGAGATCGTCACTCCCTCAGGCGTCCGCAGCGTGCAGCGCTTGGGCCAGCGGTCGGTGGTGAGGATCGCGTCTGAGAAGGCGGCGGCACCGTCGGGCGAGAGGTTCGCCGCCGCGTCGCCGATCCCGCCCAGCACCGCCTCGATCGGCAATGGCACCCCGATCACGCCCGTCTCAGCAACCGCGACGGCCTGGGACGGAAGGCCCAGGTGCTGGGCCGCAACGTCGCACATCGCGATCGCGTCGGCGTAGCCCTGCTCGCCGGTCTCGGCGTTGGCGTTGCCGGCGTTGACGACGGCGGCGCGGATTCCGGCCCGGTCGCAGCGCTTGCGGCAGACCCGGACGGGCGCGGCCGCCGAGGCGTTGCGGGTCAACAGGATCGCCGAGCTGAGCTGCTCGGCATCGCAGGCGAGAAGGCCGATGTCGGTCTTGCCGCCACCCTTGAGCCCGCAGTGGGCGCCGCCCGCGCGGAAGCCCGGCGCGAGCTGCGCGGGATCGAGCTCCTCGATCCCGGCGGGCGGCTCGACCCAGCGCGATCTGAAAAAGCCCTCGCTCACGTTCCGCACCCCTTCCCGTGCGCCTTATGCACCCGTGGAGAGCAAAAGGCGCACCGGAACCTCATAGGAGCCCCGCGGTCTCGTCGAGGCCGAGCATCAGGTTGAGGTTCTGCACGCCCTGGCCGGAGGCCCCCTTCCAGATGTTGTCGATCGCGGCGAAGGCGATGACCCTGCCCCGCTCCTCGACCGTGACGTAGAGATGGCACTCGTTCGTGCCGCGCACCGAGCGCAGGTCGGGCGGGCCGTCGAGGACCCGCACGAACGGCTCGCCCTCGTAGCGCTCGCGGTACAGCGACTGCACCTCCGCCTTGGCAAGCGGCTCGGTTGTCTGTGCGAAGCAGGTCGCAAGCTCGCCCTGGTCGAGCGGCAGCAGGTGCGGGACGAAGGTGACGGGCGCGGGGCTGCCAAGCGCCGCGAGCTCCTGTTCGATCTCCGGCCTGTGGCGATGCCCCTCGGTCTTGTAGGGGAAAGCGTTCTCGGTCATTGCGCTGAAGTGGACCGTGTCGTCGCTGCTGCGGCCGTACCCGGAAGTTCCCTGCATCGCCGATACATAGACCTCGCCGAGCAGGCCGCGCTCTGCCAAGGGCGCCAGGGCCAGCACGCTGGCGGTGGGGTAGCAGCCCGGCGTGGCGACCAGTTCGGCGTCGCGCAGCTGCTCGCGGTAGAGCTCGCTGAGACCGTAGACCGCGCCCTCGAGCAACTCCGGGGCGCCGTGGGGGCCGTACCAGAGCTCGTAGGTGGGAAGGTCGCGCAGCCGGAAGTCGGCGGAGAGGTCGACGACGAGAGCGCCGAGGCCGCGCAGCGCCGCTACCGCGGGAGCCGAGGCGCCGTGCGGGTAGGCAACGATCGCGGCGTCGATCTCCTCGATCTCATCGAGATCGAGTTCAGTCAGCTCAAGCGGCACCCGGTAGCGCGGGTAAAGACTGTCGAGTCGCTTGCCGGCATCGCTGCGCGAGGTGACCGCGACCAGCTCCAGCTTTGGGTGCCGCCAGACGATCTGCGCGGCCAACGCCCCGGCGAAGCCGGAGGCCCCGGCGACCAGGACCCGCGCGGTGGGATCGCCGTCGAGTGGCTGTTTGAATGAGTTAGGCACGCAACGACCCTCCGATCTTCTCCAGCGCGGCCTCGATCGCGGTCCGCCGCTCGCTGACCTCGTCGTCGGTGAGAGTGCGATCGGGGGCGCGGAATTCCAGCCTCAGCGCCAGGCTCTTGTGACCCTCGCCGACCTGCTGGCCTTCGTAGAGGTCGAAGACATCGGCAGCGTGCAGCAGCTCGCTACCGCTCGCCAGGACTGCCTGACGCAACTCTGCCGCCGGCAGAGCGCTCGGGACCACCACGGCGAGGTCCTGGTAAACGGCTGGGAAGGTGGTCACGTCCTCGTAAGTCTCCTCCCCCGCTGTGGCAGCCGCGACGAACGTCGCCAGGTCTACTTCGAAGCTGATCGCCGCCTCGATGTCCCAACCCCGACAGACCAGCGGGTGCACCTCTCCGATCCACCCAGCCCCGGTCCCGCCGAGACAGATCGTCGCCGCACGACCCGGGTGCAGGAACGGCTGCTCGCCCGGCTCACAGGTGATCGTGGTGCCGAGCTGTCCAGCAAGGGCCTCGACCACCCCCTTGAGGGCAAAGAAGTCCGCGGGCTCGCCGCCCCCGCGCCAGGACCCGGCCGTCAGCGGCCCGACCGCGAGGCAGCCGATCCGGTGCGGCTCGCGATCCGGCGCGAACCGCACCCCTGGGAAATCTCCGGCGAAAGCATCGAAACCGTCTTTTCCCATGTCAGGCATGGATTTTTGCGATCTCGTCGAGGCGCCGACGGGCAGGTAGACGCGGCCGGACTCGAAGAGGGCGACCCTGTCGACGCCGCGGGCGAGGTTGCGCTGGGCGACGTCGAGCAGCGAGCCGAGCAGGGTCGTCCGCATCACCGACTGGTCCTCCGAAAGAGGATTGGAGAGGACGATGCCGTGGCTGCGCGGATCCTCGACGGACAGCCGCAAACGCCCAGGCTCTCCCGGACCGGTGAAGCTCCAGCCGACGATCTCGTCGAAGCCGAGATCCCGCATCGCATCCTCGGCGCGACGCCTGAGGCGCTGGGCGCGCGTCAGCCCGCCAACCCGCCCGGCGACCGCCGGCAACGTGCTGGGCAGATGCTCGTCGAGACCGTGGACGCGGCCGACCTCCTCGATCAGATCAACCTCGCGGGTGACGTCATAGTGGCGATCGGGCGGCACGGTCACCTCGAGGTCATCGTCGCTCTCGGCGACCCCGAAACCGAGTCGCTCCAGATAAATCTTCTGGTCTGCCTGCGATATCGGCATGCCGAGCAGTCCCTCGACCCGCTCGCCGCGCAGGCGGATCGTCGGCATCGCCGGAACTTCAGCGGCGGCGTCGATCGTGCCCGGCACCAGCTTGGCGCCGCAGAGCTCGACCAGCAGCCGCGAGGCGATCCGCTGCGCCCGCATGCAGAGCTCGGGGTGCAGCTGCTTCTCGAAGCGCGAGGAGGCCTCCGAGCGCAGCGAGAGCTGGCGCGAGCTGCGCAGGATGTTGGTGCCGCTCCAGTTGGCCACCTCGAGCAGCACCCGCGTCGTCTCCTCGGATACCTCGGAGACCTGCCCCCCCATGATCCCGGCGATGCCCGAGGGCCCGTTGCGGTCGCAGACGAGAACGGTCTCCGCGTCGAAGGTCCGCTCGACGTCGTCGAGCGTCTTCATCTTCTCGCCCTGCGTCGCGGTTCGCACGGTCAGGGCCCCGCCGGGGACCTTGTCGAGATCGAAGGCGTGCAGCGGCTGCGCGGTCAGCAGCATCACGTAGTTGGTGATGTCGACGACGTTGTTGATCGGCCGCTGGCCCGCCGCGGCGAGCCGCGCCCGCAACCAGGCCGGCGAGGGACCAATGGTCACGTCGGTGAAGACGCGAGCGGTGAACCGGGGGCAGAGCTCGGGCACCTCGACCGCGATCGAGGCGTAGTCGCCCACCTCCCCGGCGCCGCCGGTCGCGGCGTCCTCAGCCCACGGCTCGGCCGCCAGCGGCGCGGCGGTGATCGCGTGCACCTCGCGAGCGACGCCGTAGACGCCGAAACAGTCGACCCGGTTCGGGGTCACCTCCAGCTCCAGCACCGGCTCGGCGATCGGCAGCACTTCGGCCAGCGGCGTTCCCGGCGCAAGGCTTCCGCTGTTCTTTTGCCCGGCATTTGGCTGCGAGGGAACAGCGGAACCGGTGTCTTCCGCGAGCACCATGATTCCCGGCGGGCCCTCCCCCAGCTCGAGCTCGGGGGAGGCGCAGATCATCCCCATCGACTCGACCCCGCGCAGCTTCGCCTTGCCGATCTTGTGGCCGCCCGGAAGCGTCGCTCCGGGCAGCGCTACCGGGACCGTCTGGCCCGCAGCGACGTTGGGGGCGCCGCAGACGATTGTGCGCTCGCCGTCGCCGGTGTCGACGGTGCAGACCCGCAGCCGGTCAGCGTTTGGGTGCGCCTCGGCGCTCAGCACCTTGCCGATGACGAAGCCCTCGGCCGAGGGCGGGCCGACCGTGCCGACCCGCTCTACCTCGGTGCCGGTCATCGCCAGCCGCTCGGCGAGCCGACCCGGCTCGATGCCGGGATCGCAATACTCGCGCAGCCAGGAGTACGGCACCTTCACGAGAACTGCTCCAAGACCCGCACGTCGTTGTCGAAGAAGCGGCGCAGGTCGGGCACGCCGTGGCGCAGCATCGCGATCCGCTCGACCCCCATGCCGAAGGCAAAGCCCTGGACCCGCTCGGGGTCGTAGCCACCCGCCTCGACGAAGCCGAGCACGTTGGGATCGACCATGCCGGCGCCGCCGACCTCGATCCAGCCGATCCCCTTGCAGAGGTTGCAGCGCTCGCCGTCAGCAAGGGAGCCCCTGCCCTCGCACTGGAAGCAGGAGACGTCGAACTCGACGCTGGGCTCGGTGAAGGGGAAGAAGTGCGGCCGCATGCGCGCTTCGCGGCTGCCGCCGAAGACCGAGCTGAGCATCTCGGTCAGCGTGCCCTGCAGGTCGGCGAGGGTGATCCCCTCGCCGATCGCCAGGCCCTCGACCTGATGGAACATCGGGCTGTGGGTGGCGTCGGAGTCGCGGCGGTAGACCTTGCCGGGGGCGATCATGAAGATCGGCGGCGACTGGGCCTCCATGCTGCGGATCTGCACCGGCGAGGTATGCGTGCGCAGCAGCACCTCGGGGTCCGACTGCACGTAGAAAGTGTCCTGCAGCATCCGCGCCGGGTGCCCGGGCGGGTGGTTGAGCGCGGTGAAGTTGTAGTAGTCGTGCTCGACCTCCGGGCCCTCCATCACCCGGTAGCCGAGGCCGACCATCACGTCCTCGATCTGGCGGGTGGTGCGAGTGATCAGGTGGGTGTGCCCGACCGACCGCACCGGCGCGCCCGGCAGGGTCACGTCGACCCGGTCCTCTGCCAGGCGGGACTCGAGCTCGCCGGCATCGAGCGCCTCTCCCCGCGCCTCGATCAGCGTCTCCATCTCCTTACGGGCCTTGTTCGCCCCCGACCCGACCGCGCCCCGTTCGGACGGCGGCAGGTCGGCGATGCCGCGCAGGATCGCGGTCAGCTCGGCTTTGCGGCCGAGGTAGCGGACCCTCAGCTCCTCGAGCTCGGCCGTGCCCGGGGCAGCTTCGATCGCTGCCGCGGCCTCCGAGGCGATCGCCTCGATCCGGTCGATTACCTCAGGCATCTTCAGTGACCTCCGGCATGGCGGGCGACGATATCCGCTTCAAACACATGTTTCGCCTCCGCTCGCCCGCGAAGAGTCAGATATGGAGGCGGCACTCGCTACGCGCTGACAGCAAATTGCGGCAACAGCGGCGACGTTTAGTGACTCCGCTCCCCCCGCGCGCAGCGGGATCGTCACCCCCGAGTCGCAGGCAGCGAGCACCTCGTCCGGCAGTCCCTCCCGCTCGGCCCCAAGGCAGAGCGTCGCCGCCCCAGCCAGAGGGGCAAGTCCCTCGCCGCCGTGCGCAACCAGGGCAACTCGCGGCGCGGGCGTCTCGGCGACCGTCCCCCGCGCCACCGGCTGGCCGAAGATCGAGCCCATGCTCGCCCGCACCGCCTTCGGCGAGAAGGGATCCGCACAGCCCGGCCCCAGAACGACGGTGCCGTCGAGCAGGGCGTGCGCCGTGCGAATGATCGTGCCGACGTTGCCGGGGTCGGCGACACCGTGCAGGTAAAGGCAGGGTGCGCCGCCGGGGTCGGTCCAGCTCTGGGGCCAGACCGCGAGCGCGCGCGTCCCCGAGCCGAGGCCCGAGACCGACGCCAGCAACTCGGCCTCGACCTCCTCACCGCCGAGGCTGCCGCTGAGATCGCTGCCGGCGGCGGTGAGCAGGAAGCGTGGCTCGGCACCGGCCGCGAGCCCAGCCTCGACCAGGTCCTCTCCCTCGCTGAGGAAGGCGCCCTCGCGCTCGCGCTGCTTGCGCTCGCGCAGCTTGCGTACCAGCTTCAGCTTCTCGTTGTGGGGGCTTTCAATCATCGCGTTGTGTTTCTGGTCGTGCGTTTCTTCTCCTGGAACAAAAAAGCGGGCCGTGAAGACGGCCCGCCCGGGAAAGTGGAGTGACTGGCTGCGACTAGGCCGCCGCACCCTCCCGGGCTAGCTCCACAAATCGGCGGAAGGCATCGCGGTCGTTGACCGCGATGTCGGCGAGCATCTTGCGGTTGACCTCAACCCCGGCCCCGTTGAGGCCGTGGATCAGTTCGGAGTAGCTCATTCCCTCCAGCCGCGCGGCAGCGTTGATGCGGGTAATCCAGAGCCGACGGAACTCGCGCTTGCGGTTGCGCCGGTCGCGGTAGGCGTACATCCCCGAGCGCTGCACCTGCTCTTTGGCGAAACGGTAGGAGGAGTGCTTGCGGCCGAAATAGCCTTTCGCTTCTTTCAGTACCTTGCGCCGCTTCTTGCGCGCGTGGACTGAGCGCTTGACCCGGCTCACTTGCCGCCTCCAAGCAGGTGCCGCACCGTCTTCGCGTCGGACGGAGCGATCTCAACCGGCCGCGCCATCCGCCGCTTGCGCTTCGGCGACTTCTTCTCGAGGATATGGCTCGAGTAGGCCCGCCGCCCGCGCAGCTTGCCCGTCGCGGTCTTGCGGAAGCGCTTCTTGGCGCCGGAATGAGTTTTCATCTTGGGCATCGGGTTCGTTATTGAAGCAGACGCGCGCGCCTGAGTGCTCGCTCTGTTGCAGGTGGAAGGCGATGCGCAGGGTACTGTGCCGCCCGATGCGCATCGTCTACGTGGTCGGAACGCGGCCCAACTTCGTCAAGACAGCTCCCGTGATCGCGGCATTGCGGGCACGGATTCCGCAGGGCCGCCACGCGATCGTCCACACCGGCCAGCACTACGACCGGTTGATGTCCGAGGTCTTCCTCGAGGAGCTCGGGGTGCCCGCTCCGGACCACATGCTCGAGGTCGGCTCGGGTAGCCACGCCCAGCAGACGGCACGGGTGATGGAGCGCCTGGAGCCCGTCCTGATCGAGGAGCAGCCCGACCTCGTGATCGTTCCCGGCGACGTCAACTCGACCGCGGCGGCGGCGCTAACCGCGGCCAAGCTGCAGGTCCCGGTCGCCCACATCGAGGCAGGTCTGCGCAGCTTCGACCGCACGATGCCCGAGGAGCTCAACCGGATCGTCACCGACCAGCTCTCCGAGCAGCTCTTCATTCACAGTCCCGAGGCCAACGACAACCTGCACGCCGAGGGGATCCCCGCCGAGCGGATCCACCTGGTCGGCAACACGATGATCGACACCCTCGTCGCCCTGGAGGGGCGCTTTCGCGCCGCCGGCGCCGCCGCCAAGCTCGGAGTTGAGCCAGGCGACTTCATCCTCGTCACCCTGCACCGCCCCGCCCTGGTCGACGGCCCGCTGCTGCCCGCGACGATCGAGCAACTGGCAGCGCTGGCAAGAGAGCTCCCGGTCGTCTTCCCGGTCCACCCGCGCACCCGCTCGATGATGGAGTCGATCGCCTCCGAGCACCCCGGCCTGCTCCCCTGCGACCCGCTCGGCTACCTCGACTTCCTCTCCCTGCTCGCCGACGCCCGCGCCGTCCTCACCGACTCCGGCGGCATCCAGGAGGAGACGACCTACCTCGGCATCCCCTGCTTCACCCTGCGAGCCAACACCGAGCGCCCGATCACGATCACTTCTGGCACCAACACCCTCCTCGGGCTCGACCCCGCCGCCATCACCCAGATTCCCCTAGCTCTAGCGCAGCGTCCCGCAAAGCCGCCGGAGCCGCCGCCCCTCTGGGACGGTCACGCAGCAGGGCGAATCGCCGACGTCGTTACGGCTTAAGCGCCTGCCCCGGTAGGGGTGGAGCGCCTTGCACTTTTTCGGCAATTCCTCGCGGCGTCAGCTAGAGCCGCTCCACCGAAAAAGTTAAGCGGAACCCCTACCGGGGCAGGCGCTCAGGCAGCAGCGTCGTCAGCCGAATCCTCAGCTGGAGCAGCGTCCTCTTTGGCCGCCTCTTTGCCCGGCGCCAGCAGCATGCTCATGTTGCGCCCTTCCTGCAGCGGCTGCGACTCGATCACGGCGAGCCCGTCGAGATCCTCGAAGAGTCGCTGCAGCAGTGCCCGTCCCCGCTCGGGATGGGCCTGCTCGCGGCCGCGGAACATGATCGTGATCTTGACCTTGTCCTGGTGGCGCAGGAAGCGCTCGACGTGGCCCTTCTTGGTCTCGTAGTCGTGGTCGGCGATCTTTGGCCGCAGCTTGATCTCGCGGATGTTGACCTGCTGCTGGTGCTTGCGCGCCTGCTTTTGCTTCTGCTCCTGCTCGTACTTGTACTTCGAGTAGTCGAGCAGACGAGTCACCGGCGGCTTCGAGTTGGGCGCCACCTCGACCAGGTCGAGGTCGGCCTCCTGGGCGCGTTTGAGCGCCTCGTTGATCTCGACCACCCCGAGCTGCTCGCCGTCCGCCCCGATCAGGCGGACTTTGGGCACGCGGATCCGCTCGTTGATCCTGGTCGTGTCGCGCTCTGGTGGGCGCCGATCGAACCTACGCGGGACCGGCACTATCTAAGTGTGGGGTGGAGCTTCAAGCGGACGAGAGGTTGGATGGCCGGCACGGGACGCTCAGCGGCGCGGGGTGTTTGGCGTGCCTGCGATCAAGTGTCCGGAGTATAGACAGAGCGCACGCGCTCGGCGAAGGCGGCCACCGGCATCGGCCCCAACTCACCCTCCTCGTGGGAGCGCACGGCAACCGCACCCGCCTCTTCCTCGCGATCGCCGACGACGAGCATGTAGGGGTAGCGACCGAGCTCGGCGTCGCGGATCTTCTTGCCGACGGACTCGGAGCGATCGTCGGCCTCGACCCGCGCGCCGGCCTCGCGCAGCTCGGTGAGCACGCGATCCGCGTACTCGTTGTGGCGATCGGAAACGGGCAGAACGATCGCCTGCACCGGCGCCAGCCAGACCGGAAAGCGGCCGGCGTAGTGCTCGATCAGGATCCCGGCGAAGCGCTCCATCGAGCCGAGCAGGGCGCGGTGGATCATCACCGGGCGGTGCGCGGCGTCGTCCGCCCCGACGTAGCTGAGGTCGAAGCGCTCGGGCATCTGGAAGTCGAGCTGGCAGGTGCCGCACTGCCAGGAGCGGCCGAGCGCGTCGGTGACGTGGAAGTCGATCTTCGGCCCGTAGAAGGCACCATCGCCGGGATTGAGCTCATAGGGGCGGCCCTGGCGGTCGAGCGCCTCCGTCAGCGCCGCCTCGGCCTTTGCCCACTGCTCCTCGGAGCCCATCGACTTCTCCGGTCGGGTCGAGAGCTCGACCCGCACGTCCTCGAAGCCGAAGCGGGCGTAGAGCTCGTCGATCGCCGCGCAAATGTCGGCGACCTCGTCGGCGATCTGCTCCTCGGTGCAGTAGACGTGGGCGTCATCCTGGGTGAAGGCGCGGACCCGCAGCAGCCCGTGCAGGACGCCCTCGCGCTCGTTGCGAGAGACGCGGCCGAACTCGGCAAGACGCAACGGCAGCTCGCGATATGAGTGGCGTTCGGAGTCGAAGACGAGGCAGGCGCCGGGGCAGTTCATCGGCCTCAGCGCCAGGCGCTTCTCGTCGGACTGCATGAAGTACATGTCATCGCGATAGTTGTCCCAGTGCCCGGAGCGGTGCCAGAGCTCCTCGTCGAGCACCTGCGGCGTGGCGATCTCCCTGTAGCCGCGCTTGCGCAGCTGGGCCTGCACCTCACCCTCGATCAGGTGCAGCAGCGTCGTCCCGTTGGGCAGCCAGAAGGGCATCCCCGGCGCCTCCTCGCGCAGCATGAAGATGCCGAGCTGGGGCCCGAGCCGGCGGTGGTCGCGCTTCTTCGCCTCCTCGATCCGCTCCAGGTGCTCGTTGAGGTCCTTCTTCGAGAAGAAGGCGGTGCCGTAGATGCGAGTCAGCATCTGGCGCTTCTCGTCGCCGCGCCAGTAGGCGCCGGCGAGCGAGCTCAGCTTGATCGCCTTGATCCGTCCGGTCGAGGGACCGTGCGGGCCGCGGCAGAGGTCCTCGAAGGGACCGTTGCGGTAGAGCGAGACCGTCTCCACGCCTTCGCCCTCGATCAGGTCGCGGATCAACTCGACCTTGTAGTCCTCGCCCTGGCCCGCAAAGATCTCGATCGCCTCCGCGACCGGCACGTCGCGGCGCTCGAATGCCTCGTCGGCCTCGATGTGGGCGCGCATCGCCGCCTCGATCCGCTCCAGGTCGGCGTCGGTCACCTTGACCTCATCCGGGAAGTCGAAGTCGTAATAGAAGCCGTTCTCGATCGCCGGCCCGATCGTCACCTTGGTGCCGGGATAGAGCTCCTGCACCGCCTCGGCCATCACGTGGGCCGCGTCGTGGCGGATCAGGTCGAGCGCCTCGGGGTCTCGATCGGTGAGGATGCCGATCTCCGCCCCGTCGGGCAGCGCCGCCGCGAGGTCGCGCAGCTCGCCGTCGACCCGGATCGCCAGCGCCGCCTTGGCCAGGCCCGGCCCGATCGCCGCGGCCGCGTCGGCACCCGACGCCCCCTCGGTCAATTCCAACGGCGTGCCGTCGGGGAGCCGCACCGTGATCTTTTGAGTCGCCGCCTCGATCCGGCCATGCTACCCACGCGACCACCAGCCCCCACCCACGGCTGACTTCCCGTTTTGTCGCGCTATTCGCGAAGAAAGAGGAAGTCACTCAACGTGGGGCGCCCTGCCGGGCCTGGCGGACGGCTATGAGGGGGCAGGGGGTGTGGCCCCGGGCGCCGGGGACTTCCCACAGCACGTAGGACGGGGTGGTTCGTACGCGGCGCAGGCCGACGAACGGCGGCCCCACGTGGTTCGATTCAGTGACGATGTAACGAACACCCTGGGGCGGCCGGTCGCCCGCCTCTTCCGCGGCGGCGATACAGACTCGACCCCCGCGCAGCTCCCAGGAGATATAGGGGGCGCCCTGTTCTTCATCGAGGAGCTGCCTCGAGGCGAGGACCAGCGTCGGGCCTTCACCGACGTCGTCGCGAAAGCCCGTCAACGCAGGCGAGTAAGAGCTGGGTCCGACCGGGGCGTTGGCGAGCGCGAGCAGCGAGCAGCCAGCCGCCGCCAAGAGGTACAGCCAGGCGGCGGGACGGCGCAGCAGCGGCAGGACGATGACGAGAGCCGCAAGCGGCGCGCCGACCTCGATGGCCTTCGCCGCGGTGTAGGGCGTGCCGCCCAGCCGCGCGGCGGCGTAAGCGAGCGCGGCGGCGGTGAGGCCGGCGATGACTGCGGACTCGCGGCGGCGCCGGCAGAGCACCAGCCCGTAGAGCAGCAGGATCGTGGCGAAGGCGGCGCCGGCGTAGTAGCCGAGCGCCGGCACCGCGCCGGCACCGGGAGTAAGGCGGAAGTCGCCCGAGGGCCAGATGCCGAAGCCCTCGAAGGGGGAGATCTGGCCGAAGAGGTTGCCGAGGCCGGGGCCGTTGGGGTCGAACGTCTCGAAGCTGTGGAAGTCGATCATGCGGCCGATCTCAGGGGCGATCAGGACGATGAATAGGAGGACGGCATAAAGGACAGGGCGCCAGGCGGCGGGTCCTGTCGCCGCAGGGGACCCCCCACCCCCTGCGGTCGCTGAAGCGTCCTCGGGGGCGGGCCCCCCTACGGCGCCACCCGCCGACAGTCGCGATCGGTTTATGCCGTACTCCAAGACGACCCAGACAGCGGCAGCACCGCCGAGCCAGATCAGGCCCGGGAAGCTGTAGGTGTAGACCGAGCCCACGGCGAGAAGAGCTGCTGGGACGAAACGCAGGGGGAGCCTCCGCCATTCAGGGTTCCGGGACGACTCGCGGAGGGCGAGGACGAAGGCCAAGAAGAAGAGGGCCTGCATGGTCTCCTTGAAGGAGCCCTGGGCGTAGTAGGAGGCAACCATGTAGGTGAGGCCGACTACGAGGGCAGCGGCTATGCGCAGGGGCCAGGGCTGATCGCGGAACGCCGTCAGGGTGGTGAGCGAGGCGAGGACGGCCACCGCGATCATCAGGCCGCTGAAGCCCTGGACAAAGCCAATGTCGAGGCCCTTATTGAGGGCGACGACGATCGAGTGCGGGCCGAGGGGATAGCCCTGGTGGAGCAGCTGGGAGGACTGGCCTTCGGCCAGCCGGGCGGTAGCCAGCAGATGTTGCGACATGTCGGGGTTGAAGCTGGTGCCGAGGATGCCGAAGTGGCCTTCGGCGACGAAGGGGATCGCGGTCGCGATCAGTGCCAGCAGGGCGACCGGGGCTCCCGTCCGCAGCGCTTCTCGCCCCTGCGCCAGGCGGCCCCGGAGGTAAGCGACCGATCCCACAACCAAGGCGAGGACCACAACGCCGGAGATCACCCCGTGCCCGGGCAGGCGCACCGTGCCCCAGCAGACCGCGCAGAGCAGGGCCAGCCCGACGGCGGGAGCCAACCAGGACAGGCGGCGGACGCCGCAGAGAGCGATCGCCGCCTGGCCGAGCGCCAGTGAGGCGCCGCAGATGAGGAGCACGGCTGCATAGGTCGCGACCACGAGGCCGCGAGCCTAGACTGCGGGCATGGCGTTCGTTCCGCCGGCCCGTCACCTGCTGCGCGCGAGGGACCTCGCCGACGCGCGTTATTTCGAGCCGCTCGCCGTCGACGACCTGGCCGCCTCGGCCGGACTCTCGCGAGCGCATTTCAGCCGCGAGTTCAAGCGCGCCTTCGGCGAGTCACCGCATGCCTATCTGCTGACCCGCCGGCTCGAGCGGGCCGCGACGCTGCTGCGCACGACCGACCGCTCGGTCGCCGACATCTGCCTCTCGGTCGGCCTGCAGAGCATCGGCTCGTTCACCACCAGCTTCAGTCGCACCTACGGGCGCTCCCCGACCGCCTACCGCGCCGAGCACCCGCCGGCCTCCCAGGCGGCCCTGGTCCCGGGCTGCCTCGTCCGCGCCCACGCCCGCCCGCAACACCGCACGTTTCGAGAAGACAGGCCGTCAACTCCGGCCTAGCATCGCCGTCGACCCTTCCCTTCCAACAAGGAGAC
>Ga0207652_10000307_pt1 | contig 50351 bp, 52 predicted proteins | sample KBSC63BmetaG_FD_184334 | JGI IMG/M metagenome (GOLD analysis project Ga0207652, IMG submission 184334) | Corn rhizosphere microbial communities from Kellogg Biological Station, Michigan, USA - KBS C6-3B metaG (SPAdes) (version 2) | ecosystem: Host-associated > Plants > Roots > Rhizosphere ... | reverse complement strand
GCTCCCTCGTGACGGACGCCCCACGGGTCCTCCCGCTCCCCGCACACCCGGCCGTCTCGGCCACGGCCACAGCCTGCCAGGGCCGTGGACGAGACGGCCAGTCCCTTCCCCGGGCGACAGCTTGCGGGGAACCGTCCCTTCCGGGGCGCCAGCTTGCGGGTTCCCGTCCCTTCCGGGGCGCCAGCTTGCGGGGCCACATCCGTTCCGGGCGCCAGCTTCCGGGACCACATCCCTTCCCATGGGCGCTAGCTTCAAGAGTCCCCATCCCTTCGGGCGACAGCTTGCGGGGCCCTGTCCCTTCCGGGCGCCAGCTTCAAAGGCCCCATTTTTCCCGGGCGCCGGCCGGTACGGGCCGCGTCCCTTCTCCGGGCGCCAGCTTCAGGGGGCCGCGGAACTCGCACGGTCGACCATTTAGGGCGCCGTCTTGACTCAGGCCAGGTTCAGCCGGTGCGCCACCGCGGCCGCCTCGGTGCGGCTGCGGACGCCGAGCTTGGAGAGGATTCGGGAGACGTGGACGCTTGCGGTCTTCTCCGCCATGAAGAGGGAGGCGGCGATCTCGCGGTTGGTGGCTCCTTCGGCGAGGGCCGCCAGCACCTGGCGCTCGCGCGGGGTGAGGCCGAAGGGGTCCTCGTCGGCGCCGGGGCCCGCCGCGCCGTTGGACCGTGCGCCGCCGCGTTGCCCGCCCGCGCCCCGTGCGCCGTTCGCCGCGCCGCCGCCGTCCATGGCCGTGCCGGTCGGCAGGCGCGCCCGTGCGATCAGCCCGGCGACCTCGGAGGCCAGCCACTCCGAGCCGAGCTCCTCCGCCGCCGTCAGCGACTTCGCCGCCGCGGCGCCCGCCGCCTCGCGTTCGCCGTGGGCGGCGCGGGCTTCGGCCTCGCGCATCCGGCACATCGCCGCCTGGTAGGGCCGTGGGATCCGCTCCCAGGCGTCGGCCGCGGCGGCCGCCCGCTCGGCGACGTCGGCGTCGTCGCGGGCGCGGGCCAGGTGCGCCTCGGCGGTCAGCTTGTAGGCGCGCTCGAGGGAGCGTTCGGCCACTTCCGCCGCCGCCTCGGTCCGCGCCGCGCCGAGCTCGGCGCGCAGCTGGGCGGCCTCGAGCCCGGTCGTGTCGCCGAGGTCGCGCGCGCGGTCGGCGGCCTCCGCCTCGACCGCCGTCGCCGCCGCCGAGATCAGCGCCATCCGCGCCGCGTCGTCGCTGCAGAACTCGAGCTGGTCGATCGCCTTCTCGGCCGCCTCGCGGGCCGCCTCGACGTCGCCGGAGCGCAGCTCCAGTTCGACCGTCAGCGCGCCCGCCGGGGCGATGATCTGCGGCTCGACCGTGCCGGCGAGGAAGCTCCGCGCGTGTTCGATCGCCGCCCGGGCGCCGGCGGCGTCGCCCCGTCCCAGCATCAGCGAGGCCCGCCGCAGCAGCAGGTTGGCGATCGTGGTCGTCCCCGGGCCCTGGCTCTTGCCCGGCAGGACCGCCTCGGCTTCGTCCCAGCGGCCGAGGTAGAAGAGGATCTCGGAGCGCGCGCAGGCGATCCAGAGGATCGAGCGGTCCCCCGGCGTGATCTCCCGTTCGCCCTGCGCGGCCAGCTCCGCCGCCTCCTCGCCGCGCCCCGCCATGTGCAGCGCGTCGGCGAAGTTGACGAAGGCGGCGGCGAGCTGGTCGTTGGAGCCGGAGCGGCGGGCCAGCTCCAGCGATTCGCGCATGACCGGCTCGCCGCGATCCTCTTCGCCGAGCAGGAAGAGACAGAGGCCGAGCCGGTTCAGGACCAGCGCCTCGATGTCCTCGACCCCGGCGGCCTCGGCGGCGCGCAGCGCTTCCTCGGCGGCGTCGCGGCTTTCGGCGAAGCGCCCCTGGAGGAGCAGGAAGCGCGCTTTCTCTTCGAGGATGCGGGCGCGCTCCGGCGTCGGCTCCGACTCCGAGAGGAGCCCGAGCGCCCGCTCCAGGTCCCCGCGCGCGGCCTCGGCCTGTCCCAGCGCCCAGCGCGCCGAGGCGAGTTCGGCGAGGATCCCGGCGACGCGGTGGGGCTCGGCGGCCTCGTCCACCTCCTCGAGCGCCCCTTCGAAGAGCTTGATCGCGTGCGGCTCGTCGGCGTCGAGGCCGTGCGCGCGGGCGGCAAGCGTCACCAGCGTCGTGTGTTCGACCCCCGCCAGCGTCTCCGGTTCGGCGACCCTGGGCCAGAGCGCCAGGGCGCGGTCGAAGAGTGCCGCCGCGGCCCCCGGCGCGCCGCCGCGTTCGATCGTGCGGGCGGCCGCGACGGCGGTCCGGAGCGCCTGCGGCTGGTCGCCTGCGGCGTTGAAGTGGTGGGCGACCGCGGAGGCGCGGATCGGCATCGGGTCGGTCACCTCCAGCGTCGCCTCCAGGGCCTGCGCCAGACGCAGGTGCAGTTCGGCCCGTTCGCCGGGCAGGAGATCGTCGTAGATGACCTCGCGCAGCAGCGCGTGGCGGAAGCCATAACGGTCGTCGCCGCCGACCGCGATCACCTGCGCCTCGACCGCCTCGCGCAGCCCCGCCGCCAGCTCGTCCTCGTCGTGATCGCAGACGCTGACGAAGTGGTCGTGCTTGAGGCGCCCGCCGACGGCGAGGATCCGCAGCAGGCCGCGCGCGGTCTCCGACAGGCGTTCGATCCGCAGGAGCAGCGCGTCGCGCAGGGTGGACGGGAGGCGGCCGCGCCCGTCGGCGCCCGCCGCGAGCAGCTCCTCGGTGAAGAGCGGGTTGCCTTCGCCGCGCTCAAAAAATCGCTCGACGGCATCCGGGTCGGGGGCGGCGCCGAGGATGTCGTCGAGCTGGGTGGCGACCTCGCCGCGGTCGAAGGGCTCCAGCTCCAGCCGCCGCACGCGCCGGCCGCGGCCGAGCTCGGCCAGCAGCGGGCGCAGCGGGTGGCCGCGGTGCAGCTGGTCGGAGCGGTAGGCGATCACGGTGAGCAGCCGCACGTGGTCGGGGAGGTTGGCGGCGAGGTAGAAGAGGAAGTGACGGGTCGCGTTGTCGGCCCAGTGGACGTCGTCGAGCCAGAGGACCATCGGCGTTTCCTCGGCCATCGTTTCGAGCAGCCCCAGCAGCCCTTCGAAGGGCCGGTAGTGGTCATCGTGGTCGGCCGCCGCGGCGGCGGCGGGATCCAGCTCCGGCAGCAGCTGGGCGAGGCCCTGGCGGGTGGAGGGGGAGAGGCGATCGAGGGCGCGGTCCTGCTCGCGCACGAGGGTGCGCAGGGCGGAGACGAGCGGCGCGTAGGGCAGCTCGTCGCGGCCCAGCTCGACGCACTCGCCGCCGATTCCACAGCCGCCCTTCGCCCGGGCGCGCTCGAGCAGCGTGTGGAGGAGGCGGGACTTGCCGACGCCGGACTCGCCCGCCAGGAACGCCAAGGAGGCCGCCCCTGAGGCGGCCTCGTCGAACGCGGCCTCGAGCTCGGCGAGCTCGCCGGCCCGCCCGATCAGCCGGCTGGCACTGACTCGGGTCGCCACCTGGCGATTATCGCCGTCCTGGCAACCCGAGGCTCAGCAGCGCGCTGAGCGGGTGGGCGTGGAAGGTCTTGCGGGGGCGGGTCGTCGCGGCCTCGCGGCGCTCGGCCTGGCCCTGGAGGCGCGACCGACGAGCCTCTTCGAGGAACTCGTGCTGGGCGACCATCGCCTTCGCGACATTCATTTGGTTGGGATTCATCGCCATGGCCTTTCGCTTGGTGTGCCATTCCAAGGTACGGCTGAGAAAAGCCCCGCACATCGGGCGAATTCCTACGGTTTCGAGGTGCGACCCCTTAGTTGCCGAGGCCGACCCCTTACCCCCGGCCACGGCACTTCACTAGGTTGCCGATCTATGCCCGAATCCGTGATCAACCTTTATTCAGACACCCAGACGCAGCCGAGCGCGGCGATGCGCAAGGCGATGGCCGACGCCGAGGTCGGCGACGAACAGCGCGGCCTCGATCCGACCGTCACCGCCCTCGAGGAGGAAGTCGCGGCGCTGCTCGGCAAGGAGGCCGCGGTCTTCGTCCCGTCGGGGTCGATGTGCAACCAGATCGCGATCCGGCTCCACATCCGCCCGTTCGGCGACGAGATGTACGCCCACCGGCTCGCCCACCCGATCAACGCCGAGGCGGCCGGGGCGGCAGCGATCAGCGGCGCGCTGATGATGCCGCTCGAGGGCGAGGGGGGCACCTTCGACGGCGCCACGCTGCGGGCCCGCATGCGCGACCCGCTCGACACGCACGAACCGCGCTCGCGCCTGGTCACGATCGAGCAGCCCACCAACCTCGGCGGCGGCCGCGTCTGGACCACGGCGCGGATCGAGGAGGTGCTCGGCGTCGCGCGCGAGTTCGGCCTGCGCACCCACCTCGACGGCGCCCGTCTCCTGAACGCGACGGTCGCCTCCGGCGAGAGCGCCGCCGCCTACGCCGCGGGCTTCGAAACCGCCTGGATCGACTTCTCCAAGGGCCTCGGCGCCCCGGTCGGCGCCTGTCTCGCCGGCTCCGCCGACCTGATCGCCGAAGCGCGCCGCTACAAGCAGATGCTCGGCGGCTCGATGCGCCAGGGCGGCATCGTCGCGGCGGCCGCCCGTTATGGCCTCCAGCACAACGTCGAGCGCCTCGCCGAGGACCACGCCAACGCGAGGTTCCTCGCCGAGGGCCTGGCCGAGCTGGACGGCGTCGAGATCGACCCGGGAACCGTCGAAATCAACATCGTCATCTTCGACGTCCCCGACGCCCGGGCCCTCCACGACAAGCTCGCCGAGAACGGCGTCGAAATGAGCCTCCTCGAAGGCCGCGTCCGCGCCGTCACCCACCTGGACGTCGACCGCGCCGGCGTCGAAAAGGCCCTCGCGGCCATCAAGGACGCACTTTCGTAACGGTGCGTCTGCGTTTGACCGTCCCTGAGACGGTCAAACGCAGACGGTCGAGCGCGCCGGGACGCTAGGGTCCTGCCGTGGCGGACGTCGCTCCCAAGCTCGACCTGCCGGAGGCGATCACGGCGCTCCTCTTCGACCTCGACGGGGTGCTGACCAAGACCGCGGTCGTCCACGACAAGGCGTGGAAGCAGACCTTCGACGGTTTCTTGAAGGCACGCGCCGAGAAGGAAAGCGAAGAGTTCGTCCCCTTCGACTCGGGTGCCGACTACAACGAATACGTCGACGGCAAGCCGCGCTACGACGGCGTCCGTTCCTTCCTCCAGTCGCGCGGGATCGAGCTTCCCGAGGGCGACCCCGACGACCCGCCCCCGGCGGAAACCGTCTGCGGCCTCGGCAACCGCAAGAACGAGCTGGTGCTGAAGCTGATCGAAGAAGACGGGGTGGAGCCGTACGAGGGCTCGGTCCGCTTCGTCGAGGCGGCGCGCACGGCGGGGCTGCGGCGCGCCGTCGTCTCCTCCAGCGCCAACTGCCAGGAGGTGCTGGAAGCCGCCGGGATCGAGGGCCTCTTCGAGGTGCGGATCGACGGCAACGTCGCCGACGCCAAGAACCTGAAGGGCAAGCCCGCCCCGGACACCTACCTGGCGGGGGCCGAGGCGCTCGGGGTCGAGCCCGCCGCCGCCTGCGTCTTCGAGGACGCCGTCTCCGGGGTCGAGGCGGGGGCCGCGGGGCACTTCGGCCACGTCGTCGGCGTCGACCGCGTCCACCACGCCGAGGCGCTCCGCGCCCACGGCGCCGACGTCGTCGTCACCGACCTCGCCGAGCTGATCCTCGACCCCGGCGCGGACGACGCCCACCGCGACGATTCCGCCGGCGGCGCCGGGCGCGGGGGCCGCGCGTGATCGACGACCCCCACTACACGGTCGAGCCCTGGGGGGTCTGCGAAACGCACCTCGACCTCGACCGGCTCGCCCAGTCGGAGTCGGTCTTCGCCCTCTCCAACGGCCACATCGGCGTCCGCGGCAACCTCGACGAGGGCGAGCCGCACGCGCTCCCCGGCACCTACCTGAACGCCTTCTGGGAGGCGCGCCCGCTGCCCTACGCCGAGGCCGGATACGGCTACCCGGAGGCGGGGGAGACCGTCGTCAACATGACCAACGGCAAGGTGATCCGCCTGCTGGTCGACGACTCGCCCTTCGACATCCGTTATGGCGAGCTGCTCGAACACGAACGGCGGCTCGACTTCCGCACCGGCATCCTGCGTCGCGTCGCGCTCTGGCGCTCGCCGACCGGGAAGACGGTGCGGGTCGTCTCCGAGCGGCTCGTCTCGTTCTGCCAGCGCGCCGTGATGGCGATCCGCTACACGGTCGAGCCGACCGCGGAGCCGATCCGCGTCGTCGTCCAGTCGGAGCTGATCGCCAACGAGCCGCGCCCGGCGATCTCCAAGGACCCGCGCGCCGCGGCCGCCCTCGAAGCGCCGCTCGAAGCCGAGGAATGGGCGGGGGACGACGCCCGCGCCGTGCTCGTCCACCGCACCAAAGAGTCGCGGCTGCGCGGGGCGGCGGCGATGGGGCACGAGGTCGACGGCCCGGCCGACTGCGCGGTGGACGAGGCGGAGGCCTGGGAAGACCTCGGCCGGCTCACGATCAACGCGACCCCGTCGCCCGGCGAACCGCTGACGATCACCAAGTTCGTCACCTACGGCTGGTCGGGGCGGCGCTCGGTGCCGGCGATGCGCGACCAGGTGAGCGCGGCGCTCGCCGAGGCGATGCACGCCGGCTGGGACGAGCTCCGCAGGACCCAGCGCGCCTACCTCGACGACTTCTGGGAGCGGGCCGACGTCGAGCTCGGCGGCGACGCCGAGCTGCAGCAGGCGGTCCGCTTCGGCCTCTTCCACGCGCTGCAGGCCAGCGCCCGCGGCGAGGGCCGGGCGATCCCGGCGAAGGGGCTGACCGGCCCTGGCTACGACGGTCACACCTTCTGGGACACCGAGGCCTACGTGCTGCCGATGCTCTCCTACGCGGTGCCGGAGGCGGCGGCGGAGGCGCTGAAGTGGCGGCTGGCGACGCTGCCGAAGGCGCGCGAGCGGGCCCGTGAGCTCTGCCTCGAAGGCGCCGCCTTCCCCTGGCGCACGATCAGCGGCGCCGAGACCGGCGCCTACTGGCCCGCCGGGACCGCCGCCTTCCACATCAACGCCGACATCGCCCAGGCGGTCTCCCGTTACTGCGATCTGAACGCCGACCCCGACTTCGAGCGCGACGTCGGCCTGCCGCTGCTGGTCGAAACCGCGCGGCTCTGGCGCTCGCTCGGCCACCACGACGCCCACGGCGCCTTCCGGATCGACGGCGTCACCGGGCCGGACGAGTACTCGGCGGTCGCCGACAACAACGTCTACACGAACCTGCTGGCGCAGAAGAACCTGCGCGCCGCCGCCGAGTTCTCGGAGCGCTACGGCGAGGGGGCCGAGGCGCTCAAGGTCGACAACGAGGAGATCGCCTCCTGGCGCGACGCGGCCGAGGCGATGACGATCCCCTACGACGCCGAGCTCGGCGTCCACCCGCAGGCGGAGCGCTTCACCGACCACGCCCGCTGGGACTTCGCGAGCACCGGCCCCGAGGATTACCCGCTCCTGCTCCACTACCCCTACTTCGACCTCTACCGCAAGCAGGTGGTGAAGCAGGCCGACCTGGTGATGGCGATGCTGGTCCGCGGCGAGGCCTTCACCGCCGAGGAGAAGGCCCGCAACTTCGCCTACTACGAGCCGCTGACCGTGCGCGACTCCTCGCTCTCGGCCTGCGTGCAGGCGGTGCTGGCGGCGGAGACCGGCCACCTCGAGCTCGCCTACGACTACCTCGGCGAGGCGGCGCTGATGGACCTCGACGACCTCGAGCACAACAGCCGCGACGGCCTCCACATCGCCTCCCTGGCGGGCACCTGGATCGCCGCGGTCTGCGGCTTCGGCGGCCTCCGCGACCACGACGGCCTCCTCCGCTTCGCCCCCCGCCTGCCGGAACGCCTCGACCGCCTCGCCTTCCGCCTCGAATTCCGCGGCCGGCGCCTGCTGGTCGAGGTGACCGGGTCCGGGACGAAGTACACCCTGCTCGCCGGCGACCCGCTGCGCTTCCAGCACTTCGACGACGAGGTCGAGCTGACCGCCGACGGCCTCGAGTTCGGCCCCGGCCCCACGCCCGAACCCCCCGCCGAGCCGGTCCACCAGGCGCCTGGCCGCGCCCCCCTGAAACGCCGCCCGTCCCGCTGAGGCGTTGCCTCGGGTCGGCGGGTGGGAGAGCTGTCGCCTCGGGCCCGTGCGGGTCGGAAGCTGGCGCCTCGGGGCCGGCGGGTGCGAACGCGTGGTCACAGGATCGTCACTTCGGGGACGAAGGCGCGCGAGGGGCGCACGGAAGCGTCACTTCTCCTCCTTCCGTGACCCTTTCGCCCCATCCGCCGGGGCCCGTTCGCAGAAATGGCCGGAGAGGGCCCAAAAGTGCGAACGCCCTTCCCCTGGGCCGCGGCACTCGCACGGCACCGAGGCCTCCCTTGACATGTGACCATTTAGTCACCTATTGTCATTCCATGATCGACGACGTGTTCAAGGCCTTGGCGGATCCGACTCGCCGCCGCCTGCTCGACGAGCTGTTCGAGGCGGACGGGCAGACCTTGAGCGCGCTCGAGCAGCGGTTGCCGATGTCACGGTTCGGCGTCGCCAAGCACCTCAAGGTGTTGGAAGGGGCGGGCCTGGTGACGACGCGGCGACGGGGGCGGGAGAAGTTGCACTTCCTGAACCCGGTGCCGATCCGCGAAGTCCACGACCGCTGGGTGAGCAAGTACGCGGAGCCCTGGGCCTCGGCCCTGACCGGGCTCAAACGAGACCTCGAGGAGGAGGATCAGCGATGAACGACGAGCAGCTCTACACGGTGGTCGGCGGCCGCGGCACGATGACCGCCTTCGAGATCTACATCAAGACCAACCCCGAGCGCCTCTGGGAGGCGATCACCGACGGCGAGATGCGCAAGCGCTACAGCTTCGGCGTCGGCACCGAGTCCGAGTGGACGCAGGGATCCGAGTACCGCTCCGGCGTCCCCGGCGTGGTCGACATCGCGAGCGGTGAGAACGTCGAGGTCGACCCGCCGCGGCGCCTCGTCCAGACGTTCACCGCGCTCTGGAGCGAGGACGTGAAGCGCGAAGGCACCACGCGGGTGACCTGGGAGATCGAGCCGGTCGGCGAGGACTCCTGCCTCCTGCGGGTGACCCACGACCAGCTCGGCGAGGGCGCCAACAGCGAACTCTGGGGCGGCTGGCCGATGATCCTCTCCGGCCTGAAGACGCTGCTGGAGACCGGGGAGGACCTGACCACGCCGGCCTCGCTGATGTACGCGGACGCGCAGAGGTGGGGCTGACCCCGCCGGGCGGTCGTCCTTTGGCCCGGCCCCAGGACCGCGGTCGTCCTTTGGCCCGCTGGACGGGCCTAGGGACGACCGCGTGGCGGGTCGCGGACCTAAGGACGACCGCGGTCAGTCGCGGGCAGGCGGCGGCGTCGCCTCCTCGGGGGAGATGCCGAAGCGGCCCTGGTACTCGTCGTTGAGGGCGGGCCAGGGCCCCGCCTCGTGCTCGGCGTTCGGCCGCGCGCTCCGGCCTTCGAGGTCGGCGGCCAGCGCGTCGAGGCAGATGTGCCAGCCGGCCCCGTCGCGGGCGGCCTTGAGCCGATCCTCGAAGGTGTGGACGAGCACCAGCAGGCACCCGTCGTCGTGCGGGCGCAGCTCCCAGAGCAGGTGGTCGGGACGATCGCCCTCCTTCGCCCAGGTGTAGCCGAGCAGCCGCGGCGGGTCCCAGTCGGTGACCTCGCTGTCGGGCAGGTCGGCGACGTGGCCGTCCGGGTCCCAGACGACGCGGCCGCCGACCCGCGGCTCGAACGCGGCCGGGGTGGGGTGCCAGGCGAACATCTCCTTGGTGTCGGTGAGCGCCGTCCAGACCCGCTCCGGCGGGTGGGGGAGGGCACGTTCGAAGCGCAGCGCCGGGCGGCCGTCGACTTCTTCCAGGCGGGCGTACTGGTCGGGCATGGCTACTCCTCCGTCTCTTTGTCGCTGTCGAGGTGCCGTTCGAGCGCATCGAGGCTGCCCTGCCAGAGCCGCTGGTAGGGAGCGACCCAGCCGATCAGCTCGGCGAGCCCGGCGGGGCGCAGCTCGTAGATCCGCCGCTGCCCTTCGACCCGCGGCTCGACCAGCCCCGCCTCGCGCAGGATGCGCAGGTGCCGCGAGGCGTTCGGCTGGCTGAGGCCGGCTGCGGTGGCGATCTCCCCGACCGCCCGCGGCCCGGCCGCGAGCAAATCGAGGATCTTCCGCCGCGACCGCTCGGCGACCGCGTCGAAGACCTGGCTGCCTTTCGCGCTCATGGCCTTATCCAATCATATGCTTATATAAGCGTGGCATTACCCAACTGGGGAAAGGTGAGATGAGCGCAGATCCGATGACTGTGGAGCGAATCGAGATCGACCTGACGGCCCCGCCGTCCCGGGTCTACGAGGCGATCGCGACGGCCGATGGCATGCGGTCGTGGTGGACCGACGGCGAGGTCGCCGAGGAGGTCGGCGGGATCAGCCGGCTGACCTTCGGCCACGGCTGGACCGAGCTGCGGGTCGACAAGCTGGTGCCCGACAGTGAGGTCGAATGGCGCTGCGTCGACCAGCACATCGATCACTTCGACCCGACCGACGAGTGGGTCGGCACGCGGATCCGCTTCTACCTCACGCCGCTCGACGGCGGCCGGCGCACCCGCCTCGACTTCGCCCACGAAGGCCTCGCCGGCCTCGGCTGCGAGGAGATGTGCGCGAAGGGCTGGGACCACTACATCCGCACGAGCCTCAGCGGCCTGGTCGAGGACGGCGAGGGGGCGCCGGGCTTCGGCGCTGGAAGTCGCTGAGGATCAGATCCTTCCAGCCTTTCCGCCTCTGCTCGGTTGCGAAGCAGAGCGCCATCGAGCGGTCGTCCTAACGTCCGCGCCCCGGACCGCGGTCGTCCCAGCGTCCGGGCACCGGACCAAAGGACGACCGTCTTCCCCGCACCGGACCAAAGGACGACCGCCTTCGCCGCACCGGACCAAAGGACGACCGCGCTCGGGCGCTCGGGCGCGGCAGCCGCTGAAGTGGCTGCCCGCCGCGCGGGTCAGCGCTCCAGCGGCTCGCCGTAGATGATCAGGCCGTGCAGGACGATCAGGCAGAGGGCGAAGATGCCGAGGGACCAGAAGGGGTAGCTGCCGCCGATCGAGAGCAGGGACTCGATCGCGCCCAGGGTCGCGGCAATGATGCCGACCGTGCGACCGTAGACGCCGCCGCTGAACAGCGAGAAACCGCCGGTCAGCTGCACGAGGCCGATGAGCAGGGTCACCCAGCCCCAGAAGCCGAGGCCGAACACGACGTAGGCCGTCTGGTGGTTGAAGAAGTCGGCGTTGCTGATCGCGGCGATGCCGTAGATCACGTTGAGCACGCCGGCGATGAGCAACAGGATGGCGGCGAACATCGCGCGCGCCTCGCCTCTCACTTCCACGTCTATCTCCTTTATCTGGGATCGGGACACTGCGGAAACCGCTTGACGGTGCCATTTTCGGCAGCGGCGGACCGTCCCCTGCCACCGGTTCGGCACACTGAGGGGGATGAACGAGCACGACCACGCCTGCTGCGCGCCGGGCCGCGCCCCGAGCGGGGCGGAGGCCGGCGCCCCCGTGAGCGCCAACGACGGTCCCACCGACGGCATGGTCCGCCTCGGCGGCAGCTTCCTGATGGGCACCGAAGACCCCGACGGCTTCCCCCAGGACCGCGAGGGCCCGGTCCGCGAGATCGACCTGCCGCCGTTCTGGATCGACCCGGTCGCGGTCACCAACGCGCGCTTCGCCGAGTTCGTCGAGGCCACCGGCCACCGCACCGACGCCGAGGGGGCCGGCTGGTCCTTCGTCTTCGGCGCGTTCCTCCCGGCCGACTTCGAACCGACCCGCGGGATTGCCAACGCGCCCTGGTGGCGCCAGGTCTTCGGGACCGACTGGCGCCACCCCGAGGGCCCGGGCACCGGGATCGACGACCGCCTCGACCACCCCGTGGTCCACGTCTCCTGGAACGACGCCAAAGCCTTCGCGGCCTGGGCCGGCGCCCGCCTGCCGCACGAGGCCGAGTGGGAGATGGCCGCGCGCGGCGGCCTCGAGCAGGCCCGCTTCCCATGGGGCGACGAGCTGGAGCCCGGCGGCCGCCACGCGATGAACGTCTGGCAGGGCACCTTCCCGTCCCAGAACACCGGCGACGACGGCTGGCTCGGCACCGCCCCGGTCACGGAATACGAGCCGAACGGCCACGGGATGCTGAACATGAGCGGCAATGTGTGGGAATGGTGCGCCGAGCGCTTCGACCGCCAGACGCGGGCGATCCGCGGCGGCTCCTACCTCTGCCATGCCTCCTACTGCAACCGCTACCGGGTCGCGGCGCGCAGCTTCAACACGCCCGACAGCTCGACCGGGAACATGGGCTTCCGCGTCGCCCGCGACGCCTAGATCGCGCCGCCTCGGACGCCCGTCCGCGCCGTCCGGCCCCGCCCCCGCCGCCGCCGTGCGCGACCGATAGGTTCCACCGAACGGAGTCGGGGTAGTGGTCCCCGATCAACGACGGAGAGGAGAGTCGATGGCCCACCCGACCTTTGAGGACGCGCGCCGTCTCAGCGACTGGGAGCCCCCGCTCGGGGTCGTCTCCGTCTACCTGGCCTTCGACCCGGCCGACCGCGGCGGCGCCTGGCGCACCGAGCTGCGCAACGGCCTCGACGCGCTGCTGGAGGCCGCCAAGGACGCCGAGCATGACCGCCGCCTCGCCCTTCGGGCCGTCGCCAAACGGGTCATCGACCGCTATGAAGACGGCGACCACCGGCCGCCGCCGCGCGGGGAAGCGGGCTTCGTCGAGGTTGCCGAGAAGGGCGGCGAAGAGCACTGGTGGGGGACCGGGGCGGCGCCCCTGGCGGGTGCCTGCGTCGAGCTCGGCGAGCGCCCCGCGCTGGCGCCGCTGGTCGACCTCGCCTGCCGCGGCGAGCAGCGGGGGATCGCGATCGTCTCGCTGGAGCGCGTCCGCCTGCTGAGCTTCGCCGAAGGCCGGCTGACCGAGCTGGAGGACTGGGAACTGGAGGTGACGAGCCTCGACTGGCGCGAGCGCAAGGCGCAGACCGGCAACGGCCCGACCCGCGGCGTCGCCTCCTCGGGCAAGGACGAATACGGCGATCGCCTCGACCACAACCGCCACCGCTTCCTCGGCGAGGCGGGCGCGCTGGTCGGCCGCGAGCTGGAAGGGCGGGCGATCGGGCGGGCACTGGCCTTCGGCCCGGCGGCCGACCTCGAGCACTTCGAGGCGGGCATGAGCGCGCCGAACGTGAAACTGGCGGTGGCGGAGAAGGCAGACCTGATCTCGGTCCCGACCGGCAAACTGCACGAGACCGTCGCCGCCGCGGTCGAGAACGCCGACGCGGACCGCGAGTCACGGCTGGTGACGGCGGCGCTGGAAGAGGTGCGCGGCGGCGGCCGCGGCGCGAGCGGCCGGCAGGACGTCGGCGAGGCGACCGAGGAAGGCCGGGTCGAGCGACTCGTCATCGACGCCCGCCTCGGCGCCGCCGCCGAGCCCCTGATCCGCGGCGCGCTGAACGTGAGCGCCAAGGTCACCGTCGTCCACGGCCCCGCCGCCGAAGCGCTCCGAGAGGCCGAAGGGGTCGCCGCGACGCTGCGGTACTGAGGGGCGGCGGTCCGCCCGCGCGCCGCGCCCAGCGCCGTTCCGTCGGGGGTTCGCGGCGCTGGCGGCCGTCCGAGCGTTGTCCGGGGGCGTTGCGGCCGTCCGAGATGGGGTGGCGGGCGTCCCGGGCGCCTCATGGGGGTCCTGGCAGGCTGTGACCCCCATGAGGCGCCCGGGACGTGAGGCTTCCGTGGGAGAGGCGTCACAGGGACGGGGGGAGGTCGGACTTCCGTGGGAGAGGCGTCGGAGGGTCGGGAGGAGGTCGACTTCCGTGACGGAGGCGGCACAGGGACGGTGCGAAGTCGGACTTCCGTGATGTCCCTGTGCGGGAGATTCCACACCTCGGCCCTTTCGGTCACAGAGATGCCGAGAACGTCACCCTTTCCGGCCCTCTGAGGCCCTTTTTCGGCCGGAGATCAAGGGCCGGGAACGCGCTGCGTGTTTTAGGGCCCCTATAGGGGGGTCAATCCACGCAGCGCGTCGGTGACTGTTGGACAACACGGGAGGAAGCCCGACGTTCCCGACGTCTCCGTGACGGGGTCCGACTCCCGTCACGGATCCGTGTCACCCCCGTCGCACTCCCGTGGCGCTCCCGTGCACGATCCTCCGCTCCCCGCACCCCGGCCCTCTCGCCACGGCCACAGCCTGCCCAGGGCCGTGGCGAGAGGGCCGCGTCCCTTCCCGGGCGACAGCTTGCGGGCCCCCAACCCTTCCGGGCGCCAGCTTGAGAGGGCCGGGACCCTTCCCTGGGCGCCAAGAGGGCCGGGACCCTTCCCTGGGCGCCAAGAGGGCCGCGTCCCTTCCCCGCGCGCCAGCCGGCATGGGCCACTGAGAGGGGCCTCATCCCTTCTCGCGCGCCAGCTTGCGGGGCCGCATCCCACATCCCGTCCTTTCGAACCAACGGCTCCCCTCACTACGCCGAAGCTTCCAACCCCGGAAGGCGCTGCAGGTGCGTGGCCAGAAAGCCGTCGCGCAGGGCGTGGACGGCGAAGCCGGGTGGGTCGGGACGCATCTTCAGCTTCGGCGAGGTGAAGTCCAGCGCCGACTGGAGGTAGGTGCTGGGGACGGTGACGACGGCGCGGCCCGCCAGCTCGGCGACGATCGAGCGGTGGACGTGGCCGGCGACGATCCGGGTGACCTGTGGGTGGCGCGCCACCACCTCGCCGAGCGCCTCGCACGATCCTGCCGCGAGGCCGATCCGATCGAAGGTCGGGATCTCGGTCCGCAGCGGCGGATGGTGGAGGGCGAGGACGGTCGGCGTCCCGACGTCCTCGGCGAGCGTCGCGTCCAGCCACTCGATCCGCCCGCCGTCGAGCGACCCGCCTTCGGCGCCGGGGACGATCGAGTCGAGGCAGATCAGCCGCAGTGGCCCGAGGTCGACCGCATAGGACACGGGTTCGTCGCCCTCGCCGGGCAGCCCGAACGCCTCGCGCAGCGGCGCCCGCAGGTCGTGGTTGCCGGGCAGCACGTGCGGCTGGAGGTCGAGCGGCGCCAGCAGCTCGCGCACCCGCCGGTACTCCTCCGGTGCCCCGTTGTCGGTGAGGTCGCCGGAGACGAGCAGCGCGTCGGGGCGGTCGGGCAGCGAGAGGATCGCCTCGACCGCGCGCAGCAGGGCCTCGTCGGGGTCGGCGCCCTCCCAGTTCGCCCCGATGTGGGGGTCGCTGATCTGCAGCAGGAGAAACGGCGCTTGGTCGTCACTCATGGGCGGAGCTTACGGCGCAAAGGGGCGATGGTCCGTGACCGGTCGGGACGCCGGGGCGGATCGGTGAACCCTGGGCCGGCGGCGAATCGCGGGGACGCCCTACGCGTGGACGCCGCCCGTCGGCGCGATGTCGACGTCGCCCAGCGTCGCCAGCGCCGCGTCCCAGGCTCCCGCGACGGCCGCCGCCGCGGTGCGCTCCTCGCGCTGCAGCGCCTCGGCGAGGGCGACGGTGTCCTCGTCGCCTGCCCGCGACGCGACCCGCGCGAGCAGCGCGTAGCCGCCCACCTCAAGCTGCTCGAAAGCGAAGGCGAAGCCCGCCAGCTTCGGTGCCGGGTCGGGCTGGGCGGCGAAGAAGCCGGCGAGATTGGCGCCGCCGAGGCCCAAGGCGGTGTCCTTGAGGCGGGAGGTCGAGCCGCCGCGGGCCGCGATCCGCTCCTCCAGCCGCCGCCGCTGCGCGAGCGTCTCCTCCAGATGGGCCTCGAAGACCGCGACGAGCGCGGGTGCCTCGGCGCTGCCGCGCGCCGCTTCGAGGAAGCGGGTCGACTGCGTCTCCAGCGCGTGCATGTCGGCGACGTAGGTGTCGAGGTGGGAGCCCGATTCGCCGTCGAGGGCCCGCAGCGAGTCGTCGACCGCCTGGTCGAAGCGCCCCGCGATCCGCTCGGCCATCGCCGCCTCCTCGTCGCCGATCCGGCGCGCCGCCGCGGCGGTCTCGGCGTCGCCCGCGGCCTCCGCGACCCGCTCCAGCAGCCGGTAGGCGGCAAGCTCCATGTTCTCGTAGGAGTGCGCGTGGAAGACGAGCTTGCCGGGGGTGTCGGGCTGGACCCTGGCGAAGAGCGCCATGCCGACGCCGCCGACCCAGCCCGCCGCGTCCTTGGCGTTCGACGGCTCGGCGCCGTGCGCGCGCAGCCGAGCCCCGACCAGATCGAGGTGTCCCTGCGTCTCGGCCCGGTGACGGTGGAAGTCCCCCGCCATCGCGCCGCCCACCAACCGCGGCGCGAGCTGCATCTGGACCAGCGCCTGGCGCTCGACCGAGTGCATGTCGGCCAGGTAGGAGAGGAGGCGCCTTTCGGTGTCCGAAGCGATGCGTCCCAAGTACCCCGCCGGATGCGGCCCAACCGAGCCTGCCGATGTTGATGGGCCGAAAACTCCTCTATGTCGGGAGTTTTCGGCCCATCAACCTGCGGGGCGGGGTCAGGTGGCGATCATCGGGCCGGGCTCGGGGACGGGCGGGCCGGGCTCGGGCGGGACCGGGGGCGGCTGCGGTGGTTCCGGGGTCGGCTCGCGGCCGGGCTCGTCCGGCGGGACGGGATCCGGCGCGGGAGGGATCGGGGGTCCGGGATCGGGCCCCGGGACCGGCGGGACCGGGTCCGGGGTCGGCTCCGGCGTGGGGGTCGGAGCGGGCGGCGAGGGATCAGGGGCCGGGGGCGGAGCGGGGCTCGGGGTGTCGCCGCGAGGACCGTTCCCCGGTCCGATTCGGAGGTGTTTTACAAATGACATTCAGTCCGCTTACCCCACCCATTAATGGTCAATCGGGTTTTCGACGGTTGCATCTTTCCCCGTAGTACTTTGAGCCACTGAACATCCCTCAGTTGCCGGCAAGTCTTTAAGGGAAATCGAAAGTTGAGCGGAACGATCGATGGACCGGTCCTCCCGACCCGTCCCCAACTCACCGAGATCTCGAACGCCGCGGTCGCCCTGCACCGCGAGCATTTCGGCCGCGGACCCGGCGCGGCGAAGACGCACGTGACCGACAACCTCGTCGTCTGCGTGCTGACCGACGTCTTCACGCCGCTCGAGCGGACGCTGATCGACGCGGGGCAGGCGGCGCTGGTCCGCGAGACGCGCGCGATCCACCATGCCGCCACCGAGGACGCCTACAAGGCCCGCATGGAAGCGGTGCTGGGACGCCCGGTCGAGGCGCACATGAGCACCATCCACATCCCGACGGACGTGGCGGTAGACATCTTCGTGCTCGGCGGATGAGGCGGGGCGGGCGCCGCCGACCGGCCCAGGGTTAGCTAGGCCTCGACCTTTGCCTTGACGATCTCGGTCGCCGCGGCGTAGATCGCCTCGGCGTCGATCTCGGCGGCGCGCAGCAGCTCGGCCGGCTTCGCCGATCCCGGCATCTCCTCGACCGCGAGGACGCGGACCGCGGCGGAGGCGCCGTGCTCGGCCAGCGCCGCCAGCACCGCCTCGCCGATCCCGCCCTCCTTCCAGTGGTCCTCGACGGTGACGATCGCGCCGGTCTCCTCGGCCGCCTTGACCAGCGCGTCGGCGTCGATCGGCTTCACCGAGTAGAGGTCGATGACCCGGGCGGAGATCCCCTCGCCGGCCAGCCGCTCGGCCGCGGCAAGCGCCTCGTGCAGGGTGATCCCGGCGCCGACCAGCGTCACGTCGGTCCCGTCGAGCACCGTCTTCGAGCCGCCCGCCTGGAACTCCTCGGCGGCGTCGTAGAGCACCGGCGTCGCCCCGCGCGTGGTGCGCATGTAGGAGATGCCGGCGGTGTCGGCCATGATCTCGACCAGGGCCGCGGTCGAGGTCGCGTCGCTCGGATAGAAGACGGTCGAGCCGTGGATCGCGCGCAGCGACGCGAGGTCCTCGAGCGCCATCTGCGAGGGCCCGTCCTCGCCGATCGAGACGCCCGCGTGGGACCCGCAGAGGCGGATGTCGGCGCGGCTGATCGCCGCCATGCGGACGAAGTCGTAGGCCCGCGAGAGGAACGCCGCGAAGGTCGAGGCGAACGGCGTCCAGTGGCGCCGCACCTGGAAGCCGACCGCCGAGGCGATCATCTGCTGCTCGGCGATGTAGACCTCGATGAAGCGGTCCGGGAAGGCGTTCTTGAAGTCTTCGGAGTGGGTCGAGTTGCCGACCTCGCCGTCGAGCGCGACGATGTCGTCACGCCGCGCGCCGAGCGCCGCCAGCGCCTCGCCGTAGGCTTTCCGGGTCGGCACCTCCTCGCCCTTTTCCCAGGTCGGCATCTCGCCGCCGGGGGTGTCGAAGCGATGGATCGTCGCGTCGCCCTCGGGCTTCGCCACGTCGACCCGCAGGTCGCGCTCGCCGCCCAGTTCCTCGATCGCGGTCGCCGGGTCCGACAGCGGTTTGCCGTGCTTGCCGGGGAGGTCCTCGACCTCCTTGGCCCCCTTGCCCTTCTTCGTGCGGGCGACGACCATCGTCGGCCGGTCACTCGCCTCGGCGTTGACGTAGGCGTCCTCGATCTCCTGCAGGTCGTGGCCGTCGATCTCGATCGCGTTCCAGCCCGCCGCCGCGGCGCGCCCGGCGTAGGAGGCGAGCTCCCAGCCGTGCATCGTTTCGCCGGTCTGGCCGAGCCGGTTGACGTCGATCAGCGCGGTGAGGTTGGCGAGGCCTTGCTTGCCGGCGTGCTCGACCGCCTCCCAGATCGAGCCCTCGGCCATCTCCGAGTCGCCGCAGAGGACCCAGACGCGCGAGGGCATCTGCTCCATCCGCGCCGCGGTGGCGACGCCGACGCCGATCGGCAGGCCCTGGCCGAGCGAGCCGGTGGCGACGTCGACCCAGGGCAGGATCGGGGTGGGGTGGCCTTCGAGCCGCGAGCCGAGCTTGCGGAAGGTGAGCAGCTCGTCGTCCTCGATCGCCCCGACCGCTTTCAGCACCGAGTAGTAGAGCGGCGACGCGTGGCCCTTGGAGAAGATGAGGTGGTCGTTGCGGGGGTCGTCGGGCGTGCCGAAGTCGAGCTTCAGGTGCCCGTCGATCAGCACCGCCAGGAGGTCCGCCGCCGACATCGAGGAGGTCGGATGACCCGAACCCGCCGCGTCGGAGGAGCGGACCGAATCAACCCGCAGCTGTTGGCCAAGTTCGCGTCGGAAATCCATGTCTCCACTCATGGGCTGGAAGCTAGCGAAAGCGGGCGGCGGCCGTCTGCGATCCTGCCCGGAGGGTGGACGCGACGGCGACGACACAGCTCTACCGGCGGCGACAGCGGCGCCGGGCCGTAATCGCCTGGGGGACCCTTGGCGTCATCGTCGCGCTGATCGCCCTCGGGGTCGTCTTCGGCGGCGGCGACAAGAACGCGGGGCCCCAGACCCAGATCCACCTCTTCACCTGGGAAATGTCGTCGGACCAGTACGAGCAGCTCCACAAGGGGGAGGCCGAGCCGGCGGTCCTCAAGCAGCTGGGCAGCACCGGCATCCACGAAGACGAAGTCGAAGAAGTCGACCTCCTCCACCTGTTCCCGCCGGCGCCGCGCGGATCGACCTGCAACTTCTGGAAGCTGAGCGACGCCCCCGACCACCTGGTGCGACTCTGCTTCAGCGAAAGCGAGGGCGTGCTGCTGGAGAAGTCGGTCCGCGCCCCAGGTGAGGGCGGCGCCGAAACCACCCTCGCGTAGGTGGCCGACCGAGTTGCGTCCTGGGCCTGGCCTCGGGCAATCTGTGCCAGCCTGGCAAGGACGCAGGGAAGCGAGGCGAGGGGAGCGCACTCACGTGCGTGACCCGAGCCGAGCGACCGAGGACGCCGCCAGGCGTCCCCAGATCGCCTCAGGGGACCTGCTGGGTGATGCAGTGGATATTGCCGCCGCCGAGGAGGATCTCGCGGGCGGGGACGCCGATCAGCTCGCGGTCGGGGAAGGCGGCGGCGATGATCGAGGCCGCTTCCTCGTCGCGGGTCGGGTCGAGCAGCGGGTAGATGACGCGCGAGTTGGCGAGGTAGAAGTTGACGTAGCTGGCCGCGAGGCGGTTGCCGGCGAGGCGCGGCCGGCTGCCCTCGGCAGGGGCGACGCCCGAGGCCTCCTCGTCGGTGGTGGTCAGGGGACCGGGCGCGGGGAGCTTGATCACCTCGAGGGAGCGACCGCGGGCGTCGGTTGCCGCTTCGAGTCGCTCGAGCGCGGCCCGGGAGACCGCGTGCTGGGGGTCGTCGGGATCCTCGACCCAGGTGAGGAGCACCATGCCGGGCCGGGCGAAGCAGGCGAGGTTGTCAACGTGCCCGTCGGTCTCGTCCTCGAAGACGCCGTCGCCGAGCCAGACCACCTTCTCGGTCCCCAGGTGGGCGTGGAGCGCGGCTTCGATCGCCGCGCGGTCGAGCTCCGGGTTGCGGTTCGGGTTGAGCAGGCACTGTTCGGTGGTGAGGACCGTGCCCTCGCCGTCGACGTGGATCGAGCCGCCCTCCAACACCAGCGGCGCCACGTAGCGCGGGTCGCCTTCGACCTCGAGCACCTTCGCCGCGACCCGTTCGTCGCGGTCCCAGGGGAAGTAGAGCCCGCCCTCGAGGCCGCCCCAGGCGTTGAAGCGCCAGTCGACGCCGCGTCGCCCGCCCGCCCCGTCGAGGACGAAGGTCGGGCCGGTGTCGCGCAGCCAGGCGTCGTCGGTGGAGAGCTCGACCACCCGCACCGAGTCCGGCAGCGCCGCGCGGGCGCGCTCGAACTGGCCGTCGGAGACCGCCATCGTCACCGGCTCCGAGGCGGCGATCGCGCTCGCCACCGCTGCATAGGCCTCCTGCGCCGGCTCGGCGCCGAGCCGCCAGTTGTCGGGGCGCTCCGGCCAGGCCATCCAGCAGCCCAGGTGCGGCTCCCACTCGGCGGGCATCCGGAAGCCGTCGGCGGCGGGGGTGGTGTCGAGTGGATTCGCCATCCGGGGATTGTCGCCCACCGGCCCGACCGCTTACAGTCGAGGTGGTGACCGAGCCGAGGTTGATCGAGAAGACCGGGGTGGAGGAGTCGCTTGCGCGGACGCGGCCGCCGGGGCGCGCGCCGTTTCGGATCGCCGCCGTGCAGGAGCGCTGGCGCCCCGATCCCGACGAGCACCGCGAGGCGCTTGCGACCGGCATCCGCATGGCCGCCGCGCAGGGCGCGCGCCTCGTCGCCCTGCAGGAGCTGACGCTCTCGCCCTACTTCGCCGTCGACCCGGCCGGGCCGCAGGGGGTCGGAGTCGAGCCGGAGGAACTGCCGGGCGGCCCGACCCACCAGTTCGCCGCCTCGATGGCGGCGGAGACCGGCATCCACGTGCACGCGTCGCTTTATGAGCGGGCCCCCGACGACGGGCTCGGCTTCAACACCGCGATCGTCGTCGCCCCCGACGGCAGCCTCGTCGGCCGCACCCGCAAGCTCCATATCCCGATCACCGCGGGCTACTACGAGGACCGCTACTTCCGCCCCGGGCCGCTCGAGGAGGGCGACGCCTTCCCGCTGGTCGCGCTCGGCGAGGCGCAACTCGGGCTGCCGACCTGCTGGGACCAGTGGTTCCCGGAGGTCGCTCGCGCCTACAGCCTCGCCGGCGCCGAGATCCTGATCTACCCGACCGCGATCGGCTCGGAGCCCGACCACCCCGACTTCGACACCCAGCCGCTGTGGGAGCGGGTGATCGTCGCCAACGGGATCGCCAACGGCACCTTCATGGTCGCGGTGAACCGCTTCGGCGCCGAGCCGCCGCTGACCTTCTACGGCTCCTCATTCATCTCCGACCCCTACGGCCGCGTGCTGGTGCAGGCGCAGCGCGACGAGGCGGCGGTGCTGGTCGCCGACCTCGACCTCGACCAGCGCGGCGACTGGCTGGAGCTCTTCCCGTTCCTGGCGACGCGCCGGCCCGACGCCTACGCGAGCCTGGTCGAGGGCGGGACGGAGGACCGATGAGCGAGATGGCCCCCGAGGGGACGGCGACCGAGAAGTCGATGACCTGTCCCAAATGCGCCGGCGAGATGCGCACCACCCGGCGCAACGGCGTGACGATCGAGCAGTGCCGCAAGTGTCACGGGATCTTCCTCGACCGCGGCGAGTTCGAGCAGCTGCTCAGCCGCGAAACCTCCTTCCTCGGCAACGGCGAAAAGCTCCCCGGCCAGAGCGCCGGCGGCGACGGGCGCGCCAAACGGTGGCGGCGTTGGCGGCGCTGATCGAGTTCCCCGCCGACGACCCGGAGCGCGCCCGGCGCTTCTGGGGCGGCCTGCTCGAGGTCGACCTCGCCGAGCGCGGCGGCGCCGATGGCGCGGGCTGGGTCGCCGACTCCGGCGGCGTCCGGGTCGGTGTCCACGAGCGCGGCCGCGGCCCCGGCGACACCGCCTCGCTTCCTTACTTCCCGGTCACCGACATGACCAGCGCCCTGCGCAAGGTCGAGGATCTCGGCGGCTCACTCGTCCACCCGGGCGAGCGCTGGTCGATCTGCCGCGACTCCGAGGGCACCCCTTTCGCGCTTGAGCAGCGGTAGATGGTTGATCTCAGGATGGACGGCGGGGGTCGGGGGTGGGCGGCCGTCCGGGTGGGGTCCGTGACGCTGGCGGCCGTCCGAGGGAAGTCCCAGGGCGCCTCATGGGGGTCCTGGCGGGCTGTGACCCCCATGAGGCGCCCGGGACGTGAGGCTTTCGTGGGGGAGGCGTCACAGGGACGGTGCGAGGTCGGACTTGCGTGACGGAGGCGGCACAGGGACGGGAGGAGGTCGGACTTCCGTGACGGAGGCGTCAGAGGGACGGTGCGAGGTCGGACTTCCGTGACGATCCTGTCCGGGAGTTCCCACACCTCGGATCGATCGGTCACAGAGATGCCGGGAACGTCACACTTTCCGGCCCCAGGGAGGCCCTTTTCGGGCCGGAAACCAAGGGCCGGAAACGCGCTGCGTGTTTTAGGGCCCCTATAGGGGGGTCGATCCACGCAGCGCGTCCGTCACTGTTGGACAACACGGGAGGAAGCGTGGAGTTCTCACGCCCTTTGTGACGAGGTCAGACCTCGGTGACGGATCCGTGTCCCTCCCGTCGCGCCCTCGTCACTCTCTCGTCCCGGATCCTCCACGCCTTTCATACCCGGCCCTCTCGCCACGGCCACAGCCTGCCCAGGGCCGTGGCGAGAGGGCCGCGTCCCTTTCCCCGGGCGCCAGCTTGAGAGGGCCTCGTCCCTTCCGGGGCGCCAGCTCCCCGGCTTCGAACCCGTGGAACCAACCATCTGGCCGGTCGCGGCGGCAACGCCAGCCGGTCGCGGCGGCGAGGGGGCGTCAGCGGCGGCCGGCGCCGGAAAGCGGTTCGATCCGGAAGGCGGAGCGGATCGGGCTCGCCGGCTTGTAGAACGTCGCCGTCTGGCTGGTCAGCTTCCAGGGCGAGGGAAGGTTGGGGCTGGCGCCGAGGAAGCGCTGGAAGAGAACCACCGCCTGTTCGCAGTTGATGGTCGAGCCGGCCGGCAGGTAGATCAGGAACTGGCCTTTGGTGAAACGCAGCGGGCGGATCACGGTGGTGTGGTTGACCGTGAAGGGGTTGCGGCAGAGCGTGCCGAGGTCCGGGTTCGTGGCTTCTTCCTTTTCGATTTCGCCACTCGTCTCCTTTTTCGTCAGCGCGACCGAGAAGCCGGGCTGGCCACCGCGCAGGAACGCCGCCTGGCCGGAGCCTTCGGGGGAGACTTTCCACGGCGTCGCCAGGTTGCCGTCGAAGTCCTCGAGGAAGCGGGCGAAGAGTTCGCCGCCGGTCTTGCAGTCGAGGCTCGCGGCTTCGAGCGTGATCGTGTAGTTGCCGGCGGGGAACACCGCGGCGCCGATCCGATCGTTGTGCAGGACGCGGAAGTTCGGGCAGGTCTTCGCGGCCGGCGCCGGGGCAGCGGCCGCGGGGCCCGCGGCGACGGCGAGCGCGAGCGCGGCGATCAGCGCGCCGAGCGCGAGTCGCACCGTGGCGCGGCCGGTCGCCGGCACGGCACCACCACGCGACCGCTCCGCCCGACGGCCACGCCGCGGTTCGGTTCGGGAAATCGGCTGGAATCGCGGAAGGGCCTGCATCAGGCGCGCAAAACTATCAGCCTCGCCCGTCCCTACCATGCATCGGTCCGATGCCCGAACCGATCACGCGCGGCGAGCGCTACATGCCAGGGCTGGACGGCCTGCGCGCGATCGCGGTCCTGGCGGTCATCTTCTTCCACCTCGGCTTCGGCTGGGCGCCCGGCGGGCTGCTCGGCGTCGGCATCTTCTTCACCCTCTCCGGCTACCTGATCACCGACATCCTGCTCGGCCAGTACGTGCGCCGGGGGGCGATCCACCTCGGCCGCTTCTGGCTCGGCCGCGCCCGGCGCCTCCTGCCGGCGCTCTTCCTGATGCTGCTGATCGTGATCGCCTGGGTGACGATCTTCGGCCCTGCCCAGCCCGACCAGTTCCGCAAGGCGGTCGTCTCGGCGATCTTCTACGTCAACAACTGGCAGCAGATCGCCGCCAACGTGTCGTATTTCGCGCGCTTCGCGCCCGAACAGCCGCTGAACCATCTCTGGTCGCTGTCGGTCGAGGAGCAGTTCTACATCCTCTGGCCGTTCATCTTGCTGATCGGGCTGAAGCTCGTGCGCGAGCGCGGCGGGGACGAAGGCCTGCGCCCGCGGCTCGCTCTCTGGACCCTCGCCCTGGCGATCGCCTCCTCGATCCTGATGGCGGTCCTCTACCACCCGAGCCTCGACCCCTCGCGCGTCTACTACGGCACCGACACGCGCGCCGCCGGCCTGCTCTTCGGCGCCGCCCTGGCGATGGTCTGGCCGAGCCGCCGCCTCAGCCCCCGCATCACCCGGGAGGCCCGCAAAAACCTCGACCTGCTCGGCTGTCTCGGCCTGCTGATCATCGCGCTCATGGTCTGGCGGACCGGCGAGTTCTCCCAGTTCCTCTACCGCGGCGGCTTCATCGTCCTCTCGCTGGCGACGGTGATGGTGCTGATGCCGCTCGCCCACCCGGCCTGCCGTCTCGGCAACGTGGTCGGCTGCAAACCGCTGCGCTGGATCGGCGTCCGCTCCTACGGCATCTATCTCTGGCAGACGCCGGTGATCGTCCTCACCTCGCCACAGGGCCAGCACGGGCACAACCTACTCCGCGACATCCTGCAGGTGGCGGCGATCTTCGCCCTCGCGGCGCTCTCCTGGAAATTCGTCGAGGAGCCGATCCGCCACGGCGCGATCGGCCGCCTGTTCGCGCGCCGCCGTCGGCTCGGCTGGAGCTGGGCGACGTTCACGACCGAGGGCCGCGTCGTCCTGGTCGGCGTCGCCGTGCTCTTCGTCGTCTCCATCGCCGGCATGGCGGGACTCAACAAGGCCTCGGCGGAAGGCGAACAGATCCGCGTCAAGGAAGCGACGGCGGCCGGCACCAAGGGCCCCGTCCCGCTCACCCCGGCGCAGGCCGCCGACTCGCGGAAGACGTCGTGCAAACGGGTCGTCCACATCGGCGACTCGACCTCAGAGGGACTCGACTCGGTCGAATACCTGCCGAACGCGAAAGACCGGATCGAAAACCGTTACTTCGAAGTCGGCGTCGACGAAACGCACATGGAGGTGCAGGGCGCCCGTTCGATCGAAGAGCGCTTCGAAGGCGAACCGAACGCCCAGGAAGTCGCCGAGGCGTGGAAGGCCGAAGGCTTCAAAGGGTGCTGGGTGCTGGCGCTGGGGACGAACGAGGCGGCCGACGTCGCGGCGGGCTCGAACGTCGGCCTCCAGGAACGCATCGAAAAGATGATGAACATCATCGGTGGCGAACCGACGCTCTGGGTCAACGTCAAGACGCTCCCCGACGCGACCGAATTTTATGCGGAGAAAGGCATGAAGAAATGGGACGAAGAACTCGAAACGGCGTGCCTTCGCTATCCCAACATGCGCATCTACGACTGGGCCGGTGACGTCAAAGAAGCGTGGTTCATCAACGACGGCATCCACTTCACCTCGCCCGGCTACGCGGCCCGCGCCGAGTTGATCGCCCACGCCCTCGCGCACGCCTTCCCGGCCAAAGGCGAATCGCCCGACGGCGCGCACTGCGTGGTCGGCTGAGCGAACGGGTAGGTGCCGCGCGTCCTGCGAGCGGAAACGAGGAGGCACCGATGGCAGATCCGAACGAGCGCGACGCGAAGCTCATCCAGTACATGAGCGAGGCCTACGGCAAAGAGCGCGAGCTCGAGATGGCCTTGCAGACCGACATCGCGATGACGACGAAGGCGGCGTACAAAAAACGCCTGAAACAACACCTCAAAGAGACGAAAGCTCACGCTAAAGCGCTCGAGCGGCGGATCAAGAAATTGGGCGGCGGCGGGCAGACCGCCCCCGGCCTCGTCGGCAAGGCGACCGCGCTGGCCAAAGGCCCGCTGCACATGGTCCGCGGGTCCGGCGAGCAGGAGAAGATGCTGAAGAATGCCAAGACCCAGTTCACCGCGGAGCAGGAGGAGATCTCCACCTACCTTGCCCTCGAGGTCTTCGCGACCAAAGTCGGCGACACCGAGACCGCCAAGCTCGCCCGCGACATCCGCAAAGAGGAGGAGCGGATGGCGAAATTTCTCGAAGGCCAGATCCGCCAGTTGGCCGGCGCGACGGCCGTGGACGAGGTCCCGGCGAGGCTGCGGCGTGGGGCGTCGAAACCGGGAAAACGGAAAGCGGCCGGTGGTAAAGCGGCGCGGGGATCGGGGTCGAAACGGTAGGGGGTGGTTCGGGGGCGGGGCGGCCGTCCGAGCATTGTCCGGGGGCTGGATAGGGGGGTCGATCTACGCAGCGCGTCCGTGACCGTTGGACAACACGGGAGGAAGCCCGACGTTCTCGACATCTCCGTGACGGGGTCCGACCTCCGTCACGGATCCTTGGCACCCCCGTGACGGTTCCTTCGCTCCCCGCGACCCGGCCGTCTCGGCCACGGCCACGGTCTGCCAGGGCCGTGGACGAGACGGCCCGTCCCTTCATGGGGCCGCCAGCTTCAGAGGGCTCCGTCCCTTCCGCGGGCTCCCGCCTGAGGGTCCCGTCCGTTCCGGCCGCCAGCTTCAGAGGCCTCCGTCCCCTTCCCGGCCGCCGGCATCCCCGGCCCGTCACCCCGCGGGGACCGCCCTCGACTCAGCTCTCGATCTCGACCGGCTCCAATTCATCCGCCGGCTCGAAGCCGAGGATCTTGCCGTAGAAGTAGAGCTCGGCTTCGAGGCAGCGGATCTCGGTCTCGGACTTGCGGAAGCCGTGTTGCTCGCCCTCGAAGGCGAGGTAGGCGTGGGGGATGCCGTTGGCGGCCATCGCGGCGACCATCGTTTCGGCTTGGTTGGGTGGGACGATCTCGTCCTCGAGGCCCTGGAAGAGGATGACCGGGGAGCTGAGGCGCTCGACGAAGTGGATCGGCGAGCGCTCGCGGTAGAGGTCGGCGCGCTCCGGATAGGGGCCGATCAGCCCGTCGAGGTAGCGGGACTCGAACTTGTGGGTGTCACGGGCCAGCGCCTCGGCGTCGGCGACGCCGTAGTAGCTCGCGCCGGCCGCGAACTCGTCGTGGAAGACCAGCGCGCAGAGCGTCGCGTAGCCGCCCGCCGAGCCGCCGCGGATCGCCAGCCGCGCCACGTCGACCTCGCCGGTCTCGGCGAGGAAGCGCGCCGCGGCGACGCAGTCCTCGGTGTCGACGACGCCCCAGGTGCCCTGCAGCTTGTCGCGGTAGGCGCGCCCGAAGCCGCTCGACCCGCGGTAGTTGACGTCGACGACGCCGAAGCCGCGGCTGGTCCAGAAGATGAATTCGTGGTCGAGGGCCGGCGTGACGTGCGAGGTAGGGCCCCCGTGGCTGACCACGATCAGCGGCGGCCGTTCGCCCTCGGGCCCGGCGAACTCGGGGTTGGTCGGCGGGTAGAAGAAGGCGTGCGAGGTGTCGCCGTCGCCGGTCGGGTAGGAGATCGCGCGCGGCTCGGGGACGAGCGCCGGGTCGACCGTCTCGTCCGATGACCTGCGGACCGTCTCGATCGCGCCGGAGGCGACGTCGACGACGACCACCTCGGGCTGCTTCGCCGGCGTCGCCGCCGCGAAGGCGACCTTGCTGCCCCGCGCCGAGATCGACGGCGCGCCGAAGGCGGTGAAGGGGAGGCCGAGATCGCGCACCGCGCCGCCGCCCACGTCGAGCGCGAAAAGTCGTTCGGTCGCGTCCTCGGTGCGGATCACGACGATCGTCCCGTCCTCGAGCTCGGCGTGCGTCTGCATCGTGAAGACCCACTGCGGATGGCCGAGGTCGGCGCGCTCCGCGGTCAGCTGCTCCAGCGCCGGCAGGTCCTCGGCCGCGTCGGGTGCGCCGAGGTCGGTGATCGTGCGGTAAAGATTCCACCAGCCATCGCGGTCGGAGGCGAACCGCAGCCGGTTCTGAGAATCCCAGGACGGCGCGAAGACCGCCTCCTTCGGCCCGCCCGCCAGCGGCCGCGCCGCGCCCGGATCGCGCACCGGCGTCACCCACAGCTCGGTGCCGTCCCAGGGCATGTTGGGGTGGTCCCAGCAGACGAAGGAGAGCCAGAGCCCGTCCGGCGACACCCGCGGCGAGGAGTAGAAGTCGCGGCCCGCGGCGACCACCTCGGGCGGCGTGGACCCGTCGAGGGTCAGTACCACGATCTCATTCTCCGGTTCGGCCCCGCCGCCGTCGTGGACCTCGCGCACGCAGAAGAGCGTCTGCCCGTCCGGGTGGAGCTCGAAGTCCGCGTACCGCAGCCCCGCCGGCTGCTCCGGCTCCGGCGTGATCGCGACCGGCTCGCCGCCCAACCCCAGCCGGTAGGCGCGCTGGTCGGCGAAGTCGACGTAGACGACAAGCTCCGGCCCGAGCAGCTTCCAGGCGCCGCCGCCGTACTCGTGCACGCGGGTGCGGACGTTCGCCCCGGCCGGCGTCACCTCTTCGGGCTCGCCGCCCGCCGGGCGCCGCATCAGCGCGCTGCGCCCGCCCTCGGCCGGTCGCCCCTCGGCCCACCAGACGGCGCCGTCGGCGGCGATCGTCGCCCCGCCCAGCCGCCGCCCGCCGCGCGCCACGTCGGCGGGCGTCACCGGCGAGCGCCACGACCCGTAGGGGGCGACCTCGGCCAAGCTCAGATGACCTCCTCGCCGGGCGGCTGGGTGTCCGCGCCGACGCGGTCGGGGTCGCCGCCCGCCGCTCCCGCCGAGACCTCGCGCAGCAGGCCGGTGTCGACGTCGAAGACGAAGCCGCGCACCGCGTCGCGGTGGGCGATGAAGGCGGAGCGGCGCACCCGCTCGATCGACTGGCGGACGTCCGCCTCGACGTCGGCGAAGGACTCGATCGCGAACGCCGGGGCCACCCCTGTCGCCTCCTGGAGCTCCGCCCGGAAGGCGTCGTCGGTGACCGTCGTCATGCCGCACTTGTCGTGGTGGATCAGCATCACCTCGCGCGTCCCCAGCTTGTGCTGGGACAGCGCCAGCGAACGGATCACGTCGTCGCTGACGACGCCCCCCGCGTTGCGCAGCACGTGCGCCTCGCCGGGTCCCAGGCCGAGAACCTGCTCGACGTTGATCCGGCAGTCCATGCAGGTGACGATCGCGACACCGCGGGTCGGCTTGCCGGGGACGCTCGCGGTGCCGGCTCCACCGCTTTCGGTCGCGGCGCGGTTCGCGCCGACCAGTTCGTCTATCACGCTCATTCGAATGACCCTACCGGGAGCGCGCCGCCCGGCGGACGGCGGATTAGGCGCCTCGGGGCCGGGTATCCAGGCGGCGAACCACCGCACGCAAGGAGGGAACATGGCGACCGACGGCGCCACCACGAAGACCTATAGCAAGGGCATCCTGAGCAGCGAGAACAAGGAGGAGCGCGAGAAGATCGTCGCCCTCCTGACCAAGGCGTACTGGATGGAGATCGAGACGGTGATCAACTACCTCACCAACTCGACCAACGTCGACGGCATCCGCGCCCAGGAGATCCGCGAGTCGCTTGCCCAAGACGTGCAGGAGGAGCTCGGCCACGCGCAGCAGTTCGCCGAGCGGATCAAGGAGCTCTACGGCGTTGTCCCCGGCTCCGAGGACTTCTCGCCGGAGCAGAGCTACCTGCAGCCGCCCGAGCACCAGACCGACCTCGTCCACGTGATCCGCGGGGTGATCGAGGCCGAGACCGGCGCGATCGAGCACTACACGCGGATCATCGAGGAGACCGACGGAGTCGACCACGTTACCCAGGACATGGTGATCGCGATCCTCAAAGACGAGCAGGGCCACCGCCGGCTCTTCGAGGGGTTCCTGCGCGAGTACGAGGCCGAGGGCAAAGCCTGAGCCTCCGCACCACCCGACGCTTTGCCGCCATACGCGTCCAAGCGTCGGCGCGGCTGGCATGATCGGCCGCGATGAGCGACGAGCGCGAGCGGCTGGCGCCGGAGGTCTTCCGGCTGCCGGTCGAGAAAATCCGTGACGCCTACTACTCGGACACCTACTTCGCGCTGACCAAGGAGCTGCTGGAGGCCGAGGGCTCGCGGCCTCGGGTGACGATGCAGGTCTTCGCCAAGCGGCAGGGGCTCCTGGGCGGGATCGACGAGGCGATCGCGGTGCTGCGCCTGTGCTCGGGGCGGCGCCTGCCCGACGGCGGCTGGGAGGATGGCTGGCAGCAGCTGCGCGTGAGCGCGCTCGCCGAGGGCGACCCGATCAAGCCGTGGGAGACGGTGATGACGATCGCGGGCGACTACAGCCTCTTCGCCCACCTGGAGACGGTGTATCTGGGGACGCTGGCGCGGCGCTCGCTGGTGATGAGCAACGTGCGGCGGGTGGTCGACGCGGCCGACGGCAAGTCGGTGCTCTTCTTCCCGGCCCGCCACGACCACTGGCTGGTGCAGACCGGCGACGGCTGGGCCGCGCACGTGGCCGGCGCGATCGGCGTCTCCACCGACGCCAACGCGTCGTGGTGGGGCGGCCGCGGCACCGGCACGATCCCGCACGCGCTGATCGCGGTCTACGGCGGCGACACCGTGGCCGCGGCGTGCGATTACGCGGCCCGCTTCGCCGCCCACTCCAACATCATCTGCCTGGTCGACTTCCACAACGACTCGGTGGGGGAGGCGGTGAAGGTCGCCGACGCGCTCGGCGTCGACCTCTGGGGCGTGCGCCTCGACACCTCCGAGAGGCTGGTCGACGTGGCGCTTGCCGATCGTCCCGACGCCGATCGGCTGCGCGGGGTGACGCCGGAGCTCGCCCGGGCGGTGCGCGAGGGCCTCGACGCGGCGGGCCACCAGCGGGTGAAGATCGTCGTCTCCGGCGGCTTCGACGCGGAGAAGATCGAACGCTTCGAGGCGCTCGGCGCCCCGGTCGACTCCTACGGCGTCGGCTCCTCGTTGATCCGCGGCAACTTCGACTTCACCGCCGACGTGGTGGAGCTCGACGGGAAGCCGGCGGGCAAGGTCGGCCGCGACCTGCGCCCGAACCCGCGTCTCGAGCCCGTCACGTAGATTCTTCGCCGTGCCCGATCCCACCATCCGCACCGCAACCGAGGACGACGTCCAGGTCATCTACGACCTGATCTGCGAGCTCGCGACCTACGAGAAACTGCGCGACCAGGTCGTCGGGACGCCGGAGATCCTGCGCGCCTCGCTGTTCGACCGCCGCGAGGCCGAGGCGCTGATCGTCGAGTCCGACGGCGAGGCGGTCGGTTACGCGCTCTTCTACACGACCTTCTCGAGCTTCGAGTGCCGCGGCGGCATCTGGCTCGAGGACGTCTACGTGCGGCCCGAGCATCGCCGCGGCGGCGTCGGCCGCAAGGTGCTGGAGCACCTCGCCGCCATCGCCCTGGAGCGCGGCCACGCCCGCCTCGAGTGGGTCGCCCTCGACTGGAACGAGCCGGCGCTCAACTTCTACCGCAAGCTCGGCGCCGCCACCCTCGACGACTGGCTGATCCACCGCCTCGAGTCCGACGGCATCCGCACCCTCGCCGCCGGCGAGTAGCGCCCGCGAGCCGCAGCCCCGCCCGAGCCGCAGCCCCGCCCGAGGCGCGGTCGTCCTAACGTCCGGCCCTTCCGACGCGGTCGATCTAAGGTCCGTTAGCCGGACCAAAGGACGACCGCGGTTTGTCGAGCGGACCAAAGGACGACCGCGACTCGTCAGCGGCCGGGGTTCGCGGCGCGGCGGAGGAGGAGGGATCGCTCGGGGGCGTTGGCGGTGAGCTCGGCGGCGCGGCGGAACTCGGCGGCGGCCTCCTCGTCACGGCCGAGGCGGGCGAGCAGGTCGCCGCGGACGCTGGGGAGGAGGTGGTAGTCGCGCAGGGCCGGATCGGCAGCGACGCGTTCGAGCAGGGCGAGGCCGACCTCGGGCCCGAAGGCCATGCCGACCGCGACGGCGCGGTTCAGCTCGACGATCGGGCTCGGGGCGATCGCGGCGAGCGCCTCGTACAGCGCCGCGATCCGTACCCAGTCGGTTTCCTCGGCCTCCAGCGCCCGTCCGTGGCAGGCCGCGATCGCCGCCTGCAGGCCGTACGGCCCGAGCGGGGCGGGCAGCTCTTCGGCCCGCTTCAGCGCCGCCACGCCGCGGACGATCAGCAGCGGGTCCCAGCGCGAGCGGTCCTGGTCGAGCAGCAGGATCGGCTCGCCGTCGGGCCCGAGCCGCGCGCCCAGCCGCGAGGCCTGGATCTCGAGCAGCGCGATCAGCCCGTGCGCCTCCGGCTCCTCCGGCGCCAGCGCGGCGAGGATCCGCCCGAGGCGCAGCGCTTCCTCGCACAGCTCGGTCCGCACCCAGCGCTCGCCGGAGCTTGCCGCGTAGCCCTCGTTGAAGATCAGGTAGACGACCTCGAGCACGTCCGGCAGCCGCGCCCGCAGCGTGCTCCCGACCGGCACCTCGAAGTCCGCCCGCACCTCCCGCAGCGTCCGCTTCGCCCGCGTCAGCCGCTGCGCCACGGTCGGCTCGCCGACCAGGAAGGCGCGGGCGATCTCCGCCGTCGTCAGCCCGCCGAGCAGGCGCAGCGTCAGCGCCACCCGCGCCTCGGTCGGGAGCGCCGGGTGGCAGCAGGTGAACATCAGCGCCAGCAGCTCGTCGCCGACCTCGTCGTCGGCCCGCGCCGCGAAGTCGACCGCGTCCATCGCCAGCATGATCCCCAGCTCGTGGGCGAACTCTTCGCGCTTGCGCTCGTAGGTCGACGCCCGCCGCGCCAGGTCGATCGCCCGGTTCTTCGCCGTTGCCATCAGCCAGGCGCCGGGGTTGTCGGGGACGCCGTCGCGCGGCCAGCGCTCGAGCGCCGCCAGCAGCGCGTCCTGCGCCAGGTCCTCGGCCAGCCCGACGTCCCGGACCAGCCGCGCCAGGCCGGCGACGAGGCGGGCGGACTCGATCCGCCAGACTGCCTCGACCGCCGCCCTGGCATCGGCCGGCGCCGCCATCAGTCGCCCGGATGGAGGCCGGGGTCGTAGTCGATGGCCTCCCGCACGTCGGGCGGGAAGTCCTCCATTTCGAAGATCGGGCGGACCTCGATCCGGCAGTTCTCGCCCGGGCAGCGCTTCGCCCACTCGATCGCCTCCTCGGTCGAGCGCGCCTGGATGATCCAGTAGCCGCCGACCACCTCCTTGGCCTCGGCGAACGGCCCGTCGGTCACCGTCACCTCGCCGTCGCGGAAGCTCACCGACGCCCCGTCGCCGGGCGGCCGCAGCCCATCCAGCGCCAGCAGCATCCCCGCCTTGCGCAGCTCCTCGTTGTAGCGGCCCATCTCGGCGACCGCCTCGGCGGAGGGATTCCAGTCCGACTCGTCGATCTCGGGGTACATGAACATCATGAATCTCATCTGGGACTCCAGTCTCATCTCTCGGTTTCGACCGTCCGTCGGACGACCTTGTCATACGGAGGACGAACGAACCGGGGGGAAATCGACACGATCTCGATGAATGGAGACGGTTGGAAAGAATTGCTTGACAACTGATCGCCCCCAAAGTGAAAATTCGGTCAGAAATTGGAATCGCTATCGAGAGGATCTGGCGACGGAAGGCGCAAGGTCCTGGCGATCGGGCGAGACCTCGGAGATAGCGGTGTACTGCGAGGGCTCTCGGATAGAGCCAGGACCGAGCTGGTCCGTGCCGAAACTGGCAACGATGGGTTGCGCGCGTTCTACGAGCGCCAGCCCGACCTCGTCCTGCTCGACCTCGAGCTGCCCGACGCCGACGGGCTCGACATCCTGGCGACGGTGCGGGCGCTCTCCGACGTTCCCGTGCTGGCGCTGACCGGCGACGAGGAGGAGGGACGGGTGGCGGCGCTGCGCGCGGGCGCCGACGACTGCGTCTCCAAGCCGCCGCCTCAGGCCGAACTCGACGCGCGGATCGAGGCACTGATGCGGCGCCCGCGCCAGGGCGACCTGCGCCCGGTGGTCCTCACCGACGAGTACGTCGAGATCGACCGCATCCGCCACCGCGTGATGGTGCTCGGCACCGAGGTCGCGCTGACCCCGATCGAGTTCCGCATGCTCGCGACCTTCGCCGAAAACCCCGGCCGCGTGCTCGGCCACGGCCAGCTGCTGGAACTCGTGTGGGGCGACCGCATCCGCGAGCGCGACGAGGTGAAGCTCTACGTCAGCTACCTGCGGCGCAAGCTCGGCGGCGCCGCCGACGTCGACCCGGTGGAGACGGTGCGCGGCGTCGGCTACCGCTACCGCCCGCGCCTGGTGAAGGCGGCCGGCGGCAACCGGCACGGCTCCGGCCACGGCGCCGGTTGAGCCCTCCTCCTCCCGCTCGGCCTCGTCCTGGCCCGCTCGCGGCCGCCAAGGGCCTCGAGGTCAGCGCGGCGTGATGCGGAAGATCGAGACGACCTCGGCCTGGTGGCCCTCGGGGTGGACGACGTAGGCGCTCGGGCCGCCGCCGAACCAGCCGGCCGCTTCGTTCAGGCCGACGAAGACGCCGGGGTGGCGTTTGCCGTCGGCGTCCTGCACCCAGACCTCGTCGCCCTCCTTGAAGCCCGGGTCGCGGTCGACTTCCTCTTCGGCGGCTTCGGTCTCGGCGTTCTCGATCGGCTCGTCGCTCACCAGGCGAGCATAGCCCGCCCGTCGCCGGGGTACGCTCACCGCCATGTCGGTCAAAGGCGAGCCGATGAAGGCGACGCTCACGGCGCACCCGTTCAGCGACCCCGCCTGGGTCTTCGAGCGCAAGCTCGACGGCGTCCGCGCCACGGTCCGCCGCACCCCGAAGGGGGCGACGATCACCTCGCGGACCGGCCGGCGCATGGAGAACTACCCGGAGCTGGCCGAGGCGTTCGAGGCCGAGTCGGCCCAGGAGTTCGTCGTCGACGGCGAGATCGTCGCCTTCGAGGGGGCGCGCACCAGCTTCGAGAAGCTGCAGGGGCGCCTCGGGATCGGCGACCCGCGGCTGGCACGGCTGACCGGGATCGAGGTCTTCATCTACGTCTTCGACCTGCTCGAGCTGGAAGGCCGTGACGTCACCGGGCTGCCGCTGCGCGAGCGCAAGGCGCTGCTGAAATCGAGCCTCGAATTCCACGGCGCCGTCCGCTACACGCCGCACCGCAACGAGAAGGGGGAGAAGCTCTTCCTCGAAGCCTGCCGCAAAGGCTGGGAGGGGCTGATCGCCAAGCGCGCCGACTCGACCTACCAGCACCGCCGCTCCCGGGACTGGCTGAAGATCAAGTGCTCGTTCGAGCAGGAGCTCGTGATCGGCGGCTTCACCCCGCCGAAAGGCGCGCGCGAGCGCTTCGGGGCCCTCCTGGTCGGCTACCACGAAGGCGATGACCTGCGTTACGCGGGGAAAGTCGGGACCGGCTTCGACCAGCGCACGCTGGCGATGCTCGGCGACAAGATGGAGGCGCTGCGCCAGCCCGAGTGTCCGTTCACCGCCGGCTCGGCGCGGCCCCGCGAAGCGACGTGGATCAGGCCCGAGCTGGTCGGCGAGTTCGGCTTCAGCGAGTGGACGCGCGACGGCAAGCTGCGCCATCCGCGCTACCTCGGCCTGCGCGACGACAAGGACGCGAGCGAAGTTGTGCGCGAGCTGCCGACCGCGGCGGCGCCGACCTCCCCGTCCCCGGCGAGTTCGCAGTAATCCGCGGTAGGCGCGGATTACTGCGAACGCCGGGTAGGGAGGACGGATGAGCGAGCCTGGGGCCGCGAAGTACCTGCCCCGCGGGCGCTCGCTGCGGTCGCTGCGGGCGGCGGTGCAGGACTGCCGGGGCTGCGATCTCTACCGCGACGCGACCCAGGCGGTCTTCGGCGCAGGTCCGGCGAAGGCGCGGCTGATGCTGGTCGGCGAGACGCCCGGCGACCGCGAGGATCTGGCCGGTGAGCCCTTCGTCGGCCCGGCCGGCGCCGTCCTCCGCAAAGCCCTGGCCGAGGCCGCGATCGAGGTCGACGACGCCTACCTCACCAACGCGGTCAAGCACTTCGAGTGGCGCCCACAGGGCAAGCGCCGCCTCCATCAGACGCCGCGGGCGGGGGAGATGAACGCCTGCCGCCCGTGGCTCGAGGCCGAGGTCGACGCGGTCGGCCCGGAGGCGATCGTCGCCCTCGGCGCGACCGCCACCCGCTCGCTCTTCGGCACGAAGGTGAAGGTGATGAAGGATCGTGGGACCCTGCTCGAGAGCGACCTGGCGCCGCTCGCCACGGTGACGATCCACCCGTCGGCAGTACTGCGGGCAGGCGACGACCGCGCCGACGCCTTCGACTCCCTGGTGGCGGACCTGAGGGTCGTGGCCGACGCGATGGCCAACTGACGCCCGCGCCGCGCCCCTAAAGCTGGCGCCGCGTGGTTGATGGGCCGAAAACTAGACATATAGGCAAGTTTTCGGCCCATCAACCGTGGGGCCGACGCCCCGGGGCCGGGCGGGGTCCGGGGGCTGGGCGGGCGTTCGAGCGTTGGCGGCCGTCCGAGATGGTGGCGGTGTCCCGGGCGCCTCATGGGGGTCCTGGCAGGCTGTGACCCCCATGAGGCGCCTGGGACGTGACCCTTCCGTGGGGGGCGTCACAGGGACGGTGCGAGGTCGGACTTCCGTGACGGAGGCGGCACAGGGACGGGAGGAGGTCGGACTTCCGTGACGTCTGAGTCCGAGTTATTCCACACCTCGGCCCGATCGGCGACGAAGATGCCGGGAACGTCACACGCTCTCTCGCCCCGTGTGGCTCTCGGGGCCGGGGCCGAGGCCCCGGGAGCATGCGGTCGACCTCTCGTCCGGATGCCGGACCCAAGGACGACCGCGCCTGCGCCCGGGAGTCCGCGGTCGACCTTTCGTCCGGATACCGGACCTCAGGTCGACCGCGCCTGCGTGCGTGGGGGACGACACGGGAGGAAGTGAGGACTTCCCGACGTCTCCGTGACGGGGTCGGACTCCCGTCACGGATCCGTGTCCCTCCGGTGAGGGATCCGTGGCTCCCTCGTGACGGACGCCCCACGGGTCCCCCCGCTCCCCGCGACCCGGCCGTCTCGGCCACGGCCACAGCCTGCCAGGGCCGTGGACGAGACGGCCGGTCCCTTAACCGGGCTCCCGCCTGAGGGTCCTCGTCCCTTCCGGGCGCCAGCCAGGCCGTCGTAGCCCGAGGCGCGCTGGGCGCGGAGTCCTGCGCCACGGAATCGATCGCTTGCTAATCGTCGCGTCGCCGTAACCGCCGCGGCTCGAACTCGCCGTTGCGGAGGGCTTGCCAGCCCTCGGTCGAGACGGCGACGAAGCTGCGGCCTGCGGGGTCCTTGCGCTCCAGGAGGAGGCCGCGGCGGGCGCTGCGGCCGATCGCGCGGCGCATGTCGCGCTCCCCTTGGCCGCGGAAGCGGATCACGAGCTGGTGGCGGGGGACGAAGCCGTCGTCGCCGAGGTCGACGATCGCGCGCAGGATCTCCTCGTCGGATGGGATCACCTTCCGAAGTTACCCAGGGGCGCGGCGGGGTACGGTCGGGGCGGCGCAGATGGCGAATCTGAGCGAGTACGAACGCAGGCGGAACTTCGGCAAGACCGCCGAGCCGGCGCCGCGCAAAGGCGGACGGAAGCGCAAGGGCGCGCCGCGCTTCGTCGTCCAGCAGCACGACGCGACCCGCCTGCACTGGGACCTGCGGCTCGAGCACGAGGGCGTCGGCGTCTCCTGGGCGGTACCCAACGGCATCCCGCAGGACCCCTCCGAAAACCGCAAAGCCGTCCACACCGAGGACCACCCGCTCGAGTACATGACCTTCGAGGGCGAGATCCCGAAGGGCGAGTACGGCGCCGGCACCGTGCAGATCTGGGACCGCGGGACCTACGAGCTGGAGAAGTGGCGCGACGACGAGATCATCTTCAGCTTCGACGGCGAGAGGCTGCGAGGCCGCTACGTCCTCTTCCGGGCGGGCGGGCCGAAGGACTGGATGATCCACCGGATGGACCCGGCGGAAGGGAACCCCGATCCCTATCCGGACCCGCTGCCGCCGATGCTCCCCAACGAGGGGGAGCTGCCGCGGTCGACGCGCGGCTGGGCGGCGGAGCTCGCCTGGGGCGGCGTGCGCGCGATCGCCCGCTGTCGGCCGGGGCGGCTCGACCTCCGCGATGCCGACCTCGAGGACATCGGCGCCCGCTGGCCGGAGGTCCACCGGTTGAGCCGCCAGGTCGGCGCCCACGACGCGGTCTTCGACGGCGAGCTCGTCGTGTTCGACGACCAGGGCCGCCCCGACCGCGAGCGGCTCGCCCGGCGGAACAAGCCTGGCTCCGACAGCGCCGTGCGCCGCCGCGCGCGCGAGAACCCGGCCACCTACGTGATCTTCGACCTCCTCTTCCTCGACGGCGAAGACCTGACCGACGCGCCCTACAGGCGCCGCCGCGAGCTGCTCGCGGGCCTCGAGCTCGAGGGCGAGGCCTGGCGCGTCCCCGCCAACGCGACGGCCAAGATCAAGGAGCTCCTCGCGGCAAGCGCCGGCCAGGGCGTCGACGGGCTCGTGCTGAAGAAGCTGTCGAGCCTCTACGCACCTGGGCGCCGCACCGGCGAGTGGCTCCTGGTGCGCCCCGACGGCGAGCCGAGCGAGGGCGCCCCGGAGCGGGGTGAGAGGGGCGCCGGGTCCTCGCACCGCGCCGCCGCGGCCAATACCCACGCCGGCATCACCGCCGCCGCCGAGCCGATCGACAAGACGAAATCGCGCCTCCTCGTCGGCGACCGCGAGCTCACCGTCTCCAACCTCGCCAAGGTCCTCTATCCCGCCGTCGGCTTCACCAAGGGCGACCTGATCGACGCCTACGCCGACCTCGCCGAGGTCCTCCTGCCGCACCTGCGCGGCAGGCCGGTGACGCTCAAGCGCTACCCCGACGGCGTCGAGGGCAAGTTCTTCTACGAGAAGCGGAGCCCGAAGCACCGCCCCGACTGGGTGGCGACGGCGCGGATCTGGTCCGACAGTCATAAGGCCGAGATCGACTACACGCTGCTCGAAGACCTGCCGAGCCTGGTCTGGTCGGCGAACCTCGCGAACATCGAGCTGCACACCTCGCTGGCGCGCGTAGCCGACCTCGACCGCCCCGACTCGATGGTCTTCGACCTCGACCCCGGCGCGCCCGTGGACGTCGTCGACTGCGCCCGCATCGCCCTGCGCCTCCAGGCGTTCTTCGCCCAGCTCGGCCTCGACTGCTACGCGAAGACCTCCGGCTCCAAGGGCATCCACCTGCATGTGCCGCTGAACGGCACCGCGACCTTCGCCGAGTCCCGCCCCTTCGCCAAGGCCGTCGCCGAGACCTTCGCCGCGCGCTTCCCCGACGAGGTCGTCTCGCTCCAGGCGAAGGCGAAACGCAAGGGCCGCGTGCTCATCGACTGGAGCCAGAACGACACCCACAAGACGACTGCCTGCGTCTACTCGATCCGCGCCAAGGACCGGCCGACCGCGTCGATCCCGCTCGAATGGGCGGAGATCGAGGCGGCCGCCGGCTCCGGCGACGCGAGCGCCCTCTTCTTCACCGTCGACGACCTCCGCGTCCGCATCGCGGCCAAAGGCGACCTCTACGCGCCGCTCCTCACCCAGAAGCAGGAGCTCCCCGAGTTTTCCGTCTGACCCCGCCGTGAGCATTCGGTCCATGTTCCAGGTCGAACTCGTGTGCTCCGACCCGCGTTGCGACGCCGAGGTGACGCTCCTCGTCGACGAGCTCGGCGAGGTCGAGGCGGTCGCCTGCGAGTGCGGCCAGGGCCTCGTCACCGTGCGGGTCGAGGGCTTCGAGCCCGTCTTCGCCGTCGTTTAGCCGCGCCCCGCGCGGGGGACTTCGCGCCGATGGCGCGACTGCGGCGATCCGAGTGCTCCGCCGCCGGGATCCACCGGCGGAGGCGCGGGCGCGGCTTCTCCTTCGAGGACGCCGAGGGGACGACGATCACCGACGAGGAGACGCTGCAGCGCATCCGCGACCTGGCGATCCCGCCGGCGTGGCGGGACGTCTGGGTCTGCCGCGACCCGCTCGGCCATATCCAGGCGACCGGCGTCGACGAAGCGGGGCGCAAGCAGTACCGCTACCACCAGCGTTGGGAAGATCGCCGCGCGACCCGCAAGTACACGGCGATGCGCGAGTTCGCCGCCGCGCTGCCGCAGCTGCGCCGCGTCGTCCGCCGCGACATCGCGCGCGAAGGGATGCGCCGCGAGCGCGCCCTCGCCACCGCGGTCCGCCTCCTCGACCTCGGCTTCTTCCGCATCGGCGGCGAGGAATACGCCGAGTCGAACGACAGCTACGGCCTGGCGACGATCCGCCGCGAGCACGTCCACCGCGACGGCGAGGAGATCGACTTCGACTTCCCGGCGAAGTCGAACCAGCGCCGCATCCAGGCGATCGGCGACGAGGAGGCGATCGCGGCGCTGGAAGCGATGCGCCGCCGGCGCGGCGGGCCCGCGGACCTGCTCGCCTGGAAGGAGGGCCGGCGCTGGCGCGATGTCCGCTCCGACGACATCAACGACTACATCCAGGAGGCGATCGGCGGCGAGTTCTCGGCCAAGGACTTCCGCACGTGGAGCGGCACCGTGCTTGCCGCGGCGGCGCTGGCCGGGGAGGAGACGCCCGCCTCCGAGGCGGCCGCGAAGCGCACCGTCAACCGCGCCGTGAAGACGGTGGCGGCGGCGCTCGGCAACACGCCCGCGGTCTGCCGCCGCTCCTACATCGACCCGCGCGTCTTCGACCGCTATCGCGACGGCGAGACGATCGACGACGGTCGGCGCGCCGCGAGCGAGGGGCGGATGTCTGAACGGACCCGGCAGAAGATCGAGCGCGAGGTGCTCGGCCTGATCGATTGATCGCGGCGGCGCGATGGGGTCCCGGCCGATGTTCGGCGGTCCGGGAACGGGTACTTGACCCGGGAAACGGAAGACCCTGCGAAGGGAAAGGAGTGCCAGCCCAGATGGCAGATGAGTTGAACGGCAAGAAGATCGCCTTCCTGACCGCCAACGAGGGGGTCGAGGAAGTCGAGCTGACCGAGCCGCTGAAAGCGGTGAAGGAGGCGGGCGCGAAGACCGAGCTGCTGGCTCCCGAAGCCGGAGAGGTCCAGGCCTTCAACCACCTCGACAAGGCCGAGACCTACACCGTCGACAAGGCGGTCGGTGATGCCTCGGCCGAGGACTACGACGGCCTCGTCCTGCCCGGCGGCGTCGCCAACCCGGACAACCTGCGGACCCACCCCGAGGCGGTCTCCTTCGTCCGCGACTTCTTCTCCGCGGGCAAGCCGGTCGGGGTGATCTGCCACGGGCCGTGGACGCTGATCGAGGCCGACGTCGTCGACGGACGCAGGCTCACCTTGTGGCCGAGCCTGCAGACCGACCTTCGCAATGCCGGCGCCGAGTGGGTCGACGAGGAAGTGGTCGTCGACGACGGCCTGGTCACCAGTCGCAAACCGGACGATCTCGAAGCGTTCAACGCGAAGATCGTCGAGGAGTTCGAGGAGGGAAAGCATGCCGCCCAGAGGAGTTAAGAAAGGCTCCAAACGCGATCGCCAATACAAAGAGGTCAAAAAAAGCGAGGAAGAAGAGGGCCGCTCGACCAAGCGCGCCAAAGAGATTGCGGCGCGCACGGTCAACAAGGAAAAAGCCCGCTCCGGAGAATCGGAATCGTCCTCGCGCAGCTCCAAGCGAGGCGCCTCGGCGAGCAGCCGCGGCGGCAAGCGCTCGGGCCACGGCCCCGGCGGCCGCACCCGCGAACAGCTCTACAACGACGCCAAGAAGCTCGGCATCGAAGGCCGCTCGAACATGAGCAAGGACGAACTGCAGAAGGCGGTGGCGGGCGCGAGCTGACCGCCCCGGTCGAGTTCGCAGTAATCCGCGGATAGCGCGGAGAAATGCGAACTCGACCGTCCTCTCAACCCCGCGGCGCCTCGAAGGCCGCCAGCCCGGTCACCACCGGGATGCCTTCCTCCTCGCCGAGCCGCTCGCGGCTGGCGGCGGCGACCTCCATCAGCTCGCGCAGCGTACGGTCGAGGATCTCGGCGGCCTGGCGCCAGCCCTGCTCGTCGACCGTGATCGGCATCCAGTTGAGGGTGGTGTCTTCGCGCGGGTCGATCGTGTCGGCGTCGAGGGCGGCGCCGACCTTGGCGACGAAGGTGCGGAGCGCTTCGTTGGTCACCCCGCCACGCACCGACAACGGTGCCTTGCGCCAGTCCTGGTGGCCGATGAACGACCTTGCCCTGGCAGTGTAGAAGTGCTCGATCGTGCCGCGCTTGGGCCGGGTGCCGACCTGCTCGATGCACTCGACGTCGAGGAGCGCGTTGGCGTGGTAGGAGACCACCCCGAGGCTCTCGCCGAACCGCCGCGCCAGTTCGGTCGGGCTCGCCGTGCGTCCCTGCAGCGCTTCGAGGATCCGCACCCGCATCGGGTGCGCGAGTGCCCGCACGAGGTTCTGGTCGATCGTCTCCCCGTCTGGGGCCCTGCTCTCCGGTGGCATAGGTTCGCCATCCCAGCGCTTGGCGAACGTGATCTCAACCCAAGTTTTCGAGCCACTTCACCGCACCGGTGACAGGCGTTTCGGAGGTGGCGGCGAGTGGGACTAGATGTATACCGATCCCATGAGTAACACGCGCGAAACTGTGGAAGAAGGGGACTGAGGGGCGCCCCGTGGAGTCGGTGCGCGTCGGTTGCTCGGGGTGGTCCTATCGCGACTGGCGCGCGGGCCTCTACAAGGGCGTGCCGCAGCGCCGCTGGCTGTCGCGTTACGCGGAGGAGTTCGACACGGTCGAGGTCAACGCGACCTTCTACCGGCTGCCGCGCGAGAAGACCGTCGCCGACTTGGTCGACCAGACGCCGCCGGGCTTCAGCTTCGCGGTCAAGGGCAGCCGCTACCTGACCCACATCCGCCGCCTGCGCGACACCGACACCGGCCTGCGCCGCTTCTGGGAGCCGCTGGCGCCGCTGCGCGAGGCCGACCGGCTCGGCCCGGTCCTCTGGCAGCTGCCGGGGAACTTCGAGCGCGACGACGCCGCCCTCGACGAGTTCCTGGCGGCGCTGCCGGAGGCGCGCCACTGCCTCGAGTTCCGCCACCCGAGCTGGTTCACCGCGCCGGTCCGCCGCCTGCTGGAGCGCCACGGCGCCGCACTCGTCATCCCCGACGACGCGCGCCGGGAGCTCCCGCCCGCCAGGCCCGTCGGCCCGCTCGCCTACCTGCGGCTCCACTACGGCGCTCGGGGGAGGCGCGGCAACTACTCCGACGCCGAGCTCGACGCCTGGTGGCGGCGGATCGCCGGCTGGCGCTCGCGCCGCGCCGTCTTCGTCTACCTGAACAACGACTGGGAGGGCTTCGCGCCGGCCAACGCCGCCTACCTGCGGCGCTCCTTCGACCGCTGACCCGTCCGGCTGTTCTTTATGGCGCTCAGGGGTCCATAAAGAACAGCTGGGCGACGCGGTTAAGGTCGGACGGGGCCGGGGTAACTTGTCGACATGTCAGTCAAAACGAAGCTCGCCCGTCAGGCGGTCAAGACGACCGCGAAGCACACCGCCCACGGCACCGCCTCGAGATTCACCCGCAGGCCGCTGCGCTCGATCACCCTGCTGGCGCTCGGGGCCATCGTCGGCGGGATCGTCGGCTGGCTGATCGGCCGCTCCGGCGGCGACGAGCCCTTCGAGCCCGTCACGCCCACCGGCCCGACCAGCGTCGTCACCGGCGCCGGGAGCGGGGCCGGGCACGCCTCCGAGACCGGAGCCGTCTCGTGACCGCGGCGCCCGAGGAGCGCGACGAGGCATTCGTCGAGGAGGAGGAAGCCGAGGCCGCGCAGGAAGCCGGCGCGATCGGCGGCCGCCACGACCCTGACACCGACGACCCGGCCGAAGAGCCGCTGGTCGAGGCGGGGGAGGGCGAGGCGGAGGGCTTCGAGCTGGCCGAGAAGGATCTCCAGGACATCGCCGAGCACGGCGACCAGCACCGCTTCCCGGACGGCATGGCCCGGCCGGAGGAGCCGCAGGACCCCGACGAGTACGGCGAGCCCGACGAGCCGATCCCGCCGGACGAGAACGAGTGAACGAACAGAGAGGTGGAGTGACCAGAATGCCCGCGCGCAGCTTGATAGCGATCGTCACCCCGGCCTTCGGCTCGCCGGAGTCGGTCGAGGCCCTGAAGCGGGAGGTGAACGGCGCCCCGACCGAGGTTCGCATGGTCGCGCCGGCAGTCGAGATCAACCCGCTTTACCACACCCTCGGCGACATCGACGAGCCGCGCGAGCGGGCGGGCGAGCGGCTCAAGGAGGCCGTCGCCGCGGCGCGGGCCGCGGGCCTCGACGTCTCGTTCGAAGTCGGCGACCCCGACCCGGTGCAGGCGGCCCAGGACGCGCTGCTGGCGCGGCCGGCGGACGAGGTCCTGATCTTCGCCCACGCCGACGACGACAAAGCCTGGTACGAGGGCGAGCTCTGGAAACATGCCGAGGACTCGCTCGAGCCGCCGCTGAAGCTGGTCGTCGTCGACGGCGGCCCGCAGGGCAACGAGCACGTGGTCAGGACCGACACCTCGAGCGCCGGCTACTCCAACAACGACGCGCCGCAGGAGGTCGACAACGCCTACGTGCCCGGCCTCGGCCGCGGCGACCTGATGGGCATGACCTTCGGGATCGTCGGCACGATCATCGTGGTGATCCTCGCCGCCGTCGCGACCGCCGGCAGCGGCGACGAAGGCTGGGCCGGCGCCGCCATCGGCATCGCGATCGCCACCGCCCTGGTGAACATGGCCCACGTCGTCGGCCTCCTCCTGATGGAGAGCGTCCGCTATCGGGGCGGCTTCGCGAAGTTCTTCCGTACGCTCTCGATGGTCGGCACCCCGCTCGCGATCCTCGTCAACACGGCGATCGTGATCTTCACCTGATGACGCGGGTCGTAGGTCCTCTTCCAGTTGGGATCGGGCTGGGTGGTTGATCAGGGACGGCGGGGGTTGGGGAGGGACGGGCGGGAGTTCGGGGGGCGGGTGGCCGTCCGAGATGGTCCTGGGCTCCTCATGGGGGTCCTGGCAGGCTGTGACCCCCATGAGGAGCCCAGGACGAGAGGCTTTTGCGAGGGAGGGGGCACAGGGACGGTGCGGGGTCGGACTTCCGTGACGGAGGCGGCACGGGGACGAGGGGAGGTCGGACTTCCGTGACGGAGGCGGCACAGGGACGGTGCGAGGTCGGACTTCCGTGACGATCATGCCCGAGAGATCCCACACCTCGGCCCTTTCGTTGACGGAGATGCCGAGAACGTCACACTTTCCGGCCCTCTGAGGCCCTTTTCGGGCCGGGATCGGGGGTCGAGAACGCGCTGCGTGTTTTAGGGCCCCTATAGGGGGGTCAATCCACGCAGCGCGTCCGTGACTGTTGGACAACACGGAAGGAAGTGTGGAGTTCCCGGCATCTCCGTGACGAGGTCCGACCTCCGTCACGGATCCGTGTCACTCCCGTCGCTCGCTCGTCACGCTCCCGTCCCGGTTCCTCATGCCTTTCATACCCGGCCCTCTCGCCACGGCCACAGCCTGCCAAGGGCCGTGGCGAGAGGGCCGCGTCCCTTCCCCGGGCGCAGGCTTGCGGGGCCTGATCCCTTTCAGGGGCGCCAGCTTGCGGGGCCCCATCCCTTCCCCTGGGCGCCAGCTTCAGAGGGCCACATCCCTTGCCTCGGGGCGCCAGCTTCCCGGATACATCCCTTTCCCGGGGCGCCGGCTTCAAAGGCCACGGGCCTTCCCCGGCCATCGGCATCCCGGCGCGTGGCCCCGGGGAATGCCGGCGGATCGAGGACTCGGGTCACTCGGCCCTGCGCGCGCTTAATCCGGCAGCGGGGTCGGCTCCGCCGCGGCTTCGTGTTCGGCGGTGTCGCGGCGCTGCAGCGCCTCCAGCACCTCCTCGGCCAGCTGTGAGCCGTCCTCGGTCCGCAGCGGCGTCGCGTCGATCTTCATGACCACGCTGTCGGGCTCGATTTCCTCGAGCGAGACGCTCGGCCGATAGCGGGTCGGCACGGTGATCGTGCGCAGCAGCTGCTGCTCGATCTCGCGCGGGCTGACGTGGCGGGGGAGGCGCACCCGCACGTCGACTTTCTCCGGCTCGCGCAGCGGCACCACGGCGAGGGCGAGCAGGACGTTGTTGGGGATCTGCAGGCGGTCGGCGCCCTGGCTGAGCGTCGTGTAGAAGAGGCCGAGCGAGGTCACCGTGCCCTCGACCGAGCCCGCCACCGCGCCGCCGACGAAGCGGACGCGTTCGCCGACCCGGAAGGGCCGCGTGCTCTGCAGCAGGATCCCGGCGAAGATCGCGCCGAGGCTCTGCTGGGCGGCGAGGCCGAGGAGGACGGCCGCGAAGGCGCCGCCGACGGCGAGGGTGCCGGCGTTGACGCCGGCGATCCGCAGCGCCACCACCACGACCGCGAGGCTCGCCAGGAGGCGGAAGACGAACCCCGCCGTCCCCGCCGTGGCCGGGTCGAGGCGGCGGTAGAGGCGCGGCTGCAGGGACCGCGAGAGGAGCGAGATCGCGGCGCTGCCGACGATCATCAGGACGATCACGGTGCCGACGCGGAACCATTCGCCGTAGCCGGGGGCGATCTGGCGGCGGTGCGAGTAGACGACCAGGGTCGCGATCAGGGCGAGGATGGCGACGACGACCCCCACCATCGCGCTCTTCGAGACCTTCTTCGCCTCGATCTCCTCGCCCAGCCCGAGCGACTGCCAGGCGTGGGTGCGCGTCTCGAAGAGCTCGCGCGGCAGTTTCGGCCGTTTGGGTCTGCGAGCGGGCATCAGGGGCCGCTACCCGGTCGCCTGGTCGCTAAATCGCCCGCACGGGCCGGCGCGAGGATCGTCACCCGCGCAGGGCGGCGGCGGCTTCGTCGCGCGTCCCGAAGACGCGCAGCGAGTGCTCGAGGCCGGTCACCTCGAGAATGCGCCGGACCTGCTCGTTCTGACAGCAGAGGACGAGGCCGCCTTCGCCGCCGTTGCCCGCCGCCGCGTCGACCCGCTGCCAGGCGCGCACGACGAGCGCGATCCCGGTCGAGTCGATGAAGGTGCAGTCGGTGAGGTCGATGAGGACGGCCGCCGCGGGCGAGTCGATCGCCTCCTCGAGCGGCCCCTCGAGCTGAGCGGCGGTGGAAAGGTCGAGCTCTCCGTTGACCTCGAGCAGGCGGACGCCCTCCTCGAGTTCGGAAGCTGTTGCTTGAAACGGAGCGGATCCCACTGCGCCGCGATGCTACCGGAGCAGGTGGCTGATGTGTGTCGCCAGTTTGCGGCGGGGCGGTCTGGGTATCAGGGCGGAACCGAGGCCGGTAGGTTTGCCTGTTGCGCGAGGCCTTCTGACCATGCCTTGCGCTCCCCATCAGTTGGGACGAAAGAACTTGAGCAACGCCAACGTCGACTCATCAGGCCTCCAGATGTCGCTTCCCGCGAAAGCGGAGAACGTCGCGGTGGTGCGCCATGCGATCGCCGGCCTGGCCGAGCGGATCGGGATGGACGAGGCTTCGATCGCCGATCTGAAGACGGTCGTCACCGAGGCCTGCATGAACGTTGTCGTCCACGCCTACCGGGACGACGAGACCGGCCTCCTGGAGGTCGACGCGATCCCCGGCCCCGACGGCCTGACGGTGGCGGTGCGCGACTTCGGCCGCGGCATCAGCCCCCGTCCCGGCGTCGACCGGCCGAGCCTGCGGATCGGCCTGGCGCTGATCGCGGCGCTGTCCTCGAGCTTCGAGATCCGCGGCGGGGTCGAGCAGGGGACGGAGATCCGCATGCAGCTGCCGCTGACCTCGCGACCGGTTGCCGACGGCGAAGTCGAGCGCGCGCCGGGCCCGCCGGTCCCCGAGGCCACCGAGATGACGGTCGGCCCACCCGAGCTGGTCGGGCCGGTGCTGAGCCGCGCGCTGACCGCGCTGGCCGCCCGTCACGAGATCACCGTCGACCGGATCTCCGACGCGATGCTGCTCTCCGACCAGATCTCCGCGGCGGCACCGCGCGGCTTCGCCGACGGCCACGTCCGCCTCAGCATCGCCGACCGCCCCGAGGGGGTCGAGCTGAAAGTCGGCCCGATGGAGGCGGGCGCCGCCGCGGGCCTGCGCGAGAGCCTCGTGCTGCCCGACGTCGGCGGCTCGCTGGAAACGCTCGCCGACGAGGTCCGCACCGAGTCCGACGGCGACGGCGAGTACCTGGTCGTCGCGATCGCCGCGGTCAGCTGAGGAGGACCCCTTCGACCCTCAGCCTTCGCCGTCCTGCTCGGCGACCTGCTCGCGGATGCGCTCCAGGGTGCGGCGGAGGATGCGCGAGACGTGCATCTGGGAGTGGCCGATCTGCTCGGCGATCTGGGACTGGGTCATGTCCTCGACGAAGCGCAGGCGGAGGATCAGCCGTTCGCGGTCGTCGAGCTGGGGCAGGACGCCCTCCAGCGCCAGTTTGTCGTCGATCAGCTCGTAGCCCTCGTCCTCGTCGCCGACCCACTCGGAGGCGGGCGATTCGTCCTCCTCGCCGCCGACCGGGCGGTCGAGCGAGAGCGGCCGCCGGTTGTGGTTGGCCTCCAGCACCTCCAGGACATCGGCCGGGTCGATCTCCAGCTTGGCGGCGATCTCGTTGACCGAGGGCGAGCGCTGCAGCTCCACGGTCAGCTGCGCGGTCGCTTTCTCGACCTCGGCCATCCGGTCGTGGAGCCCGCGCGGCACCCGCACCGTCCAGACGCGATCGCGGAAGTGGCGCTTCAGTTCGCCGAGGATGGTGGGGGAGGCGAAGGCGGCGAAGGGGGTGCCGCGGGACGGGTCGAAGCGGTCGACCGCGTTGACCAGGCCGAGGTTCGCCACCTGCAGCAGGTCGTCGAAGGACTCGCTGGCGCCGCGGTAGCGCAGCGCCAGGTTCTTGGCGAAGGGGAGGTAACGGCGGACGAGCTCCTCGCGGGCGGCGGGGTCGCGCTGGTCGCGCAGGCGCCGCCAGAGCAGCGTCTCGGCGGCCAGGCCCTCGCCCGGCCCGTTCGGCGCCCCCTCGGGGACAGGTCGTTTCTCGTCGCTGTTGGCTGCCATCGGTGGGCTCATTGCCGCGGGCAATGTGGACGCCGTCCAGCGGTTTCCGGGGAACCCTGCAGCGCCCGGCACCGGGGGAGGCGCCGGGGTCACACCATAGCGGCAGGACCCCGCGACTCGGCGGGTAATCTCGGCTGGACGCCGCGCCCCACATTCGCCGTGTCCACACGTCCAAAGGAGACCTAGATGGGATTCGACCAGTACCACGAGCCGCCGGAGGAGCTGCCGGCCGAGACGCGGACCTTCGCCCGCCTCTGCGCCTCGCTGGAAGAGGAGTGCCAGGCGATCGGCTGGTACCAGCAGCGCCTCGCGGTCGAGCCCGACGCCGACGCGCGGGCGATCATGGCCGACGCCCAGGGGGAGGAGTTCAAGCACTTCTCGATGGACCTGGAGTTCCTCCTGCGCAAGACGCCGCGCTGGCGCGAGATCGCCGCCGGCGTGCTCTTCCAGGACGGCGACATCGTCGAGCACGGCGAGGACGCGGAGGCGGCCTCGGAGGGCGACGGCGACGACGACGCGCTGGTCGCCCCGATGGCGGGCGGCGAGGGCTCTCTCGGAATCGGCAGCATGAAGGGACAGGGACGATGAACCACCTCCTGCGCGGCCATGCGCCGCTCACCGACTCGAACTGGAAGCTGCTCGACGAGGAGGCGCGCGAGCGCCTCTCCGGGCCTCTGGCGGCGCGCCGCCTGGTCGACTTCGTCGGGCCCCAGGGCTGGCGGCACTCGGCGACGAACCTCGGGCGCGTCGACCCGGTCGAGGGCGCCGAGGAGGGCGTCAGCGCGCTGCGCCGGCGGGTCCTGCCGCTGGTCGAGGTGCGGGTCGACTTCACGATCTCCAGGGCGGAGATGCGCGACGACGACCGCGGCGCCGTCGATGTCGACCTCGAGGCGCTCGACAACGCCGCCCACCAGATCGCCGTCTGCGAGAACAGCGCCGTCTTCAACGGCTGGGCGAAGGCGGGGATCCAGGGCGTGGTCGATTGCTCGCCGTTCGAGCCGGAGCCGCTCGGGCCCGGCGTCGACGCCTACCCACGCTCGGTCGCGCGGGCGGTGGAGGGGCTGCGCGAGGCGGGCGTCGAGGGACCCTACGGGCTGGCGCTC
>Ga0207652_10000304_pt1 | contig 50509 bp, 32 predicted proteins | sample KBSC63BmetaG_FD_184334 | JGI IMG/M metagenome (GOLD analysis project Ga0207652, IMG submission 184334) | Corn rhizosphere microbial communities from Kellogg Biological Station, Michigan, USA - KBS C6-3B metaG (SPAdes) (version 2) | ecosystem: Host-associated > Plants > Roots > Rhizosphere ... | reverse complement strand
GTATCCGCTGGCGCAGATCAGGTTCGTCGCCAGCACCTGTGTCGCCGGAATCGTGCTGAACCCGCTATCGCACCCCGCCGCAGCATTGTCGCCGGACGAGACGAAAAAGCTGATGCCCTGGGCAGCGCCGGTCTGAAACAAGGAATCGAATTTCTGCGAATAAGTCGCGCTCCCGCTCGAATTGCACGAGCCAAAGCTCATATTGACGATTGGGTCGTTGAGCGTCGCAATCTCATACTGCAGCGCACTGAAAATGTTGTTGAAACTGAGGCTCGAAAACACCAGCAGATCGACGTTCGTGCCCGGAGCCGTACCCAGAATGCGTTGCACGTCGAGTGCCGCCTCACCCTCCGAATCCGACTTAATACCGGGATCAGTGCTGCCCGGAAGAACAATCTGATTCGGTTGCGCTACGGAAAGACCGAAAACGCTATTGAAGCCTGTAATATCGGCGGGCGCAATCCGGGAATCGATCAAATTGACGACCCGGTAGCCCGAACCGGTGAACCCGGCGTTGTGGGTCGAGTTGATGTCGTAAATCGCATTGAAGTCGCCCGGGGTCACATAGTGGGTACTGGAGCCCGAGTTATAGAGCGGTTGGACGATGATCCCGCCTGAAGTCGAATAATCGCCATCTTTCGGCGCGGAGTGCGAGTGAACGTACGCCATCTGCTCTGACAGGCCTGCAACCGACGCGATGACCCCGGAAAGCGCCTGAGGCACGCTCGGTTCTGCGGTAGGTGCATAGCGAGAACCGTTCTCGTGCCGAAAATTATGCAGATTCGTCGAAAATGCGCGTTCGACAACCGAAACCGGCCCGCTGAACGTAACGAAAACTCCACCCGAAGAAACGCCGTCGACTGTCAATCCCTGTGATTGCAGCCAGCTCGTCACGGCCGTCAAATCGCTGGCCGCGATGCCATACTGGTCCGCCGTCTGCTGCGGCGTCAACCATTGGTGATAACGCGGAGAATTCGGATTTTGCTGGTCAGCCAACAACTGCTCAAACGCTGCCTGGACCGGCGGCGAGCGGGCCAGAATAAGGTGCAGGTTATCCAACCTGCGCGCAGGCGAAACGCTGCCCAGATCGTTGGCGGCATTCGCCCAGTTGGGTACATGGCCGTTGAGCCGGACGGCGCGTCCAGCTTCTACAGGGGTGGTGACACGCGCTGTAGCGGAGACCCTCTCCCTGGTCTGTGCTCGTGAAACCGTTCCGAATCCCGCCAGAAAACACACTGCGGTGGATAGCGCTGCGAAGCGGAAAAACGAGTACATGCAAGGGCCCTCTTTTCAACCGATTAGACGGGCCTTCCACAAACTCAGATTCAGTGCTCAAACCGCCCTGGAGCGGCATTTCCGGTGTTAAGAATCGGTTTCAACGTAATACTTTTGTCACCGCCGTCCTAGAATGGAACCAGCGAGGATTTGCATGTCGAAAACTGAATCGAGAATGGTGGAACTGGGCACCGAAGCGCCCGCATTTGAACTGGTGGACGTAGTCTCCGGCAAGGTTTTTAGCCGGGATGACGTGGCCGCATTGGTCTGGGATGACAATCTCTCCGACGGCGTCAATAAATCCACCCATGGTGGCCCGAAAAAGAAGCATGGCCTGCTGGTCATGTTCGTGTGCGTCCATTGCCCGTACGTCAAGCACGTCGAACAGGAGCTCGCCCGCATCGGCCAGGACTACTTCGGGGCCAACGGTGAAGGCCCCATCGCCATCGCCGCTATTCAGTCCAACGACATCATCGAATACCCCCAGGACGCTCCCGAGCACATGCGCGAACAGGCCACCCGCCTCGGCTGGACGTTCCCCTACCTCCTCGACGACACGCAGGAAGTTGCCCGCTCCTACGACGCGGCCTGCACCCCGGACTTCTTCCTCTTCGACGGCGAAATGAAGCTCGTCTACCGCGGCCAGTTGGACGACAGCCGCCCCCGTCGTGGCGACTCCGGCAACGACACCCCCGTCACCGGTAAAGACCTTCGCGCCGCACTGGACGCCGTCATCGCCGGCAAACGTCCCGACACCAACCAGCGCACCAGCCTGGGCTGCAACATCAAGTGGCGAGAGGCCAGGAACTAATGGACCCGGTTCTGGAACAATTAAAGGCCGGGGTGCGCCAGTTCCGCACCGACGTGTACCCGGAGCGGGCCCAGATGTACGCCCGCGCCGCCACCGATGCTCAGCGCCCGCACACTCTCTTCATTACCTGTGCGGACTCTCGCGTCGATCCCAGAGAGCTTCTCCAGGCCGGTACCGGCGAGGTCTTCGTCCTGCGCAATATCGGCAACATGGTCCCCGCATACGGCGAAATGCTGGGCGGCAACAGCGCGGTGATTGAGTTCGCAGTCAGCGCACTGAAAGTTCAGCACATCGTAATCTGCGGCCACTCCGACTGCGGAGCGATGAAGGCCCTCCTCCACCCCGACTCTGTGAAGTCCATGCCCACGGTTAAAAGTTGGCTGACGAATGCGCACACCGCCCTGGCCGTAGCCGAAACCGTGCATACCAAGACGGAATGGCGTCGCGAGCTGCTACCGGTCCTCACCGAACAGAACGTCCTTCTCCAGTTGCAACACCTGAAGACCCACCCATCCGTTGCGGCAGCAATGGCAGCGGGCGAATTGACCGTTTCGGGATGGGTTTACGACATCGGCAAAGGCGAGGTTCGCATCGCTGAAGACGGCCAGAAGGCCTTCACGCCGATTACAGAATAGAGACAGGCGCAGCCGAAGCCGCGCCCCCTCTCATGCATGTGACGCATCACTGCACATACAACGTATCCGAAAGCCGGAAGCGCTGAATCGATTCCGCTGGAATTTCGATGTCACGATTGCCGGTCGTGCCAGCGATCAGCGTGCCCGCACCGGCGCCTGCCGCTCCTCCGATAGCCATGCCGACACCGCCGGTGGCGATGCCGCCGATGATCATGCCGGCGCCAGTCATGCCGCCGATAAAGCCTCCCGTGCGCCGTCCCTTGCCTTTCTTGGTATGCACATTGTCGTGCGTATCCAGCGCATAGCGATTGCCATTCAACTCAATCGAAGTCAGCCGGAGTTGCAGCACCGAGCGGCCTTTGAAATGTCCTCGGCGGTGCGCTTCATCGACGCGTCCACCAACCTGCGCGCCCCTGGGGATAACAACGCTGCCGTTCACTTCGATCGGATCGACAACCTCTCCGGTGAAGCGATCACCCGCATGGTTATGCTTCACGCTGATGTGCTGGTTGATGCGGATCGCCAGCGTCGTTCCAGCCGGTACGCTGACGTTGACTGCCGGAGCGTTGTTCGAGAGCGGCTGTTCGGGCGGAGCGACATAATCCGCCTGAGTTACACCGGCGTTAGGGGCGCCAGCATCAGTGGCGCTGATCGGAGCGGGACCCGCTGCCCCGTTTGCAGGAGCAGGCACCGGACCCAGCGGCGTCACAACGGGATTGGTCGCCTTCGGCTTCGGCCCCGGAGGAGCGGGCGTAATCGCCGTCGTCACCTGCTGCGTTTGGCCGGAGACCGGCGGCGTTACCGTAATCGTGTCTGTATCGCCGTTCGCGTCGATAAACTGCACCTGTTGTGCAACGCCAGTGGAAGCGGCCTGGGCTTTCGCCTGATCGACAGCCTGGTCCGTCTTGCTCTTGCATCCGGCCAGCAGCGCCAAGCCAATCAAACCCGCGGAAGCCGCGAAACCGATACTGCGAAAATTCTTTGCGATCATCGTTCTTCTCCTTGCGTATCTTGCTGCGCTAGATCGCTAGCCCGCCAGCCTTAATTGGGCTCGAAAAGTATGGCAACAAAGGATGTGATGCCCCCGCGCTCTGCGTTCGCTGCCTACGACCTCGAAAAGGTTTAGCATTTGGCCTGTATGAGTAATCTCAAAACCGCTCCCGGAACCCGCCCGCAACTCGCCCATCTCACCGCGCAGCTCGACGATCTGCGCCAGCGCGGAACCTTCTTCCGCCTCCGCGTGCTCGACGACGAGCAGGCCGCTGTCTGCCATTACGACGGCAAAGAGGTCATCAACCTCGCGTCGAACAACTACCTCGGCCTCTGCAACCACCCCAAACTGCGCGAAGCCGCCATCGCCGCGACAGAGAAATTCGGTGTGGGTTCCGGAGCCGTGCGCACCATCGCCGGCACCATGCGCATTCACATGGAGCTGGAAGAAAAGATCGCCGCATTCAAAGGCGTCGAGGCCTGCGTCGTCTTCCAGTCCGGCTTCGCGGCCAATGCGGGCACCGTTTCGAGCATTCTCGGCAAAGAAGACTTCATCCTCTCCGACGAGCTCAACCACGCCAGCATCATCGACGGCGCCCGCCTCTCACGCGCCAAGATCAAAGTTTTCCGCCACAAAGACGTCGCGCACTGCGAAGAGCTCTTGCAGGAAGTACAGAACGAGCCCGGCCGCAAACTCGTTATTACTGACGGCGTGTTTTCCATGGATGGGGATATAGGTCCTGTAGCCAAACTTGCTTCGCTATGCGAGCAATACGGCGCCATCATGATGGTCGATGATGCCCACGCTTCCGGTGTTCTCGGCCGCAATGGCCGCGGTTCCGTCGACCACTTCCACTGCACCGACAAAGTCGACGTGCAGGTCGGGACCCTCTCCAAGGCCATCGGCGCTCTTGGCGGCTACGTTTGCGGCTCGCGCGATTTGATCGACTTCCTCTACCACCGCGCGCGACCATTCCTCTTCAGCACGTCGCATCCGCCATCGGTTGCCGCAACCTGCATCGCTGCGTTCGACATACTCGAATCGGAGCCAGAGCGCATCGACCGCCTGTGGTCCAACACAAAATATTTCCAGGCCCAGTTGCAGACTGCCGGCTTCAACATCGGCGGCCAGACCACCCCCGCCAGCGAGACGCCGATCACTCCCATCATCATCGGCGACGGCCGCAAGACCATGGACTTCAGCCGCGCCCTGTTCGACGCGGGCGTGATGGCGACCGGCATTGCCTTCCCCACCGTTCCTGAAGGCAAGGCGCGAATCCGCTGCATTATGACCAGCGAACACACGCTTCCGCAGATCGACCGCGCTCTCGAAACGCTTTCCACGGTAGCGAAACAGGTGGGCGTTCTGTAGCGCGGGGCTGCGATAGAATCTCGCACATGCGAAAGATTCTGTTGGTTTCCCTTGCCTGCGTTAGCCTGTCCGCCTCCCTCGCTGCACAGACCGCGACGCCTCCGGTCGCGAAGAAAGTCCACACCGAACGCCAACTCAACGGCGGCGTTCTGGTCGACGACTACGCATGGCTGAAAGAGCGCAACAACCCCGAGGTCAAGCAGTATCTCGAAGCGGAAAATGCATACGCGCTCGCTGCGACCGCCGATGAGAAGCCGCTCGCCGAGAAGCTCTACAACGAAACCCTCAGCCACATTCAGCAGACAGACAACAGCGTGCCTTACCGCAAGAACGGCTACTGGTATTACACGCGCACCGTCGAGGGCAAGCAGTACAACGTCGTGTGCCGCAAAAAAGGTTCGATGGACGCGCCCGAAGAAGTCATGCTCGATGGCAACGAGATGGCCAAGGGCGAGAAGTTTTTCTCGCTCGGCGCCACGGTCGTCAGCGACGACTCAAACCTCGTCGCCTACACCACTGACACCGTCGGCTTCCGGCAATTCAAGCTGCACATCAAGGACCTCCGCACAGGAAAAGTCTTCCCCGATATGGCAGAGCGCGTCACTTCGGTCGTCTGGGCAAATGACAACAGGACGCTCTTCTACGGCACCGAAGATCCAGTGACCAAACGGTCCAACCTGATCCATCGTCACATCCTCGACACTGACACGGCGCAGGACCCGCTCGCCTTTGACGAGAAAGACGAGCGCTACAACGTTCGCGTCCAGAAGACGCGCGACGGAAAGTACCTGCTGCTCGGCGACCACAGCCACGTTACGAGCGAAGTTCGTATGCTCGCCGCAGACCAGCCCGAAGGCGCGTGGAAGATGATTGAGCCACGCAAAGAGGGCGTGCAGTACAACGTCGACGAAGGCAACGGCCTGCTCTATATCCATATCAACGACACATCGCACAACTTCCGCATTGTGACCGCGCCTGTAGCCACTCCCGACAAAGCTCACTGGAAAGAACTGATTGCCGCCCGCAAAGACGTTCCGCTCGAAGGCATCCAGGTGTTCAAGGACTTCTATGTTGTTTCAGAACGCATCGCCGGCCTGCCGCAGCTTCGCATCGTCGACCTGAAAGGCAAGAAGCGCACGCCGATCACCTATTCCGAGCCGGCCTACGTGGCTTCGGCGAGCGTCAACGCCGAGTTCGACACGCACCTCTTCCGCTACACCTATCAGTCACCGATCACACCGCCGTCGACGTTTGAATATGACGTCGACAAGGGAACATCGGCGCTGCTCAAACAGCAGGCCGTTCCCAATTACGACAAGTCGCTTTACGCTGTCGAGCGCTTCATGATGCCGGCGAAAGACGGCGTCAAAGTCCCCGTCACCGTGACCTATCGCAAGGACAAATTCAAGACTGGCGAGAACCCGCTCTACGTTTACGCCTATGGGTCCTACGGATCGACCACCGAAGACACATTCAGCGCACTCAAGCTTCCGCTGATGGACCGCGGCGTCGTCACAGCCGTCACCCACATTCGCGGTGGCGGCGAGATGGGCGAGCCCTGGCACGATGCCGGCAAAATGATGACCAAACGCAACACCTTCACGGACTTCATCGACACCACCGAAGACCTGCTCGCCAAGGGTTACGGCAAGCGCGGCGAGGTGGGCATCGAAGGCGCCAGCGCCGGCGGCCTGCTGATGGGCGCGGTGACCAACATGCGTCCCGACCTCTTCAAAATCGTCCTCTGCGAAGTCCCCTTTGTCGATGTGATGAACACCATGCTCGATGCTTCCCTGCCGCTGACGGTGCCCGAGTATGAAGAGTGGGGCAATCCTAACGAGAAGGCCGCATTCGACTACATGCTCACCTACTCGCCCTATGACAACGTCACAGCGAAGGACTATCCGGCGATCCTCGTGCAGACATCGTTCGACGATTCGCAAGTGATGTATTGGGAGCCCTCCAAGTACACAGCGAAGCTCCGCGCTTTGAAAACAGACAAGAACCCGCTGGTCTTCTTCGTCAACATGCACGGCGGCCACGGCGGCTCCAGCGGACGCTACGACTCCATCCGCGACCGCGACCGCAACTATGCGTTTATGCTGACGCAGCTTGGCATCACGCAATAAGGAGTATCTTGAAAGTTCTACAACGGTGAGACGATGTGCAGATTTTGAACTCTGCTGAAATGCTTAGCGTTGCGTGTCACAACGGAATAGTCCAACACGAGAGCCGTTGCCGCGATAATGAGGTCGGCGAGATCCAGCTTCTCGCCGCGCATTTCCAACTCCGCATCAAGATTGCCCAGCAACTTCGCGATCTCGGCGCTGACCGGATATACCGGGAATGCTTCTTCTACGCTTTCCAGAAATTGTGCGCGGGCATTTCGCTGCAGGGCTGTCGCAGCCCGTCGGACTCCATGCTGCAGTTCCGCAACTGTGATTGCGGAAATACCAACGCTCTCGGTGTCGGCAATGTTTCGCAAGAGTTCAGTGACCTTTTTTCCACGCCTCTCGGCCCAGATGAACTCCGACGTATCGAAGATTAAGCCCATTTTGACGGGTCGAGCGATTCCGGATGCCTTTCTCGGAAGTTGCGAACATCCTTCGAGAACTCTTCATCCATCACGCCAAGGACGCCGCGTCTTTCGCGCTCTTCAAGGATGGCACGCGCCTCCGCCACCGTCCGCATACGCGGCATGCCCGAGCCTCTGACGGTCACGCTCGTGCTCGGTCGATCGATGACAACTTCATAGCCGTCATCCACTTTCGACAGCACTGAACTGAAATCTCTGACCGCTTCCTCTTCCGGGATATGCAGGACGCTCATACAGAAATCATACGCCCATGCAATCGCTCACTCTCCGCGATACCATTCGCTCATGGTCTCTGCGTCCTACCTCACCGACGCCTCCGGCTTCACTGGCTGGGCCGAGCGCTTGATCGTCCCCGAAACCGAAGCCAAAGTGCTCGAAGCACTCGCCCAAGCCGCGCGCACGGACACGCCCATCACCATCGCCGGAGCCGGCACGGGACTCACCGGCTCGCGCGTTCCGCAAGGTGGCTGGGTCATTTCGCTCGAGCGTTTCCGCAAGCTCGAAATCGAGCCTGGCTTCGCTCGCGTCGGTCCCGCTATTACGCTGCTGGAGCTACGCGACCACGCCGCAAAGACCGGCCAGTTCTACGCCCCCGATCCCACGGAAATCACCGCCTCGGTGGGCGGCACTATCGCGACCAACGCCAGCGGCTCCCGCAGCTTCAAGTTCGGCGCCACCCGCCGCCATCTGCGCGCTTTGCGTGTTGCGCGGATGGACGGCACCGTCCGCTGGTATCGTCGCGGAGAAGCCATCGACTTCGACGTCCCCGCGCTACCCTCGCCTGACACAAAGAAGAACACCGCCGGCTACCTCCTCACCCCCGGCATGGATTGGGTTGACCTCTTTTGCGGCTCCGAAGGCACGCTCGGCATTACGCTCGAGGCAGAAGTTGACCTTCTCCCCATCCCCTCAGAGCTCTTTGCAGGCGTCATCTTCTTTGCCAGCGACGATGACGCCCTCGACGCAGTCACTCGCTGGCGCAGCGTCGCGGGCCTCCGCATGATGGAGTACGCCGACTACAAATCTCTGCAGCTCCTTCGCGGCCGCTACCCCGAAATTCCGCAAACAGCGCAAGCGGCCCTGCTCATCGAATCCGAAGGCAACGACATCGACGCCTGGGAAACCCGTCTCGAAGAAAGCCATGCCCTCATCGAAGCCTCTTGGTTCGCCGTCGAAGCGAAAGACCGCGAGCGTTTCCGTCTCTTCCGTCATGCCATGCCCGAAGTCGTCGGTGAAGTCCTGCGTCGCCGCGGCTTCCTCAACATGGGCACCGACTACGCCGTCCCGCTCAGCCGCGAGCGCGAGATGCTCGCCTTCTACCGCCAGCGCCTCGAAGCGGAAATGCCCAACAGCTACGTAATCTTTGGCCACATCGGCGCCGCGCACCTGCACGTGAACATGCTGCCCGCATCGCAGCCGGAAGCCGACACCGCCACTGCCCTGCTAAAAGAGTTCGCCGCTCATGCCGTCACGCTCGGTGGAACAGTTTCCGCAGAACACGGTCTTGGCAAACGCAAAGCTTCGCTACTGCCGCTGATGTTCACCGAAGAACACATCGAAGCCATGCGACAGGTGAAGCGCCGCCTCGATCCGCAGTGGCTGCTGTCGCCTGGGACTCTGTTCGGTTCAGGAGCACTGTAATTAAATCTTCTGCACGCGCTGCACGTCCCGCACGCCGGGCACCTTGCGCAAATTCTGCGTCAGCTTCGTCAGGTGCCGCACATCCACCGTCTCAATAACGAAGTCGACATAAACCGTGCCATCGCTTGTCGGCCGCGTATCAACCGACCGAATGTTCGTCCCATCGTCCGAGATGATCGCCGTAAACTCTTTCAGCAGGCCAGCGCGGTCGTCGCACAGGAGCGTGAGCTTTACCGGATAGGTCGTCTGCTTCGGCGAATTCGACTTGTCGGTCGACGGCACCGCGCCCCACTCCACCTCGATACGCCGGTCAGCCTCATACAACAGATTCTGCACATTCGAGCAAGTCCGCGCATGAACCGCGACACCCTTGCCGCGCGTCACGTACCCGATAATTTCTTCGCCGCGAATCGGGTTGCAACATCGAGCGCGGTAGACCAGCAGATCGTCCTGCCCCTCCACCTGCAGCGAGTCCGAACCCTTGCCGAAAAACACGCGCTTCACGGCGTCCGACATGTTCGCCAGCGCGCCAGCCTTGGCCGGCTCAACCGGCGTCGTCTCCGGAGTCATTGTGCTGCCCGGCTCAAGCTTGTTCAGCACCTGCCGCGTCGAATATTTGCCGAACCCGATGCCCGCCAGAAGGTCCTGCTCGTTGCCCAGGCCATAATCGCCGGCAATGCGCTCAAAGTCGGCGGTATCAAACTTGTTCAGCGACAGCTTGTACTTCCGCGCCTCGCGTTCCAACAGTTTTTTGCCGATTTCGATGGCCCGCACGCGCTGGTTCTCGTTCAGCCAGTGCTTGATCTTGTTGCGAGCACGCGAACTCTTGGCAAACGTCAGCCAGTCGCGCGAAGGCGCATGTCCGGCCTGCGTCATGATCTCCACGACATCGCCGTTGCGCAGCTTGTGCTTTAGAGGAACGATGCGGCTGTTGACCTTCGCGCCGATCGTCTGGTGGCCAACGTCTGTGTGGATCGAGTATGCAAAATCGATGGGGCTGGCGTCCTTGGGCAGCACCACCACTTTGCCTTTGGGCGTAAAGGTGTAGACCTCTTCCGGATACAGGTCGATGCGCAGCGTCGACATGAACTCGTTGGGGTCGGACATCTCCCGCTGCCACTCCATCATCTGCCGCACCCACGCCAGCCGCTGCTCATCCTTCGCGGAGACGTTGTCCGAGGCCTTGTATTTCCAGTGCGCGGCGATGCCTTCTTCCGCGATCTTGTGCATCTCCTCGGTCCGAATCTGCACTTCGAACTGGTGACCGCCCGGCGCGATGTACGTCTCATGCAGCGACTGGTACTGGTTCGGCCGCGGCATCACGATAAAGTCTTTGCTGCGCCCCGGGACCGGCTGCCATGTGCTGCGCAGCGGATACAACAAGGCGTAACAATCCTGGACACTCTGGCAGATGATGCGAATTGCAAACAGGTCATATACCTGCTCAACCGGAATATGCTGTGCGGTCAATTTTTGCTGGATGGAATACAGCCGCTTGATGCGCGATTCAACCCGCGCTGAAATTTTGTTCTCCCGCAGGATCGTTTCGATCTTCGCTTCAATCCCGCGCAGAAACGTCTCGCCATTGCCGCGCAGCGAGTCGACCTCCGCCGTCAATTGCTCGTACGCGAATGGGTCGGTGTAGCGGAATGCCAGGTCTTCGAGCTCCCCGCGCAGCTTACCCATGCCCAGCCGATGCGCCAGCGGAGCGTAAATGTCCAGCGTCTCGCGGGCGATCTTCTGCTGCTTCTCCGGCTTCAGATGCTCCAGCGTGCGCATGTTGTGCAGCCGATCGGCGAGCTTGATGATGACCACGCGCACATCGGTCACCATCGCCAGCAGCATCTTGCGAATGTTCTCTGCCTGGTGCTCTTCGCGATTCGCAAACTTGATCTTGTCGAGCTTGGTGACGCCCTCAACGATGTGCGCCACCTGCTCACCGAAACGGTCAGCAACCTGCAGCGTCGTCACATCGGTATCTTCGACGGCATCGTGCAACAGGCCCGCCGCGATGGCGGTGGAATCCATCTTGAGTTCCGCAAGAATCTGCGCGACCTCAAGCGGATGGATCACATACGGCTCTCCCGAAGCGCGTACCTGGCCCTCGTGGTGCTGCATGCAGAACACCCACGCCCAGCGGATGATGTTCAGGTCGTCGTTGGGCCGATTGGCATGGACCGTCGCCAGCATGTGCTGGAAGCGAACTTCCAGGGGGGCGTCGTCGGGCAGGGGTTCTGTACTTAGCCGGGGCTCGGACGGAGGGGCAACCAATTCGCCGCTCGGCTCGTCCAGCGCGGATGGCGTCGTCTGCACGTAGCGCGGCGAGGCGGCGGGCTGGGCCTTTTCAGGCTCCATACCGTTGTCGCTGAGAATTGGGGCGTGCGTAGTCTCAGACCCAGGGCGCGGCTCGCCCGGCTGCGCGGTTACCATGGGTCATTCTACATCGGAGACGCATAGCGAGTCAGCTTTCGGATTGGTGACCATTCATCGCCAGGCGGGAGAATCGCTACCAGGCGGACGCATTTTTTCTGTTGGCGGTGTCAATTGTGAAGCACTTGATATCTGAGCACCTTCAAGCGCAATTCGATGCTTGATTTCCGCGTCTACTCACTTGAACCCCACTTCGCATATGCGATCGCTGATCTCAGCTTCAGCTCAACCCTTGTCCCGCACGGATCGGCGGGAGTGATATGTAGCGCCGCCCCAATCTTTTGCGCTCGTTCCTGCATGCCCGTCAGTCCCCAATGATTGGGAATCTTCTTCGCACCCAGAATACTGTCGGGAATCCCGCACCCGTTGTCGCTGCACACAAAGACAAAGTGCCGGCGAGCGAAGATGACTTGGCATTTGATTGTAGTAGCCCTTGCATGGCGGAAAGCGTTGGCTATGGCTTCACGTGCGACCAAAAGCACTTCTTCATGCACGACGGTTTGCATCGGCACGGGGTTTCCCTCGACTGCCAGCTGGAAAACAGTGGAGGACGCCTGGCTCAAGTCCTCACCAAATCTGCGGATCTCCATGGAGAGGTCATTGCCGGATTCCACTTCTGAACGAAGAGCGCTCACTCTGTCACGCCCCTCCTGCAAGGCTTGCTCGGAACGGACCAGGCTTTCTTCGAGCAGGTGTGTGGCAGGATTATCGGGTGATAGCGTGTCTGTGATCACCTGAAAGCGCAAGACAAGCATCTGGAATCCCTGAAGCAGCGTGTCGTGAAGCTCCCTGGCGATTCGCTCGCGTTCTATCATCCGCTCTCGAAGCCTGGCCTCGGTTTGCTTGTTCATGTGATGCAAACGAATCAGAAATACCACCCAGAGGATAAGAGCAAATAGCAGAGCGATCAGAGTGCGAAACCAGACCGTCTGAACGAATGTGGGCGGGATTGTGAATGTGAGCGAAGCTCCCGTGTCGTTCCACACGCCATCGTTGTTCGCCGCGATGACCTTGAACGTGTAGGTTCCAGGATCGAGATTGGTATAGAACGCCTGCCTGCGGATGCCAGCATCCTTCCAATCCGTATCCAGGCCGATGAGCCGGTAGCGAAAGCGATTTCGCTCAGGCAGGGTGAGACTGAGCGCTGTATAGTCCAGGGAAACTTCACGCGTGTCCTTTGGCAGAGTCAGATCGCGATGGGTCGGGTACGCCCGTCCGCTCGCGGACAAAGCGGTGATCGTAACGGGTGGCGGTACGTCGTTCCTGGCAAGATGGGCAGGATCGATCAAGCCGACTCCACCAAAGACAGCGAACCACAACTTTCCATCCTCACTGCGCACAGCTCCGGTGTCCGATGCAGACACTCTGGCAGGCGCCAGAGGTGTAACGAAGTCAGTTGCACCATCGAAGGTGCGATAAACAACCAGGTGGGAGGGATCGCGGAAAACGGATTCTAATTCGTCTGCCGGAATTTGAGAGATGCCGATCGAACTCTTAAGCCAAAGGCCGTCATGCTCGGTTGGAATGACGGCGCTCATATTCTCGAAATGCTGTCCGTCTACCGCGATGACATTTCGAAAGTTTTTTCCGTCGTAAAAGCCTAGTCCGTTTGTGCCTGCGATCCAGACCTGTCCCCCCGACGCTCCTCCAGCGATTGGATTTCCCAGGTCCAACCCGTGTCCGGGAGCAAAGAACGAGCGCTTAGAGCCTTCAATCGAAACAACAGTGCCGCGAGCGTAGTAGACCAGCCACACACGTCCAGCCGCATCGACAAACTCATCGTCTGGAGCGATATCTTGATCGCTTCCCGAAAAGACCGGAATATGTTCCCACCTGCCGCTCTTCCACGTGTACTCTCCGTATCCACTGATGCTCAGCCAAAGGCGTCCGCTCGCATCGGTCACAATTCCGTTAATGAGCGGACCTTTGAGGTAGGGAGGCGAATGGATTTTTGTCACAGTACCGTTGCGATCCATCCAGAGTGCGCGACTCTCCCATGTAGGGTCCGACTGCATGGACGCCCAGAGTGTTCCCGCCTGATCCATATAGAAGGTCCGTGTGAACCAGATGCGAAGGAGATATGGCTTGCTGTTGTGCAAGGGGATCAGGTATGGGGAGGCTCCATACTGACTGGCCCATACCTGCGCATGTGGTCCGACAATCAGATCGGAAGGTGTATGACCCAAAGGGATCTGTGTCACGCTACGGTCACTGAATCGATCCAGTCCGTTGGAAGTACCTACCCAAACATTTCCCTCCCGATCCTCAAAGATGACGTTCGTCTCGTTACTTGAAAGACCATCGTTAAGCCGGAACTGATCTCTTTCCACTTCGGCTGTGGTCACCAATCGACTCTGGTCAATGAGTCCTGGCGGGGTACGAAACAAGCCCCGATCTGTGGCAATCCAAAATGAACCATTGTGGTCGAAGTGAATATCGTAGATGCCTTGCAATGTCTTTCCCGCAACGGTGACATAACCCGCCTCTGACGACTTATCAAAATGGAATAGATGATGGGTTGCCGGGTCAGCGAGCCATAACGAACGGTCGCGCCCCAGGCAGAGTTGATTCCAGGTGCTGATATGCAGTCGGGTTGTCACGAAGGACTTGCTCCCGACAGGAAGTAAAAAAACGCTTCCGCCGCCAGTTACCCAAAGTGTGCCGGCGCCATCGACGAGAACTCTCTCGGTTGCATTCGTCGGGTACTTCCAGCCGGCTCCAATGGTCTCCCAGTGCCCGTTGTCGAACCGTGCCAGGCCGGGCAGAGACTTTTGCCCGCCACCGGCCTTCCCTCCTCCCGACAATGTCAGGGCGGCCCAGATGGCGCCATCCGGCGTCCGTGCCAGGCTGGTCACTCGACCGTACGGCAGCCCTTGCTCTTCCGCATAGAAGGCAGTGGTGTCCTCCTTTAAAAAGGCAACACCATTGCGGTAGCCGACCCAAAGTCCACCATCGCTGGTTGCAAGAAGCGCGCGGACCTCCTGTATGGGTGGACCGCCTATCGATCGCAGAAATGGCTCAAACTTTAAGCCATCGAAACGGTAAAGTCCCGTCGATGTGCCAACCCAGAGAAATCCATCTGTCGTTTGCGTAAGAGAGTACACAACGCCGCTGAGTCCAGAGGTCTCATTCCAGGAGGCGTGGCGCATTTGCCTGATCGGGCGATTCGGATCGGGACCGGAAGCAAAGCCCGGGCTTCCAAAGAGCAGCAGAAACACCAGGCTGGCCAAGATTCGCCAGCGCACAGCACCGAGAGGCCTTTCACGACGCGCTTGCGTGTTTCGCCCGTATTGGCTCTGCGATATCATGATTTCGACCGCACAAATGACGGGTGCTGCCCATCCTTTCTGCTATGGCGACGAAAGAAAAGATCCGGGTGCTGTGCGCTGACGATCATCCATTGGTACACGATGGTATCGCCTTCGCCCTCCAGTTCCAGAAGGATATGGAGTTCGTCGGCTACGCTTCAAGCGGTCAAGAGGCTGTCGAGCAATTTAGAAAACTCCGCCCCGATGTAACCCTGATGGATCTGCAAATGCCCGGGATGGGGGGAATCGAAACAATAGAAGCTATTCGGCGTGAATTCCCAAGGGCACGCATCGTGATCCTGACGACCTATTCTGGTGATGTCCGAGCGGCGCGAGCTGTGTCGGCAGGCGCTGTCGGATACCTCCTCAAGAGTTCTCTTCGTACGGAACTTGTTCGAACGATACGAGAAGTCCATCAAGGACTCAGGTGCATTCCCCCGACGATCGCCGAAAGTTTGGCTCAGCGTTTTGAAATCGACGATCTGACCGAACGGGAGATCGAGATTTTGCACCTTGTAGCCAGGGGCAACTCGAACAAAACTGTCGGGAACTGCCTCTCTATCACCGAAGAAACAGTAAAGAGCCACATGAAGAACGTGATCAGCAAGCTGCGCGCAAGCGACAGGACGCATGCAGTTCAAATTGCGATGCAACGCGGCTTTCTTGCTCTGCCCTGATCGCACGAATCTTCTCCTGGCGTAGTAAGCGTGGCGGCGTGAGGAGGATTTTCTGGTCCGAAAAGAACGAAACACCAGATGAGGACCCGTTCAAGATCGTCCCCATCTGATGTCAATGCCACAGCGCTTACTTCTTGTCCGCGATAGCAGCGGCAGCCTTACGGATTACGTCGATCACGATCTCGGGCTTCGAAAGCATCGGGACGTGGCTGCTCTCCACTTCGGTGACGGTCGCTCCCATGCGCTTCGAGACCCACCGTTGAAGATCGGGGTGAACGGTATGGTCTTGCAGGCACAGGATGTACCAGCTGGGCTTCGACTTCCATGGGGTACTTTTGACAGCACACCGAGTGAAAAGATCGGCACGAGGCGGAAAATGTGTCGCCCAGACGAGCTTCTGTTCTTCCGGAGATAGATCTCCGCAGAAGAACTCAGTCCCATTCGGAAGCATCCATGCATAACCGTCCGCGACTTCGACACGGGAAAAGATGTCCGAAGGATACTTGTTGAGCTGGTCCTGCACCGTCTCGCCCACGTCCGGCGCAACAGCTCCAATGTAGACCAGGCCGGCGACGCGCTCATCGACTCCAGCGGCGGTGATGGTGGCGCCCCCATAGCTGTGGCCGACGAGGAGAGCAGGGCTGCTCACTCGGCTGAGCGTCCGCTTCACCATAGCTATGTCCTCTTCAAACGACTCCAGGCTGTACTGGACCGCGATTACCTCGTGGCCATCGGCCAGCAATGCGGGGATAACCTTGCTGAAGCACGAGCCATCGGCCCAAATGCCGTGGCAGAACACAATGGTTGGTTTCTTTTGCTGGGTCATACTATCGCTCCATTTTTAGATTTGCTAAGCAGCTTTGCAGACTGTTGCAACGCAGTCATAGCTGCCTGCGATCAAGGAGCCGGGCAACTGGAAGCGGCGCGCCAACAGCTTTCTGACCTTCAGCGGGCTTGCGCCTACTGAGGGCTCAGAACAGCCTCAGCTTAGGCCCCCATGCGAGGCTCGTCCTCCCTCTTTCGAGGGAGAAGCGAGACAGCAATCTAAATTGCCCTTGCGAGAAATAAGCCGCGCGGACGTAGACCTGGGACAGACGGACGTAAACCAGCTGCCCTCGAAAAACTGTCGGGAGGGGAGACACCTCAGCGCATCGGACCTGCGACATGCAGTCTCGGACTAGGAGACTACCGGGGAGACTACCGGAACAGGATACCCATCGACACTGCAAGCGTCCGCGCTTGGCTATCGCCAGTTCACTACTACTTGGATGGGCTGGGCAACGGCCTTATCGGATGCCGTGGCAACCAGGAACCGCTGGCCGTCCCTCGTGACAACATATTCGCCGTGAGTCGCGCTGGCACTGACGCCCGGGATATCGAACAGGTGCCTGGGCATCCCGGCTGTGAAGGCTGAACCGTCGGTCTTCACGTCCACGCCAAAGAAGCTGTCGGCGAAGTGAAAGAACAGCTCATTGCCGTCGCCGCGCCATCTGGGTTCCTCTCCTCCTGCCGTCGAAATCTGCCATTTGCCACGCGGCTGCGATGAGTCCGGCAGGAAACCCTGAACGAAGATCTCATTCCTTCCCGATTCCGGCGAGCGATAAGCGACCCAGCGGTCATTGGGAGAGAAACGAGCTTGCTGGGTGGCGAAAGGAGTGTTGATGAATGGCACCGGTTGCCGGTCTCCGGCGACAGGCAGCATATAGAGATGCGGTGTCCGGTCATCGAAGTAGATAAGATACTTCCCGTCGCGTGACCAGTCCTGGGCGTTTTGCGCCCTTTCCTGACCTCCCAGCAAGAGCTCCTCGGGACCGGAACCGTCGGCCAGCTTCCAATAGAGATTTCTCTGCCCGGCGCGATCGGAGGTAAAGGCGATCCGTCTTCCGTCCGGCGACCAGATGCAATCCAGGTCGTCGGCGGGATCGAAGGTCAGGCGAGTCTTTCCGCCGCGTATCAGATCGAAGATCCAGATGTCCCGGGTCTTTGTCTGTGGATTGCGGATGCTGACGGCCAGCTTGCTGTCGTCCGGGGAGAGAGCAGGATTGGAATAGTCCGCAGGGTCGCCAACAATGCCGAGCCCTCTGCCATTACGATCGAACCACTGCAGCGAAGAAGGGGTGTTGTGGCTGTCGTGGCGCCACGCCAACACGCCGTTAGGAGAAGCCGCAAAGGTGGCGATCGGGAGGGTGCTCCTTGCTGCCCCCACCTCGATGCGATCTGCGACCGGGTGCGGTTCATTCCACAGCTTCAGGCTTCCGATGTCGAACGGCTGCGCCATCAGCGCATTCCCGCGCGTAAATAGCAGTTGGCCGGATTGAACATAGGCGGCATTGCTATTGGTAGCTACGAGAAACGTACGATCGTTCGAATCAAGCGATGCGGCGTAAATACCCCCTTGATTCGGCGCCTTGCCGACGGACAAATACAGGTAATGCTTCCCGTCGGGAAGAAACTCGGGCCACAGTTGAGCGGCTTCGCCGCTCGCCAGCGGACGAAGCGGTTTCACCTCGCCCCCAGCCACCGAGACGCGGATCAGGGTTCCGGTGGTTCTATCCGTGATGAGGATCACCCCGTCGCGATTCCACGTCCCGCCCACTGAGGCATTGCAATCGCTGCAGATTGTGACGGGAGCTCCCCCCGATAGGTCCACTCTCATCAGAGCCCCGCCGGAAGCGAACGCAATCTGCTGCCCATCCGGCGACCAGAAGGGAAAGCCGGCCGATAAACCGGAGAGTGGGATCTCCGTTGTTTTGGCTTCATTCAGCGGACGGACGAAGAGCCTGAAGGTATTGGTGAAGGGGGTGGGTGACGCGGCAAAGGCGATGCGTTGGCCGTCGGGCGACACCGCCGGCAACTGGTCGAAATAGAAGTTCAGCTTCTCTGGAGCGGGGATATCGAACTGCACCATTGCGGGCGGCCCGGGTTCATGGCGCAGATGCACAACGATCCAGATTAGGGATGCGATCAGCAGTATTGCAACCACGCCTGCGGTTAGTTGCCACATCCGCTCGTGACGGTGACTCTGCCCGGCGACAGATGTGAGGCCACCTGCCTCGGCAATCGGTTCGGTTCTGGCCGCTCCAGATCCGCCGTTCAACTCCACTGCACTCACGACGCTTACGTTTGCAATAAACCGGTAGCCCACCGTCGGCACGGTCTCGATACACCGGGGAACACGGCTGTCCTCGTTCAACGCCTTGCGCAGTAACCCGATAGACCGCGTCAGGGCGTTCTCGGTCACCATGGCGTCTTGCCAGACCTGCTCCAGCAACTCCTGTTTCCGCACCAGCCGATTTCGATTCTCGATCAGGTAAACGAGCAGCCGCAGCACCTTCGGCTCCAACTGCACCGGCGTCCCGGCGTCGGAGAGCCGAAATTCCCGGTCATCAACCTCGAAGGGATCGAACCTGTAAATCATTTCGTTTCAACACCTTTAAAAACCATCACAGAGACATCCTCCGCGTCACAGGAACATTCGCGGTCATTCCTGAAACATCCGGGAATCCTCACGACCATCAGCTTGCTCAAGCGACATAGTTCACCCGATCGAGGTGAACGTCATGTCCTTAACCCGCTGTTTCAAAAGCGCTTTCGTCCTTCTGATCTTTGCCACCTTCGTCCCCGCCACAGCCCGGCAAACCGCGTCAGCTACCAATATTGTCACGGCGAAGATCAAGTTAAACGATCTTTCCATGATTATTGTTCCGGTAAGCATCAACGGGGCCGGCCCTTATGACTTCCTGCTCGACACCGGTTGCGCCAAAACCATCGTCGACCAGACACTGGCAGCCGAACTCCGGCTGCCGAGCGTAGGCGAGAAGACAATCGTTGGGGTTCTGGCCTCCAATAGGGCGGCCGTCGTCCACGTCAACTCGCTCTCCGTTGCCGGAGCCACGGTTCCAGGAGGGGAGGTGTTCAGCTCCGGTCACATCGCAACCGTCGCGGGCAGAGTGCGCGGCGTGCTCGGCGAAGACTTCCTGCGGAACTTCGATCTGCTCATCGATTACCGCCATCAGGACATCCGGTTCGAGTCTCCCTTTGGCTCCATGGCACAAACCGCAACGGGTGAACACCTGCCGCTTGAACTGAGCGGAACACTGCACGGAAAGCCAACTCACAATCGACTGGTCATCTCCGGTCACATTCCGGAGTTTGGAGACACCCCGCTACTGCTGCTTCTGGACTCGGGCGCTAACTTCCTGACCCTCTTTCAAGCCAACCTGGGACAGAGTTCCAATCAACAAGAGAATGTACAGACAGGGAATTTCAATACGTGGATTTCTTCGTCGGCCGCGACGCGTACGATCCGATACCTTAGCCTCGGCAGTCACTCCGTACCGAATCTGACCGTGGTCACCTTCGCCCGCCACGCCGATGTGGACACCGACGGACTCGTCCCCGCATCGCTCTTCAAGTCGGTATTCATCAGCAGTCGCGGAGGGTTCGTCATCCTGAACCCCTCGTTTCCCAAAAGCCGCTGAAGCCCCTGTATTTGCAGAAAACCCTGTACGGTAGTGCATCATGTGCCGGGTAGAAGCCAAAGTTGCAGGCGTTGCCTTACAATGGCGTGACTCTGTAAGACAGGACTCTACCGGCCCCTATGAACCCGCTTCGTTCTCGCTCCCTCCAAGGTACGTTGTGCCGGCTTCGGCCGGTGTCTCACGCGTTGATGCTGATGGTCGCGGCAGGTTTTTCGGCTGCCGCCAACGGCCAGACCCTGGCCACCGGAGACGGTCGAGGGACTGTCCCCGAGCCTACGTTTCCGGCGGTATGCACCCAGGTGCCCGCTGATCTGACGATCTCAGGCGGCGAGCCTTCCAGCGAACTGAATACCATTGTCGACACCACCGCCATTCAGACCGCGCTCTCAAACTGCGCCCAGGGCCAGGCCGTGGAGCTGGTGGCGAACGGAAGCAACAACGCGTTCGTGATTGCTCCCATCTTCATCCCGCCGGGGGTCACCCTGCTGGTCGACGGCGGCGTCACCGTCTTCGCTTCCAGGAACGCGGCGGACTACCAGATCGGCACAGCAACCACGGGATCGACGTGCGGAACATCCGACGGCGGGTCTGCCTGCAATCCGCTCATCACCATCGGGCAGAAATCGGTCAACGGATCGACGTCGACCCTCTACAGCCCGACCCAGCCTGTCACCGGCCTGATGGGGTACGGGGTCATCAACGGCCGCGGCGGCGACAAGCTGATCACCCTCGACAGCCAGACCAACCCGACCAGCTTTGTCGTCGGGCCGAGCAGCCCATGGGACCTCGCCGTCGGCAGCAATGAGGATGTGCCGATCCTCATCATGGCCCCCAGGATTGCCAACGTTACGCTCTACAAGATCACGCTTCTGAATTCTCCGCACTTCCATGTCAAGATTGCCGGCCAGGGCAATCTTTCCGACCCAAAGTACCAGACGAACCTGACGGTGTGGGGCATCAAGCTGCTGACGCCGTGGTCGACGCACAACACCGACGGCATCGATCCCACCGGCGCGAACAACGTCACCATTACCAACTCCATTATTGGAGACGGCGACGACGAGATTGCCGTCAGCGGCAGTTCCGCCTCGGCGAACTTCACCTTCAGCAACCTGCTGCTGACCAGCGGTCACGGCGTCTCCGTCGGCAGCATCACGACCAAAGGCGTCAGTAACATTCTGGCCACCAACCTCAACTTCAGCGGCCAGGCGGCGGATGGAAACCAGATCGCCCTGCGCATCAAGAGCTACTGCAGCAACGGCGGCCCGGTCAGCAACGTAACGTACAGCGGTGTCTGCATAAAGAATGTCGCCACGACGCTCGATCTTGACCCGTTCTACTCCACCGGCTCCGGAACGACGGCCTGCCCTGCGTTCGGCACTCCTTCCGCACCGATCACCTATCAAAACATTTATGCGACGACGTCAGGCAAGATCAATATCCAGGGCCTCAACCCGACGACCGGCCTGTCTACCGTTGTGCTGAACAATGTCTACGTCAACAGCTCGACATTGAATCTCAGGGTGGCCCAGAGTGCCGACACCACGCCGACCCCGGCGAACGATAACATCACGCTCAACGGGAGCTACTATCCGGCGCAATGGGCTTCGCTCGCGTCGTCCGCAAACTCGGTCACCGAGACCAACAACGCGACTCTCGCCCCGTCATTTCCAACTGCCTACTGCGCCAACGCCTTTCCCACGCTGGCTGGTGAAATCTATGCCAACACGACCACCGGCGGCGTCGCGACCAACAACGTCAACCAGCCAACGACCGTTACGCTGCCGGCGACGGTAACGCTGAATGCCATGCTGCAACCGACCAATCCTGTGACTGGTTTTGGAGCGGCGACAGCGGCAGCGGCGCCAACGGCCGCTGTCCAGTTCCTCGACGGCACAACCGTAGTCGGCACCGCTTCACTCGGCACCAACGGCACGCTTGCCTCGGTGACGTTGACCAATCCTCCAGCCGGAGTCCACAACTACACAGCGCGGTACGTCGGTGACACGCACTATTCGGCGACCGCGTTCGGCATCGCGATCTGGACGGGAACGCAGAATGGCACACCACCTCCGCCGGCCCCGCTCGTCATCACGGTGAACGCAGGCCCCGCCGCGCAACTCGCCTTCTCGACACCGCCTGCAGCCACGCTGACCTACGGCGTGGCCGCAGGCACAGTGGCCGTCGCTGTGCAGGATGTCTCCGGCAACACGACCGCCTCGGCCGCTGCCGTAACCCTCACCGTCACCGGCCCGAACGGTTACAGCCAGACCTACAACGCGACCGCAGTTTCCGGCATAGCGACATTCAACCTCGGCGCGGTACTGCCCGTCGGGGGCTACACCTATACGGCAACGTCCGCCGGCCTGACCTCCGCAAACGCCGGCGAGGTGGTCGGTCCTGCAACCCTTACCGTCACGGCCTCCCCGGCCTCGCGCATCTTCGGCGCACCGAACCCGGCCTTTACATACACCATCGCCGGCTACGTCAACAATGACCCAACAACAGTCGTCAGTGGCGCGCCAGTCATCACGACTACCGCGACTCCGACGTCCCCCGCCGCAACCTATCCGACCACAGTCTCCCTCGGCACACTCGCCGCCGCAAACTACAATTTCACTCTCGTTGGAGGTTCGCTTCAGGTCACCGGCGGAGCGGCGCAGGCGATCATCTTCGCGCCCCTCCCCAACTTCGCGTCTGGCGGCACATATCAGCTCACAGCCCGCACAACCTCCGGCCTGCCCGTGACCTACACCGTCTCCGGCCCCGCACAAATCACGGGGTCATCTCTTAACGTCACGGGCCCCGGCCAGGTCACCGTCACCGCTTCCAGCGCGAGCAACGCAAACTACGCCGCTGCGATGGACCTCTCCCAAACCTTCATCGCCCAATAACGCACCCGCGCGCCGTTTACACTCATCTCCGTGCCCATGCCACTCTCTGCGAGTGGCCGGCCAGAGCAGTTTTCTCTACCCTCTACACTCTAATCACTACCCACTGCCTTATGCGCTTCTGGTTTGTCCATTCCGGCGAAGTCAGTTTGCGTGAGCAGATCTGCACGCAGGTCACGCTCGGCATCGCCTGCGGAGAGCTTCGCCCTGGTCAGCGCCTGCCCAGCACGCGTGAAATGGCACGGCGCTTCGGACTCCACCCCAACACCGTTAGCGGAGCTTATAGTCAGCTTCATGACGAAGGCATTGTTGAGCGCCGCCACGGCTCCGGGGTCTACGTCCTTGCACCGCAAACCACGCCAAAGGACGACGCCCGCCAGGCCCTCGACCGCATGATCGCGGGCTTCCTCACCGCCGCGCGCGCCCAGGGTTTCTCCATCGACGTCGTCACCGAGCGCGTGCGCCGCTGGATGGAGGTCCAGCCCCCCGACCACTTCCTGGTCGTGGAGCCCGAGGACGAGCGCCGCGAGATCCTCCTCGCCGAGCTCCGCCCCGCGCTCAACCTGCCCGTCCGCGGCTGCTCGGTCGCGGACTGCGCTGAAGCCTCCGGCGCGATCGCCGTCGCACTGCCCAGCAAGGCCGGGATGGTGCGTGCCGCGTTGCCCGCGCACATCGAACTCATCACGCTGCAAGTCACCAGCGTCCCCGCCGAAATGCACCAATGGCTGCCAGTCCCGGTCGACGCGCTGGTCGGCATCGTCTCCCGCTGGCCCGGCTTCGTCAAGATTGCGAAGACCATGCTGGTGGCCACCGGCTTCAACCCTGACGCCATGACCGAGCGCATCCGCGGAGAAGCCGGCTGGGCCGAAGGCCTCGCAACCACCGCGGCCGTTGTCTGCGATGCCGCCACCGAACAATATCTGCCCGAGCGAGTCCGTGCAGTCACGTTCCGCCTGGTCTGCGCCGCCACGCTTGAAGAACTCCGCAACGTGGAGGAGAGCATTCGCCTACGGCTCAGCGCAAACTGAAGTTGACCCCGCAGTGGAAAATCTACCGCAATAGTCCCGGGGTAGGCCTTACTCCGCGATGCGTCCACTCAACCAACTCATCGAACGTGCGCCCGACTTCCTCCGCACTGAACGTGCAGTGCCCGTCGCGATGGACATACTGTTGCACCAGATTCTCCCCCGCGCCCGCCATCTCCACCTGATGCGCGTAGAGCGACAACGTGGTCGCCGGAATCAGCGGATCGTAAATCGTATGCAACGCCAGCATGGGACGCCCGAGGTGTCCGTTCGGCGTGTAATGGTGCATCAGGTATTCGCGCGCCTTCGGGTCGGCAGCATACCGCCGCACACCATCGTTCAGCGCATAATCGCTGACCGTCGTCGCCGGATTCGTGCCGGTGTAAATGTAGTTCCGATTGTCAAAAGGATTGCCGCCCGCACGCCGTTGCATGTCGGCAATCACGAACGTGAAATAGAGCATGTCGTGCGCCACTTCCGCGTCCGCATGGAGGTCCGTCAACCCGCGCAGTTCCTCTGCCGCGGTAGGGTTCGCATGTAACGCGGCCAAAACCTTTTCCCGTAGCGCAGGGGTTTCCTCGAAGTTCGGGGGCGTCGTCACCAGCGGCGGAAGCAATCCAGGAAAGTAAAAATCAAACGCCGCCCGCCACGCAAACCTGCGCTGAAATGACTCGTACGTCGGTCCCACCGCTCCACACAAATCCAGCCCGCCAAGATACGGTTTCGGATTCAGTTCCAGTGTCACCATCACCAGCGCACCGCCCATCGACCCGCCCGCCACGTACTGCTCACGCGGCTGCCCATAGGCGTGGATGAAGTATTTCCGCAACTCCTCAGTTTCCGGATACGCCTGCTGCAGCGCCCATCCGCGCTGCGAATACGCACTCTGAATCACCGCATAGTGACGCTGAAACAGCGGTAGCGCCTGCGAGTTCAAGCGATCGGCGATGTGAAACGTCCCGGGAGTCTCCGAATAACCGTGGTAGTACACCACCAGGGAGTGGTTCCAGTCGGCCGGAACATCGATGCGATACGGCGCTCCACCGAGCACTCCGACCTCCGTCGAACCTGTTGGCGTTTTCAAGATATCCGGCTTTGCATCGGGCTTCGACGCCTTCTGCGCACGCAAGGCGGCCATCGTGCCCGCAAAGCACAATGCAAGTACGAGGAAGCGAAGATTTGGCCCAGGGCTCATCGGAAAGTTTTTGGAAACAGCTTCATCTTACCGCGAGAAAGCGTTTTCTGAATGACGCCACCCGACCCAAGGTTGTAGCAAGCGGCGCAGCACCTGCCAGATTGGCGCGAATCACCTGTCTGGCAGGTTCTCGCCCATTTCGGGTAACCTGATCACCGAGGTTTCGACACCATGCACGCCACTCGCCGCGATATTTTCAAGTCCTCGCTTGCTTCCGCAGCCACAGCTCTACTGCCGAACCCCAAAGCCGGCTCCGGACATCACATCCCCAACGCAGCCGAGCTGAAAGCCAACTATGCCAGGCAGGACGCGGCCGACGCCCTCCCCGTCTTCAAGCGCGAACTCTTTCAAACTCCCGTCATCATCGACACCGTCGAACTCCTTCGCTTCGACTACAAAAAAGGTTCCAGTTGGATCTGTCGCGTGCGCTCGAAGGACGGCGCTGTCGGCATTGCCGTCTCCAACTCGCAGCAGATGGAAGTTCTTTACCCCATCTTCACCAAACGCATTGCGCCCTACTTCATCGGCAAAGACGCCCGCGACATCGAATCGCTCCTCGAAGAAGTCACGGTCTACGAGTCGAACTACAAGGCCACCGGCCTCGCCATCTTCGTGCCCATGGCGACGCTCGAGTTCGCCATTCTCGACATGTTCGGCAAGATGGCCAACCGCTCCATCGGCCTGCTGATCTCCGACAAAATCTACAACCCAAAAATCTCCGTCTACCAGGCCAACGGCGAGCGTTACATCTCCGCCGAAGAAACCATTGAGCACCTCAAGCGCGATGTCGCGATCTCCAAAGCCAAGGCCATCAAGTTCAAGCTCGGCGGCCGCATGTCGCACCCCGAAACCCCTGTTGGCCGCAGCGAAAAACTTATTCCGCTCGTCCGCAAAACCTTCGGCGACGACATGGTCATCTCCGCCGACGCCAACGGTTCCTACACCGCGGCGGAGGCCATCCCGATCGGCAAGCTGATGCAGGAGTATAAGTACGCGTTCTACGAAGAGCCCGTGCCCTTCGACTGGTACGACGACCTCAAAGTGGTCGCCGACGCGCTCACCATCCCCATGGCCCTGGGCGAACAGGAGCCATCGACACATAACTTCCGTTATGTCCTGGCCAATAACTCGGTGGGTATCGTCCAGCAGGACATGTTCTACTTCGGCGGCATGGTCCGCTGCATGCGCGTCGCGCGCATGGCCGACGCGCTGGGCAAACAGTGCATCCCGCACATCTCCTCCACCGGCCTTGGCTATCTCTACATGATGCATTTCGTCTCGGCCATCCCGAACTCGGGCAAATACCACGAATTCAAAGAGTTCAACAACGACCTGCCCTACACCTGCCCGACCTCAACTCTCCGGTCGGACGACAACGGCGTCATCACGGTGCCCACCGGCCCCGGACTCGGCATCGAAATCGACCCTGCGTTCATCGCCAGGCACACCGTCGTGAAGGGATAACCATGAAGCTTCTTTTCGCCCTTGCTCTGCTGTTACCCGCCACGCTTTCCGCACAGACAAACACGCCGCCCAGTGGCGGAGTCATCATCTGGACCAAAGGCGTGCCGCCCGAAGGCATCACGCATAAGGACGACTTCGGCAACCACATCCTCTCCATCTCCCACCGCGAGAGCAACGGCCGCGTTGAGGTCCATCAAACCAAGGCCGACGTGTTCGTCATCCAGAGCGGCGAAGCCGACCTGGTTACCGGCGGCGAAATCCTCGAACCGGTGAAGACCGCTGAAAACGAGTTGCAGGGAAGCTCGATACGCGGCGGTGTCCGCCGCCACGTTTCGGCTGGAGACGTCATCCACATCCCGGTCGGCGTCCCGCATCAATTCTTTCTCGCGCCGGGAACCCAGATCACGTACCTCGTCGTCAAGGTTGTCGATCCCGATCATGCTGCGCATTGAGGCGTCCGCGTATTTGCCCGTGCTGCTAGTCTGTGCGGTCACGTGCGGCTGCACGGCCCAGCGCGTGGATCCCACCGATCCAACCCACCCCTTCAACACTCCCGCAGCAGTCACGCAGCCTGCAACTGCAAAGCAATTCAAAGCCTGGCGCGAGCAGGCCCGTCACGCCCTCTTTATCCCCGACCAACTGCCCGTCCTCGCGCCGCAAGACTTTGGCAGCTTCATCCCCATGCCCGGAGTCATCGCCCATCGCATCACGTACGGCACGCAATATGGCATGCGCATCCCGGCCATCGTCTATGCTCCAGCGCATGCGAAAGGCAAGCTGCCTGCAGTCATCATCGTCGCCGGTCATGGCGGCGATAAGACCACGTGGTACGAGGTCTACGCCGGCCTGCTCTACGCCAGCGCTGGAGCAGTCGTTGTCACCTACGACCCCATCGGCGAAGACGAGCGCAACGCCAATCACCTCTCCGATGCCCGTGCCCACGACACGCCCCTGCCCGGCAGCGATTCGCCCGCACACATGGGCGGCCTCATGATCGGCGACGTCATGCAGGCCGTCAGCTACGCCGCATCGCGCTCCGACGTAGATCCCAAACGCATCGCCGTCCTCGGCTACTCGATGGGCAGCTTTCACGCCGCGCTCGCCGCCGGCCTGGACCCGCGCGTTCGCGCCCTTGTCCTCTCCGGTGGCGGAGACCTCGACGGCAACAGCGGCTCGTGGGATTCGAGCAGCAAAATCATGTGCCAGGGCGGCCCCTATCGCGCCCTCAGCTTCCTGCCCGACAAGGCCGCCATCCTCTACGCCCTTCACCAACGCAGCGGAGACACGCTCGTACTCAACGGAACGGAAGACGCTCTCGTCGGCGTCCCTCACCACTTCGAAAGCTTTTTCGCCGACCTCAACACCCGTGTCGCCGCACTCGCCGACCCAGGCACGCACCCCATCGACTACCGCTTCTACAAAGGCATCGGGCACCGCCCGAGCTGGGTCAACCTCGACGCCGCAACCTGGCTTAACGACCGCCTGCACTTTCCGCTCTGGCGTAATGTTTCGCTCCCCTCTCTCGGCGAAACGCATATATCGGATTGGGCCGCCACCACGGGCGCACACATCAACGCGACCTACGATGCCGAGTCCCGCGAAGGGGGCATTCGCGCCGTCGGGCACGGCTTTCCCGCCCCGTCGCGGGGCCAATTGCAAGCTGTGCCCGAAGCCGAATGGCAGACCCACCGCGATACGTACATCTGGCAAAGCTGGGCGCGCCAGACGCTCCTCACCGAAGGCCTCCCACCCAACGTCCCCGAAGCCTCTGCTCTTAAAGAAGCGCCGAAGAAGCAGTAGCTACTTCGCTGTCAGTTCCAGCAACAAACACCCATGCGGCGCCACCGTTGCGGCGACTCGATGCACTGTCGTCACGCTCCTGGGCTCCCAAAGATTGCGCGCCTGGTAACTCCTTGCCGCAAAGCCAAAATCTTTTAACGCACGGTCCACAGCCAGAGGCGTCTCTCCCACGTTGAAGACAGCCAGATAACTCGTCCGCACATTCTTCTCGGCACGCCAGACAATCAGATCGCCTGTGTGTTCCACCTCGCGTCCCCGATGCGAATGCTGGTCGATGTCAATGACACTGCGGTTCGTCACCAGCGCAAGCGTCCATGCATCCAGCTGCGTCAAATTCGCACCCAGGATCAGCGGCGACCGCATCATCGACCACAGCGTCAGCATGCTCCTCTGCTCATCATGGGTCAGCCGAGTCTCACGTTCCTTCCCCTCGCCCGGATTCGGCCCCAGATGCCCCAGCGGCAGCATGTCCGCATCGGGAAAGTTGCCGGCCTGCGTGTAAGGAGCCCACGCCGCAGCCAGCGCAAACTGCTCCCCCAGGCCATGCGGGTAAGATTTGTGCGTTGCCCAGTAATCCCACACATCGTCGGAGATCCGCCACATCTCCGCCAACTGTCCAACCTCCGCCGCATGGCTAAGTCCCGTCGGCCCCGGAGACAAACTGAGCACCATCGGCCGCCCTGTCTTATCGATCGCACGACGGATCATTCGAATCTCGGTCGCCTTATACGGCCGGTCGGAGATGCAATCGACCTTCAGAAAATCGACGCCCCACCCCGCATACTGCGCCAGCAGAGAGTCGTACCAGGCCTGACCCGCGGCATTGTCTTTGATGCCCCAGTTGGTCGGGTCCCACGGACACGCGTCCGTCTGATCGGCCGCATCCGGCGCATGAAAACTACTTCCCGCAATCGGCAAATTCCCCACAACCGAAACCCGGGGAATTCCACGCACAATATGAATCCCAAACCGCAGCCCAAGCGAGTGAACATAGTCACCCAGCGTGCGGAAACTTGTCGTCCCACGGTCGTCCACGACCGAAGATGGGAACCGCGCCGGCACCGGCTCATAGCGGCCAAAGCCATCAATTTGATACTGCAATTTCTCCGGCGTTGGACGGTCTTCGGGGTTCTTCAGGAACCATCCTTCATCAATCACGGCGTACTTGTATCCAAACGGCAGCAGACTCTTCGCCTGCACCTTCACATCATCGCGAAACTGCGCTTCGGTGATCGTCAACCCGTAGCTGTCCCAACTGTTCCAACCCATCGGCGGGGTTGGCGCAACGGCGATTGCTCTCGCCGGAGCAGGTACCGGTGTCTGCGCCCACGCTTCACTCGCAAACAACATCGCCACAACCAGAACGCCATTCCGCATACGCATAGCCGCTCCCTTGGTCCTTCAAAATCCTTGCACACCGCTAACAGGAATGAAAGCGGCGCCTATTGGACGCCGCATTTCGTTGCGCCAGATGCTCCAGCGAACTCACTGTGTATGCAGCATGTCGAGCGCCGCCAGCGCATCTCCAGCCGCGGACTGCACCGAGTCCTTGTTCGCCGTTCCCATCGCATCGCCCTGGCCCGCCTGCAAATTTCGCTGGTCTCCACTTTGAGCAGCCGCATACTCACACGCATGCTCTCCTTTTACTTGGTGTGGGCCCGTATGCGCAGGGGCTTTGACGCACGCGAAATTGTCTCACGCAATCGCCGAACCGACAGGAGAAAAACGATAACAACTTATCTCTCAAGGGTGAGCCCTCATTCGTTCCGCTAAATACAGGGCCGTTGGCCCTGGAGCAATGGAACGAATGACCGACTTACCACACCAGGCCCATGCGTTACGTGGCGTCGACGCCATGCAGACCATCCACCGAAGCTAGCCAGCCGCGAGGCCCGGAAACATGCCACTCACGTAACATCGATGTAGATGATGAGTTCTTCCGATACCGCCGCGGGCGCTCCAACGCCCAGCCCTGTGCCCGAGGGCCAGCCTGTCTCTTTCGGGTTCGACAACACCTACGCGCGCTTGCCCGAGCGCTTCTACGGTCGCGTACATCCGATACCGGTAGCCGCTCCGCAGTTGATCAAAGTAAACGTAGAACTAGCCCAACAGCTGGGCCTCGATTCAAACGCGCTTGCCAGCGCCGAAGGCGTTGAAATCCTCGCTGGCAATCGCATAGCCAACGGCTCCGAGCCTCTGGCGCTTGCCTACGCCGGCCATCAGTTCGGCCACTTCGTCCCTTCCTTAGGCGACGGCCGCGCCAACCTACTCGGTGAAGTGATCGGTCGTGATGGGCTTCGCTACGACATCCATCTCAAGGGCTCCGGCCGCACTCCGTTCTCCCGCGGCGGAGACGGCCGCGCCGCACTCGGCCCGGTGTTGCGCGAGTACATCGTCAGCGAAGCCATGGCTGCTCTCGGCGTTCCGACAACGCGCGCCTTAGCCGCCGTCACCACCGGCCAGCAGGTGGTCCGCGAATCCATTCAACCGGGGGCCATTCTCACCCGCGTAGCCGCAAGCCACCTCCGCGTCGGCACCTTCCAGTACTTCGCCGCCCGTGGCGACACAGACGCCGTACGCCAGCTAGCCGACTTCGCCATCGCCCGCCATTACCCCGATGCCGCCCACGCGCAGCATCCCTACCGCGCCTTTCTCGACGGCGTCATTGCGCGGCAGGCAAACCTCGTCGCCCAATGGTTGCTGCTCGGCTTCATCCACGGCGTCATGAATACCGACAACACCTCTATCTCCGGCGAGACCATCGACTACGGGCCCTGCGCCTTCATGGAAGCCTACGATCCGGACAAGGTATTCAGTTCCATCGACCATCAGGGACGCTACGCGTACAGCAATCAGCAGAACGCGATGCACTGGAACCTCACCCGCCTCGCCGAATCGCTGCTCCCCATTCTGGAAACAGAGACCGGAACCAAGGAGGCCGCACTGGCCTCGGCGATTGAAGCGCTTTCCGCCTTCATGCCGCAGTTCGAGAGCGCTCGTCTTTGTGGTCTGCGCCGCAAGCTCGGCCTCTTTGCGCAGCGCGATGGCGATGGTGCCCTCGCCGAAGACCTGCTCAACCGCATGGCGGCCAACGACGCCGACTTCACCCTCACCTTCCGCCGCCTGTGCGATGCGGCCGCTACACCGGAAGGCCACCAGCAGGTCCGCACCCTCTTCGCGGACCCCACCGCCTATGACACATGGGCCGCTGCGTGGACCCAGCGTCTCGGAGAAGAATCCATCACATCACAGGACCGCGCCGCCGCGATGCGCCGCGCAAACCCAGCTTTCATCCCCCGCAACCACAGGATAGCGGCGCTGATCGACGCTGCAGTCAACCACCAGAACCTCCAACCCTTCGAAGAGCTGCTGGACGTGGTGACCCACCCCTACGAAGACCGGCCGGAACTGGTGCAATATATGCAACCAGCCCGGCCGGAAGAGTGCGTTACGCGGACGTTTTGCGGAACATGATAAAACTCAGTTCCCTGCCTTCGGCTCGGGAGCCTTTTCCGGCTGGCGCTGGAGATGGTCAAAGTTGAGAATCGCGTTGAAGACCAGATCGTAGCTTCCGATAGTCTCGCCGCGATACACAGGGTTGTTCGCGAAGAGGAGTGTGTTTCCTTCCCCCAGATGCGCATCGACCACGATCGCGTGTTCCGCAATCGAAGTGCCTTTATCCAACAGGCCTGAAAGCAACAACCCGCGAGCGTCGCTAAAGCGAAGAATGACTTCGGGCCGGTACGCGTCTGGAATGACCTCGATGTTGTTCCTGCGCTGGTCTTCGTTCAAGACCCGCGGCTCCCAGGGCTGGTTCTTCGGTGTCACTTCAGGCTCAACGTAAGTGCGGCCCTGCACGATGTCGGCATCATCCGGGCCGCCGCGTCCCGTGGGACGATGCGTAATCGGATCCATCAGCATGCGTCCACCACCGCCTTCTCCGAGGGTGTTGCTCACATTGAAGACCATACCGCCCTGACTCATGACAGGAAGCGTGGGGCCGTAGCCATACGCAATCGGGCTGGACTTCGCAACGAACACGCTGGCAAGAACGCTGCCGACGACACGGGCATCTCCGCGCGGCGCTACGCTCACACCGGGCGCAAGACCTGCATCGACAGCAAACTGCGCGCTGTCTTCGCATGTGATCAGCAGGCCGCCTTTTTGCACGAAGGCCTTCAGATGTTCGAGGCCGCTATAGCCAAGACCGGGCCGCGTATCGGGTGTTGAATCCAGCGTAAGATTCGGAGTTAGTTCTGTCTTCTGCCACGGCAGAGGGTTGCCCCACATCGGCAGACCTTGGATGATCTGGCTCGACGAAGCACGGCCTACGGGTGCAAAAACGATCACGTCATACTTGGCACGCAGATCGCCTTCCGTCGAGACCTTCTGTGTGCTGATGTAGTCGTACGGCACGCCAAGCTTGTCGAACGCCAGGCGCCACCAGCCTTCGGTCTGCGTTCCGAGCCAGGTGTGCATAAAGGCGATGCGCGGCGCCGTTGCAACATGCGTCGCGACCGACGGAGCAGCACTCAGGCGCACGACATCCAGGCCAAGCTTCTTCACCGCTGCCGAGATCGCAGAATCATTCGTATGCGTGATTAGCAACGACCCTGCGCCGAAGTGCGCACCGTCCGACTCAAAAGCCTTATCGGCAACTTCAATGTGCGCACCCTTCAGTTGATAAACCAGTGACAGCAACGAAGTCTGTCCTGTATGCGCCACCGCGAAGACCGAACCGCTGCCGCTCACCTTGCCGGAAGCGCCATCGAGGTCCGCCGCAACCATGGTTTCCTTTAGAATCGCGGGGTCTTTGATGCGTGCAACCTTGACGTTGAAGAGCTGGCTGTACGACCAGCCCGTATCGTCATACGGATGTTTCTGCGGATCGTCGGCGGCCCAGTACTCCGTATCCAACAGCGCATCGGCGATGCGAGAGTACGGCTGGTCCATGCGAACGACAAAGCTCCCCGCAGGAAACGTCTGCGACACCATAACCGTCGGCGGAGGAGTCTTCGGGGTCGCATCCGCATCGCCCGGAGTAGGCGGAGCTTTCTTGACCACCGGAACCTGCCCTGTGAACGGCTGTGAAAGCTGGTGAATGTCGACATGCTGCAGCTTAAGCACGTTCAGCAGTTGCAACTGGCGATTCAGCTCCGCCGGATTCGCGGAAAGCACATACGCCGCAGGGCCATCGAGCATCGGCTTCTGGATCGACCTCTTGCTCTTGATGTAGAAGTTCTCGAGGAAGTGGTGGGTGTTGCGCGAGTAGTATGCGAGCGTCGTCAGCAGCGCACTCTGTTCATAGTTGTTGTTGTTGCGCTGCGACCAGAGCACTGTCGCCGGCGGAGGGTTCTGACGGTACCAGGTGCGGGAGTATTCCTCCGGCTTCAGAATGCGCTTCTCCGTATCGGCGCCACCATTGCCGAACGTTTCATACAGACGGCTTACGCCGTTATGCAGGCCCGCCAGAAACATCAGGTAGCCCGGGCTCCACGTATCGAAGTCGCCATGCGTAAAGACACCCGGCATACCTAGTCCCTGCATCTGCGCTACGTTGTTCCAACCCAGCTCTGCCCACTCGTCCGCCAGCGTCGGGTCGATCCAGGCGTTGTACGGCCCGTCGCCAACGGTGTTGTCGTAGAGGAACGGCACAGACTCATGCAGATCGTGCAACACCTGCGCATGCCAGCCAACATACGTGTTCAGAACGTTCCGCGTCAGGTTCAGCGTCAACCCCATCGCGTCGCGGTTGTTATCGTGCGCAACGTAGTGTCCCCAGTAGGTAAGCCGCGGCCAGTTTTCGCCCGGATGCGCTTTGTGCCATTTGTAGAGGTCGACCATGCGGTCGCGGCCGTCTACTTCAACCACCGGCGTGATCAGCACGATCATGTGCGAGCGAATGTATTTGATATACGGCGAATCATCGACTGCCAGACGATAGGCCAGCTCCATCAGGGCCGTTGGCGCGCCGGTTTCCGACGAGTGGATCGTGCCGGTGATGTAGTAGACGGGATAGGACTGATCGACCAGTTGCTGCGCCTTCTTGTCGTCCATCCCGATCGTACGAGGGTCCGCCAACTGCGCCAGCCGCGCATCGTTTGCCTGCTGGTTCTTCAGCAACTCTTCATCGGCCACAGCGACCGCGATCATTTCGCGGCCCTCTTCCGAATGGCCGATGGTGACCACCTTCACACGCTTCGACGACTTCTCCAGCAACCGCATGTACTCGTACACCTGCTCGGCGTAGGGCAGAATGTCGGGCGCGCCGGACACATCGCCCAGCACCTTCGCAGGTGTGGGCACTGTCGATGAAGCGGGCAGGTAGTCGACCAGTGGCGAACCAAACCGCGGTTCCGTCGTGTACTTCTTGATGGCCGCCGTATATTTCTCGTCGATCGGTTGTTTAGGATCTCTGGCAAACGTGTCATTCAACACGAGCTGGGCGCCGGCGCTCACGGCGAAGAGAAAGAACAGCGTCACGGACAAAGATGCGAAGCGGAATTTGGCCACTTGGTCAAACCTTTCGGAAATCTTTAGAATTAGCGTTGTTTGAAGCAGAAACAGGCCGATGGAAACAGCATGTTCAGCACAGGGTGGAGTGGTTAGGATTTTCCGGAAAGACCCGCATGTTTCAGCAGCCACGCTTCCTGTTGCCGAAACACCGGTGTCGATAACACCATGCTCGTCGTTGGCATGCCATACGGAAGAAGGCGTTCAATCAGCGGCTCAAGTTGATCGATAGAAGAAAGCGTGACCTTGATCAGGAACGCATCTCCACCGGTGATGTGGTGACATTCCTGCACCGAGTCGATACTGGGCAGGAACTTCAAAAACGGACGATAGTGCGTGTTGTCGCATGTGAGGCGGATGAAGGCGATCACAGAGTAGCCAAACTTTTTCTCGTCCAGCATCGCGCGGTATCCGAGAATCACTTTGTCACTCTCCAACTGCCGCACCCGCTCCGCTACCGCCGATGGGGAAAGACCCACCTTCCGTCCCAGTTCCGCGTACGAGAGCCGCGCATCCGCTGCGAGCGCGCAAACAATGTTGTAGTCGATCGAATCCAGATCCTGCTCGGGTCCCATGGCTGTGTCCTCTTTGCGCGGAGGTGAAATTGGTTTGATAGATACATCATGCCTCATTTTCTTCGTTTATTAACCAAAGGCATGAGCGGAAAATTTATCGCAAAGCAAAACATCCGTTGGCAGCCATGCCTCACAACCACTGGTTCCCCTGATTTTGACCGCATTTTGGCGTCAATCCTCATGGCAGGAAACTCCGGAACTCCTCTATTCTGCATGGCATGGTTCAATTACACGGGAATTCACTGACCTTTTCAGAGGTTGTTCGTGTCGCGCGTGGTGGTGAAAAAGTCTCGGTGGCAGCAGATGCACTCAGCCGCATGAAGGCTTCACGAGAGAAAGTGGACCAGGCCCTGCTGGGTGATAAAGCCGTCTATGCCCTCAACACCGGGGTCGGGCTGCTGAGCAACGTGCGCCTCAAAACTTCTGATATCAGCCAGATGCAGGAGAACCTGGTGCGCTCGCACTGCTGCGGTGTCGGCGATCCGTTACCCACCGACGTTGTCCGCGCCATGATGCTCATCCGCGCAAACATCGTCGCGCTTGGCTTATCCGGAATCCGCCCGGTCGTTGCCGAGCGCATCTGCGATCTGCTGAACCACGACATCACGCCGATCGTTCCCAAGCGCGGAAGCGTGGGAGCCAGCGGCGACCTCGCCCCACTCGCCCACATGGCGCTGGCGCTCATAGGAGAAGGTGATGCGCTCTATAACGGCGAACGCCTGCCCGCCGCCGAGTGCTTACGTCGCGCCGGCCTCGAACCGCTGAAGCTCCAGGCCAAAGAAGGCATTTCCCTGCTCAACGGAACGCAGGCTATGCTTGCGATCGGGTGCCTGATGCTCCACGATCTCGACACCCTTTTCCAATCCGCGCAGATCGCCGCCGCGCTTACCCTCTATGCACTGCGCGGGACGCAGGCCGCCTACGACGAGCGTCTTCACGCGGCGCGTCCGCATCCCGGACAGATCCACAGCGCCGCTTCTCTTCGCGAACTGCTGACCGGCGCGCCGCATCACAGGTCCAGCACCAAAGTTCAGGACGCCTACTGCCTGCGCTGCGTACCGCAGGTCCACGGCGCGGTATGGGACACGCTGCGTCACGCCGAACGCGTCTTTGCCATCGAGCTGAATGCCGCGACCGACAACCCCCTGCTCTTCGGCGATGACTTCATCTCTGGCGGCAACTTCCACGGCGCGCCTTTAGCACTAGCGTTGGATCAGCTTGCCATCGCGCTCTGCCAGCTTGCCGGCATCTCTGAGCGGCGCGGCGAACGCCTGATGAACCCAAGCCTCAACGAAGGTCTTCCCGCTTTTCTCGCAACCAACCCAGGCATCGAGTCGGGCTTCATGATGGCGCAGGTCACCGCCGCCGCCCTGGTCGCCGAAATGCGCGTCCTCGCCACTCCGGCATCGGCGTGCTCCATTCCGACCAGCGGCAATCAGGAAGATTTCGTCAGCATGGGCATGACCTCCGCGCTCAAGCTCATGCAGTCCACGGGACACTGCCGAATGGTGCTAGCCATCGAATGGCTGACAGCGACACGCGCCCTCGATATTCGCGGCGATCACTTCGTTTCGCCATTGCTCGATGCCGCTCGCGCAGCCTTCCGCGTCGACTGCCCTTCATGGGAAGGCGATTGCATCCTCTCCGTCCCCATGGCTGATGCCGACGCTTTCCTCGCGGGCGCCGACTGGACGACAATCCTCACCCCGCAGGAGGTGCTCGCATGAGCAGCTACTCTCCGATACGAGCACCTCGCGGCAACACCCGCACCGCTCCCGGCTGGATACAGGAAGCGGCCAAGCGCATGTTGATGAACAACCTCGACCCCGATGTCGCGGAGAAGCCCGAAGAACTCATCGTCTACGGAGGCCGCGGGAAAGCCGCGCGAAACTGGGAGGCGTACCACACCATCATCGCCACTCTCGACCGCCTGCAGAACAATCAAACTCTGCTGGTCCAGTCGGGCAAGGCAGTCGCTGTGCTGGAAACCCATGCGCTGGCGCCGCGGGTCCTTATCGCCAACTCGAACCTCGTTCCCCACTGGGCAACATGGGACGAGTTCGACCGCCTCGACCGTGCCGGCCTGATGATGTACGGACAGATGACGGCGGGCTCGTGGATTTACATCGGCACACAGGGCATCCTGCAGGGAACCTATGAAACCTTCCTCGGCGCTGCACAAAAATACTTCGGCGGCTCACTGAAGAACACCATCACTGTTACTGCCGGACTCGGCGGCATGGGCGGCGCGCAGCCTCTCGCCGTCAAACTTGCCGGCGGCGTCAGCATCTGCATTGAAGTCGACGAAACCCGTATTCAGCGCCGCATCGAAACGCGCTACCTGGACGAAGCCGTCACCACTCTCGACGCCGCCATCACCCGCGCTCAAGCCGCCAAGGCCGCCGGACAGGCACTCTCCATTGGTCTGCTCGGCAACGCTGCCGAAATCCTTCCCGCCATCGTTCGCAGCGGCTTTGTCCCCGACGTCGTCACCGACCAGACCAGCGCCCACGATCCTCTCTACGGCTACTGGCCCGTCGCGACAGCGGACGAAGATCTCGCCACGCAACGCACACTGAATCCGGAAAAGTATCTCGATCGCGTCCGCGCCAACATGGCCGACCACGTCAACGCGATTCTCGAACTGCAACGGCGTGGGTCCATCTGCTTCGACTACGGCAACAACCTGCGCGCCCAGGCCAAAATGGGCGGCGTGACCAACGCGTTCGATTACCCCGGCTTCGTCCCCGCCTTTATCCGCGACTCGTTCTGCGAAGGCCGCGGCCCCTTCCGCTGGGTCGCGCTCTCCGGCGATCCCGCCGACATCGCCGCCACCGACGCGGCTTTGCTTAAACTCTTCCCCGATGACGCGCGCCTGAACCAGTGGCTTCCCTGGGCTGGAGAACACGTCAAGTTTCAGGGCCTGCCCGCACGCATCTGCTGGCTCGGTTATCGCGAGCGCGACCAGGCTGGCCTGCTCTTCAACCAGATGGTCCGCGACGGCCGGCTCAAAGCCCCTATCGTCATTGGCCGCGACCATCTCGACGCCGGCTCCGTTGCCAGCCCCTACCGCGAGACCGAAGCGATGCTCGACGGCTCCGATGCCGTCTCCGACTGGGCGCTGCTCAACTTTGCAACAGGCATTGCCAGCGGGGCGGGTTGGATGAGCTTCCATCACGGCGGCGGTGTCGGCATGGGATACAGCCAGCACGCAGGGTTGGTCGCCGTAGCCGACGGCAGCGATGAAGCCGAGCAGCGCCTTCGCCTCTGTCTCACCAACGATCCCGCGATGGGCGTCATTCGTCATGCCGACGCCGGTTATTCCAAAGCAATGGACGTCGCTGCCGCACGCGGCCTCGATTTGCCGAGCCTCAAGCTAACATAACTTTCTAACCACATGAGCGAGCTTCTCCTCACCGGCATCTCCCAACTCGTCACCCCGCAGGGCCCTGGCGCAAAGCGGGGCGCGGAGATGCGCGAGCTCCTTATCCTTCGCGACGCCGCCATCGCGATCGATGACGGCATCATCTCCTGGACCGGCGCTGCAAGCGAGTGGAGCGGCCACGCGGAGACCACGATCGAACTCGGAAATCGTGCCGTCATCCCCGGTCTCATCGATCCGCACACGCACGCCATCTGGGCTGGGGACCGTCTCGCCGACTTCGAAGCCCGCAGCTCGGGCGCAACGTACGAACAAATTCTGGCAGGCGGTGGTGGCATCTGGCATACCATCCGCGAGACCGCCTGCAAATCTATTGAAGAGATGGCCATGCTCGCACTCCCGAGGGTTAACGACCTCGTCCGCTCCGGCGCGACCACCATCGAGATCAAATCCGGCTACGGCTACACGCCCGAAGCCGAAATCAAAATGCTGAAGGCCATCCAGCTTCTGCAACCGCTCACGAGCGCCCGTCTCGTGCCAACGCTTCTGGTTCACATCTGCCCCGATAACTCTTCTGCGCGCTCCGCCTATCGGGATGCCGTTTGCAGTGAACTCCTCCCTGAAGTAGCGAAGCAAGGCTTGGCCACTGCGGTCGACATCTTCGTCGAAACGCATGCCTGGAACGCGCACGATGCCGAAATCATTCTCACGCGCGCGCGGCATCACGGTCTCGCGATCAAGCTTCATACAGAACAATTCCAGTCGGTCGGCGGCCTCGAACTTGGTCTTCAACTCGAAGCACGCAGCATCGACCATCTCGAGGTCTGCAAGCCGCGTCAGTTCGCGGCCATCGCCGCGTCCAAAACCGTCGCGACAATTCTTCCCGGAGTGACGCTCCACCTCGGCCTTCCCGCCGCTCCCGGTCGCGCTCTGATCGACGCAGGAGCCGCTGTCGCCATCGGCACAGACCTCAACCCCGGCTCAAGCCCACTCTTCTCTACCGCTGCCGTAATGGGTCTGGCGGTTAGACTCAACGGCCTCAACCCCGCCGAGGCCCTCACGGCGGCCACTGCAAACGCGGCCGCGGCCCTGGGGCTGACCGACACCGGACGCCTCGAAGCAGGCCAGCGCGCCGACCTGCTCGTGCTCGACAGTAAAGACTGGAGAAACATCACCTACGCGCTCGGAAAATCCGTCGTCAGCGAAGTCTGGATCGCGGGACGAAAGCAGGACGCATGACGACCTCATACCAACCCGACCTGCTCTATATCGACGGAAAATTCCAAAGCGGCTGCGCTCTGGAAGTAGACGCGGCGGGCATCATCACTTACGCCGGGCCGGCCAGAGAATCCTCGGCAGATATTCAGCACCTGCCGGGACGCGCCCTTCTGCCCGGCATGATCGATGTCCACTCGCATGCCTTCCAGCGCGCTCTGCGAGGCCGTGCTGAATCCCGCCGCCGCAGCGGTCCCGATTTCTGGTCGTGGCGCAACATCATGTACCGCTGCGCGCTGGCGCTTACTCCCGAGGAAATCTACGACGTCGCACGCATGGCGTTTCTCGAAATGTCGCTTGCCGGCATCACCACCGTCGGCGAGTTTCACTACGTGCATCGCACTCCAACCGGCGAGCCTTACAACGATCCCAACCTGCTCGCGCACCAGGTCATCCGCGCCGCCCAAAGTGTCGGCATGCGCATCGTCCTGCTGCGCTGCGCCTATGTACGGGCTGGCTTTAATCTTCCGCCGGATGCAGGTCAGATTCGCTTCTATGAACCCGATGCAGACGCCTTCATACAACACTCCGAGGCCCTGCAACGCGAGATAGCTTCCATGCCAACGGTGAGCTTCGGCATCGCTCCTCACAGCGTGCGCGCAGTCCCCCAGCCGTACCTCAAGACCATCACCGATTGGGCCCACGCACAATCGCTTCCTATCCACATGCACGTCTCCGAGCAGCCCGCCGAGATCGATGCCTGCCGTGCCGAGTACAGCGCCACACCGTTTGAATTCCTCGACAACCTCGGCCTTCTCACACCCGATTTCACCGCCATCCACGCCATCCATCTGCATCCCGGCGAGATCGAACGCATGGCCCGAGGAAAGATCACCGTGGGGGCCTGCCCTACCACCGAACGCAACCTCGGCGACGGTATTCTCTGCGCCGACACATTGATCGACGCAGGTGTGTCCATCGCATTCGGCACTGACAGCCACACTCAAACCGATGCGCTCGAACAAGCCCGCGAGCTCGAATCGAACCTGCGCCTCACCCACCTGCAACGCGCCGTACTCGACGGCCGTAACGGTGAATCGCTGCCCCGCCTGCTGTTCGATTTCGCCACAACTGCCGGCGCACGATCGCTGCATCTGGACACCGGCACTCTCGAAGCCGGCAAGCCAGCGGACTTCTTCACCGTCGACCTCTCTGAAGCATCCATCGCCGGCAGTCTCCCTGAAGAACTGCTGACCAACGTGGTATTCAGCATGTCTCCACGCGGCATCCGCGATGTCGTGATTGCCGGAAAGACAGTCCTCGACAACGGTCAACACTCCCTGCAACAGGAAATCGTCGAAGCGTTCCATCGCGTGCAAAAGCGTCTTGGAGCGGAACTATGATGTCCGTGCAGAAAATCCTTCGCGAACTCGTTGCGGTTCCAAGCATTTCCAGCGCGAGCAACGGGCCGATGATCGAGCGTATTCTGCAATTCTTCGAGCCGCTCGGCTGGCACCACCGCATCCTGCGTTACCAGGACGCAGCAGGCGTCAAGAAGCTGAACCTCATCGTCTCGCCTCAGCCTTTAAGCGAAGGGACCATCGTCGCCGAACTCGCCATCATCTGCCACACGGACACCGTTCCCTACAGCGCAGAATGGCCAGAGGCCACCACGCTGATCGAACGCGACGGCATGCTGCACGGCTGCGGGTCCTGCGACGTCAAGGGATTTCTTTCCTGCATGATCGCAGCGGCATTGCATCTGAACGCCGCGCGGCTCAGCAAACAGCTCTGCATGGTCTTCACGTCCGATGAAGAAATCGGTTGCCATGGCGCTCGTTTCCTCGTCGGCCAGAAAGCCCTCAAGCCGCGCTACGCGATCGTGGGAGAGCCCACATCTCTTGTCCCGTCGCGCGCAGGCAAAGGCTATTGCCTCGCCGCGGTCTCGGTACAGGGCAAAGCCGCGCACAGCGCCTATCCCAACGTCGGACACTCGGCTATCTTTGCCGCCGCGAAGCTCATCACGGAAATCGAGCGCCTCGGCAAGGAGTTGGCTACGCATCGTAATGACGCCTTCGATCCGCCACACACGACGCTCAACATTGGAAAAATCGAAGGAGGCTCCGCGAAAAACATTGTTCCCGCCGAGTGCTCTTTCCTTGTAGAGTGGCGTCCTATTCCTAACCAGCCACTCCAATTTGTCGCGGACAAGTTAGAGCAGCTCGCCACACGCTTCTCGACAGACCATATCGAGATCGATGTCGACATTCAGCGCATGGACCCCGGCTTCGAGACCCCCAACGAAAGTCCGGTTATTCAATCCCTGCTCGGCGATTCCCGCACTTCAGTCCAGACGATCGCCTTCGGCACCGAAGCGCCCTGGCTGACACGCATGGGCGCGGAGGCCGTTGTTATCGGTCCAGGTTCCATGCTCACCGCGCACAGCTCCCGAGAGTGTGTCCCCATAAAAGAGCTTGATGACTGCGTGCACATGTTGCTCACAGCCATCGAGCGTCTTTGCACGTAACACTCCGCCAGAGTTCTGTGCCTGGCCGCTCCATAGCGAGTGACATAAAGGTTCATGCACCCTCGCCATTTTTAATGGCGACAATGTGGACAATAGATATCTGGAATAGTTTTCCTATTGACATACCCGCATGACGGCACCTATAGTTCGGGCGTCTACCCGCGCGTCATGGTGGGGAATCAATCCGGCCACTCATGGAGCTGAATTTGCAACGCATTTGTTTCGTCTTGAAAGTCCGAGCAGACCGTGTCGAGGAGTATCGCAGCCGTCATGGTGAAGTCTGGCCGGACATGAGAACGGCTTTGACCGCCGCGGGCTGGCATGATTACTCGCTCTTTCTACGGCCGGATGGATTGCTCATCGGCTACCTGCTGTGCGAAGACTTCGACGCGGCCAGGGCCGCCATGAAGTCCCTTGAAGTCAATACGCGCTGGCAAGCGGAAATGGCCCCCTTCTTCGAGGCCCTGACCGAAAATGCCGACGACGCGATGCAGCCGCTCGAAGAAGTCTTTCACCTCGACTGAACTCCGCTCATGACGATGCAACTGTTGCGCGCAACGTGTCACTAACCCAAAGGAAGACCCGATATGTCCTCACGAAGCACTGTCACGTTCGCCTTCTGCCTTGCTGTGGTGGCTTCACCGCTGATACGGGCGCAGCAGGCGCCACCCCGCACATGGGTCGACAAAGACACCGGACATCGCGTCTTCCGCCTCACCGATGAGCCACATTCCTCGGGCTTCTACTTCAACAACAACGCCTTCTCGCCGGACGGCCGCTTCATGGTCTACACCGCACCCGACGGCATTCACACCATGGAACTGGCTACGAAGAAGACGCGGCTGCTGGTTCCTAACCCACCGGTGGCGCCGGGAGAAACGGCTTCCTTCCGCTCCGGTGTCCATGCCATCGTCGTCGGCAAGAAGACCAACAGTGTCTTTTACTCGCGCTTCGATTCCGCCACCAGCACCAGCATCATCTACAAGGCCGACCTCGACACCGGCGCCATCACCAAACTCACCGCTCTGCCTTCACGGGCGAACATCTCGACTGTCAACGCCGATGAGACACTCGGTGCAGGCTCATTTGCCGAGAGCGATGACGCCGCCGCGCGCGATCCCAGCCGCCGCAATACGCATACCACCACCGATCCAGCCGGACGCACCGTCCCCACGCCGCTCGTTCAGGCGGTCGACAAGTCGCAGATGATGGAGCAGCGCCTGGCCGCGCGTATCCCCGTTGTCCTGTTCACCATCGATCTCACCACGGGAAAGATGAACATCCTGCTGCACTCCACCGACTGGATCGGTCACCTTCTCTTTTCGCCGGCCGACCCAACCCTGCTGATGTACTGCCACGAAGGTCCGTGGCACAAGGTCGATCGCATCTGGACGATCCGCACCGATGGCTCCAACAACCAGTTGATGCACAAGCGCACGATGCTGATGGAAATCGCAGGCCACGAGTTCTGGGGCCTCGACGGCGAGACCATCTGGTACGACTGGCAGACGCCCAAAGGCGAAGACTTCTGGCTCGCAAGCTACAACCTCAAAACCCATCGCCGCGTGGCGTATCACATGCAGCGCGATGAGTGGTCGATCCACTTCAACCTCACCAGCGACCTGAGTTTGTTTGCCGGCGACGGGGGCGACTCCGGCCAGGTCGCGCACTCTAAAAACGGCACGTGGATCGAGTTGTTCCGTCCCGAGATGCGCCGCAATGAGGATGGTCTTGATGCACCGGACTTCGTTGTCCCCGGCGTCTTCCACTCTGAACATCTCGTCAATATGGCTCATCACGACTACCGTCTCGAGCCCAATGTCCGCATCTCGCCGGACAAGAAGATGGTATTTTTCACCAGCAACATGCTGGGCGGGAGTTACGTATTCGGCGTTGAAGTGGAGAAAGCCGTCCATCCAAAGTCCGAAGAGATTCTGTCGACCCCCGAAATCGCCAGCCAGTTCAGCCCCGAGCCCAAACCAACACCAGACGATAAATAAGGGCCCACAATCGGCAGCAGCCACGCGGATGCAACGGCTAAATCCATTACAGAAATAGTCTTAGATGGATTTCTCTTTTCCTACCGGCGAATTATTTTCCTATTGACACTAACGAATGAGAGTCTCCATAATCCTCCGCACATAAAATACTGCCGACGTTCCTCGCGTGAAAACTGGGAATGGAACCGGCTGCGGAGGCTTTATGAGCGGCTGCAATTCTTCTATCCGAGCGATCCGATCTGTCGTGACGGGTCTTGTCCTGATTGCGCTTGGTTGCATCGGTTCCAGCATGCCGGCGCAAACCGCTGGCGAGGGCACCATCGCGGGCACGGTCAAGGACAGCTCCGGCGCCGTCGTCCCTGGCGCGACCGTTACGGCCACCAACGTCGCTACCCATATGACCGTGGTGCGGACGACCACATCCGCCGGCGTGTATACCATCGCACCGTTGCTTCCAGGCACCTATACCGTGCAGGTTGAGGCCAAGGGCTTCAAGACGCTGAAGCAGGACAACCTGGTCGTCAACGCATTGGGGACCGCGAATCTCGACCCGGTTTTGACCATCGGCGAGGCAACCGACACGATCACCGTCAGCGACGCACCGCCTGTGCTGGATACCGACAATGCCGTTCTGGGCACTGTGATTGAGAACACAACCTACAGCAATCTTCCGCTTCTGATGAGCACCGTGACGTTCGCCCAGCGGGACCCAACGGCGTTCGCCTCGCTGACGACCGGTACCCAGGCCAGCACCAGTTCTCTACGTGCAGCCATCGTTGGTGGTCTCGGCAACAACCTGCAACAAATTTATCTGGACGGTGTACCGGCTGAGACCATCAATCAACAAGCCGATACGCGCCTGGTGGGTCTCAATGTCAGTGTCGATGCCATCGATCAGTTCCAGGTCATCACCAGCATTCCGCCCGTCGAATACAGCGGCGCCGGCGCCCTCAACTTTACGATGAAGTCCGGCGGCCTCGCCTATCACGGTCAAGTCTCCGACTACGTTCGCAACACCATCTTCGATTCCTGGAGCTTCGTCAACAAATGGGTTCCGAAACTCGGCTCCACAGTCGCACAGTGTATCGCTTCCACCAATCGGTCACTTTGCCAGGGCAAGCCCTTCGAGCATCAGAACGAGTTCTCTGCCTCCATCGGCGGCAAGGTTCCCTTTACGCATAACAAGCTCTTCTTTTTCGTCGCCTATGACCTGTATCACGGCAACGGTCCGGGCGCGGGATCTCCGGCGTTCCTCACGGCGCCAACCACACTGATGCGTTCGGGCGACTTCACTGAACTCAATGGTGGAGTGGGTACTGGCGGACTCACCGGCACTGGCGCCAACAATCCGGCCATCATTTTTGACCCCAGGAGCAATAGCTGCACCGGCAACGTCTGCACGAGACAGCCGTTCCAGGCAATTAAGGGCGGCGTCCTGACGAACAACGTCATTCCGGCCGCGGACATCTCCACCATCTCGCAGGCCATGCAGTCGTTCATGCCCGCACCGTCCGACCCGACGACGATTACCAACAACTACATCGGCACACGCGTCGCCGGCAACGACAACCATCTCACCGACTACCGGGTCGACTACGACCTGAGCGTGAAGCACCGCATATCCACGATCGGCGCCATCGGTGTCAACCATTTCCTGAACAACTACGGCGCTCCCTTCTTCCCGCTGCCCTACGTTGGTGGCGACCTCGCCAGCGTTTATCCCAAGCAATTCAACGTCGAGGACGCCTATACCTTCAGCCCCCACGTCGTGAACCAGTTCAAGTACGGTTACACCCGTTTCTACATGGATATCCACGACGCCACCGACGGCATTAAGCAGTACCAGGCGGACACACTGGGCATCACAAATCTGCCGTCACCGGCGGGGCAAGCCACGACTGACTTCCCCACCGTCACATTCGGAGCAACCACAGGCATCAGTCCAGCGATGACCAACTGGAAACAAGGAGCCGCCGCGGCCACCACGATCACCTCCCCGGCCACATTTGTTCTTGTGGACAACCTGCAGTGGCTCAAGGGCCGTCACTCGATGACTTTCGGGGCGAGCTACGAGTTCCTCCAAACGAAGAACGCCACACCCAAAGGACCTACCGGCATTCTCACACTGCCCTACAATCCCATCAGCACCGCTGGCTTCGCCGCTAACTCCAACACCCTGGCGACCTCCCAAAGCGCTACCGCCGGCGGCGGTTACGCCTACGCCAGCTTCCTGATCGGCGCGGTTGGCGGATCACCGACGGTCAGCCTGTCACCGCTGGTGCAGCAGGTCGATAGCCGCTATAAGACTCTTGCGCCTTACTTTGAAGACACCTGGAAGGTCAACAGCCAGCTCACCATCGATATGGGCCTGCGCTGGGACTACATGCAGCCCTACCATGAATTGAAAAACCACTACACCTTCATGAACCCCAGCCTCACCAATCCCTCCACCGGCACTCCAGGCGCGCTACAGTTTGCCGGCAATGGAGCATCACCGACCTTCTGCAACTGCAAGACACCTGTAAACACCTTCTGGAAAGCCTTTGGACCGCGCGTTGGCGTGGCCTACTCGATCGACAGCAAGACCGTCATCCGTGCCGGGGCTGCCATCGTGTATTCGTTCGGCGGCGGCACCGGTGGTGGACGTACCGCCGGTGGCGGCGCGATCGGCCAGGGCCAGTCTCTGGGCTACTCCACGGTGGCGACAGCCACGACACCCGAGGTCACTACCGGAGCCGGCGCAGCTCCCGCTTTCTATCTCAACACCCAGGCTGCTTACCTTGGCGCCGCAGCCAGTTCGGCACTCGGCTTGACCTATCCGGCAACTCCCACGGCAAGCACCCTGGCAAGCGAGGCCAACCTCAATGCCGGCAATTATCTCAATGCCGCCGGCAACGTTGTCACAGCCTCCAGCCTCGCCTACGAAGACCCCATCGTTTCGGGAACTCCGCCGGAGTTTACGTTATACAACCTGGGATTCCAACGCTCCCTTACCAAGGACATGACGCTCGCAGTGAACTATGTCGGTAACGAAGCGCACCATGTCTTCGAGGTCGGCGGTGGCAGCAACCCCCGGGGTTACTGGGTCAATCAGTTGAACCCGGTGTATCTGCTGGCCCTTGGAGGCGTCACCGATTCCACCGGAACCAAGCCGATCCTGACGGCGCCGGCAACTTCGGCAAACGTCGCCAAAGCGCGGTCGGCAAGCGGTATGGCGCTCCCCATGCCTGGAGGAGACAGTGGATTCTTCGTCACTGCCGCCAACGCCAAGCCCTCCACCGCATCACTCACACTCGCACAGGCATTGGTCGCATTCCCGCAGTACAGCAGCGTCACCGACGGCTGGGGATCCAATGTGCAGAACTTCTCCTACAACTCTTTGCAGGTCACACTCACGCAGCGCACGAGTCACGGCCTGACCTTCAACGTTAACTACACGTGGTCGAAGAACATCGGCGACGACGGCACCTTCCGCTCCGGCTTCGACCTTCCCGCCGGCATCGTCGACGGCTCCACGCAAAGCTACAAGCAGGACCGTATCGAACGTGGCCTGACCACGATCTCCCAGCCGAATGTCCTCAATGCCTTCGGCGTATACCAGATGCCAATCGGCATGCGTGGCCACCTCGGCGGCAATAATCTTCTGACCCGCGCCCTGCTCGGCGGCTGGTCCGTATCCGGCATCTATCAGTTTGCTTCGGGGGCCCCGCTGCTTGTCACCTCTACCCACTGCACCAACACTCCGCCTAATGCAGGACAGTGCATGCCCAGTATCGCCGCAGGCGCCACAACCGGTCGCATTAACGGCGGCTACGGCAGCGGACCGGGAGGCAGAACGTACAGCAATCTCGTCAACAAGATCCAGTATGTCGATCCGAACGCGTTCGCGAGGCCCGCGGACCTTTCGGTCATCGGAAGCACACCGCAGTTCAAATTCGGAAACGCTCCTCGCACAGCCGCGCTCGGCCTGCGCGCTCAGGGAGTCAACAACGTCAACGGCTCACTGAAACGGAGCTTCAGGTTGTGGCACGAAACATCGCTCGCAGTCGAAGCCGACGTGTCGAACGTATTCAACCGCACCCAATTCTCCGCTCCCAACGTCGCCTGGTCCACCACAGCGGCGGCACCCGGGAACGCCTTTGGCACGATCGCAGGCATCGCCAACCTTCCCCGCAGTTGGCAATTTGCCGGTCATATCAACTTCTAACTGGGGTGGTCAGTAACTCGTTCCATTGCTACGGGGCCGTTGGCAAAGGACAACGCCATGAGCGCAACGGACCCTTTGCGTCCACTGCGCTCACCGCGTTGTCCTTCCGGCCTCGGGTTGCGCTGCTTTCTACGAGCAATGCTTAACCGCGTCGCCCTTTACCAGGCAGGCGCGATCGTTATATCTCTGTCCTTTTAGCTCTTGATACTCCAACACCGTGCTGACGCCGTTGGAAGTTGGTGCAGACACCATCGTCTTTACGGTGCCCACTTCACCAGCCTTCGCGCCTGTGAGGGCCTCATCCAGAACACGTCCCTTGAGGTGTCCGGCCGATGGCATCTCGATGCCCAGGATGTGCGCCAGCGTCGGAACGATATCGATATTTCCCATCGGGGTCTCGTCGACAAAGCCTGCTTTGAAATCGGGTCCCATCGCGGCCATGTTGTTCCAGGTCTGCTCGCGGCCAAATCCTCCATGCTGGCCCTGGCCTTCCTGCAGGGTCGTATCCGCGATCAGTGCCGCGCTCTGCAGATCGCCCGGCGTCTGATAGAAGATCTTGTAGGTCACAATGATGGCCGGCCGCGGCACTTTGCTGTGCCCTACCAATCCGATGGCGCTCAGCGGCAAGGCGCCAGGGCAGTCAGCCGCTGCGGGACAGAACTTGTCGTCGACGAAGATGCCGCCAACATAATCCATTCCCGTCAGTACACGCAGCGTCTCCCGCACCGCACTCACGTCTCCGCCTGGCGCATAGATCAGATCGGAGCCGCCATTCGAAGCGACGATGAGTTTTGCATCCTGCCCATCGATCTGCTTCACCACATCGCCCAGCAGAGCGCTTCCCGAAGAAGGATGCTGCGACTTTTCGCCTCCAATCGCCAGTTCCGCATACACCGACGAACCGCCAGCGGCGCGGACAGCGGGATCGAATATCCGCAGATGTTCGCGAATCGCCAGGTCCACGGCAAGGAAGCCGGTGGGCAGCGTTCCGGGCGGCTCCGGTTTATCTTTGCCGGTGACCTCATACACCAGGGCCGCGGAAGGCTCGCCGCTGTTGGCGCCGTCCCCAATTTCGCGGCGGCTGATCGTTGCAAACCCATGATCGGAAGTGACAAGAATATCCGTCGTCGCCTTGATCGCGGGATGCGCGTCCAACCAATCCAACAACTGCTTCAGGCAGCGGTCCGCGTTCTGCAGACCGAGTTTCGACGTGTCGCCGTTGATGCCGGGCTGCAGCGTTTGCAGGCTATCGCCCTGATTGTGCTGTGTGCCATCCGGGTCGCGCGACCAGAACAACAGGACAAAGGGCTTCTTCTCTTCGGCAAACTTCGGCAGCAACACTTTGGTCGTTACGTCCGTGAACCACTGCTGCTGTACGCGGTTCGAGTCCAGCGTGCCCGCGTTCTGCGCGTCACCTGAAAATCCGTTGTTCCATTGCGAGCTGTCCGAGAAACCGTTGTTGCGCACAGGCGCCTCGGTAGGCAGCTTTGCCTTCAGCA
>Ga0207652_10000301_pt1 | contig 50969 bp, 50 predicted proteins | sample KBSC63BmetaG_FD_184334 | JGI IMG/M metagenome (GOLD analysis project Ga0207652, IMG submission 184334) | Corn rhizosphere microbial communities from Kellogg Biological Station, Michigan, USA - KBS C6-3B metaG (SPAdes) (version 2) | ecosystem: Host-associated > Plants > Roots > Rhizosphere ... | reverse complement strand
AACCAGGTTTTTCCTTTATCCCATTCTGTTCTTTTAAAAACCTCTAAAGAATGTTTGCCATAAGGAAGTCCTTCAGCAAGCGGCACTACTCTTTTTACCGTATCAAATTGAATGGTACGGATGCTGTCTTTGTCGATGATAATATTGTAATAGTTGGAAGTATCCTGGTCTTTGAAGATCCCGGAAATTCCGGTGCCCACGAAGTTGACAGTAAAAGAAGTGCCGGGCCACATCAGGGTAGCCGCATCGTTTGTAAATAAAATTCTACCCTGGTAAGAAATGTGTTTGTCTTTAAAAGAGAGGGTATCCTGGGAAAAACCATTGAGGTGATAAGCAACCAACAGCGTTAGTAATAACAGGAAATTTTTTAGCATGCGAAAAAGTTTGAAGTGCTAATGTAGGAAGATATGAGATATGGGCGGTAAGATTTAAGTTGCGGAATAACAAGATGGGAGAGTGGGGAGCAAAATTGCTTTGTTCCTCGAAATGACGGCTTACAAGGAGATTGCTTCGTGCCTCGCAATGACGGCAAAGGCCCGACGGTAACTCATCCCTCCAATGAAGGGAAGAGTGTTGATTCGTCATTGCGAGAAAACCCCTGGAACAAGAAGCTTATTATTTTGTAAGAAGTTGAAAGGGGTTTTCGTGGCAATCTTCTAAAGCGCACTGTACAAGGAGATTGCTTCGTACCTCGCAATGACGAAAACGCAGAGTCACTGCTGCGTCGCAATGAGCAAGAACAAGAAGACTGCTTCGTTCCTCGCAATGACGGCAAAAGCTTGACATTACTACATCCCTCGAATGAAAAAAACAGCGATGATTCGTCATTGCGAGAAAACCCCTGGAACGAGAACATTATTATTTTGTAAGAAGTTGAAAGGGGTTTTCGTGGCAATCTTCTAAAGCGCATAACGGGAGATTGCTACCTGGCAACGTTGGCATACAAGGAGATTGCTTCGTGCCTCGCAAGGACGAAAACCGAGAGTCATTCGTTCCTCGGTATGGCGATATACAAGGTGATTGCTTCGTGCCTCGCAATGACGGCAAAAGCGAGACGAAACCTCATCCCTCCAATGAAGGAAAGAGTGTTGATTCGTCATTGCGAGAAAACCTTTGGAACGAGAACATTATTATTTTGTAAGAAGTTGAAAGGGGTTTTCGTGGCAATCTTCTAAAGCATTCAACGCGAGATTACTTCCTGTCAACGATGGCATACAAGGTGATTGCTTCGTGCCTCGCAATGACGAAAACGCAGAGTCACTCCTGCGTCGCAATGAGCAAGAACAAGAAGACTGCTTCATTCCTTACAATGACGACAAACAGTTTTCAACTACCTGTATATTCCAAAAAACCATCCTTCATCCCTTCCCATTCTTCTTTTAAAATACTGTAATAAACCGTATTCCTCCTATACCCGTCAGACATTACCGTATGAGACCGTAAAATACCTTCAAATTTTCCACCTATCTTTTCTATGGCTTTGCGCGAGGCGGCATTTCTTTCATCCGTTTTTAGTTCAACGCGGTGCGCGTGAAGGTGTTCAAAGGCATATTCAAGCAGGAGAAACTTACAGTTCTTATTAAGGCCTGTACGCTGAAATGCTTTACCATACCAGGTAGCACCAATCTCGAGCCTATCATCCGGATTTGAAATATTCAGGTAGCTGGTGCTGCCGGCCCAGGCATTTTCTTTTTTATCAAACACTGTGAACGTATAACGCTGATGATCCCGGCGAAGGCGGATGGCCTGATCAATATATTGCTGTAAGAGCTCACGGGTGTATACAGGGGCGGGTGAATATTGCAACAGGTTTTTATCTTCTGTGGCAATTGAAAATAAAATATCAACATCTTTGCTGTGAACCGGCCGAAGTAAAGCTCTTTGGTTTTCCAGGATGATGTCGTCATTGAATGGGAAGTGCATGTTGTATTGTTCTATTGTTGTATTGTTGATTTGACGTAATAAAATTAGAACATTCAAAACAACAAACCTTGAACCTTGAATCTTCAATGGGGAACTTTCAGGCAGCGCAAGGCAAGCGTGCTCGACGTAGGGCAACATTGAACGTTCTACATCGACCTTCATGAGAACGTTCAGGCCGTCGAAGCCAAGCTCCCGACCGTGGAGTAACTTTCAACCTGTCGGGTAGGACGCAGCATTTCGGCTTCGCCGCTCACGGAATGCATGACGACCGGCGTATTTCAACATCACATTCTGCATGTTTCTTACCGTGAACTTCCCTGCTAGCCACTTCCTTATTAGGGCAATTCAGAAATAAGAATCCAGTTGTGACACTGTGTTTGATGTTAGAAATTAAAATTTTCACTATAAAGAATTTGTATTATTTTTATATATCTGCTAATCGAAGAGAATCTCCATAAAAAATTTTCACTTAAACATTTAAACAAAAACAAAATGAAAAGGATCATTCTTATTCTGGCAGGCATTGCCTTTATTTTTTCATGCAATGAAAAAAAGAATCAGTTGAATAAAAATGCAGATGTGCTCGCAGACAACCTGAATGGGCATGTTCAGCAAGTAGTAGCAACAGACTACAAAGTGGATAGCAGCGGTAATATCGGCGAGCAGGATTCCTGTTGTGTTGTAATAAACAAATATGATGAAAAGGGATGGATCACAGAATACAGCAACAATGATAAAGCAACGCCCAATAAAAAATCCGAAACATTCACTCATGAAAACGGAATGATGAAGGATGTTAAGATGACAACTGATGGTAAATTATCGTCAACTATTTTAATAAAAAACCAGGACGGGAAATATGTTTCGGCGCAGGAGCTTGATTCTGCAAATAAACTGAAGAATTACTATACTGATCTTTCTCAAAATGATTACACACAGCTCACAGGGATGAAGAAATACAATGCTGACAGTACTTTGAGCAGTACGATGACCAACACGTTCAACAAGCAGATCTTTACAGGAAACGAAACAAAAGATAGTGTTGGAAAAGTTATTTATGCATCTACAGTAAAACTTGATGACAAGAATAATCCCATAGAAATTTCAGAAAAAGAGGTAACAAAAGATACAACAAAAAACACGGTAACGAAATATAAGTATGGTGCTTATGACAAAGAAGGAAACTGGACTGAAAGAACCGAAATAGGCGAAAACGGCAAACCTAAAAAAATCACCAAAAGAGAGATCACTTATTATAAAGACTAAATCGTGAATTATTTGTTTCAACAGATCAACCGGCGAGGTTTGTCTCGTTTTTTCGGAACAGGGAAGTGTAAACCTTTTTTCCAGAACATTAGAACGTTATTAAACCTCATACTTCCACAAATCTGTGAGGTTTTTTAGGTTCAAGCAGTTTAATGTTTTTCACGCCTATGGCTTTGCGGCAGGAAATTGAGAAATGGGGTTATTTGTTTGTTTACTCAAAAACAAAGCGGTCATAAATTCTGGCTGGCTAAAATCTTAAAAAAAAAACCTCCTGGCTTTACACAGGAGGTTTCACGATCAGCTCAATTCTTTTTCTATCTCACTTCAGTAGGCAAAGGAATATCCCTTTTTAGCATTTCATCGCGGTTGGCCATTTCCCATGCAGTCATGAAGATAAACCGTACTCTTTTTTCCATTACATCAAAATTAATTTTGTCAACGGTGTCCGTCGGCTTATGGTAATCTTTATGAATGCCATCAAAAAAGAAAATGATGGGAACGCCTTTCCTGGCAAAATTGTAATGATCGCTGCGGAAGTAGATCCTTTCCGGATCTTTAGGATCATTGAACTTATAATCCAGTTCCATTTTCGTGTATTTATTATTGGCTTCCTTATGGATCGGATCAAGGTCAGAGCTTAACTTGTCATTTCCGATCACATACACATAGTTGGTACTATCGCCATAATTCCTGTTTGGATCAAGACGGCCAACCATGTCGGTATTCAGGTCAACGGTGGTTTTGTCCAGTGGGAAAACAGCATGCTCAGAATAATATTCGGAACCCCATAAGCCTTTTTCTTCGCCACTAACGGTCATAAATACAACGGTTCTTCTTGGCCCGTGTCCTTCCTCTTTTGCTTTTGCAAAAGCTTGTGCCATTTCAATTACGCTTACTGTTCCGCCGCCGTCATCATCGGCGCCATAATAAATCACATCGCCGCGTTTTCCCAAATGATCATAATGACCGGTGAGGAAAACGTACTCATCTTTTTTATCGGTGCCTTCAATATATCCGATCACGTTGCTGGCATCAACCTCGGTGGTTGTTTTTTTGAAAGCCAGGTTGGTTTTGATCTTTTTGTCAATTTTCCGATCATTGAGCGGACTTTTTGTTTTGGCAGCCGCCAGAATATCCTCTGCTTCCTTTTCACTGAAAATATGTTTTAATGAAGAAGGAGTAAGCGTAACAATGGTTAAGCGTTCATCACCGGTTCTTGGAAAATAAAGATTTGTTTTCCGTGAACTTTCAGCAACAGCCGCCGGAATTGTATCCCAGGCGGTATTGATATATAAAACAGCAACTGCGCCCATCTTCTTAGCCGCTACTGCTTTACGGCTGGCGCTGAATCCCCAATTGGAACGCCTTTCTGTTCCGCTTACCAGATATTTCCCATTCACTTCCGGCTCTCCATTCACGATCAGGACCACTTTTCCTTTCACATCTTTTCCGGCATAATCGTCGTAATTCTTGTCCTGGATGCCATACCCCGCAAAAACAATTTCTTTCGCTTTGAATGCATCTTCTTTGCCGCTGCCAGGCTGAAGGATATACTCTGACCCATAAGCAAAGTTTTTCTTTCCTACTTTAAAATTTTTAGGTACAATGGTGTCTTTCAACAAAGGATAAAATTGCTGGTATCCGTTTAAAGAAGCCGGCGATTGTAAACCAATTGCTTTAAATTGGCTTTCGATATAAGCAGCGGTTTTTCTTTGTCCTTCGGTACCGGTTTCGCGGCCTTCCATTTCTGCAGAGGCGATGATGGTCAATTGTTTTTTAAGACCGGTTTCTGTAATCGTTTGGGCATATTTCCAACCATCCGTGACCTGGGAAACAGCCATGCCCGAAACGAGCACAAGAGAAATAACTACAGGAATAAATTTTTTCATGATTAAACAGTTTTTTTAGAGGTGCAAATATAATGTTCGGGGTTGAAGGTTCAATGTTCAAAGTCACCTGTGCAAGCAGCAATTAAACATTTACCACTATAACAGGATATTATTTAAGGTTTGTTTATATATTTATACAATCATTGCACTAACACAGAACCTTTCACTTTAAATAAATACCATGAATTCACGTAGAAAATTTTTACAAAACTCGGCAGTAATGTTGGGAGGCACCCTACTCGCTTCCTCTTTAGAAAATCCTGTTTTTGCGATTTTTAAAAATCGTGTTGCTCCCAGCGATCAATTGAATATTGGCGCCGTCGGAGTAAATGGAATGGGCTGGGCTGATGTAACATCGGCTTTAAAAATTCCCGGTGTAAATCTCGTTGCTATTTGTGATGTAGATAAAAATGTGATTGACAAAAGATTGAAAGATCTGGCTAAAATGAATAAAGATGCTTCGAAGGTGAAAACTTATGGCGATTACAGGCAACTGCTGCATGATAAAGATGTAGATGCTGTGGTGATCGGAACACCCGATCACTGGCACGCGTTAATTATGACGGATGCGTGTGCTGCCGGCAAAGATGTTTATTGTGAAAAACCAGTCGGTAATTCTATTGGCGAATGCCGCGCAATGGTGGCAGCGCAGCAACGATATAATAAGGTGGTTCAGTGCGGCCAGTGGCAACGCAGCCAGCAGCACTTTAAAGATGCCGTTGATTATGTACAAAGCGGTGTGCTTGGAAATATCAGAACGGTAAAAGTGTGGTGCTACCAGGGCTGGATGAAGCCCGGGCCTGTCGTTCCTGATACGGCGCCCCCTGCAGGAGTTGATTATGCCATGTGGCTTGGGCCAGCACCTAAACGCCCGTTCAATGCAAGCCGCTTCCATTTTAATTTCCGCTGGTTCTGGGATTATGCCGGCGGCCTGATGACCGATTGGGGCGTACATTTATTAGATTACGGTTTATTGGGGATGAAATCACCGACGCCAAAATCTGTTTCCGCTTTGGGAGGCCGCTTTGCCTATCCTGATTTGTATGAAGAAACGCCGGACACCTTAACCACCCTTTATGAATTTGATGGCTTTAATATGGTTTGGGATTCTGCAATGGGAATTGATAACGGCTCATACAACCGCGATCATGGAATTGCATATATCGGCAACAACGGAACACTGATCCTCAATCGCGGCGGATGGGAGGTAATTGAAGAAAAGCAAAGCAAAAATAAAGTGAGTAAGCCGTTTGCGCCCTCAACTGATAACGGATTGGATAGGCATTGGGAAAACTTTGTAAACGTGGTAAAATCGAGGAAATTGGAAGACCTCCACTGTCCGATACAAGCGGGAGCCCAGGTAGCCACGGTGGCACAAATGGGAAATATCGCTTACCGAAGTGGAAAAAAGCTGGAGTGGGATGCGGGAAAAGAACAATTTACCGACAATTCGGTGAACAAAGAATATTTTATGAAGGAATATCACAACGGATATAAGTTGCGGGAAGTTTGAGACGGTTGAATGGGGCGAATGGTGTAAAGCGTCTAAAATTTGCTAAGTCCGTGCGTGCGTGTGTATGGGCGCATATGGTGCATAGCAACGGATTAAAATCCATTGTTACAAAATGCTTCGATCCTACGGATCTGGATGCTGATGATGATAAAATAAAAGAGCCGGTTAAATAATTCACATGTGCAGTCTCACTCAATAAAATTAAATAACATGGCAAATACATATCACCAGATTTACCTGCAAACTGTTTTTGCTGTAAAGTACCGTATGGCAATAATCGACAAATCGTGGAAACAGGATTTATTTGCGGTACTTGGAAGCCTGATCAATGAAACAAAATGCAAAACAATTATCGTAAATGGAGTAGAAGACCATGTACATTGTTTTTTAGGTTTAAGACCGGTGGTTTCAGTTTCTGAACTGATGAAAACGGTAAAAGCGAAATCATCAAAGTTTATAAATGATTATGATCTTACCGATGAAAGGTTTGAATGGCAGGAAGGCTATGGTGTCTTTTCATATAGCCAATCACATGTAGACAGAGTTTATAAATACATACAAAATCAGGAAGAGCATCATCAAAAGCAAACCTTTTAAAGATGAATATTGCGGCCTTTTGAGAAAATTTAAAATTGAATACGACGAGCAATATACTTTCCATGATTTAATTTGAATAAAGGCTGTAACACGACAAGAGCCGTAGGCTCGGAGCATCTTATAACAACGGATTTTAATCCGTTGCCACCAGCTATACTTTCCATAATTTGAAAAGGTGGTAACACGACTTGAGCCATACGCTCTGATCACTTTATAACAAGTGATTTCAATCCGTCGCCTTTTGCAAATCCTAAATCGCTCTTTTCCTAATAAATATCAACCATAATTTTTATCTTTCTTTGCATATATAAATTATGGAAAGAACACAGCAAATACGATACTTTCTCTTCAGTCAGTACCTTTCTGACGGCATTCGTATAACGCTTGAAATTATCATTCCTGCAATTGTCTTTTCTTATCTGGGGGATTTGGAAACCGGTCTCGCATTGTCTTTAGGCGCTTTATGTGTAAGCATCAGCGATGGTCCGGGACCTGTGGTGCACAAACGGAACGGCATGTTATTTTGCAACATATTTGTTTTCATCAGCGCTTTTCTTACCGGAATGGTAAATGACAATCCACTGCTTTTGGGATTGCTTATCCTGGTATCCTGTTTTATTTTCACGATGTTTTCAGTGTATGGCAGCCGTGCTACGTCTGTTGGATTCGCAGCGCTGCTAATCATGATTCTTCAAATGACGAAAGTGGTTCCTTCCGAACAGGTTTTTAAAGAAAGCTTACTTATTTTATCAGGCGGGATCTGGTATATGGTGATCGCACTGTTATTTTATCAAATTACACCATATAGGGCAGCGCAGCGCTCACTCGGAAATTGCATTCTCGAAACCGCCAAATACCTCATCATTAAATCAGAAATGTATAATCCGGAATCCGATATCTCCGGACAATACCGAAAACTACTGGATCAACAAATCGTTGTGAACGACAGCCAGAATGAGGTAAGGGAATTATTATTTAAAAACCGCACGATGCTCAAAGAATCTACCCGCTCTGGCCGGGTGCTGGTGCTGACTTTCGTAGATGTGGTAGATCTTTTTGAACACATTATGGCTACCTGGTACGACTATGATCTGCTAAGAAAAAAATATGAATCCACCGGCATACTCGAAGATGTTTCTGTGATTATCAAAAAGATTGCCCATGAAATGTATAATATCGGCGAGGCGATCCAGGCAAACAGCTCATACCACAAAGAATTTGACCTGCTTCAGGAACTGAATAAATTGAAGAAAAAAATTGATGAAGTAACCGATAAAGGAAGCACCATCATGTTAAAAAAGATCCTGGTAAACCTTCGCAATCTTGGTGAAAAAGTAGATGATATTGTAAAATATTTTAACCAGGAAGTTTCTTCAAAAGGCAAGCTACGAAGCGGTAAAGAATATTCGAGATTTGTAACTCATCAAAAAATAAACTGGACGGTTTTTAAAAACAACCTCACTTTCCAATCTTCTATTTTCAGGCATTCATTAAGGGTGATGATCACCTGCGGCGCGGGTTACCTGGTTTCCAAAATGATGACCGGACATCATAGCTACTGGATTTTAATGACCATCATTATCATCATGAAACCTGCGTTTAGCCTTACCAAACAAAAGAATTACGACAGGCTTACCGGCACCATCGCAGGCGGGATCATTGGTTTACTAATACTTTATTTTATCCAGGACAAAACGGTTTTATTTGCGCTGATCGTATTTTTTATGCTTGGCACTTATACTTTTAAAATTCTGAATTATATCGTAATGGTCATCTTTCTAACGCCTTACGTATTGATCCTTTTTCATTTTCTTGGCCTCGGCGCTTTACATGTGGCGAGTGAAAGATTACTGGATACAGCTATTGGCTCAGGATTGGCTGCATTGGGCAGTTATTTTTTATTTCCGCAATGGGAATCAGGACAGTTAAGAAACTATATGGCAGACGTGTTAAAAGCAAATATTCACTATCTGCAAAAACTCAAAGATCTTTTTTCAGGAAATAAAGTTTCTACGCTGCAGTATAAACTCGTCCGTAAAGAATTGTTTGTCAGCACCGCCAATCTTTCCGGCGCATTGCACCGCATGCTAAGTGAACCCAAAAGCAAACAAAAGCATCGCAAACAGATCTATGAATTCGTAGTGTTGAACCATGTGCTTTCTTCTAATGTCGCCAGTCTCACTGCGGAGATGATCCAGGAAGAACCTGCTGAATTGAAAGAATTTTTAAAGCCGGTAAAATCTTCCATTTCTATCCTCGAAGAAAGCCTGAAAAAATTAGATAATAATTATTCGGATGACAGCATTCCGGTTATTTCTTCTCATCCTGTTTTGCAAAAAAAACTTCCTGATCCTCATTTAAATGAACAGCTCGATTTTATTAATAAAGTAAGCACGGATATTGGCAAATTGACAAATGTCATTGTGCAATAATTTTTTCGAGACGGGAAAATAAGAATTCGGGTTATTTGTTGGTTTACTACAAACAATTCTTTCATAAAATGCAGAGGTAAAGAGGACACCTTTTCTAAAAGGTGTCACCTCTTTACCTCTATACCCTGCCTTCCAATTGCTCTTTGATCCATTCAATATCTCTTTCTCTTCTGAATCGGAACCATTGTTCTTTTTCTGTTTTTTCCGCGTTATGAATTTGATGATTAAAGTTGCGAAAAGGCTTGTGGCCCTCAAGTGCTGTCATAAGGTGAATTTTAGTGGCGCTTTCAGGAAGCGACATTGCAAAATCTTCCATTATCTCAAAACTATCGGAGGACTCCATCTTCCCAATTTCCATGTAATCCGGATTTCCAAAAACTTTGTCCATTTCTTCCTTCCATTGTCTGTCTTCATCCTCCCAATCCGTTTGCGGAAACCGGTTTTCATCAGGAACCGACACCACTTCAAACGTTGTTTTATGCAGGTAACAATTCATCCCGGCTTCCATGAGGTCGGAAATATCATTTAATATCTTCCAAGGAAGTTTCCCTGAAGAAACACCGCTTGTATCGGGTTTCCAGTTTTGATAAGGATTCTGCGCCAGGTTAGCATTATAATACCTTGCATCTCCGGTTATTTCTTTTTCCATCCAGGAGGGAGCTACAAATATTTCATCTTCCTCCTTTAGCTCGATCTCCGCAATGATCAGTCCTTCATTTTTTCCCAAAAACTCATCCACTTCCCACAATTTATTTTTAAATATTAAACTGTACCTCATCTTTTCTACTTTCGCTGCACAAAAATTATTCAGCAATTCTTCAGCATCTTTCCGCGGTATTGCGTATTCATATTCTGCCCGCGTGGCTCCGGTAGTTGCTCCTTTTATGGTGATAAAACATTTTTTATCTGTAACCCTTACCCTAACGGTTTTTTGCGGATGATTCAAAATATATCCCTGCGAATAATGGATTCCTTCCGGTTTTGCGACTGAGAGCCATTTCTCCTCATTCACAAGGTATTTCCTTTCTATTTCCAGCGGCATTGTGGTCTATTTTTAAAAAAGTACGGTAGTAATAGGTTTTACAAAAATAACGAGAATGAAAGTTTTGCATTTGTCTTTACGGAAAAGTTCCCGATCGTCTACTTAAAATAAAAGCTCCTGCATCGCAGGAGCCTTTATTTATTTTTATTTTAAAAAAATCTACTTCTTGCCTGCAGCTGGTTTGTTTGCTTTATCTGCCGCTTCAGATTGTTTTTTCAGTACTCCCTCCAATGCATCTTTTGTTTTTAAAGCGGTAGCATCCGTAGGATCAATTTCTAAGATTTTATTATTATACAACAAGGCTGAATCTGTTTGATGCTTGATGTTGTAAAAATAAGCAACCATATACCTGTTCGCCGGAATCGCAAAATTCTTAATAGAAGATTTATCCTTTGTAGTATCGCTGATGGCAATTACCTTTTCATACAAAGGTTTAGCAAGACCTAATTGATAAGTTGTATCCATGCCTTCGCGCGCGCGCGCGCCAAGGTACCAGCCATATGCGTCACTCGGAAATTTCTGCTGATAGATCTGAAAAACAGAATCTGCAGCTTTGTAATTGCCTCCGCGATAATCATTATATCCGGCATAGAACAATTCCTGTTTTCCGAAATTAGGATCAAGTTTTAAAACTTTACCATACCATTTCCCCGCTTCTGCGAAATTATTGCTTGTTGCGAAATCTTTGGCCAGATCGGTAATCGTTTTGATCTTATTGGCAACAATAGTATCCATAGACACCGCTTTTTCTATGTAAGCTTCCCCCTGTGCTTCCTGTGCGGGGAATTTCAACAAAATCTTACCATAGGTTGCATAATCTGTTGGCCCTATATTATCGGGATTTACAACAGAAAAGAATTTTTCAAATGCTTGTTTCGCTTTTAATGAATCTCCCAGTTTATCATAAGCATATCCTTTCAAACCATACAAATTCGGAAAAGTTTTCTGACCTGCAGAATTGATACACGCATCAGCCTGTGTAATGGTTTCTGCATATTTTTTTGATACATAAAACAAAGATGCTTTTGCATAACAGTTTTTAGAATCGTTGTCTGCAACCGCGATATATTTATTCAAATATTCAGATGCTTTGTTTACATCACGCTGATAGTAATAGGTATAAAGCCAGTAATAAACAGGAGCAAAATTTGGATCTTCACTGATAGCTTCATTATAATACTTCATATAAATTGGTTCCTGGCCATAGCCCTGGGTTTCAAAAATTCGACCAATCATAAAACTTGCACGGGCATCGTGCGGGTCAAGCGACAAAGCTGTTTGATAGTTCAAAGTAGCATTGGCGCCATCGTTTAATTTCCAATAGCCAAACCCGATCTCATTATAGATATCAGCATTCTTTTTGTCTTTGTCAGCAGCTTGTTTCAGCTTGTCGATGCCATACATGATATCCCCATCTTTTGGTTCAATATTGGCTCTTCCAACCGCATAAAGCACATCCGCCAGATTTTTCTTTTTAGTGTTATTAATAGCGGTCTCGAAACGGTTACGCGCATCTGTTTTATTTCCTTGCATCAATTCGACCTGTCCTACTCCAATCATCATCAATGCATCATTTGGATTGGCCTGCAGTGTTTTTTGATACAAAGCTTTTGCTGCTGCCGTATCAATTGGCTCCCTGTTCGGATCAAGGTAAGTTTGTCCCAGCCAATAAGCTGCTTCCGTGTTATTAGGATTGGCCGCCAACAACTTTTGAAAAACATTCTCGGCACTTTGATACCTTTCATAATTTAAAAACTGTTTTCCCTCTTGAATGCTTTGGGCAAATAAGACATTACCCATTAAAAGCAGGGAAGCGATAACTCCGATTTTTTTCATGTTTACAATTTTTACTTTTTTATTAATAACTGGTTTTGATTTCAAATTAATAAGTGGTTGCTTTCCGCACACTGAAATTCATTTTTGCAGGAGCAAGATAAGCCCTTCTGAAGATCAATTGTCCTCTTTCATATTCCAGAAAGGTAGCAAATCCACTTCCAAGTCCGTCATAATTTTCTTTTAAAATATAATACAATCCGCGTATCATTGGATATCGTTTTAACATGATATTTGCCTGGTACGGTTTTATATAAGACTGTTCAGGACACGTACATTTAATAGACGCAATTGTTATGTCTTTGTTTAAAAAGCTCGTTTGGGTAGTATCTTCCGGATTTCCAATCCAGCTTACACCTACAAAGCCAAGAACATTGGTGTGATTGGCAACATAATTAATGACTCCTTCACTGTTTTTTTCTGCAAATACTTTTTTCGGATCTAATGGTATGCCTCTCAATATAGAATCAACTGCATAGCGAATGGTGCTTGTTTCCTGCAATCCGTCAAAAACTGCCAGTTCTTTATCACCGGTAGTTCCACTCAGGATTCCGCGGATTTCATTCATGTCAAAAAGTGAATCAGGAAATTTCTTATTTACAATAACAGCGATCGCATCATAAGCCACGCGCGACCAGGTAGGTGAATAGCTCAAACTATCCTTGTAATATTTTTCCTCCTTCGGTGTGAGTCCCCGGGTAACGATGATCATCCGGGTACTGTCTTTTATCAGGTCTTTAAAACATTCGGCTTCGGGCTTGTACTCGGCAATAATTTTTGCATGTGGATACAACGCTTCAAAAACCTGGATCTCAGAATCGATCACGGGCTTAAAAGTCTCGTCTACGCTGATATGTATCGTGCCGGTACTCGGTGTGTCCACATCGGTTCGTTTATTTTCATGACAGCTTGCAAAAAATACCCATAGCAAGGAAAGCATGAATGCCGCCAGTCTTGAAGTTTTTATATGATTGCTCAGATAGATCATTCTTTGTAATATTTTTTTCTGATGCCTCTGAAAATTCTCCATGAACCGTAAATAATAACCAAAACAGCGAAAATCTTTGCAGGAACACTTGCTGTAAAATCAGTTGAAAAATTAAATTGTTTTGCAAATAAAATAATAATCCCAACGGCAACGTAAATAAAGCCCATTCCCATATCTGTAATGCTTCGCATCATCACATAACGCTTCGTTTTATTATCGGGCGTATTTTCAAATTCTTCAAGGCTCATTGTTTATTTTTTTTTAAAAAGACGATTGGCAAGATAAAATAAAATAGAGAAATTGCCATATTTGTTCGTTTACCGCCTTATTTTTTTAAACCCCTTCTTTTTGCTTTTGCCGACAACTTTGCAATTTATTTAGATGCATATTTTGTTGTTATTGCTGCAACTAAATTGTTAAATCACCGGCATTCCTTCGAGAAACAAAGATGCAGCAATTATTATTTTCCATAAGAAAACATATAGATGTTTCTAAATCATAATAATTACTGTAAAATCCATAAACAATAAACATTCCAACAATTAAATAATAGTTTTGCGATTTTAAAAAAATAAATAAGGCTGAGGAAATACATATGAAACCATCATTGCCACAGGGAACGCGCGATTTTGCTGCTGAAACGCTTCACAAGCGCCGGTTTATTATCGATACAATCAAAGAAACCTTTGAATTATACGGTTTTGAGCCTTTGGAAACTCCCTCGATAGAAAACCTGGAAACACTGATGGGAAAATATGGTGATGAAGGCGACAAGCTGATCTTTAAAATTCTAAATAATGGGCTGGACAACCCTTCCAAAAGAGAAAATGTAATAAAAGAATTTGAGCACATTCTTTCAGGCAAAAACAATAAAAACATAACGGAAAGAGCTTTGCGGTATGACCTTACGATTCCTTTTGCCAGGTTTATGGCTATGAACCTGGGGAAACTAACACTCCCTTTCAAACGCTACCAAATCCAACCCGTGTGGCGGGCAGACCGGCCGCAAAAAGGGCGGTACAGGGAATTTATGCAATGCGATGCAGATGTTGCCGGCACTTATTCATTGATCAGCGATGTAGAACTGGCAGAAATTTATGCAGATGTTTTTGAGAAATTAAAAATAAATGTTGAGATAAAAATCAACAGCCGCAAAATATTGTATGCACTGGCTGAAGTGTGCGAGAGCATTGACAATATGACTGCGATTACCACTGCCATTGATAAACTTGACAAAATCGGAATGGAGAAAGTAAAGGAAGAATTAAAAGAAACAGGGTTATCAGAAAAAAGTATTTCAATTATTGAAAATTATATTAACACAGAAGGTAGCAATTCAGAAAAATTAGAAAAAATAGAAGTGCTGATCGGCGCCTCTGAAACCGGAAAAAAAGGAATAGAAGAATTGAAATTTGTTTTGGATTTTTTTAAAAATGATGACAGTAAAAGAACCCCGCCTGACCGAATCCCGGTCCAGCCTACTTATGCGGGTGGGAGTCGGGCAGGAAATAAGGTGATTTTGGATTTTACTTTAGCCCGTGGATTAAATTATTATACGGGTACGATTTACGAAGTGAAAGCAAAAAATGTGCAGATGGGAAGCATTGGCGGCGGCGGCCGTTATGATGATCTGACCGGCTTATTTGGAGTTCCAAATATCCCCGGAGTGGGCATTAGCTTTGGCTTAGACCGCATTTACGATGTGATGGAAGAATTAAACCTTTTTCCTGAAGAAATAAACGGCGCTACAGAAGTTTTATTTTTTAACCTGGGTGAAAAAGAAAGCAAACACGCTTTTTACCTGATGCAAAAACTGCGGCATCAAAATATCAGTTGTGAATTGTTTTATGAAAATGTAAAGCTGGACAAACAATTTAAATACGCTACCAAAAAGAACATATCCTTTGCTGTCATTATCGGATCAAAAGAAATGGAAGAAAAAAATTGTCTGGTTAAAAACCTTCGAACCGGCGAGCAAAACACAATTCCAGAAACTGAATTGCTTGATTTTTTTAAATAATCAACTAACGATTTTTCAAATTTTCACATTTTAGCATTTAAGTATTCTCAAATTTGACATTCTTAAAATGTAAATTTGTATTTTCAAATCATCTAGTATGGAAACGATTCAAAAGACACCGGTTACGCTCACGGAAAATGCCGTAAATGAAATAAAAAAAATATTGAATGATGAAGCTAATTCAGACAAATATTTGCGGATTGGTGTAAAAGGTGGTGGCTGCTCAGGCATGTCTTATTTACTGGGTTTTGAAAACAAAACAGAAAAGGACGAATTATACGAGATAGAGGGAATTCAGTGTATTATTAATCCTGCACATTTAATTTATTTACACGGAATGGAAATCAATTGGGAAGGAGGATTAAACGCAAGAGGGTTTACGTTTAAAAATCCAAATGCAAATACTACCTGTGGATGTGGAAGTTCCTTTGGGGTTTAAGCCAAGAAAGAAACAAATATCGCTGATTTCTGTTTTCTTATAAATCCAATGTTCGTTTGTATTTAAATCTTCTTTTAAGTTAGATTTGCAAAACTCAAAAACGGGTAGTGGCGCAGCCCGGTAGCGCACACGTCTGGGGGGCGTGGGGTCGCAAGTTCGAATCTTGTCTACCCGACAAAAAGAGGAATCAAAACCTTTCAATCCTTGTAAATCTTATTGATTTTCAAGGATTTTTTTTTGACTTCAGTCAAATAAAATCAAAAAATATCAATATTTCAATGGGCAAATCAGTGAGTATTTTAGGGCACAAAGTTTGTACTCACTAAATAGCTCATAATCTATTGTAATCCATGTAATTGTATCCATTTTTTTGATACATTTTGAGAGGATTCGAAAAGGATTCGAATGTGCGGACACTGATAAACGTGAAGAAGGAAATCAAATCATTTCAAAACCTTTTAAATAAAATTTGTATGGGAACAACCACCTTTGCCATCAGCTTCTTAACCAGAAAATGTAAGGGCGATAAAAAAAGAGCAGACATCTATGCGAGAATCACCGTGAATGGTGAACAGAAGGAATCTTCAGTGAAAGAGCAGATTCTGATTTCTTCCTGGGATAGCAGAAAAAACAGGGTAAGAGGTAATACGATTGAAGCGCGATCAATCAACGAACATCTTGATAACATCTGGCAATCTGTTAAAAACAAATACCGGAAGTTGGTTGACGATAATAAACTAGTCACTGCTGAAACCGTTCGAAACGCATATCTCGGATTACAAACGGAGTTGAAAGGCCACAAAATGCTCGAACTGCTGGAGTACTACAAAAAGATCTGGGAATTTAAATTGAAAAACGGAGGCTTTAAGAATTACAAAACGACTATTAAATATCTGCAACTATTTCTTTCCCATCAATTTGAGTCTGGCGATGTGTATTTATCACAGATTGACGGACAATTTGCCACTAATTTTGAGCATTATATCAGGACAAGGCCAATTAAGGAACATGATCCATGTAAAGGAAACGGAGTCGGGAAACATATTCAGCGCTTTAAACGTATCCTGAACTGGGCAGCCAATGATCTCGGGTGGATGAAAGAAAATCAATGCAGCCACTATTCATGCCCCTTAAAAAAATCAAAAAGAAGAAAATTGGACATGACCGATCTGATTAAACTCGAAACGAAAGATTGTGTTGATCCAACTTTATGTTATGTAAAAGAATTGTTTTTAAATAGCTGCTATACCGGACTTGCTTTCGCTGATGCCATGGCATTATCCGAACATGATTTTGAATGGAATTTAGATGGTGTTGTTTGGTGTAAGATGTATCGCACAAAATCTTTCGAAGTAAAGATTTAATTCTATTGGATCCACATCAGTGATCCCGAGACAAAAAGCAACGATTGAATTGGCGCCGCGGCCGCGACCAACATGATAAAAGCCGCGCGTTTGCGCATAATGAACAATATCATTATTGATGAGGAAATAAGCATTAAAACCAAGATCATTAATGATCTGCAATTCTTTTTCAAGACGCTGTAAAGCGGGTTTATTCTTTTTTCCATAGCGTCTCGCAAATCCATCATAAGCAAGCTTGCGCAGCAGAATTTTATCATCTTCCTTGCTTGCACTGTAACTCTGCAAATTTTTATCTGTATCAAAATCAAAACACAGGTTGCAAGCTTCCATTAATTGATAGGTGTTGGTAACAATAAATGGATATTCTTTAAATGCCTGTAAAAGCTGAGTTGGCGAAGCAAAAATTTCTCTTTCATCGCCCTGTGCTTCTAATGGCAATTTTGATAACAGGCAATTCTTTTTTATCGAACAAAGTAGCCTGTGCAGATTGAAATAAGTTTTGTTTTGAAAAGAAACCGGTTGCAACAGCACGAGTTTATTTTTATGCGCTTTCCAATCGAGATTGATCATTTGATTAAGATCCCATGAGCGGATGCCAATCCGCTCATTTTCTTTCAAATCCGGCAAGGGTTTTGAACCGAAAGGATAGATCACAAAGCCATCACAAACATTATTAAAACAGGATGGATTTTCTGTGACAACAGGAAACGGCTTTTTCGCCACCAGGTGTTCGGACAGAAATTCGTGAATGAACTGAAGGCCGTCCAAATTGCGTGCGAGCAGTAAATACAAAAAAGTATGGTCATTACGTACCTCAACGCCCGGCACCGGTTTGATGTGATGCTCATTGCATAGACGCACAAAATCCCATAAATCACAAGTGGAATTAATATTGGTAAGCGTCAGGGAAGGAACGCCTTTTTCAACGGCAGTAAGCACCAGTTCTTCTGTAGAAAAGGTTCCGTAACGGAAACTGTAATAGGTTTTGCAATTTATGTACATAAATACAATGCTAATTATTTTAGCAAAATTTGAGTAAAAAAATGACTTTGCCAAATAAGTAAAATGGAGAATTATAAAGAGTGCAGTCTGAAAACTCTTAATTGCGCTTATTTCTGGTGCGAAAATTGAAAGTAGTAAGTCAAATGAAATAGTATGTTATTAGAAGAAGAATTCTGGAGAAGTTTAAATCCAACACCACCGGATCTGATTTTCAATTACGAATATCTTATAGGGAGATGGAGACTATTTAATAGCACCTGGAAAAAAGATGTTGAGGCGGGTTATGCATATAAGAAAATACGCCAAAGGATGCACCGGAGGTTATTGAAATTTACAGCGCGGATCATTGGAAGCAAGAAACACTATTATTGTGTAAACGCTACTTAAAAGGATGATAGACAAACGACGAAAATGGTGTACGCACTTTGAAGTGGTATAAATCGCAGTATCTTAATCTGCGTAAACCTAAAAAACTGTTTACGCCCCAAAGCTGTGTGCTATTAATTATTACAATAGAGGCAAAAAACAATCGCGCCACAGGAAATAATACCAATAACCATTTCTGCAACTAATTCATAAAATTATTTCAGATTATTACAAATCAACGGTATCATATAAATACATTTGAACATCTTCATTTCCTGGCACCAGTATTTTTCTTTCTGCAACATATCGTTTACCTATTTCAGTACTGAAAGCCTTCTGTATTGCATCAAGGCTATTAAAATGTAAATGCTCTATAAAAAATGTTTCAATATTACCGGTCGGTGATAAAATATTTCCTTTACTTGTTTCATATCTCCATAAACCGGGAAGCAGCTTAGCAAGGGGAACATGAAGAGTATAGTAGTGATTTTCAAACGCCGTTCTGTTTTTGGGAACTTTGTAAATCACTGTCATGTAGGCCATCGCTATTTATTTTTAAAATTTAAATTCAATTTTTGTTTAACGCTGCATAAGCCATTCCTAGTAGGTTCGTCTACTAATGTTGATGCCTTTTTTGACCGGAACAATTCCCGTTTCGGATATTCTTAATCTCTGATTGTCTTTTGTTCATCGGATTAATATTGTGTACACAATGCAAGTTACAGTCATAGTGAAAAAATCTTGCAGTTTTCATATAGAAGGAAGATACCTCCTGATAAACGGCAGGTATGTGATGCAATACAGCAACTTCTTTCATTAGAATTTGTTAAGGCAAATGTTAACTCGGTTAAATCAGCTTTCCCATTTTTAAAAAACCCGAAACTCATTCAGTGTGCCTGGCAGTCAACGAACTTTATTCGTTTCAAATTCTTGCAATTAAAAAAATTATTTAACAGTTTTGCATTTTGCAAGGTGACCTTAGAAAAAGAACAATTAAGGAAAGAACAGTCTTCAATTACACCATTAAATTCAATATTATCTTGGAAAAGTAAATGCTAACGTTTTAGGTTTATGTTTGTAATGGTCAAGCCGGATTTGCATATCAAGTGAGCCTGTTACAGTAATGCTTACTCTGTAAAATTGAGATTTTAAAGGCCCCATAGAACCAATTAATCCTTCACTTGAATAGATTTCAAAGCCTCCAATTGTTTTGGAAGGATCTATTTGGTTATACCCAAAAGGTGATGATGGAGTATTATCCTGACGATGTACTTTCTTAAATTTTGTCAGGTCGTACTTTGGTATGCCGATTGCGTTATTGCTCATCCTATTTATTTCGTATCCTACACATTGGTAATATTCGCTTAACCTTACGCAGGGTGGCTAAATCCTGAGATCTTAAAAATGATCAAACGCCTTTTGTCCTTCTTCTTTTAGATTACGTTTATTGAAGAAAGCGTTGCTTCCAATTGACTTGTACTCTCAAAGTGTATGGTGTACAATCCAATCTCTGTGGCAGTTTCGATGTTATTTATATTATCGTCAATAAAAATAGTATCTTCTGCGTTAAGATGATACCTGTTGAGTAGAAGATGAAAAATTTCTTTATCAGGTTTAATTATTTTTTCTTCACCTGAAACAACAATTCCGTTAAATTCTTTAAAAAAATCAAATCGTTTATACGCAATAGAAATTGTTTCAGATGACCAATTGGTTAAACCATAAATTTTGTACTTCTGTTTTAGTTGGTATATTAAAGCCACCGTTTCCGGAATATCTGATTTTAGCATTACTTCCCACTTATCGTAAAAAAGCTGTATCAATGATTTATATTCAGGAAACTTATTTTGAAGCAAAGTCGTTCCTTCTGCAAGTGCTCTTCCCCTGTCTTGTTCTAAATTCCATTCTTCGGTACAAATGTTTTTAAGAAAATATTCCATTTCACTATCTTCTTTGAAATAATCTTTGTAGAGATACCTTGGATTCCAGTCAACCAGAACACCTCCAAAATCGAAGATTATGTTTTCTGTTTTCATTTATTTTTTAAACTAAAATACGAGTTATCCTGCTGCTTTATTTTCAACAACATTTTGTAATATTTCTACAGGAAAATAGTCACCGAGTAAAACAATTTTCCGATTTTCAACTTTTACCAATTGTAAGTAGGAATTTTATATTTACTATCATCGCTACTATTCACCTTATAATTCAAACTTAACAATTATCGTATTACGTTTTCGGCCTGGCGACGTTTATTCGGTTTGCCCTACTGCGCCAAGCAGGCTGGAAGCGATGACTACTTTCGCCCAATTTCAGTGATAATTTTTACAGTTGTCCACTGTTTATTCCTTCATTCATAAGAATTGGTGCGGACAACAAACTTGTATTTTCCTTAGTTATTATTTCTGTTAATGATTGTATCAACTTGATAACACTATTCAAAGTTTCTTTGTCTGTTATTTTAAAATCATCATTCACTTTTGTTTTAACGAATGAAATTAAGAGTTGTGTGTCCGCTGTCATTTTTGCCTCAATAATTAATAGCGTTCCTAAAAGGGAGTTGTGAGCTTTTTCTCCGGATAGGGAAGCTGTAATAAGTGCTACAGGCTTTTTAGAAAACTCCATTGATGAAACGGTCCAGTCAATAGCATTTTTTAATGTTCCAGGAACTCCGATGGCGTATTCCGGTGTACAAATTAATATACCGTCAGCTTCTCGTATTTGTCTGCGAAAGTCCGCCACTTCTACGGGAACATTTTCGTTGTCCAGGTCCTGGTTGAAATGTGGCAGGCCGGACAACCTTTCGAAAATTTTTACAGTAAATGTTTTTGAAGCCAGGGCGGCAATAGCATTTATCAAATTAAGGTTTGAAGAGGCCTTCCTTGTACTTCCAGAAATGGCTAATATTTTTATTTTGCCGGTCATAAGTTGTTTTTTTGTTACGGTCGTTCGGATGCTTACCGCTAACTATCTAATGTATGATGGACGGTAAACGAATTAATTACAATTCTTCTTGCGGCCTTTTTACTTTTATCCAATCCTTTTCCTGACAGGTATCGTTCTCCGATGAAGTAATAGTTGTGCGGAAATCACGGCTGGTTAGCGGTACCCTACTTCTTTTCAGTCAAAACCTGCTGCTATTAACTAATGTGTTTTTTGAAAAAATCACTTGCTACTTCAACAGCTTCCGATACCTGTTTTGGCCGGTCGTAAAAATCAAACTGTGTGCCTTCTGTCCAATGCAAAACTTTATCTTCATGTGCAATATCGTTAAAGAATTTTTTTGCGTTGTCAGGTAAAACAGCATTATCAGCGTGTATCATTATTACAGGCACGTGAATATTTTTTGCATTTGGCATTGGATTAAATGTTAACCAGCCTTCCCAACTTATTGCAGCAAATTTATCTGCACTCCATTGCGGGACTGCGCCACGATTAGAATTTAAATAATAATCGTAGTCCCCATACATAGCTGCGGATTTATCTGTTTTGCTAATTGAAGGAATGTATTCCACTTCTCCTGCTTCAGCAAACTTTTTCTCTGCTTTCCTGGCTTGTTTAATTCTGGATTGTACTCCTTCTTCGCCGCCATAAATTAGTTTCACTGCTTCTTCATCATGCAGCCACGCCGCAATAGTTGCAAAACCTTTTACTCTTTTATCATGTGCTGCAAGAGTTCCCATGTATCCAGCACTTGCACAAACCGCTGCCAAAAAAATATTCCTGGTATCAACACCCTGCACTGTTCCTAAATAAGTAATAGCATTTTTGAAGTCGGCAATTTTTGCATTTGGATTTTCCCAAAATCTTGGTTCACCTTCGCTTTCACCAAAATAATGAGGGTCAAACGCTAATGTAACAAATCCTTGTTTGGCTAATTTTTCTGCATACAAACCTGACATCTGTTCCTTAACTGTTGTCCATGAACCGCCGACTAATATCGCCGGATACTTTTTTGATGGATCAAAATTTTCAGGCGTATAAAGATTACCTGCCAATATAAAGCCGTCACTGTTGAATTTAATTTTCTGTCTTATTGTTTTTGATTTTTTGTCCTTTACATTTTGTATTGCCTGTGCCGGCAAATTTGTATTGCCGCTTTGCTTTATAAGATTGAGCTTATGTTTTGTAACTAGCCACTTATCATTCTCTTTTTTAAGTTCTGTTTCATAAGCTGCTTCCACAGTCCATACTTCATTACCAATAAAGTGGTCTGCTTTGCCAGTATAATGAAAATTGGCGATGTTGTCTTTTATCGTTCCCTGAAAATTGGAAAGCTGATGATGTGTTTTATCAAAGCCCGGAAGTACGGCAGCCCAGGCATTTGTAATTTGTTGTGGCGTTTGCGATGACGGATTACCCCCAACCATTGAAGTAAAATCCAATAATACATTTTCTGATATTCCGCTTTGAACGTTTTGCCAATTGCGTTTATCAGTGTTACTGAAGATGCTACTTATTATTTGAATAATTTTTTCTTTTTCCATTTTGTTTAAATTTATTATTATAACCGGAATTTCCAGTCAACGTTCAGTCTCTTAGCAATAATATATCTCCAGGTGTTGTTGCATATTTAAATTGATTTGACTATTTATTCCTGTGATATTGATCGTTGCTTAATATGCCGAGTCCATACCAACCCCAATACACTCTATGCTTTTCTATTAAGCCTTCATTGTTTATTTCCATTACTTCCATAAAATCCATTTGTTCGCCTTCGGGGTTGTTGCGAGGATATTCAAAAACAAGCAAATGACCATCTGAAAGATATCCATTGCGATAATATTTTCTTACCTCCGGTTTGCGGGCAGCAACTTCTTTAAATAAAGCATAGAGCGCCTTCTTACCTTTTATTTCGCCGCTATTATTTCCCGTCAGATGTGTAACAACAGGGCTTTCCAATACAGCATCATCTGAATATAAAGCCAATAAAGCATCTGCGTCGTTATTAGATAAAGCTTTATCCCATTCAATGTATATTCGTTCTATCATTTTATTATCTGCCATTGAGTTAATTTAAAATTTAGTGATAAAATATTTTCAGTCCTTCTATTTCCGTTTCCGAAATATCCTATCTTAGCGTTACTTCCCACTTATCGTAAAAAGCTGGATTAATGACTTATATTCCGGAAACTTATTTTGCAGCAAGTGGTTCCTTCTGAAAGTGTTCGTCCTCTGTCTTGTTCTAAATTCCATTCTTCGGTACAAATGTTTTTAAGAAAATGTTCCGTTTCACTATCTTCTTTCTTTGAAATAATCTTTGTAGATATCCTGAAGACCAGTCAACCAAAACACGTCCAAAATGGAAAATTATGTTTTCGGTTTTCATTTATTTTTTAGACCGAAATATTGATTATCCTGCTGCTTTATTTTCAATAACATTATTTAATATTTCTACAGGGAAATAGTCCCGGAGTAACACAATTTTCCCATTTTCAACTTTTACCAATTGTATATATGGAATTTTATATTTGCCATGATGAGCTACTATTTCCCCTTCTAATTCAAACTCAACAATTATCGTATTACTATCTAATGTCTGATGGATAATAATCGAATTATAATTACTAATTCTTCTTCCAGCCTTTTTACTTCTATCCATACCTTTTCTTCCAAACAGGCGGATATTCTCTCTGCCTTCTATTTTTTGCGGAATATTGCCGGTAGCAAAAGGAAATTCCCAAATTCCGTTTGCAGTAAAAATTTCTGCCTGTCCATCAGCATCATACCTTTTTACACATTCATGTAATGCATAAAATAATTCAATTGGTGTACTGGTTATATTTTTCATAACGACTATGCCTCCTCCATCCATTTTTTAAAAGCAGGGGCTACCTGCTGGCTTATGATTACAGGTTCCTCCAGTTCGGGTATATCAATATCAACCAATAATTTTACTTTTTGATATGCCTTAAAGCTTCTTATAAAATAAATATTGATGATATATTGCCGGTTAGCCCTAAAAAAAACAGTGTCATCCAGTTTTTCCTCAAGCTCAGTTAAAGTCTTATCAATGGAATAATTTTTTGAGTCTTTATCAATAACATACACTAATTTATTTTTCGTATAAATTGCAGCAATATCAAGCAGCAGCAATGCAATATTGGCCACACCTCTTTTAACGAGAAGCCTTGATTTTTTTCTCTTTTCTTGGGCGTGATGTAACAATAATTTTTCCAGTCCTTGTATTTCCAAATCTGCCTTTTCTGGTTCTTTATTGATGCCAGACATTAATAAATAATTATGGCCCTGACTCAACATGTTGATTGGTGTAACAATTTCTTGAAGTACATTTTTTATTACCATAGCATAATTAATTGTGATTATTATTTAAAAAATCGTTTGTCGGATTAACATTTGCTTCAGCTAATGCAAGTTACAATCCTGATGAAAAGATTTTTCAGCTTTGATACAGAAAGAAGATACCAACTGATAAACAACAGTTATGTAATGCAGTAAACGAAGAAATATTGATGATTTCTATTTTTTAAAACATCCAGAAAAAGAGCTGAATTTATTTTTTTGCAGTAAAGGGACAAATACAGCAGATTCCTATTTTCCAGGAACTCCTTTTTCCGGACAAAAACTACGGTTGGTTAAACTCAGCAAAACATAAAGCGATCCCTGAAGGGTCAAGAATATAACACGCTTCACCCCAAGGCTTTTTTTTAACTGGTACGATTCTAATTCCTGCGTATTTTTTTTTAAGTTCTAATTGTTTTATTTGTTCAAAGCATTGCTTAACGTCTTTCACAACAAAAAACAGTTCCGTATTGTTTATCCAATCTTCTACATCAGATGGTGAAAGATAAAAAGCAAATTCACCACTTTGAAAAAGAGCTAGAACATCGCTTATTACTTTTTCTTCAAAGCCAAGGTCGCGGTAAAAAGACCTTGAAACGTTGAAATCTTTTGAACCGACAAATGACCTTAGTGATTTAATTTCTAATTTCATACAAGAATTATTTATATCAGGCAGAACGGTAATTTATTTTATTGCTTTTGCTGCATTCAATCTGGCATACGCTTTTACATTATGCCCGAAAGTTCACCTAAATTTCAAAAACTTAGTTTATCAAATGTCCATTCCATCTTTTTTGAATTTCTATTAAGCCTTTTGCATCCGATTTAACATCGTACCAGGTCTTATTGCCCTGCAATATTATCTCGTAAAAATGCTCAGTATTGGATCGCACCTCGGTCACATTAAATATTGTTTTCCCTTTATATTTTCTATACACGCTATTATAATGCAATTATATTTCAACATGGCTTTTTAAATTTACAAAGAGGTCAACCCTAAAAACGTTGTCCCTATTTTTTATGTTCAGTTTGTAATCATCGTAGATAAGTTCCAATTGTCTTTTTACATTTTGGAGGCCGATATTGGCCACAGGTATAGTAGATTTCAGGTGATCAGTCGTGTTTTCTACAACCAGCTTTAAATAACCATTGCGCACTTTTAAATCTATGGAAATATACGATTCAAACCTTGTTTCGCTGGTACCGTGTTTGAAAGCATTTTCGATTAAAGGCAATAACAACATTGGAGTAATTTTGTAACAATCTGAATCAATATCTTTTTCAAAATTTATCGAGAGCCTTTCATTATACCGGATGGTTTCCAAAGCTATGTAGTCTTCCAGCATTCCAATTTCCTCATTTAATGTAATGTACTGCCCATTTGATTCATGTAATACAAATCTTAATAATTCAGAAAGTCGCATGACTACTTCCGCTGTGTCGTCCGATTTTTTTCTTGCAAGCGCGTAAATATTATTCAGGGTATTCATTAAAAAATGTGGATTTATCTGGTTGCGCAAGAACATTAATTCGGTTTCTAATTTTTGCTTTATCAGTTTTTTTTCCCGCTCCTTCGCTACGAGCTGTGTCCTTACCATTTTTATAATCAGCATCAAACCTGAAGAAAATCCAAAAAACAAGATGACAGAAGTTACTCTTCTCGGTTCTAATAGTGGAGCGCGTTTTATGGCGTAATTATACAAATAAGGAATCTCGATATAGTTAGAAACAGCCCTGATCACAACCGTGCAAATAAAAAGCATAGCAAAAAGCCCGCAAAAGATATAAATCAATTGAACTTTTTTTCTGACAAATGCCGGAATAGCGAAATAAACAAGATAGTAAGCAAATACAGCCTGCGGCAATAGGTCGAGAAGGGAAGTTCTTAAGTCTATAGAAATAAGTCGTTGAACAGAAAAGTGGAGTAAGGTCGCCCTATCCCAAAGAAAACCGATCCAGGCAAAGATGACAAGATATACTATCCAAAAGCCCGTGTGTAACAGTAATCTTTTCATGAGCTTATAAAGATCATAAAAATTGGCAAATAAAAAATTACCAGAATATCAACAGTATGTACTGTATGACATATTACATTTTTGTGATGACAAGCAGTAAAAGAATTATTGAGTCTTTTATAATTTTTAAAGGCAGATCTGCTAAGTACTGCAATGATTTCAAAGCCTTTCGTTGCCAATTTACTTTTCGCCGTTCTACAAAAAACTTTCAAGCGTGATCTCAATTGGAAGGATGGTAAGCCAATAAATTTTGAAGATTTTTGTTTTTTAAATGTTCCAGGATCGGCAAAAGAAGAATATTGGGTTATCGGAACGAAAAAATTTAGACTTTTGCCGGCGTCTATTTTCCTGCGCTTGAAGAATTAAGCTTCTCACTTAGCTCCGTTAATCCTGCTTTGCCAAACAATCGTCAGCAAAAGCGCAATTCCTATAATGTTTCGGAAGGAACACTCCGAAGTAAATTGATTGATTTATCCGCGTGCTTTATATTTAATCCTCTTTTAATAACGCTATTTAAGAGTAATAGAATTTTGCGTGACATCTTGAAAAGACTATCTGTGAAATAAACTAAATAAACGCTTTTCCCTTCTTTTAACCGCCAGAGCTGAAGTTGTTGATTTAGTGCATTAACAGTATCAGTTTGTGCAAATAATGAGAAATTTGATATAGCGGAAAAAAGAATGCCTACCATTTCATTTTTTTCATTTTTATTATGTACCTAAGAAGAACGGGACCTGAATTTGCTTTAAAAATAGAACAGGCGATAGAAATCGCCCGTGATGCGTATTTTCCTATACACATGAGAAAACTTTAGTATTTTAAAAAAAATTAAATTACTTTAATAATCATCTTCTGCGAACATGGTTCTTTCAACGCCATTCATTTCATAGATGAAACCGGGATTGTCTGAAAATTCAATTTTAAAGTGAATACTATCTACAATGTTTCCGGATCTCGAATGTCCCATCTTTGGAAATATTTTTCCATCGGTTATGTGAGCGCTTTTTGGAAATGAAGAACTGCCTGGAACAAAATAATCATTGGCAGCAGAGTCTTCAGATGAAAAAGTGAGCGTTTTATAGTCTACGGTAGCCTTCACTTTGAAGCCGTACCCCATTTTATAATCATCTACCCAAATCTGACTATCATTTGCAGAAGTATTATAGGTTGCCATTTTAAGGTGACCTATTCCATAGTAATCGGAAATCCCTACAGAATCAAGAGTAGCCCACCATTCGTTTGCGACCTTTACGGCGGAAGTAGCACCGACGTCTTTCAATTTTTGGCAAGAGCTTGTTACAAAAATTATTGTTATTGATACTAAAAATATTTTTTTCATATTAATTCGAATTGTTTTTAATTATTGTTTTACAAAAGTCCTCAAACCTGTCCCATATGTGGGATTCAGAAATATCCAGGAGTACTGATCAGGTGAACCAGGAGTAAATGTTTCACTTTCTGTGGAAGAAATACTACCATCACTTGCAGGTTGTGAGGGCGCATGAATAGTATATCCGGTAGGATTTAATACTATAATCGATAAATTTTCTCCAGCGCCCGCTCCACCCGGATTAGTCACCAAATATGTTCCGGGAGCCAATTTTTTCCATATTGCAAGTTCTCCAGTAGCGCTTCTTAAATAACTTCCTGAAAGATCATGAGCATTTGCACTCGCGTCGGCAGAGTAAACAACTACTGTACGATAGGTGTTGGCTGAATAACCATCACTATTTTTCGCAGAATATGTTATGACATAAATTCCATCTTGGTTTGTATTAGGATTTCCGGAAGCAGTAACCGGCACGTCAGTATTTCCCGCCTTAGCTGTAACTCCAGGATCAGTAAATGTACCACCATTTGGCACCAAAATCCTTTGGTCCCCAACCATAGCTAAAATTGGAAAATGTGTCACTTTTGAAATACCTACTCTGTCAGCAGTATTAATAATGGGATCTTTTTTACAAGATGCTAACATAACAATAGCTATTGCAAGAATCGAAAACGAATATCTTTTTTTCATGCTTATTGATTTATAATTTAATAGTTTATTTGCCCCACCATACAGGAGTAGTTATAGGAACTTCGGTTGGTGTATTGGGATTAGTTGATCTTTCTACATCAGGGAAAACAAGTCTTTTAGGTAACTCACCAGGAGGTAAAATAGAATTTTTAGAAACGACAAACTCTCCAGGGACGTAAGAAGGATCTGTTGAATACACAGGACTTGTTTTTGGATATCCTGTCCTATTCTTTTCAAACCACCCCTCAATAAAGTGGACGCCATATGGAAACGAAGCCCACTTTTGCATGATGATCGCTTTTATATTCTGCTCCATTGTTCCTGACGGATATTCATAATTGCCTCCGGCAGCAATAAAAGAACTTCCATCTTGTCCAACAGAAGCGAAAGCTGCCAATACTCCCTGGTTATACAATTCTTTGGCTCCAAGACCCTCAAAATACCTTTCCCGAGCTTCTGCCTGCAAAAAATAAGATTCTGCTTCTGATATAAAGACCACCGGATCCTTCGGACTTTCCTTAAATACTGCAGCACTATGGGCGGTAGTAGAAGGGTTTAAAAAATCTCCCTGGTCCAAAGATCCGGCTGAAGCGCTTCCGAAGAAGGTTATCAGACGCGGATCATTATTAGATTTTAAGAAACTTGCATAGGTAGTACTTGCAACCAGATTACTTGCGGTATTCAATTGGCGAATGTTTTGTTCATACATTGGGTTAGATTGACTAGCCGCATCAATGAAACCACTAACTTGCGCGTCTTCCCCTAAAAATTTAGCATTTCTTGCATATAACGCCTGAATACCAGCTTTTGCCTCTTCCGGTTTCGCATTAGTCATTCTTAGGTACAATTTCAATTCCAAAGTATTCGCAAATTCCTGCCACTTTTTTATATCACCGTTAAAAACCAGGTCCACATTCCCTACCGAATTGTTAGGGTTGAAATTCTGGTTTAAAGCTGTATCAAGTTCAGAAATAAGCGATTTATAAATGGAATATCCGTCATCAAATTTTGGTGTAAGATCGGCTGGACCTTGCAACGCTTCTGAATAAGGTATTTGATCATAAAGATCAACCAGTAAGGAAGCTGTATATGCCTTCATTACTGTACCCATTAAATAAAAATTCCAATCCTGGCTTTCCTTTGATTTATCAATTACATACTGTTGGTTTTTTAACCCATACGTATATAAAGTCCTGTAGGAAAAGTCGCCTATTCCATCTGTACTTTTTATATCATATCTGTCAAATGACTGGTACTGCACTGCCAAGGCCGCCTGGGTAAGGTATTCGCCTAAAATCCCACCCAAGATTCCCAGTTGCCCTCCCTCTACCCCTGCAACCGCCATCACACTGACTGGAAATACTAGTTTTGGTGATCCAACCTCTAAGGATGGATTATTTGGATCATGATTTATATCAAATGTTTTTTTACATCCTGTTCCAGCCATAAGGAGGAACATAAAAACGCAGTATAAAATGATCGACTTATTTTTTATTTTTTTCATCTAAATGTTTTTTTATTTTTTTGGACAGGTTATTTTACCACTTGTATGGTTTTTAAAAAATGATTAAAATCTAAAAGCTTGCCTTTACAGCTACTCCAAATTGCATTGAGGTTGGTGCTGTTTCGAATTCACCTAATTGGCTTGAAAGGTCATTTCCGAAGTTGGAGGCTTCAGGGTCAATGTAAAAATTTGATGCAGGAGTCCATATTAGGATATTCCTCGCGTAAATACTAAGAGTTAAATTATTTGCTTTTATTTTTGATGCAATAGTATGAGGAAGAGAGTAGGACAGTGAAATACTTCTTAGTTTTAAAAATGATCGATCAAGAATATCATTACCAAAAGCCAGGGCAGGGTCGGAATTCTCAGGCCAGAAATTGCCAAAATCACTTTCCGTTACTGGAGTCGTATTCTCTGCATAAACAGGTTTGCCATTGCTATCGACTCCTTTTTGTACTACAGAATTAGGGAGTATAAATGGACGCCTGTCATTATAAATAGTAGGCCGTCCGTTTCCAACAAATAAAAGCTGCTCAGATGTTTTGCTATAAAAAACGCCCCCTTTGCGATAGTCTAACGAAAAATTAAGACTCCATTCTTTGAAACGCAAATTGTTAGATAATCCCATAGAAAAATCATTTTCCGCATTTCCGTAAAATATCCTGTTAGTCGTTGGTAGAGGCATCCCTGTTACTTCACTAACAATGATTTTCCCATCAGGAGTGCGTTGAGGGCCGAAAGCATAAATACCACTCACAGACTGTCCGGGTACCGCATCTAATTCAACTCCATTGCTAATTCCGAATATGGTTACTTTTTGCAGGCCAGAAGTTAAATGATCCACTTTATTAACGTTTTTTGCAAAGTTGTAGTCAAGATTCCAGGAAAAATTTTTTGTCTCTATCGGTTTTAGGTTAAGCCCTATCTCCACACCCTTGTTGGTTACCAACCCCAGATTTTGTACAAGGGAAGAGTAACCCGAACTCGGAGCAATAGGCACATTAAAAATTTGACCGTTTGTTTTTTTATCATATACAGCAACGTCTAACCCTATCCTGTCGTTCAAAAAGCGTATTTCCGCTCCCAGTTCTGCTTCTGTAGTGATAATTGGCTTTAAGTTAGCGTTGGCTATGGAATTAGATATTTCAAACGAACTTATCCCATTAAATGGGAAATCAACTGAGCTAAACGGAATCGGAACTGAACCTGCAATTAACGAAGGATAAATCAGGTAAGGTTGTGGACTGTTTCCTGTTTGGCCATATCCAGCCCTAAACTTCAAATACGAAATGGGCGACATACCCAGGTTAAAGGTCCGTGAAACTAGCCATGAAAGGTTGGCACCCGGATAAAAGAAATGATCGTTATCAATTGGTAATGTTGAAGACCAATCATTGCGCGCATTAAGTGTCACATACAATTGATCTTTATAACCAAGCGTTGCAGATGCATATAGACCGAATAATCTTTGCCTTGATTTACTATCGGAAGTGATTGGTGGCTTTGTAGAATTAGAAAGATTGTAAAAGCCAGGAACAAGCAGGTCAGTAATACCAGAAAAAACTGATTTTGCATCTGCCTGCGAATAGTTAGCACCAGCAAGTGCATCAATACTAAAATTATTAATATTTTTATTATATTTTAAAATGAAATCACCATTGATGTTTCCAAAATAATTATTTGTCTCTGTAACAGATCCTACATCAGGAGTTTTTGAAGCTCCTTCTGTATTTCCTCCTGCATTCCAGCTTCCGGGTGCAGCGGCGTTAACCGCATTGTATCCAAAGCCCCTGGCATTCCTCACATCCCCACCGACACGAAGTTGTGCAGCAAAAGAATTGGTAAATTGATATTGCATATCTAAACTTCCAAAGAAACGATCTGAGTTTTGTGAATTCCCATTTTCATGGATCCCATAATAGGGATTTTCAGCATAAGGAGTAAAGTAGCTGTTTACATCAAAAAACTTATTGGTGTAATCCCTCAAATCATGGATGGGAATGTCAACAGGAATTTGAAGTAAATCCTGGAAGATCGTTGAGCCGCTACTGCTTCCCTGTCCAGTGGCTGGTTGCCGAACTAATTTATTGATATAATTGAAAAAACTGTTGAAGCTAAATTTACCGAATTTATTATTTGTTCGTAACGACAAAGTATTTCTCCCCAGATAGTCAACGTTACTTGGAATAACGCCATCACTTTCCACATTTCCATAAGAAAAATAAAAAGTAGATTTATCACTTCCGCCTGAAATGGCGATATTGTTATTGAGTTCCATACCGGTGGTATAAAAATCACGGATATTGTCCTTTACAAAAGAAAATGGTTTTATCAATTGTGAATTATCTACAACTGCTCCCCAAAGTCTATCATTTCCATCAAGCCGCGGTCCCCAACTACCATTTTCACCTGGAATAAAAGTAGCATTCCATCCTTGTCCAAACTCATCTTGCATAATTGGCAACTTGCCAACTTTGCTAAAATTGGCGGAACCTGCGAAGTCAACATGCAACTTACCTGCTCTACCTCTTTTAGTCGTTATCATTATAGCACCATTCCTGGCTGCAGAGCCATATAATGAAGAGGCAGCCGTTCCTTTAAGTACGGTGATACTTGCAATATCATTTGGGTTAATATCACCGGCACTATTTCCAAAATCATTTTGTGTAGTAAGGCCAACCGATGAAGAACCCTGTCTGCTATCAGTGAGTGGAACACCATCAACTACATAAAGGGGTTGATTACTTCCTCCAGCAATTACACCATAACCCCTTAATATTACTTTTGTTGAAGATCCGGGGCCACCTGTATTCGAGATTTCGGCGCCTGCGATTTTTCCAGACAGAGCATCCAAAGCATTGACATTGGCATTGCGGTTAATCGCTTCACTACTGAAGGTTGCTGTGGAATATCCAAGTTTTGCTTTTTGCGTGGTTTGTCCTAAAGCGGTAACAACTACTTCTTGCAAAATATTTGATTTCGCCTTAAGCATCACTGTAATTTCATGTTGTGATCCTACAGTAGTTTCTGATTTAGTAAAATTGGTAGCACTTACCTGAAGGACATCTCCCTTATTTACAGTAATCTTAAAATTCCCGTTAGCATCTGCCGTTGTACCATGGGAGGAGCCTTTCACTAAAACAGAAGCTCCGATAACCGGATTTCCATTTTGATCGATTACCTTACCAGATACAATATGGGTTTGGGCAAACGCATAGGTTCCAATAAATACCGTGATTAAACATAACATTAGAAATTTTTTCATTACACTTTTAGTTTTAAAGTTTTTATTTTAATCCTAAGACAATAAAACAAAGTGAAACGCTGGTCGGGTTTTACAAGCTCTCCCCTGAAGTGTGAAAGTTGAAGCTTGAGATCAATATTTCAATTGATGAAATAAAGAAGAAGTACTATGATAGCAGGATTATTTCACGGTTTACATTTTAAAGATAAGGAACAATTGAATTTTTTTTTAAATAAAATGAAGAAAATAGCTAGGAGATATTGGGGGCTCTCGGCAATCCTTTTAAAAAATCGGTAATAAATCCAGCAACGGTTTTAATCTTAAAATCGTGGACGAGTTCAGTATTTATTTCCTGGGTATCTTTTTAATTGCTCAAAGTTTGAAGATTCATACTCCTTTCGATATTGTTTCTATTGTTTTTCAATATAAAAAAGGTATAAGCATTTTCGTTCTCTTTGCATAATCTTCATATCCTTTTCCGTATTTACCTTTTAAATATTTATCGAGTTTAGGTGCATTATAAAAAGCGAAAAAACAAAACAAAAAAACAGGAATTGTTATTGAGTACCAATTCCTTGTAATAATAGCATAGGCCGTCACCCATAAAACATCTCCGAAATAGTTAATGTGGCGCGAATATTTGAAGAATCCACCTGTATAAATTTTCCCTTTATTTTCCCGATTCTTTTTCCATCTGTTCCTTAATATTTCGCTACCAGTATTCAAAACACATCCTACTATAAAAAGTAGGATAGCAAAATAATCAAAAATGTCAATTGGTTTGTCAACTGGTAACACAAATAACGGGTACCCTACAAAATATAAAGCAAAGGCAAAGGGAATACTTACACTTTCTTCCCATGGTATTTTTCTTTTTAACAGGACAACCATCATATAGGCAAGCCTGAAGAAAATGATGATGTTGAAAGTAAAAATAATGATTCTTCTATCAATATTTCCGGTCGCATTGTGTATATGAAAATGCTTTTCAAAGTAGGCTCCGCCACTTTGAAACAGAATCCAATAAGAAAGCCATAAAATTAAAATTTCGATTACATGAATCGTTATTTTCTGGGGGATGCTTTTACTGTTTTGCCCGTATAATTCCATTCGTTCTTTGTTTATGCAAAAGCTTAATTAATTAGGTTCACGCGCTTTACAAATGCTCTAAAAAATTATTTCTTTGTTTTCCAAAATAGAGTTAGGTGGTATCTAAGTTGTAAACCTCAGGCCGAGAAAGAGCAAGTGTGCCGTTTATTGATATCTATTCTTATAATTCCTTCACCGTTCGTCCTAGTTAATTCTATAATATTCTGAGATTATAGAAAACGATTTTTTGGGTTTCCATTTGTTCTCACCAATTGATTTTGTAACAGCAAAACTTGCTTTGTCATAGTCCAAACCAGGGTTAGAACTGTAAGTTAATTTTTGCTCATAAAAATCAAAGATAAATGTTGCAGCAACTCCTTCTTTTTCGAAAGTTTGGAGTAAATCAGCAATATAATCTGCCTGGGTTCGCTCATCTCTCTCCCGTTTTTCTTTAAACGTTGGTGGTTCAGTTGTGGTGTCTAAAATCGTATATCCCGTCGGGCCTTTTTTGTCGGCGCCGAGATAGGTACAACATCCAAATTCTGTAATCGCTAACGGCTTTCCTTTCGATTTCATCTTCCTGATTATTTTGTTGAAAAAGGATTTATTGAAAGATGCTTTGTAAAGATTCACAGAAACAAAATCAAAATTTGTCCAATCAACAATTTCCCACATTGCAGATGCGTAAGTTACTTTTCCTGAAAAACTTTTTCTTACCATTAATAACGACTCATCCAAAAAATTATCAAGGGCTTCCTGGTATTTAGGTTTAATACCAAAAGCCTTTTTTATAAAGAAAGAAGGCTTGGAAATATTTCGAATTCTGTCATAAATAGTTTCTCCCTCTAAAAATCCTTTCAAATCTATAGTCGCTTCTCCGGCAATAATAAAAACAATCTCTTTGTCCCCATATATTGATTTGAGGATTTCAACTTCTTTTGCAATTTCTTCTAAAAAATTAATAGTTGTTTGTACATCCTGATTTATCAGGCGCGGCGATAGCCACACGTTTAATCCTGATTTTAAAGCTTCTTCTGTCGCTAAAATCAACAGATCTTTTTTTGTTCCATAAATTCTAACCGAATTGCAGTTTAGATTGTTTTTAATTTCAAAAATGTCTTTTTCAATTACCTCACGGGTAAGGCCTGAACGTGAAAAACTTCCGGAAGTATATTCTGTGCCGACATCGTATGTGATACCTTTATATTTCATTGAAGTTTTGTTTTTGTTAGAAAGATATGAACACACGGTAATCGAAAATAAGTCCGAAACGAAAGGGCATAATGAAAAACCGAGCGAAATTTATACCATGCTTATGCAGGCTATGAAAGGTGAAAATATGAATTACGCTTTTTTGTTATTTTACTATAAATAAAATTCACTATTTTGAGCCATTGCAGCATCGCTCCCGCTTCTGCCGATACCAGGTTCCATAAAAACTTAATTTGAGGCCATATCTTTATTATTGGAAATACTTTCAAGTTATTTTTCTATATTTTGTTCCAATATAATCAACAAAGTCTGGTTCAATTCCTTGTTGTCGAATGATTGTTTGTATTTGTGCCCGATGATGTATTGAATGGTAATTCAGCTGTAATGCTATGTCTTGAGGTGTTGCAGCCCAAATTTCACCGTCAAAACCAATAAAAGTAACTTCAGTCGACAACTCCACGTCGGTTTTTGGCTCGAGGTAAGTAATCCAAAGGTCTAAACTTTTAGTCCATTCTTCTTTAAGTATGTCAAAATTATAAACAGGTTCCCACCAGCTCATTTCTTTAGCTTTTGGCGTCTGTAAAATTCTTGCCATCCATTTATACTGACAATTGATCAAATGGCTAAAGAGTTTTACACTTTCGAGGTTGTCATTTAGTAGTTTGATTTTATCCAGTAACTTTGTGTTTGTGCTGTCATTGTATTTAAAAGTTTCTATCAAATAATCTTTCATTTGCATAACCTAAATTATTTTATGTTTAAGCAGCCGATATCGGATTCCCGTTAATAGCCGGTATAGGAACTTTTAAGGCGAGAATTTAATTACAATGTCTTAATAAAGGTATCAAAACTCATTTACTTCCAGTATTTCAAAAGAACACCCTCAAATGTCTTTTAAAGTTTTTCGAACTTCCAAAAGTTCTTTAAGTTTTGGTAATACATTATTCCAAAACTGCTCCGACTCTTTATATTTTTTTTCGTTGTTTGCATAATCATCGGTCACGCACAATTCTGTTTCCCCGTTCGTTAAAGCAAGTAACTCATACGTTATGACCGCATAATTCGATTCAATATCTTCTTCTCCGTTATTAGGATTAAAGTCTGAAATTTTTAAAAACTTATTTGGCACAACTTCCAAAACTTTGCCTACCCGGCTATAATCTTTTCCATTCTTTTTTAAAATCCAAAGAATAGAACTTCCTACTTTCCAATCAGATTTAACTTCGTAGCCGTACATGTATTTCTTTGTCCATTCGCCATTTGTCATAGCCTTCCAGATTTGTGACGGAACTGCTTTTACAATAATTGATTTTTTAATCAAATAATTATTTTTATTGTTTGTCATTTGCCTGCAGATTAATCAATTTACTTTCCGTTGTCTTCTTTCACTACTTTCTTTAAATTTTTAAGGGTCATTTCCCAGTTTTCCGTCACATGCTGTTTTTCCTTTTCCGATTGAATGTTATCCTGAGAAAGTGTAACAACGTTCTACCATCTTTCCAAGATAAAGTATATGTAACGATATTGTAGTTTTCTGATTTATCTTCTTTGCCACTCATAGAACTCCAATAAGTACTTTGGAATATTTTTTCCGGTTCCAATTTTTCAATCAAACCCTTGTCTTTATATGCCTTACCCTGGTATTCTCCTTCATAAGTAATCGCGCTTCCTTCTTTCCAATCGAATTGTAGTAGTGCCAAATAAATACTTTTTTATGAGGTGAGGCGTTGTAATTGCTTTCCACACTTTCGATCCATCTGCATCTATCGTAATTGATGTTTTGCAAACCAGGTTCCTTTTCATAATTTATTTTTGAGTTAACAGTAGATATTGTTCAATTTCCAAATATTATTCCACGATCAAATACCATTTTTTTTAAAACCACAATTTGGATCTTTTCTATTCCTTTTTCTCTTTGGATTACAAATTAAATGACGAATTAAAATGTCAATCTAAAATATGGAACCGGAAGAAAACCTTGCTGATATTGGTCAACAATTTTATTTTTGTCTTTGTTATATTGCTGGATAAAAATGTTTTTATGCATGGTAAAGTTTTCCAGATTAATGCCTAATTCGAGTGTTGACTGTTTATAATTTTTTCGATATCCCAGTTTCATATCAGCTCTGAAATAAGGACTTTCTCTTAAAGAATAAGGATTAACAGTTTCATCATACTCTGTCTCATTACTGTTTTGAGAGGCAATAATATTGATAGGGGAAACATATTTTCCGCCGACACTAGTTACTTTAACGTTCGCCATAAAGATATTATCCTTTCCAACTTTGAAATCTTTACCAGCTAAAATATTAAATGCATATTTTGTATTGAAAGCAGTATTCCGTTCTATACCATCGCTGCCCTTATATTTTGAGTCGAATAAACTGGCTGTTACAAGGAAATAAGAACCTTTTGCAAAATATTTTTCAACTGTAAATTCCACGCCGTAATTTCTTCCCCTACCCTTGTTTACCAAACTATCTTTTTCATCTTCACCAAAACCGGCGCCTTCGTTTAAAAGTGAGAATCCGGTCGGCCTTGTTTCCACGGGGGCATTTTTAATTAATTGATAATATATTTCTGTTTTTAAATGAATATTCCTGCTGATGTTATAGTCATAGCTTGCTACAAATTGTTCACTTCTTGTGAATCCTAAATTCTTATTTGTGTAATAAACCTTACCATTGATATCCGTTTGATAAAAATAAATTAGTGGATTTTGCATTAAGGAATACCATCCATATCCGAAGCCAAAAACATTTTTATGAGGTGTCACGTATTTCAATCCAATCCTGGGTTCCTCGGCATTTGAATGATTTAATGTTAGCATTTGAAAATGCGCTCCTACGTCTACCAAAAAGTTCTCCGTAAAACGATGCTGCCATTGAGAATAAAACTGGATAAGTGCCAGATTGTTTTTTTGATCTATATTTATTTTTTCCGAAGTGCCACCTCCATAAACATTTTTATCAAATAGATTAAAATGAATCAACGAATTGTCGGTTCCCGCAATTAGATTGTTTTTAGAATTAAACTTATGAGAAAAGAAATAACTGACTGAAAAACGATTTGTTTTATAGCTGCTCTCGTAATTTCTAAAGCTATTCATTGATATCCGTGCTATAGAATCTTGTTTAATATTCTCATTGGTATTACTGTACCCAAAGCTTAATTTTCCATACGTTTTTTTATCGAAATTTGTTTCAAGTGTTAATCCTACAACACCCATAAAGTATTTAGTGAATAAGTTTTGATTACCAGTGCTGTAAAAATTATCACTTGTAGAATCAATATCTTTCCCCAGAAAATTTATTTTACTTGGTCCTCCAAGTCCAAAGATTGAAAGCTTGTTTTTTTCAGAAAGAGGCAATGAAAATTTAAAGTTTAAATCCTGGTATTGCGGCACAGCTTTTCCAGTGCCGAAGTCCAATCCAAAATTACTTAAAATACCCACCGTTGAATATCTATAATTAACAATAAAGGAAGACTTATGTTTTTTTGACAAAGGTCCTTCTGCTCCTAATTCAAAGCCAGTAAAATTTACCTCAGTTAAAAATTCCGTTTTATCTGTATTTCCATTTCTTAAAGTTAAATCAAAGACACTGGAAATAACATTTCCATACTGAGCCGGAAAAGCACCCGTTAAAAAATCTGATTTTCCAAGATTATTGTTATTGAGTATACTCACTGGCCCGCCATTAGAACTTAAAGATCCATAATGATTAGGGTTTGGTATATCAATTCCTTCCATTTCCCATAATAACCCAGTGGGAGAATTTCCCCTTACAATGATATCATTTCTTGAATCGTTTGAGCTTGATACTCCTGCAAAACCAGCGACCATCCTCGAAGGATCCCCTAGAGAACCGGCATATTTACGCGTGTCTTCTGCATTAAATGATCGTCCGCTAACAGTAACCATTTCATTTTTTACCCTTCTGTTGCTCTTTCCCTTCACAATAATTTCATTCAAATGAGTAACTTTTTCTGTCAGGGAAGAATGAATAATAACTTCCTTTCCTGATGTGACCAATATTTCATTGATAATCTGTGGTTCATAACCAACACAGGAGATTATAATATTTTGCCTGCCCACAGGGACATTTAAAAGTGAAAATGATCCATCTTCCTTGGTGATAGCGGTTGCAGATGAATTACCATCTAATGTTATCGTAGCACCCTGGATCGGTGATTTAGAAATTTGATCAACCACTTGACCTTTAATAGTCTGAAATAAAGGTTTCTGCGCTTTAGCAAATGCTGAGGCGATAATTAGTAAGATAAGAAATAAGGGTTTCACGGATCTATTTTTTAAAAAAAATAAAATTACCTCAGAGTTTGAATGACCAGGCAAAGGGAAGACAGACGTCACGGTTATTCATACATACGACCGTTTGCAATTAAAAAAGAGAAGGTAGAAAGTAACAGAGATCGTTAAAATCCAAACTACGTCTTTTTAAGTTAAGTCAAGGCCTGTTTTTAATTTTCAATTTATAAAAAATAGTAACTAAATATGTTTAAACTTGTCACCATCTGGTATTGCTACATCAATTTATGTTTATGGGAATTTTAAATGCAAAAATGATATCTAACTTTTGATCGACATTTAATTAGTCAAAAATTAGCTTCACGCTTCCAATAGTGAAACAAAGACTTTTTAGGTTTGGTGTTCTATTTGGACTCTATTGTATCTCTATAAAATCTTCCTGTCCGAATTACATCGGATAAGCCGATATTTTACCTTTTGGCTGTATTCCTTATACCTATTAATGTCTCTTTCAATTCTCTCTCTTCATCAATCAACCTAAAAATAACAACTATAATGAGAATTAAAACCGGAAATATTCCAATAAATGAACCTAAAGCTTGAGGGTAAAAAAACAATAAAATGCAGACAGTTGTGTATATGGGTGTCGCACATTCCGTACAACACTGTTGAGACAAACTTTGGTTTTTCTTGCACTTCGATTGCTGCGCTCAGAATTCGTTTTGCTTAAAGACGCAAAATAACAGTATAAAGGCAATCAGACAAAACAAGTCAGCTACATACGAAAATGCAAATGGAACTTTTGACCATTTAAATTTGTAGTCAAACGCAGATGCAACAAAAATTCCCATAAGATGGTATATCTGCGATAGTTTGAATTATTTTTTGCGTTTTTCATGAGAATATAGTTAGTTAAACTGAAGTTCAAATATATTTTCAGCAACTCTAATTTTTGCTTTCACTGGTTGTTTTTCCCCTTTTTGTTGGGTTGGATACCAATTTCTTTTTGGGTTTGAAATTACAAACAATCCGTTATCACTTCCAACTACTACAAAATCTTCTCGTTTTGGTCCTTTTGGGAAAAAATTAGTGTTTGTTTTTTTGATAATTTCTCGTGCAATTTTTAATGGTTCTTCTGTTACAATTCCAACTTCATTAATATTTAAAATTGTATCAATCGAAAACTTTCTGTTATCAAAATTATTTAAGTCTACCCGTGAAATGAATTCCAAAATATTATGGTTGTTATCGTAAAAGTAAATCGCTTTTGCATTCCAATTTTCAAAGTCAGCAACAAAATTTTTGTCTCCTACTTCAATCAAATTTGTCCTTTTAGAAGTCCAGTTTATTGCTTCATCAATTTTGTTTATGGGAATGTTAAATGCAAAATGATATTTCGGAGTTTGTTCGGTATCAATTAATTCAAAAATAAGCTTCGAAGACCCAATATTCAAGCAAAGACTTTTTTCGGTTTGGTGCTCTTTTTTCAGCCCCATAGTATCTCTATAAAATCTTTCTGTTTCAATTATATTTTTTGTTAGTAATCTCAATTCTAATATTTCCATTTCTGTCAGTTTTAAGCGAATAAATTTATCCTCCGTTAGCTACCGATAGCTCAAAAATATAAATAGCATTTAGAAAACTCTTCTTCATTCTACCCAAATGGTTACTTCTGTCTGGATTTCGTCAAGCCTTGAGTGGTTAAATAAACAATGGTATTAACTATGGTAGCCGAGCACTTATTTTCACCAACAAAGAATGGCTAATTTATGCTTCTTATCCATTCTCCATCAACTCGTAACCATTTATGAGTGCTGACTGTTCTAGCATTACAATTTTAAATTTGTCATAGTATGAAATCAAAAAAGAGGCAGGTATAAAAATACCCGCCGTCGTGTATTACTACTAATACAAATGAAAAGCAATTGGGCAGATTAGGAACTGGGTGATAATCTCATTATTAATTGGGCTCCTGCCTTTCCTTTCTTAGACTACCCCTCTTCCATCCATTTTTTGAAGGCACGAGTTACCTGTTGACTTATTATTACAGGCTCCTCTAGTTCAGGAATGCCAATATCCAGTATCAATTTTACTTTTTTGTATGTCTTAAAACTCCTCACAAAATTAATATTAATAATATATTGCCTATTAGCCCTAAAGAAAAGATCATAATCAAGTTTTTCCTCTAGTTCGGCTAACGTCTTATCTATGGAATATTTTTTTGAATGGCGGTCTATTACATACACTAATTTATTTTTAGTATAAATTACCGGAATATCGACGAGCAACAATGCGATATTAACCACACCTCTTTTAACGATTAGCCGCGTTTTTTTTCTCTTTTCTTGGCTCTTCGATAATAACAATACAGTCTCAAGATCCTTAATACCTAAAGGTATCTTTAAAGGTTCCTTATTGCTACCAGCGATTGACAAATAATTGTGTCCATTAACTTCAAAGGATGTCATAAAAAATATTTACTCGTAAAAAAATGGTCGATTTTTAGGGAAATGTTTTATTATTTTCAAAACAATTTCCCGAGATTAATTTTAATTATAGCAAATGCAAATTACACAGGTAGTCAAAGAATTTTTCAGATTCCAGACAGAAGGAAGATACGAACTGATAAACAACGTGCATCAAAGATAAACGTTATGTGCTTCAGATTTCCTTCCGCCTTTTGCAATTGGATAAATCCTTTCGCCATAGAATCAATGATTCTTTCAAGAATAGTAGTTTCTTTAATTGCACTTATTATAACACTTGTTGCTTTAGTTATTATTGTTGCAATGAAAATTTAGTTTTGATTAAAACTTAAAATGAAATTTAAAGATGATAGTGAAAGAATAAACTTTCAGATAGAAGTAAGTTTTAGATTCTCCTTCACCTCCTAATTCAATTTACTGCAGTATTGTCAGCATTTCCTCTCCATCTTCTTTCAATTTGCATAAAACCCATTGCATCGGATTTAATAACCCACCATCTATTATCACCTTGCAATATTATCTCATAAAAATGCTCGCTAGTTGTTTCTATCTCAGTAATGCCAAATATTGCTTTTCCTTTATACTTTCTCTTTACCCTCTCATAAATAAATGGCTCCAGTTTATTTTCGGTATAATATTTTACAGTTTTTATCATTTCTCCATCCAAATTATAAAAGACTCTCTCAGAAGAATTAATACCTGTTTTAAAAAACACCCCAAAAGTGTCGGCTTCCCGATAGAAAAGTGGGTTTTCAATTGTTGGAAATTCTTCATGAAATAATTTGTGGATCGTGTCCGGCGCTCCAGGTCCTGCCATTGCTAATAGATGGCCTGAAGTGATTGAGATTAGACATAAAAGAGTGATTGTTTTCATTTTTCAGAGTTTATATGATTATCTTAAGTATGTATTTGCAGAACTAATCTTATTAATAAGACCACAAATTACAGTGATACTGAATTCATAATTCGCTCTTATGACAAAAGGAATGAATCAACATATGAACAGACCTTAACTAATGAGATAAACCATTCATCAGATTATAGGTGGTACTGACGATAGGAAATATTTGCTGTTGTAATCAGGAATCAGAATCACCCCTCTAGCGCACGGATGACCAATTCTCTATAACTTCTTCCAATTGGGATTTCTTTACCTTCTATTTCCACCTCTGTAGCGGTCAATGCTTTTATTTTATCTTTTGATACAATAAAAGAACGATGAATTCTTAGAAAATTATTACTAGTAAGTAATTCCTCGATATCGCTTAATTTGAATTTAGTGACAATCGCGCCACACTTTGTAACAATACGTATGTAGTCTCTTATACTTTCGATATAAAATATTTCATCCAAATATACTTTTACCCTTTTCTTTGCTACATTGAAAAAGAGGAATGGTCGTCGGGGTGAAAAAACATCAGCAGACGATGGAATAACATTTTTTTGTTTTGGCTGACTGACTTTATTAACCGCCTTTAAAAACCGATTAAAACGTATTGGTTTTACAAGATAATCAATTACATTTTCATCAAATGCCTGCAACGCGTATTCTTTGTAGGCAGAAGTTATAATAACTGATGGAGGGTTTGTTAGGGAAGCTAAAAATTCAAATCCTTTAATTTTTGGAAGATGAATATCTAAAAAGATCAAATCGATCTTTTCATTCCTAAGCACGTCCATGGCATAAATTGCATCGCTACAGACTTTTTTTAGTTCCAACCACGCAATTTCCTTAATATAGTCCGTAAGTATTTCGGCGGATAGAGGCTCATCTTCTATAATTATGCATTTATATTTTAACATGGCTTTTTAAATTTACAAAAAGATTAACTATAAAAACGTTATCACCCTTTTTTAAGTTAAGCGTGTAATCAGTGTAGCTCAGTTCCAATTGCCTTTTTATATTTTTAAGGCCGATATTGGGTGCCGGGAGAGTGGATTTTACATGATCCGTGGTGTTTTCTACAATTAACTTTAAATAACTATTTCGCACTTTTAAATCTATGGAAATATAAGATTCAAAACGAGTTTCGCTAGTACCGTGTTTAAAGGCATTTTCAATAAAAGGTATTAATAACATCGGTGTAATTTTGTAACATTCTGAATCAACTTCTTTCTGAAAATTTACTGAAAGCCTTTCATCATACCTAAGCGTTTCCAAAGCGATGTAATCTTCCAGCATGCCAATTTCCTCGCCTATGCTGATGTATTGTCCGTTTGATTCATATAACATGAATCTTAATAATTCCGAAAGCCTCATTACCACTTCAGCTGTCTCCTCAGATTTCTTTCTCGCCAGAGCGTAGATATTATTCAAGGTGTTCATTAAAAAATGCGGATTTATCTGATTGCGCAAGAACATCAATTCGCTTTCGAGCTTTTGCTTTATCAATTCTTTTTCCCGCTCCTTTGCTATTAACTGCGTCCTTACCATTTTTATAGTAAGCATCAAACCAGAGGAAAATCCAAAAAACAATATTATAGAAGTTACTCTTCTTGGCTCTAAGATTGGAGATTCCTTTACCGCGTAGTTATATAAGTATGGAATCTCAATATAGTTTGAAAAAACCCTTTCAATCACAGTACACAAAAAAAGGATTGCCAAAAGCCAGAATAAAATATACATCCAATGGACTCTTTTCCTTACAAATGCAGGAATTGCAAAATATACAAGATAGTAGGCAAAAACAGCCTGTGGAGCGAAATATAAGAGCGCAGCTTTTAAATCTACAATAATAAGTTGTTGAACAGAAAAATTAATCAAAATCGCTCTGTCCCAAAGAAAACTAATCCACGCAAAGATAAGAAGATAGCATAGCCAGAAAGTTGTATGTAAAAATAGTCTTTTCATCAAACTATAAAGGTCCCATAAACGCAGAAATAAAAACCTAACAAAATACAAATAGTACCCTCCAAATGACAGATCACCTATTTACAATGACGAACAAAAATCGTTTATCACCTCCCGAACATATCAATGTTCACGATTGCTATGCGCCGATCTTCTGTATAACCTGGTGTTTCGCCACCAGTAGGGTGCATATGAAAAGTAGCATGTGGTCATGAATAACGATATCCTTTTCACGCCAGCAGAGTTAAGCCGTTCCGATTCTGCCAGTAAAACCGATCGCAAGATATAAACAGTGCCTGAATCATTTGCAGGGTGTCACGAATGGCAAGGCCTTCATATGCATACCCCCCAGGCTATTAATATAATATAAAGATGAATCAGCTGTTTCTTATCCATACTATTCAAGCAAAGTAATTGAGCAACAAGGACATTTGCCATTTGGGCTTCAGTCTGAGTACCTAAGAAACAATTTGTTCTTTTAACAGAAGGCTAACAAGATTAAACTTGCTCTTCTTGTAGGATCAGCAATTGTCTGAAATATGTCTCCTCGTATTTGTAATCCCCGCGCACGGACTTCATGCACTTCGTTCATTTCGGTTCCTCTCCGAAAAGATCAAGAACGGCTCGCCATGCGCGTTCAGTGTGTTTTGGATGATAGCCGACACCTGGCACGGTCTTTTGAACATGCGTCAGCCCTTCCGTCGGCGATCCATCCGAATTTGTCGGGCGCGCCCAAAAGGCGTGCTGGGCACCGCCGTAGATGTTTACGCGCCAGTCAACTCCGGCATCTTGTAATCCGTGAGCAAAGTCGAGAAGTTGGTCGGGTGTGCAGAGCGGGTCCTCGGAGCCCGTACAGAGGAGGATAGTGCTGTTTATATCGCGCCAGTCATGGGAATTAGCTTGTGGCAGGCTGGGATGAACGACCGCAATGGCTTTGAAGGGTGCGCCGGTTTTCGCAAGCTCGAGGACGATATGTCCGCCAGCACCATAGCCGAGAGCCAAGAGCCGGTTGACGTCAACATCAGGTATCCCGAGCAGAATGTTCAGGGCTACGCGACCAATAGCGCGCATCCGCGGAGCGTCGGTCAACAAGGGCACGACCCGAGCCAACATCGCGTCGGGTCTGCCAAAGAAGGTCTGGCCGCCGTGAAAGTCCATCGCAAGTGCAACATAACCGTGGGCGGCGAGATCATCGGCGCGGCTGCGCTGGTAGTCGTCAAGACCAACGCCATCGTGTCCAATGAGAACTGGCGGCCAAGGACCCTCGCCGTGTGGCCGTGCTAGATGGGCTACCATGTTCAAGCCGTCTACATCGTAAAAGACCTGGGAAGTTGTAATTTTATTCATATATAATTAAGTAAATATCTATCCGGAGGCAAATATGATAAAAAATTGATGGGTTGCAAATTTTACATCATGAATCTGTCAAAAATTCCTACTTCATCTATGCGGTCACTTGTATAAATATCATAAGCAATCTCTCCCGTCTACCTCAATCAGACAATGACCATGGGGATAATACTGGAATGAATCATAATTTAATTGTCTTTAAAAAGCTGTTGTATTCGTTGCTGAAATATTATATGCTCCGGGTTGTGAAAGAGTTTGTGATGTATTTTTCCAATGTCTGCCTTCATCTTCCTGCGGCCGTAAAGCTTGATAAGGGAATGAATTTGTTTTTGTAACCGTACATTAAATTTAAAATGCGGATCGAGCATAAGCTGTGCTTCAAATAATATCTTTTCTTCTTCGGAAAGCTCCTTGTCCAGGTACCGCTCGATACGACGGGTATCATTCCATGAAATCTTCATAGCTTAATGATTTTTGTTCTACCATAACTTTTATTTTCTCAATACACTTGTATTTCTGTACCGATGCAGAGTGGACGTTTGAAAATCCGTGTAGCCGCGATACTTCATTCATGGACAGTTTGTCGTAATAAATGGAGCGAAGAAGTTCTATGCATTTCTTTCCTGCAACTTCCAGCAAACGAAGTAACCGGTTTATTTTCGTTGTTCCTGGTTCAAAGTAATCCACGGGAAGTGTAATCTGTTTTTCCAAAGCGTCAAGTGATAATAATCTGTTTTTGGCTTTGAACTTTTTAATCCACAAATGTTTGGCAATCCCTACGATATAGGCTTCATTTGAAAGTTTTACATCCAACTCTCCATTTACACTTTTTTCATAAAAAATTATTAATGCATCCTGGAAGATGTCTTTGGCATCATAAAATGAACCTCCCTGCTTGCTAACTATACCAGCCACCACAGGAAATAGTTCCTCGTATAAATATTCAAAGTTTTCCTCACGCTGCTGCGGGTCTTTGAGATCGAATTCGATTTCTGCAATGGTCATAATCTTTGCATTTATAGGTATGTGCCTTTTATTTCAGAAATATCACCATGAAATGCCAAATTTATTTTTCAGATTACATCGTTGTTTGTTCTAGCTGTTTCTTAATGATGCACACAATGGAGTGACATTGGCCTATTCTAGTGTGTCAAACCACAATTTTATTTACAAATTAAGCTACTTTTTAAGAATTATCCATACACATTTCCCCTTTCTTTACCAAGGCAGGCCTGTGCAATATCAATTTAAATTTAATGTTGTTTGAGAACTATTTTACAGCATTTTGTCTTCATCTTATTTTAAGCATATCTGTTTATTTCTTAATCCTTACCATTGCACTTCCTGCCGCCAGGTTCCGTTTCCTATTTGAGTTCCATAGCTCACTCCTTTTCTTCATTCCTGAGGTATGGTCAAAAAGTAGTACTCCAACATAAACAGCCTAATACTTCCTTTTTAGGGATTTTTTGCGTCAGCAATTCAATGAGTCGCTTATTAAAGCTAAAATATATCGTGGGAAAAGCCTTACAAAAAACCTTTACAAAAGGTGTGTACGCTCAAAGGTTAGAGATTGAATTGTAGTTTTGGATTGAATAAGTTTTATTACTTTAGACCGGTAATTCGGCCAAGAAAATAATTATTGGAAGAGGGAGTTCCAGGAAAATCGCTGTACATCTTATTCATCAATCCAACATTGGCCGTCATTGAAAATATCATTATTAGTCAAATTTTACATGAAAAATATAGTAATTATTCTACTAATTCTGCTAACTGGTAAAAGTTATGGGCAAATAACGGATTCGTGTGATAATTATAAGAAAGCAAAAGCAATAATTAGGGATTTGGATTCTATTGTCTCGCCAAATGGTATCCAGGAAAGTTATGAAACAAAGATTGGCGGTATAAAGCAATGGATTTATGTAAGGGGGCAAGATAAAAGTAACCCGGTAATCCTGTTTGTTCATGGAGGCCCTGCTTCACCAATGTCACCGATAGCCTGGATGTATCAAAGACCTCTTGAAGAATATTTCACTATGATTAATTATGATCAAAGGGCTTCAGGCAAAACCTATGCTTCAAATGATACTGCAGGGTTGGCTGCAACCATTCATATAAACCAATATGTTGATGATGCAATACAATTAGCGGAGTTTATTGAAAAAAAATACCAGAAAAGAAAAGTCATTCTGATAGGGCATAGCTGGGGCACAATAATAGCAATGAAAGCTGCTTTAAAAAGACCTGATTTATTTTATGCTTATGTAGGAATTGGACAAGTGATTAACGCAAAAGATAATGAACGTTTAAGTTTTCAGTATGCTGAATCCGTCGCAAAAGAAAAGCATAATGATTCTGCAATAAAAGAATTGAATTCGATTGCGCCATACCCTGGAAATAAGCCTATTACAAGAGAGCGAATTATTATTGCAAGAAAATGGGCACAATATTATGGCGGTTTATCTGCATACAGACACAGTTCGGGATATTATTTTAATGCACCATTACTTTCACCGGAATATACGAAAAAGGACGTTGCTGACATTAATGAAGGGAATGTTTATACATTAGAAAAGATACTTCCTGAATTTTTAAACGTTGATTTCAAAAACATAAAAAGCTTCCCAATCCCAATATTTATATTTATGGGAAGACATGATTATACAACACCTTCTGAGCCAACTGCACATTGGCTAAAACTTTTAAAAGCGCCTTTAAAAAAAGGAGTTTGGTTCGAAAATTCTGCTCACCTGATTCCTTTGGAAGAACCTGGTAAAATGTTGGTAACATTATTGGAATACGTAAAACCTTTAACTGAAAAAAAATAACATTAATCCGCCAACTAATGTATTTGCTTCATCGAACGAAGCAATGTCACCAACAACAGGGTGACTTTGTTGTGATTCCAATGATTGAAAGTTTTCTTGACAAATCAGAATCTAAGCAATTATGAAGCGCTCATAGCTTAATACAAAGTTGATCCATTTGGCAAGGAAAAAACATTTCTTGCAAAGTTTATGGTGATTTTAAAACAAAAGAGTTGTAATCTTTTGCTAGCCACATAGATATCACAGTCGCAGAAAAGCCAATCGCAGCGCTCAACTGCGTTTTATCATCTTTTCTTGGATGTGCAGAAGCAGGATACGAACCTATACAATTATTGGCCATCCATTCAAATTAAGGCCGCTATTCGTAACTTTAGATAATAGAAACCATAAAGCGGGCTTGTGCCTATATCGCCGTAAATAATGCCTAATGCAACCAACAGGGAAGCAGCAGTTACTTTGTTACTAATTCCGGTTTTTATGTTTTTCATTTATCTAAAATTGATCCCGCAAAAGAAGAAAGAATATTATACGCAAAAGGTAAAAATATCAGACTCGGTATAAAGGTTTTATAAAGATGAAGAAGTACGTTTTACTTATTGTCGAGCATCTCTTTAACTGAAGCAATCAGCAGGAATAGTACAACGCTTATTAATAGTATGAACCCAATAATATGAATTAATTGATTAGATATCATCGTTGATAATTTGATTCGACAATTCAAATCAAAATAACTTCTTACTTTATAAGCAAAAGATAAAAACCAGGCTATAGAAATAAAGATTTTGTAAAGACTATTGAAAACGATAGCCGACACCACTTTCAGTAATAATGTGCATGGGTTGATTGGGATTCTCTTCAATTTTTTTTCGAAGCGAGGCTACAAATACCCGCAAATACTGGGTTTCAGTCTGATAAGGCACGCCCCATATTTCTTTTAGAATAAATTGGTGGGTTAAAACCCTTCCCTCATTGCGGGCAAAAAGCGAGATGAGACTAAATTCTAGGGTGTAGCAACTTGTAATCCTTCAACAGCACTTAGTACAGAAATTGCGGGAGTGATCATTCCGTCTCCGTATAGCAAGGCTGAACCAAACAAACCCATAGACAGAATGAGGAAGTACTTTCTACT
>Ga0207652_10000296_pt1 | contig 51546 bp, 36 predicted proteins | sample KBSC63BmetaG_FD_184334 | JGI IMG/M metagenome (GOLD analysis project Ga0207652, IMG submission 184334) | Corn rhizosphere microbial communities from Kellogg Biological Station, Michigan, USA - KBS C6-3B metaG (SPAdes) (version 2) | ecosystem: Host-associated > Plants > Roots > Rhizosphere ... | reverse complement strand
TGTTGTTACAGACCGTGCTACCTTAAAACCGAGAATGGTATCGGCAGAAAAATATGTTCAGCATGCGGCTGTCAGTCCCGACGGGAACAGGGCGCTTATGGAAGCCAGGGGTGAGATTTTTTCATTGCCCGCCGTGGATGGTTTTGTTAAGGATCTGACCCGTACAACCGGCGCGGGAGAGCGTTACCCCGCATGGTCGCCGGATGGGAAGACCATTGCTTACTGGAGCGATCAGTCCGGCGAATATGAACTGTGGCTGCAGCCAGCCGGCAAAGAAGAATCCCCCCGGAAAATAACCAGCTATGGTGCAGGATTCCGGTATGGATTAACCTGGTCGCCGGACAGTAAGAAACTTGCCTTTATTGATAAGGCCATGAAAATAAAAATCATCGACATTGGCGCCAACAGCACAACGGATGTGGATCAGGCCCTGCGGTTTATGGACGGGGGCTGTGAAAATTTCAGGTGCAGCTGGTCGCCCGACAGCCGCTGGCTGGTTTACAGTCGCGACCTGGACAATTATCACAATGCCATTTTTATTTTCGACACCCGGAACAAAAAACTTCAGCAGGTTACGGACGGATATTATAGTTGCGACAACCCGGTATTTGACACCGAAGGAAAATATATTTACCTGACCACGAATCAGTCGTTCACGCCTTACTACAGCGATCTGGACAATACTTTTATCTATGGCAATTCCACGCGCCTGGCGGTGATCAGTTTAAAAAAAACCACGCCGTCCTTATTATACCCGAAGAATGATACTGTTTCAGTGAAACCGGAAGAATCAAAGCCTGAGGATAGAAAGGCAGACGATAAAAAGAAGGACAATAAAAACAAAGCCGCTGAAGAAAAAAAACCTGCTGTCGCTCCGGTTGAAATTGATTTTGATAATTTGGAATCACGGATGATATTCCTGCCTCCCGCAGCGGGGAACTATGGAAAGATCAGTTCGGCTAAGGGTAAGATCATTTATCTGAAACTACCGGTTACCGGAACAAAAGACGGGCATTCTTCCCTGCATTATTATGATATTTCGAAACGCGAGGAGAAGAACATACTCGATGATGTGGATGATTACTGGTTATCCGCCAATACGGAAAAGATCCTGGTTCAGCGAAAGAAATCTTATGCAGTGATCGAGACCGGCGAAACGAAGAAATTCGAGAAACCGTTGCGGCTTGCAGATATGAAAATGCTGGTGGATCCCGTGCAGGAATGGAAACAGATTTTCAACGATGCCTGGAGGCTCGAACGGGATTATTTTTATGATGCCAGCATGCACGGGGTCGACTGGAACCTGGTGAAGCAACGCTATGCCAAAATGCTGGAGGGGGCCATTACCCGGGATGAAGTGAATTTTGTGATCGGCGAAATGCTGGGCGAACTCAATTCTTCCCATACCTATCATGGCGGCGGAGATCTGGAAGATGAAGCAAAAGAAAATGTGGGCTATCTGGGGGTTGACTGGCAGGCCGACGGCAAGTATTATAAAATAAAAAAGATTCTCCGGGGCGCTCCCTGGGATGCGGAAGAGCATTCGGCGCTGGATGAACCCGGTTTAGCTATCAAAGAAGGTGATTATATTCTGGCAGTTAACGGTGTGCCTGTGACCACCACAGAAGAACCATTTGCTTTTTTCCAGGGGCTCGCAAAAAAGACAGTCGAACTTACTTACAATGCATCGGCTTCTTTTACCGGATCCAAAACCGCCATTGTTGAAACGATGGCAAGCGAATACCGTTTGCGTTATCTGGCCTGGGTGGAAGCAAACCGGAAGCGGGTGGATGAAGCAACAGGCGGGGAAGCCGGTTATATTTATGTACCCAGTACCGGTTTGGACGGGCAGGAAGAACTTACCCGGCAATTCAATGCGCAGTGGAATAAAAAAGCGCTGATCATTGATGAACGTTTCAACAGTGGCGGCCAGATCCCCGATCGTTTTATCGAAATGCTGAACCGCACGCCGCTGGCCTTTTGGGCTACACGTGACGGATCGGTATGGCCCTGGCCCTATGCTGCGAATTTCGGTCCCAAAGTGATGCTCATTAATGGCTGGAGTGGTTCGGGCGGGGACGCATTCCCGGATTATTTCCGCAAGAAGGGGCTGGGCCCGCTGATCGGCGAGAGAACCTGGGGCGGCCTGATCGGCATCAGCGGCGCTCCTTCGCTCATTGATGGCGGCGGCATTACCGCTCCCTCCTTCCGCATGTTCAATACAGATGGAACCTGGTTTAAGGAAGGCCATGGGGTGGATCCGGATATTGCGGTTGATGAAGACCTGGCCTCCATGGCCAAAGGTGTTGATCCGCAACTGGAGCGCGCGATTACGGAAATAAAAAAAGAGATAAAGGAAAAAGGATTCACGCCGCCTGCAAGGCCCGCTTATGAGAAAAGGAATTAGGATGATTGTTTTTAACTAAATTGGGTGAAAATTGAAAAGTCAGCAGGCCATATGAAAAAGTTCAAAAAATATTACACGCTTCGGATACCGGGGAATATTTCCTTATTCCTTATTCTCTTTTTATTTGCAATTCCACAGACCCGGGCAAATACCAGCTTCCTGCAAAAAGAAGATACTGCTGCTATTGAAGGGCGCTGGGATATTACCGTGAAGGATGGGGCTAAGGAGTTTCCATCCTGGCTGGAAGTGCGGCTCTCCGGATTAAGCACGCTGGTGGGCCGTTTTGTCGGCGGCGGTGGCAGCGCCCGTCCTATTTCGCGTGTCAATTACAGTAACGGGAAGCTGAGTTTCTCCATTCCTCCGCAATGGGAGAAAGTAAATAAAGATCTTTTTGTGGAAGGCAGTCTGCAGGGCGACCGGCTGGCAGGGACGATGATCGCGCCCGACGGCAAGAAATATTCCTGGATTGGCGTACGCGCACCGGCGCTGAGAAGAACCGGCGAACCGGCATGGGGTGATCCGGTTGTACTTTTTAATGGAAAAGACCTGAACGGCTGGCATGCACTGGGCACAGTTAATCAATGGAAGGCAGAGGACGGAATACTCCGCAGTCCCAAATCAGGTTCCAATATTGCCACCGACGAAAAATTTACAGATTTTAAACTGCATATTGAATTCCGCTATCCGAAAGGAAGCAACAGCGGCGTTTACCTTCGGGGCCGTTATGAAGTTCAGATTGAAGACAGCAAGGGAATGGAGCCACTGGATAATCAGCTGAGCGCAGTGTATGGATTTTTATCTCCCAGCGAAATGATGGCAAAGGATGCGGGGGAATGGCAGTCTTATGATATTACCCTCGTAGGGAGAATGGTAACGGTTGCATTAAACGGCAAAACGGTTATCTGCAATCAGGAAATACCCGGCATTACGGGTGGGGCTCTCGACAGCCATGAGGGAGAACCCGGCCCGATTTACCTGCAGGGCGATCACGGTCCGATAGAATACCGGAATATTCAGATTACAGCAGGCAGATAAGTATCGCCCGTTTTGGAGGCGCAATTTTTATTTCACAGTGCATTATGGGCGAAGGGCGCAAATTCTTTTCCAAGCTTGTGTATCAAATGGGACATATTCAAAGTCAGACAGGATAAATCGGTTCCGATAACAGTCAAATGAGAATATTCCCGGCACTATTCTGCCGGCCTGAAAAAGGAAAAAAAGAAGTATCCAACTTGATCTTAAGTAAAATATTTAGGTCCAAATCGAATTTAATTTCTAGCCATCGCCCTCTGCTCATGAATTAATCGATCCTGAGGTCTTTCAACAATTTGCCCATTTCTTACAGGTAGTAACATGCTTTTAGTGGTAATTTGTGCTCCTTGTGAATATGTTTCTGTTACTGGGTCTTTAACAAAAGAATATGGGCTCCAATCCCTTGCGGATTTTGGTGGAGTATTCTCTATTTTTTTATATAGTCGATTTTTACAATTATCCAAGCTTTATTGCTGCGTATGAGTGTGTAAGATATTTCCCTGATGCGATCCCCTCGATCCATTGATTCAAAAATGACTACAGCTGTTTGTCCTTCTTGTCGCTCAATTATGTTATAATTATAATACTTAAAATTATTAGTAAATTTATTGTCTTTAGCAAGATTGTAAAAAAAAGTTACTTGGTTTTTCCAGGCCTGCTCTGCTGACAAGGTGTCTGGATGGTTGGAATAAACACTTTCTAAATCGATATATTCTTTGGCCTTATCAAAATTGGCAAAGGATTCAGCAGAAATAAGTTTTATTACAACTGCTAATGGAGATTCTGTTTTAGGCATTTTATTGTTACAAGACCCTAATGTAAACAGAATTAATATAATTAATGCACACTTAAACCTCATGATTGATGTTCAACCGCTGTTAGAATCTATTCCGGAAGTTCTTTAAGAGCGCCTTCACCCATTAGTGATAAATTTATCTTGCGGACAATCGCTTAAAGCTAAAATCCTTTTCTATCAGTTCTATTATTTGCTCAACCTTTCTCGATTCATTAACCCCGGTCTGTTCATTAAAACTCGGATAATTATAAATTCTGTACCTCCTTTTAGTAGCAAATTCAACAGTAACGCCGTACCCATCATTACCTTCGCTATAACTGCTAATCTCATGCGCGTCGGGGAGAGCGTAGATGCCAAGCTTAGCCAGGCTGTCGGCAAGATTTTCCCAACCTGATACAGGCTGCTTTATTTCAACGCTCTTTGTTACTGATACAAGAGAATCGCGGTTTTTGTCATAGTTAAGCCTAAGAGAATACAATTCTGCGGACCATTTTGAATCACTCTTTTTTAATATTAGCAATTGCAAGCTATCCTTTAAGGCGACGCCATACCAGATGCGGATTTGCAGAGAGTCAAAGCCATTTTCGAGAGGGGTTAATCCCGCTTTTTTTTCCATCTCGGCTTTCTTATGATAAAACCGGAGCGGATTCCCTTTGCTGTCATGCGGGATATCTTTCGTAATTGTATCAGCCGTTTTTCCTTTAACATGATTTTGTGGTTGCATATTGCAGGAACAGAAAATGCATGACAGAAGAATAAATATTTTGATTGATTTCAAATTTGCTTTCATGACAAAGATTTAGAGCTTATTATTTACCGATTCCACTGTTGCCTCCATCCGTGGAATGCTTTACCCATGGCGGCGCAACGCACCCAATGCACCAGCCGCTATTATTATGACTATTAGGGTCATCATACCCGGGTGGTCTGTATATATTAGGGTCGTAATTGTCTTTTTCAGGAATGGGCTCATTATTGTCAACTGGGTCGAAATCTTCTTTTGTTTTATGTGGGCCTATAATATTTGATGGCCTAATTGTACCAGGAGTATTATCTCCAGTGATGCCATATGCTATTGGAGAAAATAAAATTCGCACGACTCATGCGAGAAATCCGTTTAGCGATGAATTAATAAACGTGCCGCCCGGCATTCAGCCTGCTGGCCAGTTCGTCCTTTTTAATGTTGATCTGCTGACCGATCGGTTTTCCGTCACGGTAGCTGATCACATTTAATTGCGTTGCGCCAAAGGGAAACTTAATGGGCTCGCCATTGTATTTCGGATAATCCTTATCGGGATTGGTATCGTCAAACGTATAGTAAATATCCAGCCCTTTTATTTCCGTGGAAAGTTTTACGGAGAAGTCCCTGCCCGCATTCCGTACGGGCGTGAAGATCACATTATAGGCACTTCTTGCATATTTTATATCTGCCGCATCGAAGCGTTCGAACTGCACTTCCATCCTTTTGATAAAATCATCCCAGTTGCGTTCTGCTTTCGGGCTCCAGTATACTTCCGACAAAGCCAGCGCGCGCGGCCAGGTCATGTATTCTACCTGCCGGAAGTTGGGAACCCTTTCTGTCCATAAATTGCCCTGCCCTCCGAGGATATATTTTTCGTCCACACTATCCGGCACCGGGTCGTAGTTGTAGGAGTCGCTCAAACGGCACATGCCGTAGGTTGGCGGCTCAACGGTTGTTTCCCCCTGGTATAGATCCAGATAGGTATAATCCCAGGGTGTCATGACCACATGATGATTCATTTTTGCCGCTTCAATTCCGCCTTTCATTCCGCGCCAGCTCATTACCGTTGCTTCCGGCGCCAGTCCGCCTTCCAGTATTTCATCCCAGCCGATCAGTTTTTTACCCTTGCTTTTCAATATTTTTTCCACTCTTTTCACAAAATAACTTTGCAACTCGTCCACGTTCTTCAGGTGCTCATCTGCCATTCTTTTCTGGCATTTGGGACAGTCGGCCCAGAAGCCCTTATAGGCTTCATCGCCGCCAATATGAATATATTCGCAGGGAAACAGCGCTGCTATTTCAGTAAATATCTTGTCCAGCATCAGGAAAACGGAATCGTTGCCGATGCACAACGCATTATCATCTCTTACCGGGCTGCGAAATCCTGCATTTACACTATAGGGAAGCTGGGTGCAGGAAAGATTCGGATAAGCGCTAATCAGGGCGAGACTATGTGCCGGGATATCGATTTCAGGAAGAATGGTTACGTTTCGTTCCTGCGCATATTTTATTATTTCGCGCATTTCATCCTGGGTATAAAAGCCGCCGTCGGTTGCGGGTTCATTTGCCAGGGCGGGTAGAAACTGTCCCCAGCTGCCGGTGCGTTTTACGCGCCAGGCGCCCACGGAAGTGAGTCTCGGAAGGCTTTTGATTTCGATACGCCATCCCTGATCATCACTCAGGTGCAGATGCAGTACATTGTATTTGAACCGTACGATCTCATCGATATATTTCTCCACTTCGGCCTTCGTAAAAAAATGACGGCTCACATCCAGCATAATGCCACGCCAGCCAAAGCGGGGATAATCTGTAATTTCCACACAGGGGATTGCCAGGCTCTTTGCTCCGTTGGTGGCTGTGGTATTTGCAGGTAAAAGCTGCAGCAGGGTCTGCATGCCATAAAAGATCCCTGCGGGCGTGTTCGCGCTTAGTGAAATGGAGGAAGGGGTAACAGATAAAGTATAGCCTTCCTTTCCGATGATATTTTTGTCACTGGTCAGTTTTAAATGAATGCCTTTCTTTCCGGATTTCTTTTCTGTGAGGGAAATGCCGGAAACTGATTTCAGCTGGTCGATGAACCAGGAAGCCGTTTCATTGAGTTCCTGCCCGGTAGCATCAATCAGCAGGGGTATCTTTTGATCAAGCATGAATTCGCCGGGATGTTCCGATACGCTGACCGGTTGGGGAATCAGGTGAATACGCGGGTTGTCAGCTGCCCGGACGGCCGGAGAAAAGGAAATCATCAGGAAGAAGCAAAAATAAATCGCTGAACTAATTCTTTTCATCGTGGAAATTTGATCGCCGAATTTAATTATTTTAATTGTTATGCCGGTACTTACTCAAAAAATGGAGCTGCCGACGGATGATTTATTATTGAATCGAGAACGAAAATCCTTTTTCCGGAACCGGTTTAAGGAGGTAAAAAAGGTATATTTATAGCAATAAACACCGCCGAAGAGGGACTACTTAACCGGGCATTTAATCAGATTTAAGGTATGAATAAAAAAATTAAAAAACCGAACGGAAAAGAAAAGATTACGATCGGGGTTGTTGGTCTGGGTTTGATGGGATGCAGCATTACAACCTGTCTACTCATGGCCGGCCATGAGGTTATTGCGGTTGCGCCGCTGGCCATTGACCTGGAACATGCAGAAAGCCGGATCCGGGAACACCTGGTAAATTCCAAAAAAGAGGGACTGGTGAAAAACGGGCCGGGTCATTATTTAAAAAAATTTACACTGACGGAAGATTACCAGCTGCTGAAACCCTGCGGACTCGTTATAGAATGCACGCTGGAGAACCTGGAAATAAAGAAGTCCGTCTATCAGAAAATTGAGTCCAGTATTCAGGCGGATGCGATTTTAACGAGCAATACTTCCGCCATACCCATCAGTATCCTGCAAAAGCAGACGGCCCATCCCGAAAGATTTTTGGGGCTTCATTGGGCCGAGCCCTCTCATACCACCCGGTTTTTGGAAATTATCTGTGGGGAGCAGAGCGATATAAAGAAGGGCGAATATTTATATAAGATCGCGCATGCCTGGGGAAAGGAACCCACCCTGGTCAGAAAGGATATCCGTGGCTTTATTTCCAACCGCCTGATGTATGCCATGTACCGGGAAGCATTTCATCTTGTTGAGAATGGATATGCTTCCGTTGAAGATGTGGACCGGGCCTGCCGGAACAATGCAGGATACTGGATGACGCTGATGGGCGTGTTTCGCTGGATGGATATGACGGGTGTGCCCGCTTATCACACGGTGCTAAAGGATCTGTTCCCCACCCTGAGCAATGCAACCGGGGTGCCGAAGATGATCGATGATATTGTGCAATCCGGCGGTAAGGGCGTGGCCAATGCAAAGGGATTTTATAAATATACGAAAGAGGAAGCCCGTTTATGGGAAGAGACCTTTAAGAAATTTTCTTATGAGATCAGAAAACTGGCTTTGAAATACCCGGCCGATGTGGTGAAAAAGAAACTGAAATAGTTATCCGGTTCTTTGCATGCTTCATGGTCTGAAGTAATGGTAATTAAATTTGATGTACCGGTAAACGTGGCGGATATTCCTGATCAGGATATTGTTCGTTTGTCTAAGCGTACTTCGTTTTACGGTGCTGGGTTCACCGGCATCATTTACCTGTTCAAACAGACTTTGGTACGCATCAAAATAAAGCCCCTTCCCTTTATTTCTCAGGAAAGATAACATCATGCGGTATTCCGTAACGTCTGATTTAATCCCTTCTTCGTAGCGGCCGAATTTCTCAAAAAAAGAAGATCTCCTCAGATGCGGATGGTCGCTATAATAATAAAATTTTTCGTATCCTCTGCTGAACGGGCTGAACTGCATCCGGGAGAAGCCGTTGGCCAGTGGTTTTAAATAAGGATATTTTCTGTAGGAATAAAAGCGGACCATATCGATATCCTGCATTTTTTTCAGGTACTCCAAAGCAATCACCAACTTCTCCGGAAAAAGCGGAAGCGGAATGAAGTCCTCCTGAACATACAGGGTATAGGATGTTTTTACTGCATCCTGGCCCTTGTTGATATTATTGCCCAGCCCCTTATTCTTTTCGGCTCTGACGAGTTGCAGGTTAAACCGCTTTTTTAAAGAATCGAATTTTTCAAGATGAACCGCCTCACTGGCATCGTCTGAAACAACAATATTTCCAAAAGAACAATGCAGTGTTTCGAAACTGCTGAGTAATCTTTCCAGGGAATTGCTCCTGTTGTAATGGGTAATGAGCAGGCTGATATCCGGGAAATGAAAATCCATTTTATAAATATATAGATTTCGCGGCAGGGGAACTGCTTTCCATTTTCTTTACTATAATATTCCGGATTTATTTATTAGATTTAGAACTCCCTTTTACCCATTCCGTAATCATTCCGCGAAATTTAAATTGTGTATATGCAAATAATCCGTAGCATTCAAAACAGGATTTATGAATTGAGGGGAGAAAGGGTTATGCTGGACAGGGATCTGGCGGCTCTGTACGAAACGGAAACCAAGGCGTTGAATCTGGCTGTAAAGCGCAATAGCAAACGGTTTCCGGGGGATTTCATGTTTCAGCTGACAAAGGAAGAAGCTGAAGCTTTGAGGTTTCAATCTGAAACCTCAGAAAAAAGCGGCAAATCTTTGAGGTTGCAGACTGAAACCTCAAAGGGAAGAGGGGGTACCCGGTACCTGCCTTATGCTTTTACGGAGCAGGGTGTTGCAATGCTGAGCGGCATCCTGAATTCCGATAAGGCCATCAACATGAATATTGCCATTATGCGGGCTTTTGTGGAAATCAGGCGGATTGCCCTGCAAAAAGGGGATGTTGTTTTGCAGTTAAAACAGATACAGCAGCAGATCGGCGAACACGACATACAGCTTAACGGTATTTATGACGCCATTGAAAACCTGCTGGATGAAAAAGTCGCGCAAACCAAATGGGAAGACCGGGAAAGAATAGGATTTAAACCCCGGAAGTAGAAGATTGGAATTCCCCGCGCACTTTGTATTCCCGACCCGCAATGGCATGGAAACTATGCGGATTTCCTTCTGTATTCGGACGGCGTTTTTTTTGTAATGCTTTTAAAGAATTTATTAAAGTTCGCGGGATTATTGAACCCGCTTTCATAACACACATCTGCAACAGAGTAACTTTCATCCTGCAAAAGCTTGCAGGCATGTCCGATGCGCAGTTCATTCAGAAACCGGGTAAAGGACTTCTGTGTACGGCTTTTGAAAAAACGGCAGAAAGCGTTGGGCGTCATATTGGTCAACCGGGCAAGTTCCTGCAACTTGATATCGCGGTGGAAATTTTGCATCAAAAACTGGTAAACCGTATTGATCCGGGTAGTATCTCTTTGATCATTCAGGTTTTCATACGAAATACTGGAAAGGTAATTGTAGTCTTTAGAACGGGATAATACTTCGATCACCTGGAGAAAGGTCAGAATTTTTTTGAAACCGTCTGTTTCTTCCACCTTGGATAACAGCCGGATGACTTCCTTATGGGTATTGCCATAAAAACAGAGTCCGCGCCGGGCCTTTTTTAGCAGGCCGGCTGTCGGCTGGATCACTTCCGGCTCGTCGGAGAGGTTCAGGATAAAGTCGTGCGGAAAATAGACTACAACCGCTTTTGCACGGAGTCCTTTTTTCTTTAAATGGAAAATAGGATCGTTCAGCCAGATATGCGGCAGGTCCGGGCCCATCAACACCAGGTCACCCTCTTCAAAATTATCTACTTTATCGCCAACCACCCGCTTGCCGAAACTTTCCTTTATCCAGACGAGCTCGCAGTATTTATGAAAATGAAAAGGCGTGTTCAGGTAGAACTGATCGACTTTTTTTATCTGAATGTTTTTGGTACCGGAAATAGAAATATCAATCAGTTGTGCTTTCATAATTTCTAAAAGGATTATATGATACCCCGGAAACAACAGTCTGCAGGGAAATGCGTCAATTTGGAAAATCAGATTGCCCGACCCCGCTTTCAGCAAAAGGCTGTTTAGAAATAAAATTAACCATATTTTGTAAAAATGAATGAGGAATTGGTAGAATAGTTTATACATTAGGTAGATTGCTTGTAGGAATGCAGCTTCCTTCGGCGCTAATTTAGCAATTCAAAAATGATGCTATTATGAGATTGCCAGAACGATTGCTATGGATAGCCTGCTTCCTGTTGACTTCGACAGGTGCTTTTGCTCAGGCCAGTACGATCAGGGGAAGGGTAACCGATCAGACAGGGAAGCCTTTATCTGATGTCACGGTAAGTCTTAAGAATTCTGCCACCAGCACGGTAACGGATCCCGATGGGAACTTTATTATCAACCCGGGCCAGTTAAAGAAGATCAGCCTGGTTGTTACCATTGTCGGCTATGGACCACAGGAAATAGCGGTTAAGGGAAACGAATTTGTCCGCGTGTCCATGCAGCCGGAAGCCAGCGGATTAAATGAAGTAGTGGTCGTGGGTTACGGAACGCAGAAAAGAGCGAATCTTACCGGCGCAGTAGGAACGGTTAAATCAGATGCTTTTGCAGACCGTTCCATCACCAATGCCTCCCAGGCGCTGGCGGGTCAGATTGCAGGGCTCTGGGTTAATCAGACTTCCGGTCAGCCCGGTGTGGACGGAGCCACCATCAATATTCGCGGAATCGGAACATTCGGGAACAGTTCTCCGCTCGTTTTGATAGACGGGATACAGGGCTCTTTCAACAGCGTGAATCCGAATGATATTGAATCCATTTCCGTTTTAAAAGATGCTTCGTCATCCGCTATCTACGGATCCCGGGCGGCAAACGGGGTCATATTAATTGTTACAAAAAGTGGAAAAAAAGGACCACTGCATGTTGACCTGAATTCTTACTGGGGACAGCAACAGGCGACCATTCTGCCAAAGATGGTAAGCAATTCCGTTCAAGCCATGGAATTATATAATCAGGCGATGGAGAATGAAGGGCAGGCGGATCATTATTCGCAGAACGTCATCGATGAATATAAAAATGGAACAGATCCGTTGATCTATCCAAACAACGACTGGATGCACCTGATCATCCGTCCTGCCGCCATGCAGGAACATAATGTGCGCTTGTCCGGAGGAAAAGAAGCCACACAATACTCCGTTTCTTTGGGATATCTTGACCAGGACGGGATCGTGAAGAATGATCAGTCGAAAAGGTATTCACTCAATTTCAACCTGCGGTCAAAGGTCAGTGACCGGTTTGACTGGGGGATCCATTCGAATCTCATCAATTCTGTTTTGAATCAGTCCTATTACAGCGGCTTCGGATACAATAGTACCATTGGCATGCTCACCGAACTGGTCAGGGCGATGCCCTTCGACGGCACCTACACCGCAGACGGCCGTTACGCATCTACCTGGGTCAATGCGGTCAACGCACAATTCAACAATCCGCTGGCGATGGTGGATAACGGGCTGAACAGGACCACGAACAATTCGGTTAACGGAAATGCATTTTTCAATCTCGAGCTGCTCAAAGGATTGAAATGGAATGTAACCGGCGGTATTAATTACCTGGATAACCTGCAGGAAAGATTTATTCCGGAGCTATATGTATATGACCCGAAATCCGGCGACCTGAAAAACAGGATTGGTAACGATTCGCGGTCGTTATCGAATTTATATTCGAAATCACTCCTCACTACTTTTTATTCCACGCTCACGTACAACAAAAAAATTCTCCGGGATCACGAAATAACGGCGCTGGTGGGTTTTAACCGGGAGAAGTACACGGATAAATATATGAACGCCTACATTGAGGGATTTCTCAGCAATTCATTAACAGAATTAAACGCGGGATCTTCCAATAAGAATGTCAGCGGTGGCGGAACAGATTATGGTATCCGGTCAGTATTCGGGAGATTAAACTATGCATTCCGGGATAAATATCTGCTGGAAGCCAATCTTCGTTACGACGGATCTTCCCGGTTTGCGGCAGCTAACCGCTGGGGAGTCTTTCCTTCTTTTTCCGCCGGATGGCGAATAGACAAGGAAGCGTTCATGCAGGATCAGCAGGTCTTCAGCAACCTGAAGTTGCGGGCATCCTGGGGCAGACTGGGCAATGACCAGATCGGGCTTTACAGCTGGATCCCGACACTGTCTCTTGGAAGTGATTATTATTTCAATGGTCAGCCCTCCAGCGGCGTCGCGCAAACCGCAGTATCAAACCCCGACATAACCTGGGAATCCGCAACCAAAACGGATGTGGGGATAGAAGCGGGATTTCTGCAAAACCGCCTCAGCATAGAATTCGATTATTTCAATGATCTCCGGCAGGATATCCTGCGCAATATCAACCTGCCCTGGACGGTGGGAGATCTGGCTGCTCCTGCTGAAAACCTGGCTTCCGTAAGGAACAAAGGCTGGGAATTCAGTACGAATTATACCCAGAACTTCGGCAAACTCCGGTTGAGCGGAGGCTTTAATGTCACCCATGTTACCAATGAAGTAGTCAAAATACCGGATCCCCAGATCGGATTTCTCATATTGAAGGAGGGCGAATCCATGAATGCATTTTATATGTGGAAGGCTACCGGCATTTTCAAATCCCAGCAGGAAGTGGATAATAGCCCGGTACCGGTGGGAAGAACAACTTTACCCGGGGATATCAAATTCGAAGACATAAGTGGTCCTGACGGAAAGCCTGATGGTAAAATTGATGCGGACGACCGGCAGGTTGTGGGTAAACCTATTCCCACCTGGACCTACGGGATTCATTTATCTGCGGCCTATGGAGGATTTGATCTCGGCGTATTGATGCAGGGCGTTGCGGGAGTGCAATCCTACGTGGGAGGAGAACTTTATTTTCCTTTCCTGAATGGTGCAGGAGTCCCGGACCGCTGGGAAGCGGGAAATACCTGGACGCCTGATAACGTTAATGCAAAGCTGCCCAGACTGCTTCAGTACAGTGCGCCGACCTGGAATTATGAAAATAATAGTTTCTGGTTGCAGGACGCATCCTTTCTCCGAATTAAAAATATCCAGATCGGTTATTCCCTTCCGGACAAACTGATCAGCACGCTGAAAGTGATCAAAGGTTTGCGGATATATGCAAATGGCCAGAACCTGTTTACGTTTACAAAATTTGAAGGCCTGGATCCGGAAAGATTCCCCACCAACACGACCGGGGCAAATCAGTATCCGAATATCCGCATCATCACCGGAGGGGTTAACATTAAGTTCTAATCATCAATCTTAGTATATGAAAAAATGCCTGGCATATAGTTTAATGTTTGTCGTAGTGATTTTCTCTTTACCGGGATGTAAAAAAGATTTCTTTGATCTGTACCCCCGCGATCAGTTATCTCCCGGTTCTTTCTGGAAAAATGCGGACGACGCCCATGCTGCCCTGACGGGCTGCTACAATTCGGTCTGGAATGTAACGGCAAATGTACTTCCGTACCTGGACGTTCTCACACCCAATGCCTATGGAGAATATCCATGGGAAGGCTGGAAGGATATCAGCAAGGGTACGCAGACCCCGCAGGGTCCGGCAGGTCCGGCCGGCGTATGGGAAGGAGCTTTCCGGGGTATTGGCAGAACAAATACATTTCTCGCTAATATTGATAAGCCGGAAATGGATGAAGGCGAGCGAACCAGAATGAAAAGCGAAGCATTGTTCCTGAGGGCCTATTATTATTTTACCGTATCCAATTATTTCGGAGGCGTTCCGTTAATCACAGATCCACCGGATGTATCGCAGGCAACCGCTCCGCGCAGTTCCAAAGAGGATATTACCGCCCAGGTCTTGAAAGACCTCGATGAAGCAATTCCCGGATTGCCGCTAACCATTCCCGCCGAAGAAAACGGACGTGTCACACAGGGCGCGGCGCTCGGTCTGAAAGCCCGTGTATTACTATATGAAAGCAGGTGGGATGAAGCTGCCGCGGCAGCCAAAGCGGTAATGGACCTCAACGTTTATCATTTGTTTCCCTCGTACCGGGGGTTGTTCCTTCCGCAAAATGAAAATAACAGTGAAGTCATTTTTGATGTGCAGTTCAAACAGCCGGAATATCCTTCTGCCTGGGATACCTACCTGGGTATTTATGACGGAAATATCCTGACGGCTGCCATTGGCTGGAGTTCCATTGAACCGACGACGGATTTTGTGGACGAATATGAAATGAAAGACGGATCAGTGTGGACTGCTTCTAATCCCGTTGCAGATCCTGCTGATAAATATAATAACCGCGATCCCCGCCTGGATCAGACGATTTTCCGGAAAGGAAAGAAATACAATGGCGTTCCATATCCCGTTGATGCGGATGGATTTCCTGGTATCTATACCGGATTCAGTTTCAAAAAATATACGGTTTATGATACGGCTGCAGGCCCCCAGGTCGATTATAATAAGTCGGAGATCAACGGGATCATTTTACGGTATGCAGACGTGTTACTGATGTATGCGGAAGCAAAAAATGAGTCCTCCGGCGTGGATCAGAGCGTGTATGATGCGGTGAATGCCGTGCGTGAGCGTGCAGGCATGCCCGATCTGCCGGCGGGACTGAATCAAGATCAGATGCGGGATCGTATCCGCCATGAGCGCAGGATTGAATTCGTAATAGAAGGCCTCTATTATTCCGATGTGCGGCGCTGGAAAGTTGCCGAATCCGTATTGAGCCGCGATGTTGAACTGGACGGATCCTATAAGAGAGGAATTATGGACGACCGTAGTTTCGACCCCGCCAAAGATTATGTATGGCCTATTCCCCAGCGGGAGATAGATTACAGCCAGAAAGCGATTGAACAGAACCCGAATTATTAAATACCCGTTTTGAAATCGATCTCTTATCTGTAGTTTTTTTAAATTCAAAGCATTTTCCGTGAACGAGGCAGCAGAAAAATATATTCGATGAAAAACCTCTTTTTCTTTTTATTTCTTTTTTTTATTGTTGGCGGGACCGCTGCGCAAAGCGACAGGGTGGTCCTTACTTTAAACGAAAGGGACTCCGGGCGTGTTTTCGAAGGGATCGGCGGGGTTAGCGCCGGTGCTTCTTCCGAGCTGCTGATCGATTACCCAGAAAAACAGCGCAAGGAGATCCTGGACTATCTTTTCAAACCCGGATTCGGAGCTTCCCTTCAGCAGTTGAAAGTTGAAATCGGTGCCGACGTATGTGTTGTCGGAGCCGAGGCAAGTCACGCCCGTACACTACAGGAACTAAGATTCCCGAAAAAGGAATATTACGAGCGGGGATACGAGTACTGGCTGATGCAGGAAGCGCAGAAGAGGAATCCGGATATGATCTTCTGCGCCCTGGAATGGGGGATACCTGCTTACCTCACAGGCTTCTGGACAAGGGAAAATGCGGAGTACATCGCGCAATTCGTAAAAGGGGCGAAGGATTTTCTGGGCATCAATATGAAATATATTTCCCCCGGAAAAAACGAGAGCACGATTGACGGGAACTGGCTGAAAAATGTACTGAAACCTGCTTTCGACAAAGCCGGGTTATCGAAGGTGAAAATCCTTGCGCCGGATGATAATGCGCGCTATTGGACATTCTGTGAAGACATGCGCAAAGATCCCGCGTTGGCTGCGGTAGTGAACGCGGTGGGTTATCATTATGTATACGGTCACCTTCCCAGGCTGGACAACGAAGAGAATCCTGTTCCTGAATCCGCGAAACAACTTGGCGTTTCCCTCTGGGCATCCGAAGACTGGTCCATGGATGACGGCACCTGGAAAAACGCGCATGTACTCGCGGGAATCTTAAATAAGATGTACATACGGGACCGGATAACCGCAATGGAAATCTGGTGTCCCTTCGATGGATATTATGACAACACGGGCGACTATCATTCCACAGGATTGTTCCAGGCCGATCAGCCCTGGTCGGGTCATTACCAGGTTTTGCCTGCTGTTTGGGCGGTAGCGCATTTCACCCAGTTCACCGAACCCGGATGGAAATATCTCAACAGCGGATGTAATTATTTTGACAAGGCATCCGGCGGGAACTACACAACATTGTATAATCCGGCGACAGGCGATTTTTCAACAATTGTCTATGCTGATTCAGCCACAAAGAAAAAAATAGAATTCCATCCCGAAGGACGGCTTTCCAGGCAATATTTGTATGTGTGGAAATCCGATGAGCAACATCAGTTTCAAATGATAAAAAAAATAAAACGGGATGAAAACAACAGCTTTGCAGTGGATATCGAGCCGGGGAGCATCTATACCATTTCTACCTTAACTGGTCAGCAAAAGGGATCTGTGGAAACAGCAATGCCGGCGGCTCCTTTTCCCATTCCGTATGCGGAAGATTTTTCCGGTACTCCCCTGAGAAAAAATCCCAGGTTTTTTGCGGATATTGAAGGAGCATTTGAAGTGGGGGCCGACCCGGTTACGAAAAATAAATTTCTCTCCCAACAGATTACCGACCCGCCGATTAACTGGACTTATTCCGGAGGCTTCAAGCCGCTTGGCCCGTTAACCGAACTGGGGGATATTGCCTGGAAGGATTATGCTTTGTCGGCCGACGTTCAGATCCCGGAAAAAGGATATGCAGAGATCATTGCCAGAATGAATGGTCTCCGGGAATATACCGAAGGTTATGTGCTGAAGCTGCATCAGAATGGCTATTGGGAACTGTTTTTAAACAGCCACCTGATCCTTGCTTCCGGTTATATTGAAATGAAAGGGAAAGCCTGGCATCAAATGAAGTTGAAATGCGTGGATGACAGCATTGAAGCGCTGATCGACGGACATCTGCTGGCCCGTGTCCGGAATGCCGTGGTAAAATCGGGCATGGTTGGTTTGGGAAGCAGCTGGGATCGTGTAAAATTTGATAATCTTTCGATACAGAAATTATAAGGGTATGCATTACCGACATTAAAACCGACAAAACTTAAAAAATACAGATGGAAAAAAAGGCGACGCCTCAAATCTTAAAGAAAATGTGGGACACGGACGATGAATTGTTTCACCTGGTTCGGAAAGAGCTTTATACCGCAGTGGTGGGTGATATTATGGACAAGCTGGGGTATCTGAATCAATTTCTTCCTCCGCAAATAAAACCGCTGAAGCAGGAGATGTTTATTGTGGGGCGGGCAATGCCGGTGCTGGAAGCCGACGTGTTGCCGGAAAATGGAGTGCATAATTCGCTGCTGAAAAAGCCTTTTGGTTTGATGCTGGACGCGCTGGATGACCTCAAAAAAAATGAGATTTATATTTGCACGGGCGCTTCACCTTCCTATGCGCTCTGGGGGGAACTCATGAGTGCACGGGCACAGAAATTAGGGGCCGCCGGCGCCGTGGTTGACGGATATTCCAGAGATACGCATGGAATTCTCAGAATGAACTTCCCGACTTTTTCCTACGGATTCTACGCAAGGGATCAGGCGCCCAGAGGAAAGGTCATCGATTTCCGCGCGCCCATTGAAATAAAAGGCGTCCGGATCAATCCCGGCGACATCGTATTGGGCGATATCGACGGAGTATGTATTGTGCCTGCGGAAGCGGAAGAGGAAGTATTTTGCCGGGCAATTGAAAAAGCGCGCGGCGAAAAAACAGTTCAGAAAAAAATTGAAGAAGGGATGAGTGCAAGAGAGGCTTATGATTCATACGGCATCATGTAGTGATTCCGGTTCGAAAACCTATCTTAGTTGCATTGGATTTTTCCAAAGAATGAGAACCCATCAAGATGAAAATAACCGAAGTAAGGGTTTGGCTGGTAGAAGGAGTTAAATACAACTGGACCCTGTTAAAGATCTATACGGATACCGGCCATACCGGAGTTGGAGAATCCACGAACTGGCCGGGAAGCCCGATTATATACCATGCCACAAAACATGCGGGGGAAAGAATTATCGGGCTGGACCCGATGAATATTGATTTTATCTGGACCAAACTTTACCGGGATCTTAACTGGGTCGGGCCTTACGGGGCAAGTCTCTGCTCCATCAGCGGGATTGATATGGCCCTGCTGGACCTGAAGGCCAAAGTGCTGGGCGTGCCCTGTTATGACCTGCTGGGCGGCGCGTTCAGAAAGGAAATTCTTTTATATGCCAATTACTGGTTCATCCGGGGAGCGCACAGTGAAAAAGATTACGCCCTGCATGCCAGAAAAGTAAAGGATGCGGGGTTTACCGGTTTAAAATTTGATCCTTTTGCACACACCAGTTATTTGTATGGAGAAAGTCTGTCTTCCGATCTGGGCCTTACTGCCGCGCAGCAGGATCACGCTTTTAATATCAGCCGGGCCGTCCGGGAAGCCGTCGGACCTGACTTTGATATTATGATTGAGACACATGCCATGCTGAATTACCGGGTGGCGGTTAAAATGGCCCAGCGCTTATCGGCGCTGGACATTACCTGGTATGAAGAACCAGCAGGTCCGGAGAGCGCAGATAACCTGCGGGCGATGCGTGAACGCATTCCTTCGAATGTTTCCATCTGTGTGGGAGAAAGACATTACACCCGGTTTGGGATCCGGCCGGTGCTGGAAAAAAATATTTGTGATGTCATGATGCCCGACATCACCCGTTGCGGCGGACCCTCAGAAATGAAAAGGATGGCCACGATGATGGAAGCTTATAATGTATTGCTGGCGCCGCATAATCCGAACGGGCCTTTATCAACCATTGCCAGTGCGCATGTGTGCGCTGCCGTTCCGAATTTCTTCCGGCAGGAATTTATGTTCAATGATGTGGAATGGAGGGATACGATTATTACCCATCCCATTAAGGATATGATCCGGAACGGTCATCTGGAACTGGGCGACCGTCCGGGACTCGGCGTTGACCTGGTGGAAAGTGAAATGGAAAAGCATCCCGGTATCTTAACCCCGAAGGAGGGTTTTTATATTTAAATGGCGCCAGGGTATTCATCATGTAAAAACTATTATGTCGCTGGAGTTGAATTTTAAAGGTAAGGTGATATTGATTACCGGAGTTACTTCCGGTATCGGCGCCGCAATAGCAGCAGTGTTCGCCCGGGCCGGCGCTTCTGTAGCCGGTTGCGGAAGGCATGCTGCGGGAAGTTTCGAATCCGAACAATTCATTTCATCCGTAACATCCCAATATGCGAAGGCATTATATGTGCAGGCAGACGTGACCGATAATGATCAATTGAAAAACCTGGTTGATAAAACCATTGAGCAATTTAACAGAATAGACGTTTTGGTATCCAATGCCGGAGCAAATATATTTGCGGGGGCGGCAGACTGCACGGAGGAGAGATGGCTGTATAATGCTGAACTAAACCTGGCTTCCCACTGGCGCCTGGCAACAATGTGTAAGCCCTGGCTGGAAAAACAAAACGGCGTGATCATACTGATGACATCGAATCATGCCTATGCTACCATTCCGGGCTGCTTTCCATATAATGTTACTAAAACCGCGTTAACCGGACTGGTGAGAAGTTTATCTGTAGAGTGGGGACCCGCTGTGCGGACAGTTGGCATTGCGCCAGGTTTTATTGAAACAAAAGCAAGTGAAGAATGGTTTGATTCCTTCTCAGACGCAGAGGCAGAACGGCAGCGGACCATCAGTCTGCATCCGGTGAAGCGGCTCGGAACGCCGGCAGAAGTGGGGGCCTGGTGCGTTTTCCTTGCCAGCGATTATGCAGGTTTTGCTTCAGGAACTACTTATTTGCTCGATGGCGGCCGCAGCGCAGTCATGCAGGACAGCTGATAAATTTAACACGCGCATGGACTTATGAAAATACAGCAAGCTGAATTGTTCTGTAAATCGGATCTGATACTGGGAGAAGGGGCGATCTGGCATCCGCAACGGAAGCAGTTTCTATATGTGGATATAGAAGGGAAAAAACTGGGAAGCATTGATCCGGTAACAAAATTCTGTGAAGAGATACTGCTGGACAAAAGGATCGGAACTGTGGTTCCTTCTGCCAGCGGGAATCTGGTTGTTGCGTTGCAGGGCTCTATTGAAGAATTGCATTCCGGAACCAGCGAACTCAGAAAACTGGCTGGCATAGAAAAGGGTCTGAAAGAGAACCGTTGCAATGACGGTAAGTGCGATGCCGCCGGACGTTTCTGGATTGGAACCATGCATATGGGATCGAAGCCGCATGCCGGCTCTCTCTATTGTTATCAGAAAGGATTACAAAAGAAAATAGCGGGGGTAAGCATTTCCAATGGTATCTGCTGGTCTCCGGACAACGACATTATGTACTACATAGATTCGGCGGAGTATAATATCAAAGCCTACGATTTTGAGTTATCGTCCGGAAATATTTCGAATGAAAGGATCATTGCAGAAATAAAGGAACCAGGCTGCATGCCGGATGGAATGACCATCGATGAGCAGGGGAATCTGTGGGTAGCTATCTGGGGTGGCAGCTGTGTTCATCAATACAATGCACAGACCGGCGAGCTGGCGCGTAAAATAATGGTGAACGCTCCGAATGTTACCTCCTGCAGCTTTGGCGGTGCAAATTACAGGCAGTTATTTATTACGACAGCAAGATGTGGACTAAGTAAAACGGAGCTGGAACAATATCCGTTAAGTGGCTCTTTATTCATGGCGAATACTGAAGTTTGCGGGGTGCCGCCTAATTATTTTAAAGAAGCAATTTAATTCCCGAAAGGCAGGAAGGCCTGCCGTTCAAACGTAGAATATGGATGCTGTGTATAATGCGAAATATGTTCTTTTCATTTCTTTTATTTCAGCACTCGGAGGTTATTTGTTTGGATTTGATTTTGCGGTGATCTCGAGCGCCCTTCCCTTTTTGAGGGTGCAATTCGGGCTCGATGCTTATTGGGAAGGATTTGCTACCGCCTGCCTTGCGATTGGCGCCATCGGAGGATGTGTTTTTGCGGGTAAGATTTCCGAACGGTTTGGGCGGCGCAGGGGCCTGATGTACGCTGCTGTTGTTTTCGCGCTTTCATCCATGGGAATGGCTTTTTCGCCATCCCTTTTAGCATTTATTTTTTTTCGCTTTGCAGCCGGCTTTGGAGTTGGAATGGCTTCGATGTTATCACCGATATACATAGCCGAAATTTCTCCGCCTAAAATACGCGGCCGGATGGTGGCCGTTAATCAACTGGCAATTGTGACGGGTATTCTGGTCACGAACCTGGTCAATTACAGTTTCCGTAATCTGGGCGAAGATGCCTGGCGCTGGATGTTCGGAGTTGGTGTTTTCCCTTCCCTGTTATTTTTGCTCGGGATACTGGTTTTGCCTGAAAGCCCCGGATGGCTCGTTGCAAAAGAAAGACATTCGGATGCAGAAGCGGCCCTTTCCAAAATCGGCAACGGCATGTATGTAAGCGAAACGATGAATGGGATAAAAAAAGCATTGTCCCGGGGTAAGAGCGGCAACTTTTCTCTTCTTTTCAGCAAAGTATACCTTCCGGTTATAACAATAGGCGTTGTACTGGCTATGTTTCAGCAATTGTGCGGAATCAATGTAGTATTCAACTACACCTCTAATATTTTTGAAAGCATCGGGGCTTCCAAAGACGATCAACTATTGCAGACCGTATTTATTGGAGGCGTAAACCTGGTTTTTACAATTTTCGCGATGATGCTGGTGGACCGGGTTGGCCGCAGGCCCCTGATGCTTGCGGGCTCCGGCGGCTTATTCATACTGTATATGATCATTGCGTATTTTCTCGCAATAAAATCTGCGCTGGTTTCTGTTTTCCTGCTTCTGGCTATTGGATTATTTGCTACCACGCTTGCCCCGGTTACCTGGGTATTGATTTCAGAAATATTTCCTTCGGGGATCCGGGTGGCGGCATCTTCCTTCGCGGTTCTTTGCCTGTGGTTCGCTTATTTTATTACCATATTTACTTTCCCGCTGCTGCAAAAAGCAATCGGTACAGATCATACATTTTACATATATTCGGCGGTTTGCCTTTTGGGATTTGTCTTTATCGGCTTTAAAGTCAAAGAGACAAATGGCCGATCCCTGGATGAAATGGACGCGTTGTTTTCTGCTCACGGATAACTATGCGTATATCTGCTGAGCAATCAAATCTTATGAACAATTCAACCGGTATCGCTTCCGAACTCACAATGTCAATTCTCCCCAGCCTTCGCGATATTTCCGTTTTACAAACTGGTTGGCCGCCTCGAAATTGGTGATGCGCATATTTTCCCCATCCCATTTATAGGAGATATACCGGCCGGGTGTTTTATATACTTCCATATTTCCATACACCGGGTCCTTCACCATCGTTTTTTCCCGGAGGTTAAAACTTCTCAGCAGCAAATTGCCCATCAATACAGTTTCTGTCAATGGTCCGGCATAGCCAACAAACGGGGAATCCACTTCCATTTTACCGTAGCCGGCAATACAGGCATCAACCCATTGCCACCAATGCCCGTCCATATCTCCTTCCACGCGCGGATATTTTTGTAGTATGTTTACTTCTTTATTGCGGGAGAGCGGAAGCAGTCGTGGATTGGAACCGCCCCATCCGCAGGAAACTTTTCCCTTAGTGCCAACGAACAAAGTGCCGCCCTCGTAATCGTTCAGTTCAGGCGTATCGGCCAGTGCTTCATTTAAATTCAGATCCGGATCCAGTTCATCCGGGCGGTCCGGCACCATGCCGCCATCCATCCAGTAAAGTTTAAGATCACGACCGTCTTTTAGTTTGAAAGTGTAGCGGAGTTTGCTGGATACCGGAATACTTTCCGGAAAATCCGCTTCCTTGAAAATACCGGAGTATACGGTACTCGCGCTGCAGGTTACTTCTGTCGGATAACCGAGCTCCAGTAATTTGAAAGAAGGTCCGATGATATGACAGGCCATATCGCCGAGCGCGCCGGTGCCGAAACGCCACCATCCGCGCCAGTTGAACGGCACGAGGTTATCTATATAGTCTGTTTTTTCGGCGGTGCCCAGCCAGAGATCCCAGTTAAGCTCTTTGGGAACCGGCGGATGTTTGTCGGGCCAGGGAATTCCCTGCGGCCATACCGGCCGGTTCGTCCAGTTATATACTTTCTCTATATCCCCGATTAATCCCGCTTCGAACCACTCCCTCAGCGTACGCATGCCGCCACAGGACGCGCCCTGGTCGCCCATCTGGGTAACAACTTTGTATTTTTCAGCAGCCTGCGTAAGGATACGGGCTTCATAGATATCATGGGTGAGGGGCTTTTGCAGGTAGAGATGTTTGTTTAACTGCATTGCGCTTAAACCGACAATGGCATGGTTATGATCCGGAATGGCTACGGTAACCGCATCGAAATTTTTGCTCTCCTTATGAAACATCTCCCGCCAGTCGTGATAGAACCCGGCTTTCGGAAATTCTTTTCTCCGCGGCGCCGCCATCCGGTCATCCACATCACAAAGAAAGGCGATGACTGCATTTTTTTTCGGCGCGGTGGCATAATGATGAATATCATTCTCCGCTTCTCCGCCGCAACCCACGGCGGCAATATATAGTTTATCACTGGGCGCAACAAATCCGGGCCCGCCCAGCACATGGCGTGGTACAATATAAAATCCGGCCGCCGCCAAAGCGGATTGTTTGATAAAATTTCCGCGGCTGATGGACTTTCTGATCGCTGTTTTTTTGAGCTTTTTCATACCGTAACATTTGAATTCAAATAATCTGCGTGCATAAATGGGACGCTTAAATTACAGCTTAAATTATAAACAGGAAATTAAAATTGTGCGCTTTGTCCTGCAATAACCTGATGTTCCATTCTGCGGCTGCCCAATTTTAAAACAGTCAGCGCCAGTATTGCCGACACCGCCATGGATATTGCGAGGGGATTGGTAGACGGCTTTTCGAACATGCTGATAAAAATGGAAATGAGGGAGCCGAGACCCATTTGGATGGCGCCCATTAAGGAGGATGCTGTACCCGCATTTTTTTCGAAGGGAGCCAGTGTTAGGGAAGCGGTATTCGGATTCATGATGCCGATACAGGATAGTAATAAAAAGATAAAAAAAATGAGCAGGGGAAGTGAAAGCCATCCCATTCCGGAAGAAAGTAAAAAAAATATGCTCAGTATGCTGTAGCAAACCAGTGCAGCTTGTATGATCTGACGGCTACTGAATCTCTTTAATAAAATATTATTCAGCTGGCTTGATCCGATGAATCCGATGGATAAAAAAGCAAAGATCCATCCATAGGCTTTCTGACCCACGCCATAAACATTCATGAAAACAACCGGAGATCCGGCAACGTACGCGAATAATCCGGTGAATGCAATTCCACCCGTAAAGCAATACGTGTAAAATTGTGGTTCTGTAAACACAGACCAGAAACTCCTGATGATGGGACCCGGCTTCAGGGAAAGAGAACGATCAGGTTTATAGGCCGCCGGCAGCCAGAGTACACAACTCAGGAAAATAATTGCGCAAAGGATGGCCAGCACAATGAATACCATATGCCATCCAAAAGCTGAAGTAATATAACCCCCGACAGTAGGTGCAATCATGGGCGAAGCGCCCAGGACCAGCATCAGCAGCGCAAACACCTTTGCATTTTCATTTACCGGAAAAAGATCTCTTACCAGGGTAACCGATGTTACGGTAGCTGCGCAGCTTCCCAGTGCCTGAATGAACCTGAGTACGATCAGGCTGCCGATATCATGGGAAAAAGCACAGCAGACCGAAGCCAGGATATACACGGTTAACCCGGCATACAGCGGTTTCTTTCTTCCGAAACGGTCCAGCAGGGGTCCATAGATCAACTGGCCTGCGGAGATGCCGATAAAAAAACCGCTGAGTGATAAGGAAACCCTGGACACGGATGTTGCCAGATCCTTTGCAATGGCAGGAAACCCCGGCAGGTACATGTCGATGGAAAACGGGCTTAAAGCCGTTAAACTGCCTAAAATCAGGATGAGTGAAAAATAGCGGGATCTTGTCATGCGGAAACTACTTCATCTCATTCCTGAATCCCATATTTTTACCGGACTTACTCCCTGAGGCGTCGAGGTTCCATGCCGATGCGAGAATAAAGGGATCGACACCAACGGCATCCTTATTCAGATAACGGCAGTCAATATCCCGCGTTTCTCCCGGAGCCAGCAGCAGGTAGTTATCATCGAAAATAACCGGCAGAATATCCGCTCCGTTTTTATTCTTCAGCACCCGCAAATGGACAAAGAAGGCGATGGCCTTGCCGGTATTGGTGATATGGATATGCTGTATGGCCTCCGTACTGTTTTTTTCTGTTGTATAACTCAGTCTTAACCGGGTTTGCGGCAGATTTTGTAATCCCTGGTAATTGATATAGTCTGACTGGGGGGTGTAATACCATGTGGATTTTTTCCAGTTCAGGGAATCTTCCGTTTTGGATAACCAGTACCAGTTCAGGGAAACGATCTTCCCGGCCTTATCTTTCAGCGCAAGCCTTAAGAAATAAAGTGAATCCAGTCCGTTTATTTCTGGAATGGGAAAGCATCTTTTAATGGCATCGGATCCAACGGCTTCGGTTGCCGCATGCTGATATTTCGCTGTGCCGTCCCCGTTATATACGGTAGCCTGAACCGAGAGATCCGGTTGGGGGTTCAGTAAGGAATTGTTGATGATCACTTCTTTGGATTTGTAAGAATACTGAACGTGGAGCGGTTCCATGGATTTCTTCATTCCAAAATAAGTGCCTGCGGGATAGAGATAGTAATCGTAAGTATGCCAGATCAGGCTTGGCCAGGGATTGCAGAGCATCCATTGCACTACACCCGTAGCGCGATGATATTTATTCAGTCCGTAGGCTTCCATCATGGCCCGGTTGCCTTCATAATTCTGTGCCTGTGCTTTTGCAACGAAATCCCGGATAGAGGTCGAAGGGCCGTATCTTCCGGCAAGGGCATCGTTGAAGATATTCGTATTGCCGAACTGCATGGTTCCGCAGTGATACTTCCAGAGGCTGTCCTGTACGGAAAGAGAGTCTTCCGGTATGAACCTGAGCAGGCTTTCCATTGGCGGAATGGCAGGGCCGGGAGAGATTTCCGTTGCGAAGCTCCAGGCTCCGCCGTGCTTACTGCTGTCTGTTTCCCAGTAAATAGGCGGCACCCAGTCGTACGGACCATTCATCTTTACCCCGCTGCGGCCCGATACTTTCGATACTTCTGCCGTAGCGGTGGAAAGGATCGGGTTGGGCCATTTCAAATCTTTTTCAATCTGCAGATAATCTTTTTCAACTGTGGTATCTCTGGGCGGCATATCGCTGCCGTTCAGCCAGACAAAAATGCAGGCTTTATTCCGCAGCCAGTACATGACAGATTTGGCCGATTCCATGGCAACATTTCTTTTTACACTGTCCCACAGATTCGGGTATTGCCAGGCGCCGCAGCACATCCAGCCGGTCATCACCATCAGCCCGTACTGATCGCACAATTCATAAAAATGATCGTCTTCCAGTTTTCCTTCGGAACGGATAATGTTCATGTGCATGTCCCGGACCAGTTTTATTTCCTGTTCCTGCCGTTCCGCAGAACGCCTTTGGAAAATATCCGGCGACCAGGCGGCGCCGCGCAACATGATCGGCTTCCCGTTGATAATAAATTTCCTCGCGGTGGAATCGATCATTTCGGAAGTGATCTGTCTTATGCCGAAACGGTCGGCCACAGAATTACCGGATTTTCCGTTCCGGATCACTTCCAGTTTAATCGAATTGAGCAGGGGTTTCCCGTATTGCCAGGGCCACCAGATCCGCGGATTTTTTACATTGAGCTGGGGAAAATCCGCCGGAGAAAAGCTAATATCTTTTCTTTCTCCCGGTTGCAGATGCACTTCCTTCCGGAAGCTGATATTGTCATTTATTTTCCCCGCGATAATGGAGGATTCAGCCCGATCCGAGTAGTTGATGACTTCCGCATCCACCTGCAGGTGCGCAACGGAAAGGGAAGGCAGATCGAATTTTGTAGTGACCAGCGGATGACGAACCGCGATTTTATCGCAGGTGCCGATCTCCACATCATTCACCACACCGCCGTTATAATCTGCCGGATAATGTATCCAGTCGGCATAGTCGATAGCCAGATCCCCGCCCCGCCTGTTTGGATTGAAGGGACGTTTTATTTCAAGCGCCAGTACATTGGGTCCGTCGAATTTAATTTGTTTGGTTACATCAAATTCAAATATCCTGAACGGCCCGATCACGTGATTTGAATCGGCAATCTGCACCCCGTTCAGCCAGATATTTGCGCGGTAGTTTATGCCGTGGAGAATGAGGATAACATTTTTACCTTTTTCTGAGGCCGGCAGGCTGAATACTTTCCTGAACCACCAGGGCTGATCGAATTCGGGTCCTGCAATTTTTTTCAGATTATCCCCGTAAAACGGATCGAAATCGTAGTGTTTGTTTTTTAGCAACCCGGCGATAATGGTGGTGGGCAGGCTGACCTGATACCAGTCTGCAGCTTTGAATGCCGGTTCTGAGATCTCATTTCCTGTTGCATGCAGAGCCAGGGACGACTGCATTCCCCAGCCATTTTTGAGCACTATATTTCCGTTTTTGTTTTTTTGCGCGGAAACCCGAAGGCTGAATAAAATCAACAGGGCAATCGAAACAATAGTTCTCATGTTAGAAACAGTTATGGGAACTAAGTTACTGATTTCCACATTTCCACATTATATTTATACTCCAATCCCATCCATCCAAATATCAAGCCTGAACAAGATTTATGAAACGCAACTATTATATTGTAAGCCTCATCCTGCTTACTTTTTTCGTCATTTCTTTTCTTACCAATGTGATCGGGCCACTGATCCCGGATATGATCAATGGGTTTCACCTTAGCCTTACCCTGGTAGCGCTGCTGCCCTTTGCCTTTTTTATCGCTTACGGGGTCATGTCCATTCCATCCGGCATGCTGATTGAAAAATACAAAGAAAAAAAGATCATGGTCGCGGGGTTTGTGGTCGCCTTTGCGGGATCGCTGTTGCTGGCTGTATTTCCTAACTACCTGACGGCCGTGCTTTCGCTTTTTCTCATTGGCTGTGGCATGGCAATGCTGCAGGTGGTTATTAATCCGCTGTTGCGGACATCGGGGGGCGAAGAGCACTATGCTTTTAATTCGGTACTGGCACAATTGATTTTCGGGCTGGCTTCTTTTATCAGTCCCCTCGTGTATTCCAGGCTCGTTCAGGATCTGAAAGGCGGGAGTACGGGTCATGGTTTTTCTTCCCTGCTGAGCGGCCTCGTTCCCGCAGATCTGCCCTGGATATCGCTGTACTGGGTTTTTGCAGTCATCTGTCTGATTATGATCCTGATCATTTTATTTTCCCGGTTTCCGAAGGTGGAATTGAGCAGGGAGGAAGTGGTGGGCGCCTGGCAGACCCATGTAATGTTATTTAAGAATCCCGTCGTCATACTTTTTTTCATCGCCATGTTCTGTTATGTGGGAACCGAACAGGGAGTAGCCAACTGGATATCCCAGTTCTTATCAACCTATCATGGTTATGATCCGCAAACAACCGGAGCGCAGGCCGTCGCTTATTTCTGGGGCCTGATGACGGCAGGCGGTGTGATTGGTTTATTGTTGCTGAAGATCCTGGACAGCCGGAAGGTTCTGATCTTTTTTACCGTGCTGGCGATTGTCTGTCTGAGTTTTGCCTTGTTCGGCCCGGCCCGTATTTCCCTGGTATCCTTTGCGCTGGTTGGATTTTTTGCGTCCGTTATGTACCCGGTTATTTTTTCGCTGGCCCTGAATTCCGTGAGCGAGCACCACGGTTCATTTTCGGGGATACTCGTAACCGGCATTATCGGCGGCGCGGTAATACCGCTGATCATTGGCTGGCTGGGAGATCACCTGGGACTGCGTTCCGGCATGTTCTTTCTCTACCTGACGATGGGATATATTTTAAGTATTGGATTCTGGGCGAAGCCCATTATTACGAATAAGACCGTTCAGTTATTCCGTAAAAAAGAACCGGGAGCATGAGCATAAAAGGAATTTCATGGAGGAATATGTGATCGGCATAGACCTGGGCGGAACCAATGTCCGTTGTGGACTGGTGAGCAGCAACCAGGTGATGGATATTCATTCCAAACGCATCAACAACCAGGCGTCCGTTGAAGAAGTAATGGAGGATATTTTTTCCCTTACCAGCCGGCTGATTAATCCTTCAGTGACTGCCATTGGGATTGGCGTTCCCAGCGTGGTGGATCTGGAGCAGGGCATCGTATACGACGTGCAGAATATTCCCTCCTGGAAAGAAGTACCCCTAAAAAAATGGATGGAGGAAAAATACCAACTGCCGGTGGTTGTGAATAATGACGCCAATTGTTTTGCCCTCGGCGAATATTATTACGGTAAGGGCAGGGGCCACCGGTCTATGATCGGCCTTACCATTGGAACGGGTCTGGGCGCAGGTATTATCATTCACAATAAATTATATGCAGGCGCCAATTGCGGGGCCGGGGAATTCGGCATGGTGGAATATCTGGATAAATGTTATGAATTCTATGCCTGCGGACAATTTTTTCAGAATGTATATCACACAGACGGCGAAGAGGTTTTTAAAAAGGCTAAAGCCGGTGATGCGGAAGCCATGCGCAGGTACGGGGAAATGGGTGAGCATCTGGGAAATGCCATAAAAACTATTTTATATACTTATGATATGGATCTGATTATTATCGGCGGATCGGTTCGTTCGGCATTTCCATTTTATGCCGATAATATGTGGGAACGCATTCATACACTCGTTTATCCGCGCTCTGCGGAAAGGCTTAAGATACTGTTATCGGAACTTGAAAACTGCGGAATACTCGGAGCCGCTGCACTCTATTACGATTCCATTTTATAAACGACCGCCTTTATTTTTTTCCGGTCTTTTGATTGGGCGGGATTGGTCTTCCTCCCAGCCAGAGCAGGGAATTAAGGATCAGCCGGTCCTGGATTGCATTATTAAATGTAGAGGATAATTCTTTGTTGGTTTTGTGCTCGTAGTCAATATCATTATGCCCCATATTAAAATAGATCATCTTATATTTTTTGTTTGTCCATACCACAGGATAATAGCCACTATGCCATATCTCGTTTAATTTGGGGCCGGTTCCCAATGGAAAACTGCTGGAGTCGATCGAGAGCAGGATGTCAATATCGGGATTGGTTCGCAGATCATTTGACCAGCGGTACCATTCACTGGGGGAAGATTTGAAAGTTTCGGGTATATTCTTCGTTACGGGATGGTTTTTGTCTTCCACCCGTAAAATAGCTGAAACAGGCCTCCAGGTATTACTTACATAAGAACCCGATCCCAGAAATTCATTGTGATACCAGTCCCAGTTCTGGGGGAAATCAGAAGGCGTAAGTGCAAATCCGGAAAAATGAAAACCCATCCAGGCACCGCCATGTTCCATATAATTTCTGAAAGCTTGCCGCTGGGAGGGCTCATCCGGACGCGTATCCAGAAATATTACCAGCTGGTAACGGGAAAGGAAATCCGGGTTCATATTAGTCCAGTCATTGGTCGAATCGTAGGAAAAATTATATTTTTTTGCCATTTCCGGAAACCAGCGGTTGGCTTCGTGCACAAAGCTGATATGTGCCTGATCATTCCTTTCTGTATAAAAAGCGATTGTCCTGAATTCGGGCGTTGCGGTCTGCGCATGGGCGCGGCTTAAAAAAAAACTGCATACACAAAATAGTAAGATCCGAAAAAAAAGAAATCCGGGTCTCGTGCTGTTTACCATTTTATTTTTTTATACTGGCTATAAAATTAAGAGATTTAACCGCATCTGTTCTTCATTTGGCTGACAATTGTTTTCACCGGTTTCACGGCGTGCAAAGAGTTGGCCGTCAGCGAATCCGGATCAGGAATACGGTGCAGGTTGATGCTATGGGCGACTCCGGATACCAGATGCTTCCCGCGCCCGATAATCGGCGTATCTTTAGAAGATTATATATCCGGATAAAACGGTTATCGCATAGTCACGGCCCGGGAATGAGCGAAATATATTTTTAGTAAATTTGCAGGGCATTTTATTTGACAATATTTCCGTAAAAAGCAGGATGAAAGACAAAAGTCTGTTGCTGGTGGAAATCTAAATCTCCGGAATACGGAATGAAAGAATTATTAATCGAAAATTTCAAAAAGGCCGGGAGGAAACTGATATTATTGGACTATGATGGAACGCTGGTGGATTACAAGACGGTGCCGCAGGAGGCAACGCCGTCGAAAAAATTACTGGTGTCCCTGCTGAAGTTAAACGGATCGCCAAATACAAAGCTGGTGGTTATTTCCGGCAGGGCATACCAGGATATCGACGGATTTGTGGGTCATCTGCCCATCGACATTGTGGCCGAGCACGGCGCCATGATCAGGGAAAATGAGGTATGGAAGGAACTGATTCCGGATGATGAGGACTGGAAGAAATCGGTTTCCCCGGTATTGCTCCGGATGGCCGGAAAATGCGCCGGCACTTTTATGGAAGAAAAACGGTTTTCGCTGGCCTGGCATTACCGGAACGCAGATCCCGAAGAGGGATTTGCGGCTTCCAGGACGCTGATCGAAGATTTGAAAGCAGTAATACCCGGACTCTGTCTGAAAATAACTGACGGAAATAAAGTAGTTGAGGTTAAAAAAAGAAATATAGATAAAGGGAAGGGAACGCTTTATTTACTTCAAAAGAATGATTATGATTTTATCTTATCCATCGGCGATGATAAAACCGATGAAGATATGTTTGAGGTGCTGGTGAATAATCCCAGGGCTTATACTATTAAGGTAGGGGAAGGAGATACGCTGGCTAAATACAGGCTTGAAAATGTGCAAAATGTTATTGTGTTATTAAATGAACTGCTATGAAGATAAACCTGGCCCTGATTATTTCGATTATTGCCGCTGTAGGACTTGTCGCTTTTGGCTTTACGGCTTTTCAAATCTCATCAGAACGCCAGCAGTTGAACAATGAACTGGAAGCCAAAACCATACAGGTGGCGGAGGTTTTTTATAAGTCCCATTTTTCGGATATCCGCAGGGAAGACAACCTGCATTTCAGAAATATCACAGACAGTCTGATTACGCAGTACCGGTTTAACGGACTGGCCGTTTATTATAATAACGACAGCCTCGTGGCCCTGAACTCGGCCGCAGAGCCCTTTTTGAAATATTCTTCCGATTATATTGCCCAGGCAATTTCTGCGGATTCTTCCATGGGCAATCTCATTAATGTACACGGTAAAAAAATTTATGAATATATCAGGCTGATCAGGCAGCATGATCTTCCGGAAAGTGCTATTATATTTTATGCAGATGCCGACTATATCACCAATATTGTTCAGAGTATCTGGTTGCGGAATTTTGTCCGCTGGTTTTTGCAGGCCCTTGTTATTTCCATTGTCACCCTGCTGGTGGTGAAGTGGGGCATCCTGACACCGCTAAACCGCGTGGTGGAATGGATCAAAGCGGTCCGGTTTGGAAATATGGATCAGCTAAAGAAGCGGCCGATGATTAATTTCCTGGAGCCGCTCTATAAGGAAATTTCAGGTATTGCGCAGGCCATGCAGGAGGCAAAGGCAATAGCCCAGGAAGAAGCGCAGCTGCGGACCACCGGCGAGGCGATCTGGACACATGAACGGTTGAATGAAGAAATGAAGCAGGTATTGCAGAATAAGATCCTGGTAGTGGTCTCAAACCGCGAGCCCTATATGCATGTCCATGCCGGAAAAGAGATAAAATGTATTGTTCCGGCAAGTGGAATGGTCACCGCTATGGAGCCGATTCTGAAAGCCTGTGGCGGATTGTGGATTGCTTCGGGAAGCGGCGATGCCGATAAGGAAACCGTTGATGAACACGATAAAGTTCAGGTGCCCCCCTATGAAGGAAAATATACGCTGAGAAGGATCTGGCTTTCCAAGGAACAGGAGAATCATTATTACTACGGGTTTTCTAACGAAGGATTGTGGCCCTTATGCCATATTGCCCATACCCGGCCGACGTTCAGAAAAGAGGACTGGGATTTTTACCGGGAAGTAAATGAGCTGTATGCCAAAGCGGTTCTGGAAGAAATTGCGGATCAGGAAGAACCGTTTATCCTGGTGCAGGACTATCATTTTGCCCTTTTGCCCAAACTGATCAAAGATAAACGTCCCGATGCCAAAGTAGCCATCTTCTGGCATATTCCCTGGCCCAATCCGGAATCCTTCGGTATTTGCCCCTGGCAAAGAGAGCTGTTAAAAGGAATGCTGGGTGGAGATCTCATCGGTTTCCATACGCAATATCATTGCAACAATTTCCTGGAAACGGTAAACACTTCACTGGAATCGCGGGTGATCTGGGAAAATTTTTCAGTGAAAATCGGGAACCATTTTACCCTGGTTAAGCCTTTTCCCATCAGCATTTCCTTCACCCTGAAAGATTATGAAAACGGGAACGGGCAAAAAGAGGATCCGGTTGAATTGCTGAAACAACACGGGCTTCATGCGGATTTCGTTGGAATTGGCGTTGACCGGATTGATTATACCAAGGGCCTGATTGAAAAATTTCTGGCCATCGAACGCTTCCTGGAAAAATATGCTGAATACAGGGGAAAATTCACTTTTATTCAGATCGGCGCTCCCAGCCGCTCGCTGCTGAAAAGCTACGCCGATATTACCAGTGCAGTGGAAAATGAAGTAAACCGGATCAACTGGAAATTCAAGTCCAAAAACTGGCAACCTATTTTGTTCCTGAAAAGGCATCATAGTCATGAAGAAATAATTCCCTATTACAGAAGCGCTGCTTTCTGTATGGTTACCTCATTGCACGATGGAATGAATCTGGTGGCCAAGGAGTTCATAGCAGCCCGGACACAGAATGACGGCGTACTCATCCTCAGCCGCTTTGCCGGAGCCTCGCAGGAATTGCACGGCGCCCTGATCATCAATCCATACGACGTGGAGCAAACGGCAGACTCGATTAAAGAGGCGCTGGAAATGCCAAAGCTCTTACAGGTTCAGAAAATGAAACAAATGCGGCGGACGATCATGGGGCATAATGTTTATTCCTGGGCATCTAATATTCTGCGGGCAATGGCTACGATTCAGAACTGATCAACAACCGGCTGTCCCTTTTCGCGAATCGGCAAATACCGGCAAAACCCCGGCAGAATCTGTCCGGAACCAGATTTTTAATCGGATTGGTTTGATCTTATTTAGTGAAAAAAATATAACTTTCCTCATTTCCATGATTCGTAGATTGTTTGTTTTTTACTTACTGACTGCTTTTTTGTCCCCTGTTTCTGTCCCGGCCCAGTCGGCTGCTGACGACAGTACCTCCTACCAGTCCGCATATACCCATACCCTTGCTGTCTATTACCGGCAACTGGGAGATCAGTCTCCTATTTACAACGGACGACTTTACCCGGGTTACGGATTTTCATTCAGAGAGGGAATCCCCTATTTTTTGTCCGGCGAATTCCGCCAGGAATCCGTAGTGTATGACGGAATGAAATTTGATAATGTGCCGCTGTTGTACGATGACCTCTCCGGAGTGATCATCAGCAGAGATCAGGGGTATTGGATACAACTTATAAATGAAAGGGTAAGTTCATTTACCATCTCCGGTCATCGTTTTATCCGGGTGCTGGCAGACAGTTTAAACAATGGCCTGTCCGCAACAGGATATTATGAAGTGCTTTATCAGGGACATTCCACCGTGTTTAAAAAAACGATCAAGCGGATAAAAGAGGAGCTGTCACCTGCAGAAGGAATCCTCCGGTCTATTGATCAGAGCGACCGTTATTATATCCGGATGGGGAAAGCTTATTTTCCTGTAAAATCCAAACGGGAATTGCTGAATATTTTTAGTGACCACAGGAAACAGGTCCAGCAATTCATGCGAAAGAAAAAATTGAGATACCGGAAAGCCCGGGCGGAAACACTTATTCAGGTAACTGCCTGGTATGACCAATTAACGAAGTAATATGAAATACCGTATTTTATTTTTACTTCCATCCTTATTCCTGACGGCTTTTTGCCTGGAATCTTCGGCTCAGAAAAACCCGCAGAACCTGATCAGCGGTAACTTTCAGCAATTATCCATTGATGAATTCGTTCATGAACTGGAGAGTCAGACCAGCTATTTTTTTTATTACGATACCGCCCGGTTTGACAGCCTCCGGATTACCCTTTCCGTAAACCGGCAACCGCTCAGCAAAGTGCTGGAACTGGCGTTTAGCAAAACGGATTTCAAATATGCTATCGACCGGCATCAGCAGGTATTCCTAACCCGCGGGGTAACGGTTCAGACCAATTTTGCGACGGACTCAATACAAACCGCGGAGGAACAAAATCATGTCCGGAAGGGCAATCCGGCCGAAGTGGATTTTGGAGAAGAAAACCAGTCAGCCCGCCTGGAAAGGGCGATCCTTGAAAACAAACTCTATCAGATCGGAGAGAATGCCGCCAATAACGGTCAGCCCAGCGCCATCATTGCAGGATATGTGCGCGATGCAAAAACCGGGGAGCCGGTAATCGGCGCTTCCCTGTACATTGACAAGCCCAGGATCGGCGTGGCTTCCGATCAATATGGTTATTACACCATTTCATTGCCCAAGGGGCGTCACATTTTGAATATTCAGAGTATTGGAATGAAGGATACCCGGCGTCAGATCCTGTTGCAGGGCGACGGAAAAATGAATATTGATTTGCAGGGACAGGTAATGATGCTGAAAAATGTAATTGTTTCCGCGCAGAAATTAAGCAACGTGAAGGGTATGGAAATGGGCGTGCAGAAAATTGATATCAAAACCATCAAGCAGGTGCCAGTGGTATTCGGCGAAGCCGATCTGCTCCGGGTTGTACTTACTTTGCCCGGGGTGAAATCGGTAGGAGAAGCCAGTACCGGGTTGAATGTGCGTGGCGGATCTGCGGATCAGAACCTGATTTTATTTAATGAAGCTACCATTTTTAATCCTTCTCATTTCTTTGGCCTTTTTTCCGCTTTCAACCCGGAAGTGGTAAAAGATGTTCAGTTGTATAAAAGCAGTATTCCGGCACGCTACGGCGGCAGATTATCTTCCGTACTGGATATCACCAGTCGGGAAGGGAATAAAAAAAATATTACCGGTTCTGCAGGGATCGGTTTGCTCACCACCCGGCTCGACGTGGAAGGACCACTGATCAAAGACAAATCATCTTTTATTCTCGGGGGAAGAACTACTTACGCGAACTGGTTATTAAATCTGTTGCCTGAACAGTACAAGCACAGTAAAGCTTCTTTTTACGATCTTAACCTGAATATAACCCATCAGATCAACAGGAAAAACAGCCTCTATCTGACAGCGTATACCAGCAAAGACCATTTTAACCTCAACAGCGACACTACCTATAGTTACAGCAACATGAATCTCTCCCTGAAGTGGAAGCACATTTTTAACGATAAATTTTATGGAGTCTTTACCACCGGGTACGACCGGTATCAATATGATATCTCCAGTGAGAACAATCCGGTGAATGCGTATAAACTGGCTTTCGACATTAACCAGAAATACCTGAAGGCGCATTTTAGTTATTATCTGGGAGCATCGAACAGCATGGAATTCGGATTGAATACCATCAACTATAAACTCGACCCCGGAAGCTTCCTGCCCCTCGGCAAAACATCCCTGGTAACGCCCGATGTGGTGGAGGCGGAACATGCGGAAGAAAGCGCATTATATGTGAGTGACAGGTATACGATCAGTCCGGCATTTTCTGTTGAAGGCGGCATCCGCTATTCTATGTTTAATTACCTGGGACCGCAATCTGTAAATGAGTATGCGCCGGGCATTCCAAAAACAGCCGATAATATTGTTGCAACAAAAAATTATGCGGGCGGCGACTTTATCAAAACCTATTCAGGTCCCGAGTACCGGCTTTCCCTGAAATATGAAATCACCGATAGTTTTTCCATCAAGGCGGGATTCAACACACAGCGTCAGTACATTCATGTGTTGTCCAATACTGCGGCCATTGCACCCACCGATATCTGGAAATTAAGCGATCCGAATATCAAACCCCAGGCGGGAACGCAGGTGTCGCTGGGTCTGTACAGGAATTTTAAAAATAATACCATTGAAACTTCGATTGAAGTATACTATAAAAAAATACAGAATTTCCTGGACTATAAAAGCGGCGCGCAGCTGGTGATGAACCATCACATCGAAACCGATGTGATCAATACCGGAGGAAAAGCCTATGGAGTGGAGCTGCTGATCAGGAAGGCCACGGGAAAGCTGAACGGCTGGTTGAGTTACACCTATTCCCGGACCCTGCTGAAAATGGATGATCCGGAAGCCGGCGAAATTATCAATGAAGGGAAATATTATCCCGCCAATTACGATCAGCCGCATTCGGCAACCGTAGTCGGCAACTACCGGGTTAACCACCGGTTCAGTGTTTCTGTGAACGCCACCTACAGTACGGGTCGCCCCATAACACTTCCGGTAGGCGTATTTTATTACGATAATGCATACAGAACGCTGTATGCGGGCCGGAATGCTTACCGGATCCCGGACTATTTCCGAACTGATTTTTCCATGAATATCGAGGGAAATCACCGGGTGCATCAGAAAACGCATAATTCCTGGACGATTGGTGTGTACAATGTTACCGGAAGAAAAAATCCTTACTCGGTTTATTATGTTTCGGAGAACGGAGCGGTAAATGGTTATAAGCTTTCCATTTTTGGAAGCGCCATTCCGTATGTGAATTACAATATCAGGTTTTAAAATAAACGATTGGATGAAAATAACGCGCTGGTTGATTCTTTTAATGCTGCTGGGAAGCTGTAAGGACAAGTACACAGCTCCCGTTCATATCCCTGCAAGCGGATTCCTGGTTGTGGAGGGCTTTATCAATGCGGGGAACGGATCCACGGATTTCACCCTTTCCCGCGCTACGGGGCTGGATTCGCCCTATGTTTTGCAGGAAGCAGGCGCATCGGTAATTGTGGAATCGGATGGCGGAAACCAGTATCCGTTGACGGAAAAAGGGAACGGAAATTATTCTATTGATCAGTTGCCACTGGATTTGAGTCAGCGATACCGCGTCCGGATCAAAACAACGGATGGCAAGGAATACCTGTCCGATCTGAGCTCCGCAAAAATCACTCCGCCCATCGACAGTGTGAGCTGGAAGCCGGAAGATGGCGGCGTCCGGATATTTGTAACCACGCATGACCCCACGAATAATTCCCGGTATTATCAATGGAATTATGAGGAGACATGGGAATATGAATCGCAGTATATTTCAACCCTTGAATACCTGGGTGCCGGTCTCTTTAAACAGAGGGCGGATTCCGATTACGTGCATATTTGCTATATCGGTGATATATCCACCAGTATCTCCGTCGGATCCACGGCAAAACTGAATGACGATGTGATGTTTGAATATCCGCTCACTTTTATTTCTTACCTGGCGTCCAATAAGCTGTCCCGGAAATATTCCATCCTGGTAAAACAATACGCACTCACGAAAGAATGGTATGAATGGAAGGAGAAAATAAAGAAAAACACAGAAGAGCTGGGATCCATTTTTGATGCCCAGCCTTCGGATATATCAGGGAATATTCATTGTGTTTCGAATCCCGGTGAACCGGTGATCGGTTATGTCGGATGTACCTCGGAAACAGAGAAGCGGATCTTTATTGCCCGTTCCGATTTGCCGCAAACGCAGGTTCATACCGGGTATGAGCAATGCATTGAAGACACTATTCCCAATGCGGAGCCCAATATAATGATCTATTTCGAAAGCGGAGTAAATCTTCCCGTTATGCCCATTTACTCAACCAGGGGACCCGGAATAGTTGCTTACACCGGCGCAAGCAAATTTTGTGTGGATTGCCGCGAAGCGGGCGGCGTTCTGAAAAAGCCGGATTTCTGGCAATAAAAATATAGCAGGCACCAGAAATGAAAATCAATAAGATTAAAATGCTGACAGCTTCCGGAAAAAGGATTTCGATCCTTAGTTTTTTTCTCCTGGTTTGCTCCTGTTTATTTTCACAGAATACAGTGGAGACAGCCATCCGGGACGCCTTTAATCAGTACCGGAGCGGGTATCTGCAGGAAAAACTGTATGTGCATACCGATAAAAACTTTTATGTGCCGGGTGAAATATGCTGGTTCAGAATCTATGATGTGGACGCTTCCTTTCACCGGCCGCTGAATATCAGCAAAATTGCCTATGTGGAATTACTGGATCGTTCCAATAATTCCGTGCTGCAGGAAAAAGTATCTCTGAAAACGGGGGAGGAAGGGGGCTCCTTCGTTATCCCGGCAACCATTCCTTCGGGAAATTACCGGTTCAGGGCCTATACCCGCTGGATGAAAAACTTCAGTGCCGATTATTTCTTTGAAAAATCCATTCGTATTGCCAACCCCCGGCCGGCGATGCCTGATACCTCTTCCACGGTGGCTGTTCAGTATGATATACAGTTTTTTCCCGAAGGCGGTGATCTGCTTCAGCAGGTGGAAAGCAAAGTGGCATTCAGAATTACCGATGCCTATGGAAAAGGTATTCCTGTGTCGGGCCTGCTCCTGGATAATCAGCAGGATACCCTGCTGAAATTTGAAACGCAGCAAATGGGATTGGGTCATTTTATTTTTACGCCTTCAGGTAGCGGCCTGTACAAAGCCCTGATCCATTTACCCGGTGGTCAGCAGGTTGTTAAGGAATTACCGCTCGCCCTTGCCAGAGGTTATGCAATGAAACTGGAACGGGGCGACAAGGGACAATTGGGAATTACCGTCCGCAGTGCCGGAATCCCTGATCAGTCCCGGGTTTACCTTTTCGTCCATACCCGCGGGTTATTAAAGAAATCTGAATCGGGGACACTGAAAAACGGACAGGCATTTTTTTCTGTCAGCCCGGAAGTTCTGAGTGATGGCATTTCCCAATTCACGGTTTTTGATTACAACGGTAATCCGGTAAGTGAAAGATTATTTTTTAAATATCCTGTTAAGCGTTTGCAGATAGAAGTGAATGCCGGGCAGACTGAATTCTCCGTCAGAAGAGAAGTTAATCTTGATCTTGCGTCAACCGGTGCGGACGGAAAACCGGAAATGGCGGATATGTCGCTGTCGGTTTATCGTTTGGACTCCCTGCAGCGTTTGGATGAGTCAGATATTAGTCACTACCTCTACCTTGTATCGGATCTTGGCGGCGGCATCGAATCTCCGGAATATTATTTCAGCGAAAAAAACGGATCCAGGGAGGCGGATATGGATAATCTGATGCTCACCCATGGCTGGCGCAGGTTTATCTGGAATGATTTATTGAAGAAGGAAACTACCGGCAACCCGTATGCGCCGGAATACAATGGCCATATTCTGGAAGGGAAGTTGCTGAACAGCAAAACCGGAGCGCCTGTTCCCTTTATCAACACATATCTTTCCGTTCCCTCTGCCAGAACGCAGTTCCGGGTGAGCAGCAGCGACAGCAGCGGACATGTGAAATTTGAATTGAACGATTTCTATGGTTCGCAGGAAATCATTCTGCAAACCAATCCAAACGAAGACAGCAGTTCCCATTTTGAAATGGAAAGCCCTTTTTCAAAGGAATATTCAAAGAGTGCTGCTCTGCCCGGTTATTCTGCAGATATCAATTCTTATGACCTGTCCGACCGCGCTGTACAGTCGCAGGTGCAGCGGATTTACCATGGAATGGAATTGCAGCAATTTAAGATGCAGGATATTGACAGCAGTGATTTTTACTACCGCGCGGATGAAGGCTATTCACTGGACGATTTTACGCGTTTTCAAACCATGGAAGAAGTGATCCGGGAATACGTGGTTTCATCCAATGTAGTTAATCGAAAAGATAAATTTCATTTATATATTTTTGACGCGGCCAGCAGAAAGTTCTTTTCCGATGAGCCGCTAATCCTGCTCGATGGGGTTCCGATCTTTGAGTCGGATAAATTATTTCGTCTCGATCCCCTGAAAATCCGGCGCCTCGATCTGATTGCAGCCAAATATTTTCTGGGTTATCAGTCGTTTGCCGGCATCATTAACTGTAAAACATACCATGGCGACCTGGATGGGTTTGAAATGGACCCCCGCGCAACCGTACTGGATTATCCCGGCATGCAGGCGCAAAGACAATTTTTTACCCCGAAGTACGAAACAGAGCAGGAGGTCAATAGCAGGATCCCTGATTTCAGAACTCTTTTGTACTGGACGCCACAAATAAAAACTGATATGGAGGGAAAGGGGAAACTGAGATTTTATACTTCCGATCTCCCGGGCAAATACGCCGTCGTTGTGCAGGGTATCACGGCAACGGGGGCATCCGGAAGCCGGGTGATATATTTCACAGTAAAAAAATAAGCCACCGGTTTTGACACGGCTGTTATACAGGTTCGCTTGCGGAAATCTCTTTTTTGTTTTTTCTTCCGCCGATATCCGGCAGGAATCCCGTTAACAATCCAATCAGGGGTAGAAATGCGCAGACCTGATAAACATAGATAATACTGGTCCGGTCCGCAAGCGCTCCGAGCAACGCGGAACCGAGCCCGCCCATGCCAAAGGCAAATCCAAAAAACAAACCGGATATCATTCCGATCTTACCCGGCAATAACTCCTGCGCATATACGAGGATGGCCGGGAATGCGGAAGCCAGCACCACGCCGATGATTACGGCCAGTATGCCTGTCCAGAAAAGATTGGCGTGTGGTAACAGCAGCGTGAAGGGCGCTACGCCCAGGATCGAAAACCAGATCACGTATTTTCTTCCAAACCGGTCGCCCAGTGGCCCGCCCAGGATCGTGCCGGCCGCAACCGATAGTAAAAATATAAAGAGATAGATCTGCGAATGCTGAACGGTGACATGAAATTTATTGATCAGGTAAAAAGTAAAATAGCTGGTCATGGAAGCCAGGTAGAAATATTTCGAGAAGATCAGCACGAGCAGAATGATGATGGAGATCGTGATTTTTTTCCGGGAGAAATGCTGTTCCCCGCCATGGAGCCCTTTTGATTTTCCCCTGATCCGGTGATTATTTACTTTGTACCATCTGCCTACCATCAGCAAAACGACCATCGCCATCAGGGCCAGCACGGAAAACCAGCCAATGCTCGACTGTCCCAGAGGAACAATGATCAGCGCTGCAAGGAGGGGACCCAGCGAGCTGCCTGCATTTCCGCCCACCTGGAAAATGGACTGGGCCAGTCCCCGTTTTCCGCCCGAAGCCATGTAAGCAACTTTGGATGCTTCCGGATGGAATATGGAAGAACCGACGCCGATCAGTCCGACGGAAATCAGCAAGACGGTAAAATTTCCCGCACGCGATAAAAACAACAGCCCGATCAGTGTAAAGCCCATTCCCGTAACCAGTGAAAAAGGTTTTGGTTTCCGGTCGGTGTAGGAGCCTACCAACGGCTGCAGCAGGGAAGCCGCCATCTGAAAGGTCAGCGTGATCAGTCCCACCTGTGAAAAATTCAGGTGAAAGGATTTTTTCACCAGCGGATAAATGGAGGGAATCAGGGATTGAATGGTGTCGTTGAGCATGTGCGAAAAACTGATCATCAGCAAAATAGAATAAACCGTTGTTTTGGTTATTTCTTTGGTGCTCACCGGAACGGCTGTCCCTGTTTTGTTCATCCCGATAGATGTTTTATCCCGCTGCTGCGGGCCATGATATTAAAATTTCCTTATTCCCTGTTGCCAGCTTTAATTTTTTCATTCAGCCTCATCAGCCAGGGTTTGGGCAAATCCGGAAGTCTTTCCGTTGTTGCAAATTTCGTATTGGAATGAATAATATTGTAAATATATTTTCCCTCCGTTTTCCCTTCCGCATAGCGAATATTATTTTCATCCAGCCGCAGATGATTGCTTTTAAACGGCCGGTAAGGACAATACTCAACGGTGATGGGCAGGGATAAGGCCTTTAACTGTGTCAGCTGATATTGAATATGCGAACTGATGCTGATATTGTAAAAGATTCCCAGGGAAGCCCAGACCACATTCAGGCCGATGGCTGCGTACAGCAAGGGTCTTAATATCCTGCCACGGGATGCCGGAAGAAATTCAGACAGCAATAAGATAATCACCGGTACCAGCCAGAGCTGGGGGACAAACCTTGCCCACCAGGAATCGGGGATGATAAAAACAGATAGCAGGATGATGCCGGTCGCGGCAAGCCCATTTTTAAAAACCAGGGTCTTTGCAGCACTCCGGGTTATTAAAAGCAGCAGGATGATAGATAATAAAACTGCGCCGCTGAAAAATGGACCGAAGCCGGCCAGTTTCAGTTCGGGATGATTAGCATTCAGCAGTTCCTGTTTGTTGATACTGAAAGGGAGCTTGAGGGTTTTGGCAACGGATTCTTTTTCCGCGGCCTGGTCGTCTGATTGGGTTGCCAGGGAAATAAATAATTTTTCAAACCGGTTTTTATCCCGGAAAAGAGAGGGGGTGATATCATAAATTTCGCCACGCGTTTCCGGGAGACCATAGAACACCTGGTTGGTGGAGATTAAATTCGTCAGATAGGGATGAAAGCCAATAAAAAAAACGCCCAGCAGTGCGGAAATGAGGCAGGCATAAAAGACTCGTTTACATTGCAAGCGCTTTTTACCAACAAATAATATTGCGAGGAAACCTGCACAAAACAGGGCGGTATAGACCAGGGAAGTAAATTTTATATTGACACCGACCATGACCAGCAAACCCAGCAGGTAGAGATAATTCTGGTTCTGTTCCATCATGATGAGGCCAAACAAAACGAACAGACAAAGGAAAACCGAGATCATGACGCCATCCACACAATAGGTAGTGAGTTGCGCAATAGTAATGGGATTGAAGGAAGCCAGGACAGCGATTATCCATTTTTTTGCTGTAGAAACCGGATTGAGTTTATATAAAAAGGAAAGGCATAAACAAAAAGAAGCAATGAGAGCCATCAGGTTTACCGCCTTGCCGGTTTCAATCCTGCCGGTCAGCCGGTAAATGGCCGCTTCCACGATCTCGATTCCTTTTGCGAAGTGGTTAATATCCAGGTAGACCAGGTTTACTGATGCCGCATTGAGGCCGGCAGTGTCTTTTGCGGGCTGAACCGGGCCGGAGCACCAGACATCTTTTGAATCCGGAACCGGTTCATCCTCCGGAGCCGGCAGGATTTTCAGATAAGGATTGAAGCCGTTTTTAATTTGGCTGATCATTTCCTGATGATACCATTGACCATCAAAAGAGGTGTCGTAGATGGAATTCGCGGCAAACAGCGAAAACAACGCGATGCCCAGCAGCAAGATGCCTGATCTGAAAAAAGCGCTGACCGCTTTTTTCTCAAAAAAATATCTGGCCGCAAAAAACTGGGTAACCAGCATGAATGCCGCGGCCAGCGGAAATTGCCAGTAGGAAACGGGATATCCCCGGATCATGCTGAGTGCACAGAAAAACAGCGTATAGGCGATCAGGCTGATGAGGCCGAGAGCGGTCAGGAAGAGATAGTTGGAGATGCGGGAAGACTTTTGCAAATTGACGGTTGACGGTTGACGGTTGACGGTTGACGGTTGACGGTTGACGGTTGACGGTTGACGGTTGACGGTTGACGGTTGACGGTTGATAAAATATCGGATTCAAAATTAGGTCCTTCGGTATGAATTATCAATTCTGAATGAATGATTATCGATCAGTTTTATTATTTACCTTCCGTTATAAAGACACTGTCAATTGTGCACTATCAATTGTCAACTATCAATTATCAATTTCTGAAAAGGTATTTCAGTATTATATTAATGCTCTCCTTCCTTTCCGCCCCGGCGCAAAAGACAGATCATCGTTTGCAGAAGCAGATTGAGCAACTGCTGAATGACTTCAACGGAACCGTGGGCGTATATGTGCACGATCTGAAAAAAGACCGTATGGCAGAAGCGAACGCGGATACCCTTTTCCCGACGGCCAGCGTGATTAAAATTCCCATTCTCATCGGCATCATGAGCCGGATACAGCGGCGTGAACTGAGTTATCATCAGGTCATGACCTACAGGGATACGCTCAACTATGATCCGGGAGAGGATGTGCTGGCTTCTTTTAAACCGGATGAAAAAATTCTGCTGAGCAAACTGATGCTGCTCTCTATCACTTTAAGCGATAATACTGCCAGCCTGATGCTGCAGGGGATGGTGGGAGGAGCACGCATCAACGAACTGATGGATAGCCTCGGCCTGCAATATACCCGTGTTAACAGCCGAACCCCCGGACGGGAACAAAACCGGGAGGAATATGGCTGGGGGCAAACGACCCCGCGGGAAATTGCTTCCCTGATGGAGCGGATCGCCCTGGGAAAAATATTCAGTTCCCGCTTAAGCGAACGCATGCTGCGCATTCTGGGACGGCAGTACTGGGATGAAAATGCACTTTCGCAAATTCCTCCCGATATTTTCGTTGCATCCAAAAGCGGCGCGGTGGACCAAAGCCGGAATGAAGTGCTGTATGTGAACGGGCCACACCCTTATATTTTCAGCATCTTCACCAAAAACAATAAGGATCAGAGCTGGGATTACAACAATGAAGCGGCCGTTCTGACCCGTAAGCTGTCCGCGCTGCTATGGAAATATTTTAACCCGGGCTCGGACTGGACAGCTGTGCCTGTGATCAGAAGCAGCAGTATTCTCCCCGATCCGGGCTTCGAATAAGGGTGCTGGTATCATAATTGCATCCATTATAAAAACTATTCTTTATGGCAATTGTAAAAGTAATTGAAGTAATCGCTTCTTCTGAAAAAGGTATTGACGATGCCATCCGGAGCGGCGTTGCCGAAGCGTCCAAAACGATTCACAATATCGATTCCGTTTTTGTCAAGGATATTAAAGTCCATGTAAAGGACGGGAAAGTCACAACTTTCGGAGTGATCTGCAAAATTTCTTTCCGGATTGACAGCAACGCGAGATAACTACTTCTTATAAGTTGTTGTCCGCTGATCCTGAATAATGCCGTTCCAGTTGAGGCCGAACCCAAAATCATAGGTATTGCCTTCCGAATCCTGGTAACACTTCATATCGAGGGGCAGGTCTTCAGCCTGTTTTTCGACGCTGTTCATATCCATGGGCATCTGCAGTGGTAATAAGGCGGAAGGCTCCCGGTTTCCGGAGAGGATATCCAGGATCGCCTGGTCCTGTACGCCGAAGTTTACGAGAATGGCATCCGCATCTTTTTCGAATTCTGAAAAAACCATGGGGTTCGACATGGTAATGGAAACGATTACCGGCTTCCCTTTCATTTTCGCATAAGTATCTGTTACCATTGCCAGGTCGCTGATATTGACGGCTTTTACGGATTTCCCTTTATAAGTCCGGTTCTTAAAACTTTCCAGCGGGTCGCCGCCGGCAATGCTGGTATCCCTTGCCGCAGTGGCAGTATATTCCCCGTATTGCAAGCTGATGGGCAGATAACCGTTGCCGCCGGATTTTATGTCGTCGCTGCTGTACCCCCCGCCGCTTTGCGGGCTGCGGATGAATACCAGTGCAAAATCCGCTTCCTCCGGGTTATCGGTTATCTGAAAATATTTTTTTACAATATTCAGGCTGACGGGATAATCCAGTTTTTCCGGCGTAGGCATGCCCAGGAAATTCTTTCCGGCTGCTGTAAATTGTTTGGGAATATAAACCTTTTTGTTTTTTGCGAGCGGAAGGACATGCGATTTGTTTTTCAGCATGACAATCGACTTTAATTGCGCTTCGTATCCGGCTTTCATAAATTCCGGATTCCCGACCGTTTTCGCCGAAACCGCGGGGTCCAGGTAGGGATTTTCAAAAAGGCCTACCCGGAAAATATTTTTCAGCAGGCGGATGGCTGAATTTTCAAAACGGTCATGCATATACGCTTCCCCGTGCTCCTTCACGCCGATCTGATAAGCTTCGATCACCGGCTCCGCATCGTTATTTCCCCCGAACTGATCCACACCGGCCATCAGGATTTTATAGTGTCTTTCGGGAATGGTTAGTTTTTCCACGCCCCAGGATTTGCCGGAGAGGAACTGGTCAACGGCCGTTTCATCGGCGGTTACCAGCCAGTCCGTGCAAACCACTCCGTCGAAATGATATTTATTCCTGAGCAGGTCGTTGATAATATAAGCATTGTAATTGTTAGCCACGTTTTCGCCGCGTTTTGCGTCCTGGTTAAAGGAAATGGTATAATAAGGCATTACAGCGGCGGACATTTTTGTTTTACCCTGCAGTTTGAAAGCACCTTCCGTGAATGGTGTGAGCAGCTGCGAAAAATTATGGCCCGGGTAAACGGCATATTTTCCATAGGCATAATGCGCATCTCTTCCTCCTTCACCCGAACCACCGCCGGGCCAGTGTTTCACCATAGTATTTACACTTTCATAACCCCATCCGTCGGAAATCTCCTTCCTTCCGGCGGAAGTCTGGAATCCATCAATGTAGGCGCGGGCCATATCGGTGGATAAGGCCGGATCCTCTCCGAAAGTTCCGCTAACCCGCACCCAGCGCGGATCCGTGGCAAGGTCCACCTGCGGAGAGAGGGCGGTGCTGATGCCCAGCGCCCGGTATTCCCTGGCCGCGATATGTCCGAAATGCCGCACGGGCGCCGGATCAAAACCGGCAGCCATTCCCAAAGATCCGGGCCACATGGAAATGGAACCGCCGGCGCCGGCATTGTATTCTGCATTGGCCACCGTTCCGTTTCTTGGGTCTGAGCTGTTATTTACCGGAATGCCAAGACCGAGTGATTCCGCCAGTGACTGTTCGTTGTTATTCCACTGTGCGGCCGTTTCAGCATCTTTCACAGAGGTGATGAGCACATGACGAACATTGTCGCGGGTAAGGAATTCTATCTGCTGATCTGAAAGATCAGATGCAGCTGCGCCGCTTTCCGGAAAAGGCTTCCCGTGATACGTGCCGGCAAAGGGCCCTGCAGGAGGAGCAGGAATGGGTTGGTGTTTACTGTACAGCATCAGTCCTGCGATCTGTTCAACGGACATTTTCGAAGCGAGGTCCTTTGCCCTGGTATCTGCCGGCAGACGCCAGTCTTCATACGGATCAAGCTTTCCGTTTTTATTCAGGTCCTTGAATGCATAACCGTCGTCTGTAATAATTTTGACGCCGGATTTTTCATAATACCCGAGATTTTGACCACCCCTGTTTCTGATGATGCTGATATCTCCCGGGATCGACGCTATTTTTTTCCACCGCTGTGCCGTGGCGAAAAAAGGCACCCCAAAAAATAATAATACCGTAATCCGCATTTTTATCATGGACAGAATTTTTCTTCAGCCTAAAGTTATTGATTAAGCGGATTGATGGATGGTATCTTTTATTCACTTTCTTTCCGGCTTTATTTATTATTTAACATTCAGAAGGCAGCGTCGGATGCGCAACTCCTGCCTGTATGGGAAACCCAAACCTGAACTAACATGCGCTTCAGCCACTATTGGTACCTGTTTTTTTTATTATCCGCCGTTTCCTGTTCCACGCCCAGGGCTTATTTTATGAGCCCGATGGATATCAATACCAACACGTACCATACGGTGCCGATGGTAACGGATTCGCAAAAAAAGGCAACTTATGCAAGCCTGACTTTCAATACCGGCAGTTCCAACCAGCATATACAGGACCCGGTGCTTGGAGGAAGGCTGGATATGCACCGGGCTTATCAGTTCGACCGGTTTCAGGCTTATTTTGGGTGCGGGCTGAGCCTGGGAAATTATCATGTGGAAGAGGCTTATCATTTTTCGAATGATTACTACAACAGGGCTAACGATACGGTTTATCATTACCAGGAGGCAGACCGTTTTTACGGAATCTACGGATTAAACGGCGGCGTCAATGTAGTCATTCCCTTCGGCAACGGGAAGGGGGAATGGCGCGCGATTGGGCTGGAAACTTCGTTCCAAAAGGAATTCGGCGACTTTATCCATTACCGGAAGGGCATTCCGGATTCCGCTTTTGACATTCTTGCAACCTACGATCAGGCATTCACGTTGGGCGGGATGACGGAAATCGTGGGAAGAACCCGGTATGGTACAGAATTCGGATACAAAATAGCTGTCGGCACCATCATTTTTTCAAAAGGAAATTACCGCGGAAGGGAAAACTATGACCGGCCTTTTTATTTTTACAATACCCTGCATGTGACAAAGAAAAAAGTGACGGGATTCCTTCAGCTGAATGCCGGGGTGCATGCGGTAAGTTTTCAGTTTGGGGTGAATTATAATTTAAGTAAAAAGTAAAAAGTAAAAAGTAAAAAGATGGCTGCGGGTGTTGGGGTATTGTGTGTGTTGTACTGGCAAAAAAGTCCAGGGTATATTTCCGTATCCGGGATATAATGATTAGATCTGCGGCGGAAGGAATAATTTCTTAGATTTGGATAGCATGCGCCTGCCTGTATGAAGCGATTAATTTTTTCTGTCCTGTTCATCATTACCCTGGGTTCTGCCTCAGGCCAGGCTTCTTTTAACGATAGTCTTGCGCAATCGCGAAACCAGATCACCCAAAAAGCCATGCTCACCCTTGGCGCCTGGGCTACCGCCAATATCGCTGGCGGTTTTATCGTTGCATCGCAAACGCATGGAGAGGCAAAATATGCCTGGCGAATGAACGCGTACTGGAATTTCATTAACCTGGGTCTTGCGGGCATGGGATATCTCAATGCGCGGAAGGCTATGATAAAAAAATTTGGTTTGACAGACAACCTGACTGCCCAGCAGTCGATCGAAAAATTATATGTATTTAATCTGGGGCTTGACCTCGTTTATATTACCGGAGGCTTTTATTTACGGGAGCGAGGCAATTCCCAAACCAAAGACAAGAGCCGCGATCAGTTCAAGGGCTACGGAACCAGCATTGCCATTCAGGGTGGCTTCCTGCTTCTCATGGATGGGGTGATGATCATGCTGCATCATAAAAATACAGCCCGTCTGAATAACCGGGTCCGCCGGTTGGAATTGAATGCCGGCCCGTCCGGATTGGGGGTGGTTTATCATTTCTGATTTCGGGCCGGAGGGCATTTAAAAACCAAAATATGACAAATCGAAACAGTAAAACATTTTTTGCTCCCGAGCTTTTCATCAACAATGGAATTAAAGACATTTCATTTTACGAAAAAGCATTCGGAGCAACAGAAGGAAAACGTTTTTCCAATGACGACGGCAGCATTCACGTTGTGGAACTATCTATCGACGGAGCTATATTCCATCTACACGAAATAACGGCAAAACAGTATTTCTCTTCTCCCGACCAAAACAACGGGACAACAGTTTGTATTGGCCTGTTTGTTTCTGACGTGGACCAAGTAATGAACACGGCAATTAAAGCGGGAGCAACCGAAATAAATCCTGCTCAGGATTACGAATACGGTTACCGGCAAGGAACAATTAAAGACCCGTTCGGACATTATTGGCAAATACAGAAAAGAATCTAAGGATAGGCGCAACACTCCTTACAATAAGCAGCAACAAATTGAAAGAACCTGTTATTTTCAACAATTCCGATAAGAAATACACTAAAGCTGCTGGCATACGAACATGGTGACAGAAACTTGTGAAGAATTAAAAAGTGCTGGCATAACTGTGGACAAGAATATCATTATCATCTCTAAATCCTGATCTTCCGCCGGCGCGCGATTACTTTCCAGGTGTCTGTGATCCGGTGGTTTTCTATCACAAACGCCTGGTCGTAGAGCGCGACCGACGGGCAAATATGCTGGGGAACGCCATACAATACCTGACCGATATAGTGGTCTGCAGTATTGGTTACCGTTAGT
>Ga0207652_10000295_pt1 | contig 51567 bp, 26 predicted proteins | sample KBSC63BmetaG_FD_184334 | JGI IMG/M metagenome (GOLD analysis project Ga0207652, IMG submission 184334) | Corn rhizosphere microbial communities from Kellogg Biological Station, Michigan, USA - KBS C6-3B metaG (SPAdes) (version 2) | ecosystem: Host-associated > Plants > Roots > Rhizosphere ... | reverse complement strand
CCGCAAATCTTTTCGATAACATTATACCGAAAATCATAAAAATAATTCCGCCAGCATTGAATAAGCCGAACCCTGCAGAAACCGGGTCTTCACCAAAAAAGTTCATGCCAATGCCGGAGAGAAAATGTGTGATGGGATTTATAAAATTGGTCAGACTTGCTTTATCAACATAATTCTTAAAGTAGTAAACATAACCACCTCCTTTCATCGCAAGTGTTATGAATACTAGAGTTGTAAGGACGAGCATAATAATCCACGGCTTGTTTTTTACCAGGTCTCCTAAATCTTCTTTTAAGCTCGACTTCTGTTCGGGCTTCGGAACAATTCTTTCCCTTGTTGTAAAAAAAGTAATCAACAACATGACCGTTCCGATTATCGCCAGCCAGGTCATCACTTTTTCTATGCCCACAGATTTATCGCCGCCACCGGCAGTTTCAATAATCGAAAGCATAAATACCTGTACAAAAAACTGAGCAAACATCACGGCCACAAAACGATAAGAAGACAAGCTGTTTCTTTCTTTCATGTTACCGGTAATCACACCGCTCAAAGCAGAATAAGGCAAATTGTTTGCGGCGTATAACAACAATAATAAAGTATAAGTAACCACTGCATAAATCAATTTTCCTTTGTAGGAAAAATGCGGTGTGCTGAAAGCGAGCAAAGCAATCACACCAAGAGGAACTGCTGTAAACAAAATCCAAGGCCTGAATTTTCCCCACCTGGAGCGGGTTCTATCAGCAAGAGCGCCAATCATCGGATTAAATCCGAAAGCTGCGACCAGGCCGACACTCAGTATAATGACCGATGCATTTTCAGGTTTGAGCCCATAAATATCCGTGTAGAAATACGCCAGATAAGTTACCAATGTTTGGAATACTAAATTGGCAGCAAGGTCGCCGAGGCTATAGCCTACTTTCTCCAGTACCGATAACTTCTCTGAACCGGGCGGCACCAATGTTGGGGCGGTTTGCTCGACTAATGATACATCTTCTGCGCTCATAAATATTGGTTTTAAGTAATAAATTTTTTATTTTTTTGCCGTTTCAATCACGCTATAGAAAGCCGGTTTTGGCTTGAAATTTCTATCAAACAATAATGGATAATTGGTCCGTCCGCGAATAGGAAATCCATTCAGCCATGATTCTCCGTCATTCACACCCCAGAAGGTTACGCGACTAATATCTTTTTTATATTTCATAAAAAGCCTAAACAAATCTGCATACGATTTTGTTAGCAATTGCTGGGCAGAATCGGGAAGACCATCTGTATAAGGATTCATTTTTTTGCTTCCTTGTGCTGTTGCGCTTACATCTGCTGTGGTTTTATCCCACGGGTTTGGAAGCACACTTAAATCTAATTCTGTAAACATCACCTTGATGCCGAGTGCCGAAAATTCTTTTATGCTTTCTTCAATATCTTTCATCGGCACAGCGCCGGATTTCCAATGTCCTTGTATGCCCACGCCATCAATTCGCACGCCTGCAGCCTGTATCTTTTTTATCAGGGCAATTGCGCCGGCTCTTTTCTTTGGTTGTTCAATGTTGTAATCGTTGTAATATAGTTGTGAATGAGGCGATGCTTTTTGTGCCAGGCGAAATGCTTCAACGATATAATCATCACCTAATTTATCCAGGAAAATATCTTTTCGCAAAGTGCCATCTTCATTCAACGCTTCATTCACCACGTCCCATGAATACACTTTTCCATCATACCGGCTGGCAACTTTTGTAATGTGATTCACAAAATACTGACGGACAGAATCTGCACTTTGCATGTGATGCATGAATGCAGGCAATTGGCTGTGCCAGATAAGATTGTGTGCATTTATTTTGATATTATTTTTTTTTGCAAATGCAACCAGTTTATCGGCAAGGTCAAAATTATATTTGTCCCAGCCAGGTTGTATTATTTCAGCTTTCATGCAATTTTCCGGGGTCACTGCGTTGAATTGTTGTTTGATTATCCTGACTGCTGCTGTGTCTTTTCCTTCTATTTGCCATGCATTCATAGCAGTACCGATTAGAAAATCTTTTCTAAATGCTTCTTTTAATGAAGGCGTTTGTGCGTTTGCGCTACCGGCTATTGATATCGCAAAAACAGAAAGAATGAATGGAATTTTTTTTATCATCGTTACTTATTTTTTAGAGTTCAAAATTGTTTGTTGCGGACCAAGATAGCTTGGCTTTAATCCACCAAAATCCAAAACTATTTTTTGTAAAACCACCCCGGGGCTTATCATCCAATATTTGATGATGTGCTTTCCGGATTTTGAAATTTCATGCTTCGTAGTTTTAATAATAATATTGTTGGCAACCCATTGCCCCCAAATTCTATCGTTTTTATCATCTTTATTTATCGAAACAATTTGTGGTTTTTGATTGTCGATCGAAACCGCATATTGCAAACCCAAACTATCATTTTCAAAATTCAATGTCGGCGAAAAATAGGCATCGAGTTTTACTGTTCCTGTATCATAAACATAAATTTCATATTGCAGGGATGGGTTACCGTTAGTAAGTGATTTTTTGTTGGCAGTTACAGGAAAAGTAGTAATGCCATCACCATCTTTGCCAATGCCCGGAATAACTTTCCATGTTATTTGTTTGTTTACTGCTTTCGAATAATTAACTGCTTCAATGGAAACATAACCATTCTTTTCATAAAAAATATTTCCGTTTGTATCTTTTGGAATCAGGTTTTCAGACGTTTTATCTTTTACATCAATTTTTGTGCTTTCGTCTTTCTTAGAATTATCCGAAACGTAGTTTACCTCCGGCATTTTATTTTTTAATGGCTGTTGCCAGTAGGTGTAACCAATATGTGTCTGGTCCATCATGTGATTCCACTTGCCATTCGCTAATTCGTGGTTGTATTGATAACAAAGCAGCGAATCTGTTTCATAGTATTTTTTGGCTTCGTCGGCATATTTATTGGCGGCAAAATTATTTTCAGAAGCAAGCTTTCTATTCTTCGCAACAGCCACATACAAATCATTCAAATTCACAAATGCCTTTACCGGAAAAAGCACCAATTCAAAGTAAGCGTCTTTATATTCAGCCGGTATTTCTGTATTTATTTTTTCTGCTTCCTGAACGAGAAGATGATATTGGTAAAGAACCCTGTCTGCTTCATTATAATTGGTGAGACTGTAAGTTTCAGGCGATAACAGTTCGGGTTTTCTTCTTGAGATGTATTGAGAATATTTTTGAAGAATGTTTCCAATTTGCTTTGCATAAGTTGTTCCAAATTGTTGTGAAACCCATTCGCTATAATAATTTCCAATGTTATGAATCGTGATTTTTTTTGTATTCCATGCATAATCCAAAAAGAACGAAATCGGTAATTCCATCGGTTTTAAATCGCCGACATTCACCACCCAAATTCTATCTACACCATAAGAATCAGCCAAATGCATTTGTTCCCAAACTCGTGCAATGTTGTTTGTATTTATCCATTTATAATTCCTTGGGCCACCTACATAATCGAAGTGATAATAAATTCCATAACCGCCACTTCGTGGCGTCGCATTCAATTTTGGAAGCCTGCGAAGATTGCCCCAATTATCATCGCTGAACAATAAAGTAACATCATCGGGCACGCGCATTCCTTTATCATAATAATCCTGCACTTCTTTATACAGAGCCCAATCCTGTGGCGTTTCTGATGCACTCTTCCCGGTAACTTCGGCAATTATTTTTCGCTGGTCGGCAACGATTTTTTCTAACAAAGCGATATTGCTTCCTTCAGTCATTGGTTTATCGCCATCGCCGCGCATACCAATGGTAACAATAGTTTCGCGGTGGTCCATATTTTCAATTCCTTGTTTCCAAAAAGCGCGAAGCGTGCTATCGTTGGTTTGATAATTCCATGCGCCTTTGTGCTCATGCCGCCAGTGTTCTGTCGCCTGGTTCATTGGTTCCTGGTGGGAAGTTCCCATTACAATTCCATATTTATTGGCCATCACAGGATTCAATGTGTCGTCATTATTAAACGCATTTCCCCACATGGCTGGCCACAAATAATTTCCTTTTAAACGAAGTAATAATTCAAATACTTTTTCATAAAATTCGTGATTAAAATTTCCAAATTTTTCATGCACCCAGCCTGATAACGCCGGTGCTTCGTCATTCAAAAAAATTCCGCGGTATTTTACGGAAGGCGGCCCCGAGTGGTACGTTTCGTTTTTTATAAAAATTTCTTTCTTTTTCTTCGCAGGAACATCTGCCCAATAATACCACGGTGAAACACCCATCTCTTTCGAAATCTCAAAAACGCCATATGCCGTTCCTCTTTTATCGCTACCGGCAATAACCAATGCGCGTTCAATTCCTTTAAAAGGATTTTTGACAACCTGAATCTGGTAAGACTCCCATTTATTTTTTATGGAATCAGCGTTTATTTTTTTGGCTTGAATTAGTTGCTGAATCAACTTCGAACCTTTTATAGAACCAATAATAATTACATTGTTTGCTCCAGAAGGAAGTTCGGTGCTGGTTTCCGGTTTTTTACCAGTAACTGAATCTATATCGATAGCAAAAAGTGATGCGGCCTTTTGAATTAACCAATCGTCATATTTATCTGTATAAATAGTAGTTGCAGTTTTAGAAACGATTGGAAAGTTGCCGTTTTCATTTTTATCTGAAATAAAATTTTGTGCGGATAAATTTTTTGCGAGAAAAATAATGGAGCATAAAATAAATAATCTTTTCATCCTGCACTTTTTTAAAAATTAAAAATGAAAAAACCGCTTAAAACTTTGTCTACTGTAAAATCAAAAGCCAATCGAATTTCCGCCATCCACCGGCAGCACAACTCCTGTAATATAAGCCGATTCTGAACCTGCTAAAAACAACGCAGCATCTCCAATAGTTGACGGAGCTCCCAATTCACCCATCGGTGTTCTTGACAAAACTTTATTCTTTCTTTCGGGGTCGTTGTTCAGTGCTTTTGCTGACATATCTGTTGCGATAAAACCCGGCGCAATGCAGTTTACACGGATTCCTTTTGGAGATAATTCAACTGCCATTGCACGTGTCATTGCTTCGATGGCACCTTTAGATGCTGAATATGCAATTACTTTTGGCAAACCGTATTGGGAAGCCATCGAACTTATATTTACAATGCTTCCGTTTTTATTTTCAATCATATTTTTCACTACTTCCCGGGAGATCGTAAAAATCGATTGCACATTTGTGTGAATAATTTTATCAAAATCTTCATCAGTTACTTCTGTAAATTCTTTCTTTAAGTTAATGCCTGCATTATTGATAAGAATATCAATCTTTGAATATTTTTTTATCAGGTTTTTTATCATTTCCGGAATGGCAGAAAGATTGTTTAAATCAAATGCTACTGGTTGGCAAAGCGTACCCAGCCTGTTTTTTGCCGAATTCAATTTTTCTTCATTACGTCCAATGATGATCGTCGTAATATTATTTTTTATAAATTTTTCTGCTATTGCAAAACCAATTCCTGATGCGCCGCCGGTAACGATGGCAATGTTTTTTTCTTCGTTTATTTCCATCTGATTTTATTTCTGGGTTTTGAAAAGCTTCTTAAAAAATAATGCGATAATTAAAGTCCATAATTAAATAGCCGGTTTCTTTTTTAAAGAGGATTTCCTGATAATTAAATTTGACCTGATAATAATCGTATTTGTATTTTGAATATTTCCGATTCCTTTTAAATGATTCACGAGGTTTCGTGCGGCCACTTCTCCCATATCAATCCCCGGATAATTAATCGTAGTCAGTGCTGGTTCAACCAAAGTGCAAATGGTGTCATTATTAAAACCTACGATTGCAATATCTTCAGGAATCCTGATTCCGTTTTCTTTTAAAGTGCGCATACATACCGCTGCAAGGAAATCATTGGTAATGAAAGCCGCATCCGGCAAAGGATCCATTTTTAAGATTTGCATGGCAGATTCTATTCCCGCTCTTTCTGAAAGATCATTGATGATCACCAGATTTTCATCGTAAGGAATTCCATTATCAAATAAAGCGTCCCGATAACCTTTAAACCGGTCAGAATAAACATTTCGTTTCAGGCTGGAAGTAATGTGCACGATTCTTTTACAGTCTTGTTCAATGAGATGTTGTGTTGCCAGGTAACCGCATTTGTAGTTATCGATTATTACCACGGTGTTATTTCCTTCCTGCTCCACGCGGTCAAAAAATATGACCGGCACGCCTTTATCTTTAAATACCTTAAAATGATCCAGGTTCTTCGTATCAAAAGAAAGAGAAGCAATGACTCCATCTACTCTTTTGTCAAAAAGATTTTTAGCGTTCGCTACCTCTTTAATATAGCTTTCTGAAGAATGCGCAATGATAAGGTCATAACCTGCTTCCGTGGTTACTTTTTCTACGCCGGCCAAAACAGAATTGATGAAATTACTATTCAGCTTTGGTACCAGCATTCCAATGGTATTGGTATGTTGAATGCGCAGATTTCTGGCAAATTGATTGACGCGGTAACCCATTTGATCCGCTAAATCAAAAATCTTCTTTTTTGTTCGTTTGTTGACAACCGGATCATTTTTTAAAGCACGGCTCACCGTAGCGATAGAAATATTCAACGCTGAAGCAATATCATAAATAGTAACTTCTTTGTCTTTCATGATAATTTAATTTTCCTTCGGTGGAATTGAAATTAAATTAATGCCGTTTTTAATTTTTTTCCGGGGTCACTTCTTTTTTTAAAGAAGATTTCCTGATAATTAAATTTGACCTGATAATAATCGTGTTTGTATTTTGAATATTTCCGATTCCTTTTAAATGATTCACGAGGTTTCGTGCCGCCACTTCTCCCACATCAATTCCCGGATAATTGATTGTTGTCAATGAAGGCTCCACCAGTGTACAAATGGCGTCGTTATTAAAACCAACGATTGCAATATCTTCAGGAATCCTGATTCCGTTTTCTTTTAAAGTGCGCATGCAAACGGCTGCAACAAAATCATTGGTAATGAAAGCCGCATCCGGCAAAGGATCAATTTTTAATAGTTGCATGGCAGATTCTATTCCCGCTCTTTCTGAAAGATCATTGATCATCACCAGATTTTCATCGTAAGGAATTCCATTATCAAACAGAGCGTCCCGATATCCTTTAAACCGGTCAGAATAAACATTTCGTTTCAGGCTGGAAGTAATGTGCACGATTCTTTTGCAGTCTTGTTCAATGAGATGTTGTGTTGCCAGGTAACCGCATTTATAGTTATCGATTATTACCACCGTATTATTTCCTTCCTGCTCCACGCGGTCAAAAAATATGACCGGTACGCCCCTGTCTTTAAATACTTTAAAATGGTCCAGGTTTTTTGAATCAAAAGAAAGAGAAGCAATGAGTCCGTCCACTCTTTTTTCAAACAGATTTTTAGCGTTCGCTACCTCTTTAATATAGCTTTCTGAAGAATGCGCAATGATAAGGTCATAACCTGCTTCCGTGGTTACTTTTTCTACGCCCGCCAAAACAGAATTGATAAAATTACTATTCAGTTCATGTACAATGATGCCAATGGTATTTGTATGCTGAGAACGAAGATTGCGGGCAAAATGGTTGGTGCGATATTCCATTTTTTCTGCTAAATCAAAAATCTTCTTTTTTGTTTGTTTGTTGACGACAGGGTCGTTTTTTAAAGCGCGGCTAACAGTAGCGATAGAAAGATTTAAGGCAGACGCAAGATCATAAATGGTAACTTCTTTATCTTTTTGCATTACAATCGTTTACATGAATTGATAATATGTGTAAAACTAAAATAAAAAAAATATTTTTTAGAAAAAAAATGTAATCGGTTACATTTTTCAAAAAAAAATCCTACTTTAGTCTTTCGAAAGATGAAGTGAATGAATTTACAGATCAACGCGGTTTCTTTTTATCCGGTAATGAAAGCCTTTAGTGGCAAGTGTTTCAGAATAATTTTTTGCAAATTTATTTTCGACGGATATCAAAAATAAATTTTGCAAAAGCTAACCTCTCACCAGCTTCAAAAATGAGAATAGTGGACGTTTCTCATTAGAATAAATTTTACGGTTTTTTCAGCATAAAGCTGTTTTAAAGCTCAAACGGATCTTCTAAAACAGCTACAAGGATTTAAGAATTTTTTAAAAAAATATCACCCGGTTTCTTAAACTTTTAAAATTTAAAACTGCGCTCTCATGAAAGGTTTACAAAAACAAAACCACAATCTGCACACTTGCAAAAGCTGGCAAATTAAGCTGCCACTATTTATCCTGCTCTTTTTCCTGATTCCCTTTTCCGGATTTTCACAAAGCACCAATGTGAAGGGAAAAGTGGTTGATCAAACGGGCCAGCCTGTTGCAGGTGCTTCTGTAATGGTAAAAGGTGCAAACTCAGGAGTAAGCACCAACGCAAGTGGTGACTTTGAAATTCTGGCTCCTGCGAATAGTATGTTGCTGATTTCGTCTGTAGGCTTTACAGATCAGGAAGTGAAAGTAAATGGAAATGAATTTTTGAATGTAACGTTGAACCGCTCGGTTACCGGTTTGAATGAGGTAGTAGTGATTGGTTATGGTACGCAAAGAAAAGAAGCGATAACGGGTTCGGTATCGTCGATAAGTGGTCAAAAACTTAATGAGGTTCCCTCTTCCAATATCTCAAGTGCTTTGCAAGGCCGTTTGCCGGGAGTACAGATCTCACAGACTTCGACTCAACCCGGCGCTCCCATGCAAATCCTGATCCGTGGACAGCGCTCCATATCAGCGAGCAATGCTCCGTTGATTGTACTCGATGGAATTCCTTTTTCCGGTTCATTCAGCGATATTGATCCGGCAAACGTGAAGAGCATCAGTGTTCTGAAAGATGCTTCCGCCACTGCCATTTATGGTTCCCGCGGCGCCAATGGTGTTATACTGATCACTACCAACAAAGGCGCTATGGGCCAAAAACCAAGAATAAGTTACAATGGTTATTATGGAATTCATAAACTTTGGGCGCCTTTTCCAATGATGAATGGGGTGGAACTTGACAGTCTACGCAGCAGAGCCGGTAAGTTTTCAATAGGTGCAGGTGAAACGCATGGTGTAAATACTGATTGGCAAAAGCTTTTTTACAGACCTTCTTCTCCTTTGACGAACCAAAATATTGATGTAGCAGGTGGCTCTGAAAAGGGCAGCTACCATTTTGCCTTAGGTTATTATGATGACCAATCATTAATTCCTACACAGGATTTCAAACGTTTTTCCTTGAATACGTCCATCGATCAGGGTATCGGTAAATATATACGTGTAGGCTTCTCAACCAACACCAATTATAATGTTTCAAATGGATCACAGGTTGGCATATATAATATTTTGAGCATGTCGCCGCTGGCAAGTCCATATAATGCGGATGGCTCATTGAAACAAAGCATTCAAATGCCTTTGGATAATTCATGGAATGAAACACGGTATATTGTGGACAGCTTAAAAGATCAATGGCTAAACCCGATAAAAACCCTTGGTACCTTTAATAATATTTATGGAGAATTAAATATTCCCGGAGTTAGAGGCTTAAAATACCGGGTAAACGTTGGTTTAAATTATAGCACCGTTGACAATGGCAGTTATACCGGAACCGGTATTACCAGCACGAACGCTACTACTCCTTCCGTTGCTACTGTAGTTCATTCTGTATCATTGACTAAAACGATTGAAAACCTGCTGACTTACGACCGGTCATTTGGTGAAAAGAATCATTTGAATTTAACAGGACTGTATTCAGCAGAGCAGGATACTTACACCAGTTCAAATGTATCTGTACAGGGAATTCCGAATGATCAGTTTCAATTCTATAATCTTGGACAGGCACTTGGGCAAACAACGATCAATCCAAACAACCAGATATATAATCAAAATGGGCTGGAATCATGGATGGGGAGAGCAATTTATGAATATGACAACAAGTATATGCTTACTGCTATTGTACGTTCTGATGGTTCGTCAATCCTTGCTCCGGGGCATCAATGGCATACTTATCCTGCAATCTCTGCCGGATGGAATATCGCCAATGAATCTTTTATGAAAGGCGTTTCGCTGATCAATGAATTAAAACTGCGCGTCGGTTATGGAGAAACATCCAACCAGGCTGTGGCTCCTTATTCCACACTTGGAAGATTGAGTACCATTCCTTACAACTTCGGACCAACAAATGATGTAGTAGGATACTATGTATCATCCCTGCCAAATCCAAATTTAGGATGGGAATTTTCCAAAACATGGAATTACGGTTTGGATTTTTCCTTACTGAAAAATCGGCTCTCAGGAACAGTTGAATATTATATTACTAAGACAAATGACCTTCTTCTGGGAGTTGCTTTACCTTCAACTACCGGTGTGGGAAGTTACACAGCGAATATCGGAAATACTGAGAACAAAGGATGGGAAGTGTCGTTGAATGGAGCAATCCTGGATAACCATAATGGTTGGACATGGACAGCAGGCGTGAATTTCTATAGTAACAAAAACAAGCTGGTATCTCTTGCTTCCGGACAGACCCAAAATATCGGGAATCTTTGGTTCGTAGGCCATCCGCTGAATGTAATTTATGATTACAAAAAAGTAGGCTTGTGGCAGGCAAAAGATCCGAACATGGATATTTTGGAACCAGGAGGAAATGTTGGTATGATAAAAGTGCAATACACCGGCGATTACAAAAACGGTGTTCCCACAAGAGCAATAGGACCTGCTGATCAGCAAATAATGGATATGGATCCTAAATTCCAGGGAGGGTTCAACACCACTGTAACATACAAGGGATTCGACTTCACCGCAGTTGGACTCTTCCAGAACGGTGGCATTCTTGTCAGCACTTTATATTCTTCATCAGGTTATCTTAATTTATTGACAGGACGCAGAAATAATGTAAAGGTTGATTATTGGACACCAACCAATACCAATGCAGCTTATCCGAATCCTGCCGGTGTATTGAGCGGTGATAACCCAAAATATGGCAGCACGCTAGGCTATTTCAACGCCTCCTATCTGAAAGTGCAAACTTTGTCACTAGGATACGACTTTTCGAATATGAGCTGGTTTAAACATTCTGGTATAAACAAACTGCGACTTTACGTTCTTGTGCAGAATCCTTTTGTGATGTTCTCACCATATTACAAACAAACAGGAATGGATCCTCAAACCAATTCATATGGAGATCAGAATGCGGCAGTAACGAGCTATCCGCATCGTATTTTGACCGTTGGTACAAACACGCCTGAAACTCGCAACTATCTCCTTGGCATTAACCTGACCTTTTAAACTCATATAATTATGAAACGTATAATTAAAAAGACTTCTTTAAGTGCAGCTGCAATAGCGATGCTAACGCTGCTTTTTACATCCTGTTCTAAAATTCTACAGGAAACACCGCGTAGCATTTATACACCTGATTTTTTCAAAACGGAAGCTGGTGTGACGGGAGGAATAACATCTTTGTATGCAAACCTGCGCAACATTTATGGGAATGCGTATTATTACAATACCGGCGAAACTGGTACTGATGAAGTAACCTATGCGCAAAGTGCTGATCAAAATTTCCTGGTGATGGATTTGTCAGGAAAAGGAGATATCACATCCCAAACCAGCCGTTCTGATGTTTTGTGGAATAATTCATTTGGCGCGATTAACACAGCAAGTGGTGTGATACAAAATGGAACTGCTGCTGGTGTTTCTCCAGCTTTGGTTGCAGAAGCAAGGTTCTTCCGTGCGTTCTATTATTTCCAGTTGGTTCAAACTTTTGGCGGAGTTCCATTGGATTTAGGTTCAGGAATATTAAAGTTTAATATCAATCCCGTGGCACTTTCTACGCGTAACACAGTTCCGGAAGTTTATACCAAAGCAATTTTTCCTGACCTTGATACAGCGATTATGGATTTACCGGTAAACCCTCGTGTAACTGGTGGTGTAACAAAAACTGTTGCAAGATTGTATTTGGCGAAAGCGGCACTTACCTATGCCTGGTGGCTGAAAAATCCAAATAATATTCCAACCTATCCTGCTGCTGACAGAAAGGATCCAAATGGGAAAGATGCAGCTTATTATTTTCAACAGGCGTATGATACAGCCACAGCTGCAATAAACAATCCGGGACCTTATGGTTTGATGCCTACTTTTTATGATTTGCACAATGGCGCAAACGATCGGAACAAAGAAGAACTGCTTTATGCAGATCACACGCAGTTAAATGAACTTTCAAATGGTGCCAGTCTTACCTATGGCAGCGGCGGTGGCCAGGATAACTTTGCCGGCTGGATGATGACCTGGAATTATACGGTGTTAAGAAGCAGCACTTCCAGTTCAAGCTGGAGCCCGGTTAGTTCTGTTCAGCGTGCAGCCACTCAACCGCTCGGCCGGCCATGGACCCGTATGGCACCTACAGTTGGAGCGATAATGAACACCTTTGCTGATAAGACAAACGACTCACGCTATGATGGAACATTTGTTACCACTTATCGGGGTAACTGGAATTTAAGCGGAACCGGCATTAACCAAACAACTTTATACAACGCAAATAATTTGCCCATCAATCCGGGCGATGCCGTACTGACATTCCTTGACGATCCCAATCCAGCTATCAGCTATCCAAGCGGACAAGGAAACAACAACATCGGTGCTGGCACTTTACCCGGAAATTCCAGTTTTGTAATTGGACCTGACGGAATCAGCAGGGTGGTATATCCCGGTCTTTGGAAACTCGGTGAATATCGTACAGACAACAACGGTACTTTAGGACAGCCAAATGCCGCCAGCACACGGCCTTTTATAATCGCTTATTTCTCAGAATTCTATTTTGTTGCGGCCGAAGCCGCTGTGATGGGAGCAACTACACAGGCGGGACAAAGTGCACGTGATCTGGTGAATGTGATTCGTGCACGCGCGGGAATGTGGAGTTATAGTAACAATGGAGATGCTCCTTTGGTTCAGGATAATAGTGCAGCAATGATCGCTGCAACCCCGGCTACCATTACGATTCCTTATCTTTTAGAGGAACGTTCACGTGAATACTTTGGAGATGGCAGACGCTGGCTGGATTTGGTCCGTACACAGGAGTGGGGAAATCTTGCTTCCTCATACCAAATAGCAGGAACCGCCTATGGAGATCACACAGCAAAAACAATAACAAGAAACATTCAGCCGTATCTTTATCTGCGCCCTATACCAATTGGGCAGCTTAATAATATGCAGATGAGCGCGGCAGATTTGGCAGCCTATCAAAATCCCAACTATCAATAAAATTTGATCAATTAATGAATGATTATTTAATGTTTTTTTTCTCATAATGATGAATAATCTGGGGGGATGAATTTCATCCTCCCTTTCATTTTATAAAGAAATTTGCTTGACGCATTTATTGAAATTATAATTTCATAATAAAAGTTTGTTTGCTGAAAGCATCGGGTATGGCGAAACAAATAAAATGAACTTCTTGCAGGTATTTAAAATGAAATAGCAGATGCAACCAAGAGAATTGATAAAATTGAAATTGATCTTATTTGTTAGTTTGCTGTGGGTGGCTACCAATTCTGTTGCACAAAAACAACAGGATTTAAAACTATGGTACAATAAACCAGCCGGCGATGTTTGGGAAAATGTCTTGCCGATTGGAAATGGTTTTTTAGGAGCAATGGTGTATGGAAATGTGGATACAGAAAGCATTCAGTTAAATGAATTTACCGTATGGAGCGGAAGCCCGAACCGTAATGATAATCCCCTTGCTTTAGATTCCTTGGGGGAGATCCGGAAACTGATTTTTGATGGAAAACAAAAAGAAGCCGAGCAAATCGCAAACAGGGTGATCATCAGCAAAAAGTCGCAGGGACAAATGTATGAGCCGGTAGGTGAACTTCATTTGGCTTTTGGTCGACAAAATAATTACACCAGCTATTATCGTGAACTCGATATAGAAAAAGCAGTTGCAAAAACCTCTTATAAAATCGGCGATGTTACTTACACAAGACAGGCGCTCGCTTCTTTTCCTGACCGTGTTATTGTGGTAAGATTGACTGCAAGCAAGCCTGGCAGTCTTTCATTTACTGCATTTTATTCTACTCCACAGCCCAATGCAGAAATGAAAACTACTTCTTCAAAAGAACTAACCATCGCCGGTACAACGATCGACCACGAAGGCGTAAAAGGAAAAGTAAAATTCAAAGGTATTGCGAGGTTCAGATTAGAAGGCGGGACGCTTTCATCTAACGATACTGCTCTCATTATAAAAAATGCAAATGCAGCTACTATCTATATTTCCATCGCTACCAATTTCAATAATTACCAGGATTTAAGCGGTAATGAAAATGAAAGAGCAGCTTCTTATTTGAACAAAGCATACCCAAAAAATTTTGCGGATATTTTAAAAGCGCATATTTCAGCTTATCAAAAATATTTCAACCGCGTCAAACTTGACCTTGGAACTACAGACGCTGCGAAACTTCCAACTGACGAAAGATTAAAAAATTTTGATAAAGCCGATGACCCGCAATTTGTAACGCTTTATTACCAGTTTGGAAGGTACTTATTGATTTCATCTTCGCAGCCAGGAGGCCAGGCGGCTACGCTCCAGGGTATCTGGAATAATAAGATGTATCCGCCGTGGGACAGCAAATACACCATAAACATTAATACTGAAATGAATTACTGGCCTGCTGAAAAAACCAATCTTTCAGAGATGACGGAGCCATTGATAAAGATGATAAAAGAATTATCCGTTGCCGGTGTGAAAACTGCGAAAGATATGTATGGCGCCGGAGGCTGGATGGCGCATCACAACACAGATATTTGGAGAATTACCGGTGGTGTTGATGGCGCTTTTTGGGGACTATGGCCCAATGGTGGCGGCTGGTTGAGTCAGCATCTTTGGGAGCATTATTTATACAATGGCGATAAAAAATTTCTTGCGTCTGTCTATCCAATTTTGAAAGGCGCGGCAAAGTTTTATGATGATTATTTGATTGAACATCCAAAGTATCATTGGCTGGTAATTTGCCCGGATGAGTCACCGGAAAACGCTCCGGCAGCACATGAGCATTCCTCATTGGATGCAGGCGTTACAATGACCAATCAAATTGTTTTTGATGTATTTACCACTGCGATTGATGCTGCAAAAATTTTGAATAAAGACAAGGCATTTGCAGATACATTAAAACAAAAAAGAAGCCGGCTGGCACCAATGCACATAGGGCAATACAGTCAGTTGCAGGAATGGCTGGATGATGTAGATAATCCCAACGACCACCATCGTCATATATCTCATTTGTATGGGCTTTTTCCTTCCAATCAAATCTCGCCATATCGAACTCCAAAATTATACAGCGCTGCAAAGAATACTTTGATTCAGCGTGGCGATGTATCTACTGGCTGGAGCATGGCCTGGAAAATAAACTGGTGGGCAAAAATGCTCGATGGCAATCATGCGTATAAACTTATTCAAAACCAGCTCAGGCCTGTTGGTACCAACAGAGAAGGCGGCGGTTCTTACAGCAATCTTTTTGATGCACATCCGCCGTTCCAGATTGACGGCAACTTTGGATGCACTTCAGGAGTTACGGAAATGCTGATGCAAAGCGAAGATGGTGATTTGAATTTATTGCCTGCGTTGCCTGATGTTTGGAAATCGAAAGGAAGCATTGGCGGCTTAAGGGCAAGAGGTGGTTTTGATGTAGTTAGTATTGTTTGGAAAGATGGCCAAATTGTAAAAGCAGTTATCAAATCTAATCTTGGTGGCAATCTTCGTTTGCGTGTTCCGAATGAAATGAAATTGAACAATGGAACTGGTTTGAAAAAAGCCAGCGGGAATAACACGAATGTTTTTTATCAAACTGAAAAAATTAAAACACCAATCATTTCAGAAAAAGCAAAAATCACATTGCCGGATTTGAAACAAACTTTTGTTTACGATATACCAACTGTAAAAGGAAAAACATATACACTGGTTTTGAAATAATGAAAATGAAAGATTAAAAAAAGACATGACTTTGTTTAAAAAAATAACGCAAACATTTATTAGAAGGAAAATCTGCTTTCTTATAATTTGTATTTTCTCATTCGGATTTAGTAATGTGAATGGACAGAAATCTAAGGGTGCTTTTTTTACGAACGTTTACCCAAACACTTTTAAGCTCGCGGGTTACAGCGAAGCCGACATTAATGCAAAAGTTGACAAAGCCTATCACGATTTATTTGAAGGCCCAAACAAAGTTTACTTTGAAGTTGGCGATTCGATGGCGTATGTATCAGACATAAAAAATCATGATGCAAGAACCGAGGGTTTATCGTATGGAATGATGGTGGCTGTTCAGCTGAATAAGAAGGATGTTTTTGACAGGATTTGGCGATGGAGTAAAAAATATTTGCAACACCAGTCAGGTCCGCGCGAAGGTTATTTTGCATGGAGCATCAATCCTGCAACCATGAAGCAAAATTCACCCCGAACGGCTTCAGACGGCGAATTATATCTTATCACAGATTTACTCTTTGCATCAAATCGCTGGGGCAATAATACCGGCATTGATTATTACCAAGAGGCGCGTTTTATTTTAGATAATATGTGGAAGAAAGATGGAACAGATGGCATTTATAACATCATAAATACTGGGCACAAACAAATTTCTTTTACACCGGAAAGAATGAATTACAACCACACAGACCCTTCTTATCATGTGCCTGCATTCTTTGAAGTGTGGGCTTTGTATGCGAAAGACGGGCATGAACAATTCTATAAAGATTGTGCCGATACTTTCCGTGCTTTTTTGCACAGAGCTTGCAATCCGGTTACAGGATTGAATTATGATTACACCGAGTTTAGCGGAGCGCCGCGTCCTTCCCGTTGGATTCCTGACGCTTTTCGCTACGATTCATGGCGCGTACCAATGAATATAACCATGGATTATGTTTGGTTTGGAAAAGATAAAAAATGGCAGCAGGATTATGCAAAACGCATTCAGACTTTTTTCCGCTCAAAAGGCATTGATACGTTTGAAGACCAGTTTAATCCAGACGGCTCAAAGCCTGACAGCATTTTACAGGCCGGCGGTTTTAAAAAGTTAAGACACTCTATTGGTTTGGTATCAACAGTTGCTACAACAGAAATGATTCGTAAGGACAATTATGATTTTGTGCATGCTTTATGGAATGAAAAACTTCAGCCGTATAGCGATGGTTATTTCGACCCTTATTATGATGGCTTTTTGTATTTATTCAGCCTGATGCATTTAAGCGGAAAATATCAATTGATTAAACCTTCAGCTCAATAATTCAAATTTAAAACCTTTAAAAAATATCTGACAACATGAAATATCTTTTCGCATTATTTGTTGGTTTACTGTCTTATTCAGTCACTTTTTCACAAGATATTATTAAACAGATGCCAACTGGTTTTGACACAGTCCGAAACAATATCCCACATGGAAAAATTGATTCTTTCAATTATAAATCTACGACGGTTGGAACGACACGTCAATCATTAATTTATTTACCGCCCGGTTATTCTAAAAAGAAAAAATATCCTGTGTTGTATTTGCTTCACGGCATTGGCGGTGATGATAAAGAATGGCTGCATGGCGGCAATCCTCAAATAATCCTGGACAATCTTTATGCAGAAGGTAAAGTAGAGCCGATGATTGTAATAATGCCCAATGGAAGGGCGATGAAAAATGACAGTGCCACCGGAAATATTTTTGCACCTGATAAAGTTCAGGCATTTGCCACATTTGAAAAAGATTTATTGAACGACCTTATTCCTTATGTGCAAAAACATTATCCGGTTTATACCGACCGCGACCATCGTGCAATTGCAGGATTATCAATGGGTGGCGGCCAATCATTGAATTTTGGATTAGGAAACCTTGACAAGTTTGCCTGGATTGGCGCGTTCTCGGCAGCACCGAATACCAACACCCCGGAAGAGCTGGTGCCTGACCCTGCAAAGGCAAGACAAGAATTAAAGTTGCTGTGGATATCCTGCGGCGCGAGCGATGGTTTGATAACTTTCAGCCAAAGAACACATGATTACCTGGTTAAAAATCACGTTCCTCATATTTATTACATCGAGCCCGGTGTGCATGAATTCAAAGTTTGGAAAAACGGGTTGTATATGTTTTCCCAATTAATTTTTAAACCGGTTGATACTTCTACTTTTTCAAAATATCCTGTTGTTGGTGCACCGGCATCAACTAATGTTCGTGGCGCTGATTATCCGCAAATACTTGCCGACCACCGCGTAATATTTAAAACAAAAGCGCCTGATGCGCAAAAGGTGCAAATAGATTTGGGTAAGAAATATGATATGGTAAAAGACGCCGACGGCTTCTGGAATGTTACCACAGATTCCATCGGCGAAGGTTTTCATTATTATTCCTTGATTATTGATGGTGTTTCCATTGCAGACCCTGCAAGCGAAACATTTTATGGCATGGGAAGGATGGCAAGCGGTATCGAAATTCCGTTTATGGATGGCCGTTATTATGCACTTGGAAATGTGCCTCATGGAGATATCCGCATCAAAAATTATTTTTCTTCTGTTACCAATTCATGGAGAAAAATGTATATCTACACCCCGCCCGGTTATAATGAAAACTTGAGTGAGAAATATCCAGTGTTATATATTTTGCATGGTGGCGGTGAAGACGAAACCGGCTGGGCAAGACAAGGGAAAGCCAATTTGATTTTGGATAATCTTATCGCAGAGAAAAAAGCGAAGCCTATGCTGATAGTAATGCCGGATGCAAACATTGGTGGCGGCGGCTTCAATTCCGGCGGTATTGAAAACGGAATGAAGCTATTTGAAAAAGAAATGAAGCAAGCAATCATTCCTTTTGTCGAAAGAAATTATCGTACCATAAACGATGCAGGTCACCGCGCCTTAGCAGGCTTATCCATGGGAGGCCTTCATACACTCTACACAGGCATTTATAATACGGATCTGTTTTCTTATCTCGGTGTATTTAGCTCCGGATGGATTGTGCCGATGATGAATAAAACTGCAGATGCACAATATTCTTTTTTGAAAGAAAATGCTGGTAAAATAAACAGCAACCTGAAAGAATTGTGGATCTCCGAAGGTGGCCCGGAAGATATTGCTTACAAGAACGGAAAAATGATGTTGGGCAAATTGGATGACCTGAAAATAAAATACACGTATTACGAATATCCCGGTGGACATACATGGCCGGTGTGGAGGAATGATTTGTACAATTTTGCGCCTTTGCTTTTTAAGTAAAAAATTTACAATGCTAAGTGTCAAATAATAAGAATCATCATTAAAAAAATCACACAATGAAATTAAAAAAAGCGATTATTTTTTCGTTTGCTATCATGGCAGGCCAAATTTGTATGGCACAAACGGTTGCGGATGACTTCAAGCCATCAACACTCAACCAGCCAGGACAGGAATACCCCCAGGTGAATTCCCAGCGGTATGCAAGATTTAAAATTAAAGCTCCCCAAGCTGATAGTGTTCGCGTAAGCTTGGGTTTAGGCGGAAGAGGAGGCACGCTGCTCACAAAAGGAACAGATGGATTTTTTACCGGCACCACCGAAGGGCCTATGGATGAAGGCTTCCATTATTATCATCTGACAGTAGACGGCGGCACTTTCAATGACCCGGGCACCTTGAATTTCTATGGCTCCACCCGCTGGGAAAGCGGTATCGAAATACCCGCCCACGATCAGGATTTTTATGCGCTGAAAGATGTTCCGCATGGTCATGTGCAGCAAATTCTTTTTCCCTCAAAAAGCACCAATACATCACGCCGGGCTTTCGTGTACACACCACCGGGAGATGAAAAAAACAAATCTGAAAAATATCCTGTTTTGTACCTGCAGCATGGCTGGGGCGAAGATGAAACAGCATGGAGCAACCAGGGGCATGCGAATCTTATCATGGACAACCTGGTTGCCGAAGGCAAAACAAAACCATTCATCATCGTAATGACTTACGGAATGACTAACGAACTAAAATGGGGCCACATAAAAGAATTTAAAATTGACCCTTTTCAAACGGTGCTCGTTGATGAATTGATTCCTTATGTTGATGCGCATTTCCGCACTATTGCTGATAAAGAACATCGTGCTATGGCCGGGCTTTCAATGGGCGGCATGGAAACGCACACCATTACGCTGAATAAACCCGACGTATTTTCTTATTATGCTTTGCTGAGCGGAGGCCTTTATACGTCCGATGAATTGAAAGACAAATCAAAACCTAAGCTCATTTTCATAAGTTGCGGCAGCAAGGAAAGGCCCGATGCGGTGAAGAATGCAGTGACAACATTGAAAGGTGCGCGGTACAATGCAGTTTCTTATGTTTCTGAAAATACTGCTCACGAATTCCTGACATGGAGACGCAGCCTGCATGAGCTTGCACCGCTGTTGTTTAAAGATTAAAAGTCATTTTCCCGGCAATTGAAAATTGTGATGGAAGAAAAATATTACAAGGAATTAATTGATTTTTTTATTAAACAAGTGAAGATTAAAAAGGATAAAAGCAAATGAAAAAATTAAAGATTCTTTTTATTGGGATGTGCTTATTTCCATTCGCTGTCCAAGCGCAGCGCATTGTAAATCTTTATCCCGGCAATATTCCTGATTCAAAAAAAACAGGGCTAAAAAACATCCCTGAAAATCCTTCAGATGGTTTGATAAGGCGGGTTATTACGCCAACGTTGCAAATGTTTTTGCCGGAAAAAAATAAGGCGAATGGTACAGCAATAGTGATTTGTCCGGGTGGTGGTTACAGTGTAATTGTTTATGATGGTGAAGGCGTGATGACGGCAAAAGAGTTTGTAAAAAAAGGAGTTACTGCATTCGTTTTGCAATACCGTTTGCCCAATGATTCTTTCCAGGTAAATAAAACCATTGCGCCTTTGCAGGATGCGCAGCAGGCAATTAAAATGGTACGCGATAGCGCAGCCGCCTGGAATATTGATGCAAACAAAGTTGGCATTATGGGTTTTTCCGCCGGCGGCCACGTGGCTTCCACAGAAGCGACTCATTTTAATAAACCGCTGATAGAAAATAAAAGCAACACCAGCCTGCGACCTGATTTTCAAATTCTGGTGTACCCTGTCATCAGTATGCAGGATAGCCTTGCACACAAAGGTTCACGCACACAATTGTTGGGGACAAACCCTTCAAAAGAAACCATTAATCTTTATTCAAATGAATTGCAGGTGGATAAAAATTCTTCGCCTGCTTATATCACAGTGGCTGCGGATGATAAAGTGGTGGATGTGGACAACAGCATTATTTATTTTGAAAAGCTAAGACATAATAAGGTTCCTGTTGAAATGCACATTTATGAAAAGGGCGACCACGGTTTTGTATTCAGGCACCCAGGATGGATGGAGCCTTTGTTTGAATGGATGGAAAGTAATGGGTGGATGAAAAAATAAATCATGCACGATTTTTCCCCAAAAAAAACAAGCATGATTAAATAAAAAAAAACAGAAAATAGAAAAGATAAAAGACATAAGAAATAGAACTATTGGTAAAATTTAAAAAGCCTGCAAGGCTGATATGATTATAGAAAAAGAAAATAACAAAAATGACACTAAACCCCGAAGGGGTGACAGAAGCAAAAATCATGAGATGATTTGTATATCACTCCTTCGGAGTTTTATTCTTTCTATTTTGTTCTATAATCATTGCACCTTTTCAGGTTACATTGATATGATTGTGAAAAGAGAATAATGAAAATATAAAAGATAAAATGTGAGAAGAATTTTTAAAAAGCCTGAAAGGCTGATATAATTATAGAAACACAACAGCGGAATTATGCTAAACCCCGAAGGGGTGACATAGCGCAAAACACACATTTAAATCATATCACCCCTTCGGGGTTTGAACTGAATAAAATGCGCATTTCTATAATCATTGCGCCCTTTCAGGTTAATGACATAGTAGGGTTGGTTGCAAATAAATAGAAGAGTCTTATTTCATTTTAATAATAAATAGAGAATTCATGAAACAAAAAAAAGCCATAAAACTTCGTTTACTGTTGTTTATAATAACAGGATTAATCTTTTGTCCCGTTTTTTCTCAGACACCTGTAATTAATCTCAAGATTGACCAAGCGAACAACAATGTCAGCCCGATGCTGTATGGTCTGATGACCGAAGAAATCAACCATTCGTACGATGGTGGATTGTATGCAGAACTCATTCGCAACAGGATTTTTAAAGACAGCAAAACGGAACCTGAAGGATGGACTCTTGTGAAAGAAAATCCTTCATCAGAGGCAGCTATAAAACTGATAGCTGCTGAAGAACATGTGCCGAACGATGAACGCAGAAATGCACTCAATGGCGCTATGCAAGCATGTTTGCGGCTTACCATTGAAAAAGCAACTGGAAATGTAGGCGTTGCAAATGAAGGTTATTGGGGCATTCCCGTAAAACCTTCAACAACCTACAAAGCATCTTTCTATATTAAAGGCACAGACCGAAGGGAGCCGCCGCGTTGGCCCTGGGAACCAAAACCGACTACACCTCCGCTTCCGATAATTGAAAATAATACGCCGGGCCCGATAACGGTATCTATTCAAAGCAATGATGGTAAAACTATTTATGCCACAGGAACTATCAATCTTGAGAAAAGTATTTACTGGAAACAATATGAAGTTAATTTGACAACGGCTGCGGATGTAAAACCTACCAAAGACGCGCGTTTTGTGATTTCTACTAATCGCGTTGGTGTTTATTATTTTAATCTCGTTTCATTATTTCCTCCAACTTATAATAATCAACCCAATGGTTTCCGGCCTGACCTGATGCAAATGTTGGTAAATATGAAACCAAAATTTCTGCGTTTTCCCGGAGGAAATTTTCTGGAAGGCCCAAAAATTACGGATGCATTTCCATGGAAAGAAACGCTGGGTCCTATAGCAAACAGACCGGGTCATAATGGTTCATGGGGTTACCGTGCTACAGATGGAATGGGTTTGCTCGAATTTTTAAAATGGTGTGAAGACATGGGTGCAGAGCCGCTTTTGGCCGTGTACGCAGGTTATTCATTGGATGGCGACCACATTGATGCCGGCCCGCTTTTAAAACCTTATGTAGATGATGCATTGGACGAGATAGAATATGTTATTGGCGATACAACCACTTACTGGGGAGCCAAGCGTGCTGCCGATGGCCATCCTGAACCATTTAAACTTCAGTATGTAGAAATTGGTAATGAAGATTGGTTTGACAGGAGCAATAGTTATGATGGAAGATTCAATCAATTCAGAAATGCTATTGAAGCAAAATATCCTCAACTGACCTGCATTTCGACAATTCCAGGTGCACAATATCCTTCAATGAAAGTGACATCAGGAAAGCCGCCATCTGTGGTGGACGAACATTATTATCGCAACTCATGGGAGATGTGGGAGAATGCTTCACAATATGATACATGCGACCGAAATGGTCCGAAGATTTTTGTGGGCGAATGGGCTACACGGGAAGGAGCGCCTACCACCAATTTAAATGCTGCATTGGGGGACGCCGCCTGGATGACCGGCATGGAACGGAATTCGGATTTCATAATTATGTCTTGTTATGCGCCGTTATTTGTAAACGTTAGTAAAGATTCTTCAGGACATAGGGCGTGGCAATGGGATTCTGATTTGATTGGCTATGATGCATTGAACAGTTACGGTTCGCCATCTTATTATGTACAAAAGTTATTCAGTCACTATTTGGGAAATAAAATTGTGCCGGTAACGGTTGCAAATATTCCCATGCAAAAAGCGCCACTTTCAAAAAGAGATAGCGCTGAAGGCAAGAGCCAAAAATCAGTTCCAACCATCTTTTATTCTGCCACAATGAATGATACAACAGGAACGGTGTATTTGAAAATTGTAAACACAACTTCAAAAAAGCAAGACGTAAAAATAAATCTTGATGGTATTACAAAAGTGGCTGCGGACGCAGTATTGATGGTAGTGAAAGGAGACAAACCGGAAGAAACCAATACCATTACAGACCGGGAAAAAATAATCCCGGTTACTGAAAACATCAAAGGAATTAAGAAATCTTTTTCGAGGAAACTGGACCCATATTCTGTAAGCATTTTCGAAATCAAAATAAATAAATAACAACCATCATTTTTTAAACACAAATAAAACAACAATTATGAAGTATCTACTCACAGCCTTGCTCCTAATGGGATTCATGGTTACTAAAGCACAAAACGCAATTGATGGCACCTGGAAAGGCAGTCGCGAAACGCCAAACGGAACTATGGAATTTACTTACACTTTTAAAGTTCAGGGCGATTCATTGACCGGCACTATCAAATCGCAGTATGGAGAAGTGCCGTTGGAAAATGGAAAAGTTGATGGAAAGAAGTTTTCTTACAGCATCAGTTTCAATGGGAACAGTATTCCTTTTACTGCAGAACTGGTAAGTGACGACCAGATTGTCACCAAAAATGAAAGAGGTGAAACAAAGTTGTCAAGGGTAAAAGAATAGCTGAAAAGATTACTTCAGTTACATCTACCAAAAAAAGGTATCAGGCATTTTTTAAAGTGCCTGGTTCCTTAGTTTTTGAAATTACGAATGTAAAAATACAGGTATTGAAAAAAGCTGGTTCTGATTCGGCTTTGAACCAATATTTTATAAAAATAAAAAACAGGGTTTATGAAATGGGTATCTCTAAGTAAAAATTTTTTTTTGTTGTTTTTCATTGTTATTTCCATCAATACAAAAGCCCAGCTTCCGTATCAAAACCCTAATCTTTCTTCTGAAGAAAGAGCAAAAGACCTGATTGGCCGCTTAACATTGGAAGAAAAAGCATCATTAATGCTCGACCAGTCTCCGGCGATTCCACGGCTGGGAATCAAAAAGTTTAATTGGTGGAGCGAAGCGCTGCACGGGCTTGCTAATAATGGAGATGTAAGTGTATTTCCTGAGCCAATAGGTATGGCTGCTTCTTTTAATGATAGCTTGGTGCATGAAGTATTTAATGCTGTTTCCGATGAGGTAAGGGCAAAATATAATGATGCCATGCGAAAAGGTGAAGAAAACAGGCGTTTTCTCAGCCTTTCTGTATGGACACCCAACATCAATATTTTCAGAGACCCGCGCTGGGGCCGCGGACAGGAAACGTATGGAGAAGACCCGTGTCTTACTTCGCGTATGGGAATAGCGGTGGTAAAGGGTTTGCAGGGTGCTGGCAGCGACACAAAATACATGAAGCTGTTAGCCTGCGCCAAACATTATGCAGTTCATTCTGGTCCTGAATGGAGCCGCCATCAACTGAATTTAAATAATGTAAGTCCGCAGGATTTATGGCAAACTTATTTACCTGCGTTCAAAGCTGTTGTTCAGAAAGCCGATGTGCGGGAAGTGATGTGTGCCTACCAGCGACTGGATGACGAACCATGTTGTGGAAGCACGCGTTTATTGCAAACGATTCTTCGCGAAGACTGGGGTTTTAAATACATGGTTGTTTCCGATTGCGGCGCTATTTCTGATTTTTATACAAGCCATAAGGTTTCTTCGGATGCTACGCATGCGGCGGCGAAAGCTGCTCTCGCAGGCACTGATGTGGAATGTGGTTATAATTATGCTTACAAAGAAATTCCGGATGCAGTGAAACGCGGACTGATAAAAGAAGCTGATGTAAATACGCATCTCATGCGTTTGCTCGAAGGCCGTTTTGATTTGGGCGAAATGGATAACGATTCATTGGTGTCCTGGGCTAAAATTCAGATTTCAGTAGTTAACTCCCCGGCGCATCAAAAGCTTGCTTTGGAAATGGCGCGTCAATCGATGACTCTTTTGCAGAATAAGAATCATATTTTACCCTTATCAAAATCAATAAAGAAAGTTGCGGTTATTGGCCCAAATGCGGATAACGAAGAAATGATGTGGGGTAATTATAATGGAACTCCTGTCAACACGATTACTATTTTAGAGGGAATCCGTTCCGTGATTCCGGGGAAGAAAGTTTTTTATAACAGCGCTTGTGGTTTGGTTGATACAATGGTAACAGAAAACGCATTTACTCAATGTTCTATTGATGGTAAAACTGGTTTGAAAGCGACGTATTGGAATAATAGAAACTTTGATGGCACACCGGTTATTACACAACAAATGACAAGTCCAATTCAGCTCTCGACTTTCGGACAGCACGAGTTTGCTCCCGGTGTGCATCTTGATAATTTTTCTGCCATATATCAGACGAATTTTAAACCTGCGGAATCAGGTGAAATCACTTTTAATACAGAAGCCTGCGGCGCTTTTCAGTTAATTGTAAACGGTGATACCATTGGCCGCTCACGCATGTGGAGAGCGTTGCCCCACAATTTTTCGTATAAGGTTGAAAAGGGTAAGACGTATAAAATAGAAGCCCGCTTCAGACAGATTGACAACTGGACGGCTAGCCTCGGATTTAATTTTGGAAAACAAAAACCTGTAGAATATAACAGTTTGATAGAAAAATTAAAAGGCATTGATGTGGTGGTATTTGTCGGCGGTATTTCACCGCGGCTTGAAGGTGAAGAAATGCCTGTTCACCTGCCGGGATTTAAAGGAGGCGACCGTACCAATATTGAACTGCCGGAGGTTCAACGCAATTGTCTAAAAGCATTAAAGGCGGCAGGTAAGAAAATTGTTTTTGTGAATTGCTCCGGCTCCGCTATCGGCATGGTTCCAGAAACAGAAAGTTGCGATGCTATATTGCAAGCGTGGTATTCCGGTGAGCAGGGCGGCCAAGCGGTTGCTGATGTGCTGTTTGGAAATTATAATCCTTCCGGAAAATTGCCAATTACTTTTTACAAAAATATCGACCAGTTGCCGGGATTTGAAGACTATTCGATGAAAGGCAGAACTTATCGTTACATGTCTGACCCACTTTTTCCATTTGGTTTCGGCCTTAGTTATACAAGCTTCTCCATTGGAAACGCGCAGTTGAATAAAACAACACTTTCAAAAGGCGACGACCTGAAACTTAGCATACCTGTTTCCAACACAGGTAAACGGAATGGAACCGAAATAGTGCAGGTTTACGTAAAAAAAGTTGGTGATACAAGTGGTTTATTGAAAACTTTAAAAGGGTTTGAAAGAATTGATTTAGCAGCAGGGAAAACAGGTACTGCCATCATTAATTTGCCCTATAATAGTTTCGAATTTTACGACGACAAAACGCTTCAAATGGATGTGATGCCTGGTGAATATGATGTTTGGTATGGAAACAGTTCTGATTCGAAAGATTTAAAATTGGTAAAACTAAGTGTGAATTAGTACCGGTTTTGAAATTAAAATGAAATGAAATAAAAAAATGAAATGAAATATCTCTTTGCTTTTCTCATCTTTTTTGCATGCAAAATTTTTTACAGCACGCCTGTTCATGCCCAGGAAAAATTATATCCCAACGAATTTAATTTAGGCGATGTAAAATTATTGGATGGCCCTTTTAAAAAAGCGCGTGATTTAAATATTCAAACACTTTTGAAATATAAAGTTGACCGTTTATTAGCGCCATATTTAAAAGAAGCGGGATTAAAGCCAAAAGATTCAAGCTATACAAACTGGGAAGGATTAGACGGGCATATTGGCGGACATTATTTAACAGCGATGGCAATTAATACAGCTACTGGCAATGCAGAATGCAAAAAGAGAATGCTTTACATGATTGATGAATTGCAAAAATGCCAGGATGCCAATGCAAAAAATAACAAAAGCTGGGGCATTGGTTATGTAGGCGGTGTTCCGAACAGCGCTGCGGTTTGGAAATCGGTACAAGATGGAGATTTCAAAGCTTTTCACGCCGGTTGGGTTCCGTGGTATAATGTTCATAAGATGTATGCTGGTTTAAGAGATGCGTGGATTTATGCGGGCAGTAAACAAGCAAAAAACATGTTTTTACATTTTTGCGATTGGGCTATAAACATCACTTCAAAATTATCTGATGTGCAAATGCAATCCATGCTGGACACGGAACAGGGTGGAATGAATGAAGTGCTGGCGGATGCTTATGCCATATCAGGTGATAAAAAATATTTAGTTGCTGCAGAAAGATTTTCGCACCACATGTTATTAGACCCAATGTCTGAAGGCATTGATAATCTGGATAACAAGCATGCTAATACGCAAGTGCCGAAAGCGATTGGCTTCGCGAGAATTGGTGAATTGAGCGGCGATAAAAAATATGCCGATGCCGGCAGTTTTTTCTGGCAAACGGTAACCACAAACCGCACACTGGCTTTCGGCGGAAACAGTCGTCGTGAATTTTTTCCGAGTGCTGCTTCATGCATTGATTTTATCAATGATGTGGAAGGTCCGGAAAGTTGCAACTCCAACAATATGCTGAAACTAACGGAAGATTTATTTAGAAAAAATCCGTCAGCGAAATACGCAGATTATTATGAGCGCACGATTTACAATCATATTCTTTCCACTCAAAATCCTGAAACCGGCGGTTATGTTTATTTTACCCCGGTTCGCCCAAGAAGTTATAAAGTGTATTCTGCGCCCAATGAAGCGATGTGGTGCTGTGTGGGAACAGGCATGGAAAATCATGGCAAATACAATGAATTTATTTATACGCATTCCGGCGATTCATTGTTTGTTAATCTTTTTATCGCATCTGAATTAAACTGGAAAGAAAAAGGAATTCGGCTCACGCAGCAAACCAAATTTCCTTTCGAAGAAAAAACGGAGTTGCTTATTACCGAAGGGAATTCATTGTTGAATTTGATGATTCGTTATCCGTGGTGGATTGATGATGGCGCACTAAAAATTAAAGTGAATGGTAAAGATGTTTCCATTCAAAATCATCCTTCTTCCTATGTGTCTATCAAGCGCGAATGGAAGAAAGGCGATGTAATAGAAATTTCTTTGCCGATGCATAACACGATTTCGCATTTACCCAATGTTCCACAATATATCGCCATTATGCACGGCCCGATTTTGCTCGGAGCAAAAACAGGAACGGAAGACATGAAGGGACTGATAGCAGACGATAGTCGCTGGGGACATATTCCAAGCGGTAAAAAATTACCCGTAGATAAAGCGCCGATTTTTGTTGCAGATAATGTGTCATCAATTACGCATGATTTAGTTCCGATAAAAAATGAACCGCTTCATTTTACGGTTAAAAATGTAAAAGTGGTTAACCCGATAAAGATAGAGCTGCAGCCTTTCTATCAAATTTATGATGCACGCTATATCATGTATTGGATGGCGTTGAGCAATGAAGGATATCAAAAGTATATTGATTCGATTGCGGCATCTGAAAAAGAAAAACTGGAGTTAGAAAAACGAACTGTTGATTTTGTAAATCCCGGTGAGCAACAACCTGAAGTTGACCATGCGATGCAAAATGAAAAATCAAGAACGGGCAATAACCAGGACCAAATGTTTCGTGAAGCCTTTAATGGCGGTTATTTCAGCTATAACATGGCAACCAATAATCAAACCGGTTTGAGCTTGATGGTTCGTTATTGGGGCGCTGAATGGGGCAACCACAAATTTGAAATTTATATTGATGATAAAAAAATAGCAACAGAAGATAATACCGGCAAATGGAATCAATCACAATTCAAAGAAATCTCTTATTCCATTCCTGATGAAATGGTAAAAGGTAAAGAAAATGTACGCGTAAAATTTGTTGCGTTGGATGGAAGTTTAGCAGGTCCGGTTTATTATGTTCGGTTGGTAAAAGATAAATGATTGAAAAAATTGAATAGGAAAGATTTTTAAAAGAATTATAGACCATGAAAAAAATCATTGGAGGAATTTTTATTTTATCTTTTTTGTCTTTGAAAGCTTTTGCTCAAAATGTACACAGCGATAACGGCAATGGCACTTACACCAATCCGCTTATCCCTGCCGATTTTCCTGACCCTGATGTGATACGCGTTGGTGATACCTATTACATGATAAACACTACGATGTTTATTTTTCCGGGAGTTACGGTTTTGAAATCACATGACTTGGTTAACTGGGAATATTGCAGCAACGCCGTACCACGCTTCGATTTCAGCAAATGCTATGATTTGGATAGTTGTAATCGTTACGGTCACGGACAATGGGCTACAAGCATCAAATATCACAACGGAAAATTCTATTTGCTCTTTATTACTTTGAATGAAGGTGGCTTTATGCTGACGGCAGATAAAGCGGAAGGGCCGTGGCACATCACGCATTTGCCAAAAGGTTTTTATGATCCGGGATTATTTTTTGATGATGACGGCAAAGTTTACGTGGCGCAAGGTTATGGTAAAATTTCTATCACGGAAGTAAACGACAGCCTTGTTGCCATTGGGCCGGACTCATTGGTTTACACCGGCGATATTCGTAAAGGCCTTGAGGGAACTCATGTGTATAAAATCAACGGGTATTATTATTTGTATTGCACTTACGGCGGCCGCGACGGAATGCAGGTGGCATTGCGTTCGAAAAATATTTACGGCCCTTATGAACAAAAACTGCTTATTTATGATACCACCAAAGGCATTAATTACGGCATTCATCAAGGTGCATTAATTCAAACGCAAACCGGTGAATGGTGGACCATATTATTTGTGGACAGCGGGCCGTTTGGTCGTTTTCCTTCTTTGCAACCGGTAAGCTGGATTGACGGCTGGCCAATGGTTGGCGTGAATGGCAAAGCAGTAACTACCTATAGAAAGCCAAACGTAGGTAAAACATATCCTGTCAAAGATTTTCCAAAATCAGATGAATTTGATGAAACAAAATTAGGTATGCAATGGGGATGGAATCATAATCCTGATCCATCAAAATGGTCGCTTACAAAAAGGCCTGGTTTTTTAAGATTGAATACAGCTACGGTAACATCAGATTTTCGAATGGCGCGAAACACGCTTACACAGCGGCCTTTCGCAAAGCGCGACCAAACCATTCCAACTATCGCAACAGCAAAAATGGATGTCAGCAAAATGAAAGATGGCGACATGGCAGGGCTTGCTGTTTTCCAGGACCCCTATGCTTTCATTGCAGTAAAGCAACAAAAAGGAAGAAATTTTATTTTGATGGTGAACAATGGAAAAGCCATTGATTCAATTCCCGTCAATGCTTCAACGATTTATTTGCGCATTCTTGCTTCCAACGCAACGGGCAAAGCCAGTTTTGAATACAGCACCGACAATAAAAATTTTAAACGCATTGGTGAAGATTTAATGATGCGGTTTAGCTTAAAAATATTTACAGGAAATAAATTTTGCCTTTTCAATTATGCTACAAAACAGGAAGGTGGTTATGTAGATTTTGATTGGTTCAGGGTGGAATAAGATTGAAGAGTTGATATTGAAAAGAAAAGGAAATTTTAAATCGAAGGATAATAATAAACACAAAATATCACTGTCACTCCTTCGGAGTTGTCTGCAAGATAGATTTGATTTTCTATAATCATTTTACCCTTTCAGGGTTTCAAAATGGTAGAATAGATTTTAAGTTGTAAAAGAAAAGCCCGAAGGGCTGAAATGATTATAGAATATCAAACGAGAAAAAGGTTGAAACCCCGAAGGGGTGATATGAATGGACATGAACATACAGTTTCTATCATTTGGAACTAATACTTTAAAAATAATACTAACAATAATTGAAAATTATTATGCAATCAATCCAGTTAAAAAAGCGAATTATTTTTTACTTCCCGTTTTTATATTTGGCTTTTTATACAACTGCATCTTTTTCGCAACAATTACGGATAAATGATTCCGGCTATTTTGCAAAACCCGGGGTGAATGTGTTGGTGTTCAACTATGATTACAGCGGTATGTTTTTCGATGAAAAAACTTCAGCTATCGAATTGATTCATCATGGCGTAAGAACCGCTACGGGTGGTGCAGTACGTCTTCAAAACACACCAGAACAATGGGACCTTATTCCAAAAACGATAAGCAGAAAAGTAGATAGAAAAAACAACAGCATAGAAGTCGGTTTGCGGTATGAAGAATATGATTTTAATTCAAGAGTGGTGGTTACGGCAAAAGACAAAGGTGTTGAAATATCTGTGTATTTGGATAAACCTGTTCCCGAAAAACTGGTTGGCAATGCAGGTTTCAACCTAGAGTTTCTTCCTTCTGCTTATTTTGAAAAATCGTATTTCGCCGATGGAAAGCCCGAAAATTTTCCTTTATATCCAAGCAGTAAAACGAGTATAGAACCTATCAGTAAAAAGATTCCGCAGTTTGCCGGTCATACTACTTTTGACGACAGGGGCCGTGGTGAATTTATTGTTCCCTCCCCAATCGCTTCAGGTAAAACATTGGTGCTGGCGCCGGAAGACCCGGAACGTAAAGTGAAGATTGTTTCTGAAACTGCCGGAGAAAATTTGATGTTGTTTGATGGCCGCAACCTGGCACAAAACGGTTGGTTTATTGTGAGAAGTATGTTGCCTGCAAACAAGACCGGAAAAGTGTTATCATGGTATTTAGAACCTAACGCCATCGCCAATTGGAAACGGAAACCGAATATTGGTTTTTCGCAGGTTGGTTACAATCCTTCGCAGGAAAAAGTTGCGGTGATTGAATTGGATAAAAATGATACGCCTTTAAAAACTGCCTCGCTTTTCCACGTAATGCCGGATGGAAAAAATGTTGAGAAATTAAAAGGTGATGTAAAAGTGTGGGGAAGATATTTTCGATACAATTATGCAAAATTCGATTTCAGTTCTGTAAAGGAACCGGGCTTGTATTTTATTCAATATGGCAATGAAAAAACAAATACTTTTTCCATTGCTTCCAATGTGTATGATAATACCTGGCATCCTACTTTAGATGTGTGGTTCCCCGTGCAGATGGACCACATGGAAGTGAATGAAGCCTATCGTGTATGGCATGGCGCGCCGTTTTTGGATGATGCATTGCAGGCGCCTGTCAATCACCAGCATTTTGATGGCTACAGCATGGGGCCATCAACGCAAACCAAATATAAGCCGCTCGAGCGCATTCCCGGTATGGCTACGGGCGGCTGGTTTGATGCCGGTGATTTTGATATTCAGACCGGCTCGCATTGTAATGTGCTGCTGGCTCTTGTAGATACATGGGAAAAATTTAAACCAACACGCGATGAAACTTTTGTTGATTATCCAACGCGTTATGTAGATATTCATCGTCCTGATGGTAAACCGGATTTACTGCAGCAAATTGAACATGGGACGCTGAATGTGGTGGCACAAGTAAAAAATATTGGCCATCCTGTAAGAGGAATTGTTGTTCCGCATCTGCATCAGTATCATCACCTGGGCGATGCGGTGGATGAAACCGACAACCTGTTGTATGATTCTACATTAAAACCTTATGAAGTAAAAGGCAATCGCAGCGGCACTTTGGACGACCGTTGGGCATTTACCGAAAGAACAACGTTTCTTGATTATTACACCGCTGCTGCTTTGGCTGCATCAAGCCGCGCATTAAAAGGTTTCGATGATACTTTGTCTCAGCAAAGCTTATTCTATGCAAAACAATTGTGGAATGAAGATGACAGCATCAGCAAAAAAGATACTTCAAGATTTGCAAGAATGTTTGGAAGCGCAGTAAAAATAAATGCAGCGCTTCAGTTGTACATCACCACACACGATAAGCAATATGCCGATGTATTTAAAGAGGCGATTTGGCAATCTTTGAATAGTATGAGCAGCAGCAGGTATGGCGGCGGCCCAATAAAAACTGCACTACAGGCAATTCCTTTTATGGATGATGATTATAAAAATCAATTGCGCGAGTATGTGGTAAAATACAAGGCGATTTGTGATGATTATTCAAAACAAAATCCTTATGGCGTGCCGATAGCAGAAGGCGGCTGGGGTGGCAGCGGTAATGTAGTAAGCTTTGCCACTGCGAATTATTACGCCAACAAATTTTACCCGGATATCATTGGGCCTGAATATGTGTACAAAGGATTGAATTATATTTTTGGCTGTCATCCTTATTCCAACATTTCTTTTGTTAGTTCTGTAGGAACAAAATCAAAGAAAATTACTTATGGAAACAATCGTGCAAACTTTAGTTTTATTGCCGGGGGAATTGTGCCAGGTGTGCTTTTAATCAAACCGGACTTTTTAGAGAATAAAGAAGACTGGCCTTTTTTCTGGGGCGAGAATGAAGTAACGGTGGGCGGTTGCGCGGATTATATTTTTTTAGCAAATGCGGCAAGTGCGATGGCAGATGGTAAGTAAACAATGATATTGCGACAAATGCTTTTGCCAGTAAACAAACAAATATCGGTGAAAAGGATTTTGTATTAATAGCCCGAAGGGCTGATATTATTATAGAAAAGATTAGAATTAAGAATTTAAACTCCGAAGGAGTGGCAGGAAATAAAATCAGGATCGTAGTTTTTATTATGTCATCCCTTTGGGATTCGAAGAATGATTCATATTTAGCTATAATCATAGCACCTTTTCAAGGTTCATAAAGCCCGAAGGGCTGATATTATTATAGAAAAAAATTGAAATTAAAAATTAAACTCTGAAGGAGTGGCACAAAATAAATGATACGATTTCTCGAATAAGATTTCCTTCTGTCATCCCTTCGGGATTTGGATTTAATTGACGAGCATTAACTATAATAATTGCACCCTTTCAGGGTTTGGAAGCCTGAAAGGCTGAGATGATTATAGAAAATTTAGAAATGAGAATTTGAAACTCCGAAGGAGTGACATAAGTGGCACACCGCATCGTAAGCACCTCCTTGGTCGTTCCTTTAGAAATTGACTTAAAATAATAACAATATGAATTTTAAAAACAACTATTTTTTTCTTTCCCTTTTAATCGGATTGGCAACAAATTCGTTTGCACAAAATCCGCTCATCAGAAACATGTATTCCGCCGACCCTACTGCAAGAGTATTTGGCGACAGCGTGTATTTATATCCTTCGCATGATATTCTTGCGACACCGGGCCATGGCCGCGTTGGCTGGTTTTGCATGGAAGATTATCATGTGTTTGCATCCAAAAATCTAACCGACTGGAAAGATGATGGAATTGTCGTAACTCAAACCAGTGTTCCCTGGACAAAACCTGATGCATACAGCATGTGGGCGCCGGATTGCGTTGAACGAAACGGGAAATATTTTTTTTATTTTCCGGCTGTGCCAAAAGATTCAACTTATGGAAGAGGCTTTGCTATTGGTGTTGCGATAGCAGAAAAACCATCCGGGCCATTTATTCCACAGGCAGAACCGATAAAGGGAGTTCATGGAATTGACCCAAATGTTTTTATTGATAAAGACGGGCACGCGTATTTATATTTTGCATTGGGAAATATTTATGGAGTTAAGCTAAAAGATAACATGGTGGAATTGGACGGTAAGCCAGAAATCATGCAACGTTTGCCAACAGGAAAAGGCTTGAAGGAAGGTCCGTTTTTGTTTGAGCGCAATGGCAAATATTATATGACTTATCCGCATGTTGCTGATAAAACAGAACAACTGGAATACGCGGTTAGCGACAATCCCCTCGGGCCGTTTAAAGTTACTGGCGTAATAATGGATGAAAGGCCCGACTGCTGGACCAATCATCAATCTATTACGCAAATTAAAAATCAGTGGTATTTGTTTTACCACTACAACGACCTTTCTCCGAATTTCGATAAAGCCCGTTCTGTAAGGGTAGACAGCTTGTTCTTTAATGAAGATGGAACTATTAAAAAAGTGATTCCAACTTTACGTGGTATTGGCGTAACTAACGCAACTTCAGAAAGTCAAATTGATAGATACAGCGCTAAATCCAACGATGGCGTTAGCGTCGATTTTATTGATACGACCAACAGGTTTAACGGATGGAAAACGATTTTCACAAAAGCCAATTCATGGATTCAATATAATGCTGTTGATTTTGGAAAGAAAAAATTACAGTCTGTAATTGTAAAGGCAATTTCATCCACAGGTGGCACTTTGCAAATTCATTTGGATAATGTAAATAATTCTCTGGTCGCAACAATTGAAATTCCGAAAACAAATGATTGGAAAGAAATTAAGGTGCCTTTAAAGTCATCCAAATCAGGAATTCATAATCTTATTATTTCACTAAAAACAAATTCCAATGTTGAAGTGGACTGGATAAAATTTGAATAAACAAAATCATTTACCAATAAAAAATAATCACGATGAAAAAATTCTTCTTTACACTGCTATCTATTTTGCCCTTATCACTTTTCGCTCAAAATGCAACCATCAAGATTGATGTCAACAGAAAGATCAGTGACATTGACCCAAAAATTTATGGCGTGTTTATGGAACCCATTCATTTTAACGGAAGAAGAATGGGCTTGCCGGATTCAGTAGATTTCAACACGCTTTATGGAAATTTATATGACCCTTCATCGCCGCTTGCGGATGCGCATGGTTTTCGAAAAGATTACATTGATGCGATGAAAGAATTGAAGGTAACCAACATGCGTTGGCCCGGTGGAAACTTTTTAATGGGTTACGATTGGAAAGATGGTATTGGTCCGAAAGACCAAAGGCCAAAACGCATAAATCTTGCCTGGGGCGGCATTGACAACAATCATGTCGGAACCGACGAATGGTTTCAGTTGAATAAATCAATTGGTAGTGAAAATATTGTAGGCGTTAACCTTGGCCTTGGAACTATTTTGGATGCTGCTTATTTGGTTGAATATTGCAACTACAAAGGCGGCACTTATTATTCAGATTTACGCGCAAAGAATGGCCATCCACAGCCATACGGCGTGAAGATTTGGGATTTGGGAAATGAAGTAGATGGCTTGCCGTGGGAGCTTGGCCATAAGAATGCAGAAGATTATGTAGAGACTGCAAGAGAAGCCGCAAAAGCGATGATTGCCGTCGACCCGACCATTCAATTTGTTGGTTCTGGTTCGTCTTACTATGAGCCAACTAATAAGTGGATTGATTGGAACCGGATTGTGTTGAACGGAATCGGCGACAAGATTAGTTTTCTTTCTATTCACCGTTATTGGGAAGGCGGTTCGCCTGATAATTATTATGCTTATCTGGGAGATGGCGCGATGGATTTTGATAACAAAATAAAAACAGTGGCCAACCAGATTGAAATTGCGCAGACAAAAAATAATTTCAAACATCCAATCTATCTTTCTGTTGATGAATGGGGCGCTTTTGCAAGAAGCTTTATGTCGGTATTGCCGATTGCGCAATGCCTTAATTCTTTCATTCGTCATGCGGATGTGGTAAAGATGGCCAACTTCACTATGCTCACTTCATTGCTCTCAAGCGACCCTAAAAATGGTACATATAAGTCGCCTGTATTTTACACATTCAAAACATTTTCAAACAATTGTTTGGGCGCTTCAGTCGATACTTATGTTGCCTGCGATACGTTTGGTACTGCACAGTTTAGAGGTATTCCTTATCTTGATGTGACAACAGTTTATTCAAAAGAAACGAACACTGTTTTTATTAACGTGATCAACCGTAATAAGGATAGAGCCATCATTACAGACATAGAAAGTAATGATGCCGGTTTTTCGGGTAAAGCAGAAGCGAGTATTATTAACAGCGATGACCTGAAAGCCGCTTTTGCCTATGATAAAAGGGACCAGTATGTGCCTGTAACAAAAGACGTAAAAATCAATGGAGGTAAAATATCGTTTACCTTTCCACCCCATTCATTTACGCAGATAAAAGTGGGTGTAAACAAAAAATAATTAAACGAAATTGTCCAAATGAAATCCATAATAACCAGCATCATTTTTCTTTTTTCAATTGTATTTGGGAATGCCCAAAACGGCCACGAGCTTTGGCTTCGTCCTGTAAAAGCAAAACCGGTAAACATTATTTGCAAACAAAATTCTCCGACATTATCCATTGCCAAACAGGAATTGACGGACAGATGGCAGGGAGAAAAAAATGCAACTGTTACGCTCACTATCAAAAAAGATAAGGCATTAAAAAACGATGGTTTCAGGCTTGGAAAAAATTCAGTGCAGGCGAATACAGATGCTGGTATTTTATATGGCGTGTATGAACTGCTTCGTCGCCAGCAAACCAATGAACCGATAAATAATGAGATTTTTAATCCTTCTTATGAAGTGCGTATTCTCGACCATTGGGACAATTTGAATGGAACCGTAGAGCGGGGCTACGCGGGCAACTCAATTTTCTGGCGTAAAGAAAATCCGTTCGTTGTTACTGATTATGATAAAAAACTTTGGCAGGAATATGCAAGAGCAAATGCTTCCATTGGTATCAACGCCTCGGTGCTTGATAATGTGAATGCTTCGCCATTGATATTGAGCGCCGATTATTTGAATCGAGCAAAACAGATTGCAAATGTGCTGAGGCCTTACGGAATCAAAGTTTATCTCGCCGTAAACTTTGCTTCACCTTCAACGCTGGGAAAATTAAAAACTGCAGACCCGCTTGATAAGGATGTTATCGAATGGTGGAAAGAAAAAGTAAAAGAAATTTACAGTTTAATCCCTGATTTTGGCGGCTTCCTGGTGAAAGCCAGCAGTGAAGGGCAACCCGGCCCACAAAATTACGGACGCACACATGCTGACGGCGCTAACATGCTTGCAGATGCATTGAAACCTTATGGTGGAATTGTAATGTGGCGGGCGTTTGTGTATTCATCAAATAATGAAGACCGCGCCAAACAAGCCTATGACGAATTCATGCCATTGGACGGAAAATTCAGGGACAATGTAATTATCCAGGTGAAAAACGGTCCGATAGATTTTCAGCCGAGAGAACCATTTAGCCCATTATTTGGCGCAATGAAAAAAACTTCTGTGATGCCGGAATTCCAGGTTACTATGGAATATCTTGGCCATGCAAATTACCTCGTTTTTTTATCAACCATGTGGGAAGAATGTTTGAAAAGTGATACGTATCAACAAGGCAAAGGCAGCACAGTTGCGCGATGCACAGACGGAAGTATTTATCCTCAAAAATATACAGCGATTGCCGGCGTTTCCAATGTTGGACTGGATACCAATTGGAACGGCCATCAATTCAACCAGGCCAATTGGTATGCGTTTGGAAGATTGGCATGGGACAATACTTTAAAAAGCGAACAGATTGCCGACGAATGGATAAAGCTTACTTGGTACAATGATTCTTCTCAAAAATCCGGTGAGCCAAATTATGCTTCCGACTGGAATAAAAATTTTCTTCAACCGGTAAAAAAGATGATGTTAGAAAGCCGGGAAGCTGCCGTAAATTTTATGACGCCGCTTGGCTTGCATCACATCATGTCGGCAAGAGGACATTATGGCCCGGGTCCGTGGTGGGCGCCGAAAGGAATGCGACCGGAATGGACACCACCATATTACCACCATGCAGCCGCAGACGGTATTGGTTTTGACCGCACGACAAAAGGCAGTGATGCAGTGAGCGAATATCATGAACCATTGGCTTCGGAGTTTAATAATGTGGCAACCTGCCCGGAAAAATATTTGTTGTGGTTTCATCATTTGCCGTGGGATTACAAGATGAAAAACGGTCGCACTTTATGGGATGATTTATGTTACCATTATGAAGAAGGCGTAAACCAGGTTCGCGACTTTCAAAAAGTTTGGGACAAAGCAGGACCGTATGTAGACAGCACGCGTTTCATGGAAGTGCAGCGAAAGCTCCGTATTCAATGCATAAATGCAATTTTATGGAAAGATGCATGCACTTTGTATTTTCAACAATTCAGTAAAATGCCGATTCCTTATGAACTTGAAAGGCCAGTGAATAACCTGGATGAAATGATTTACAATGACAGGGGCGATGGGCAGTCGCATTAGAACGATTTTTGACTGGAGGATATATTTGTGAAATACGCTGCGCGCGTTAATATTGCTACTTATTAAAAACATCTCAAACAAAAAATTGAAACTTTTTAACTAATGTAATTTTTAAACCTGTGCTGCATGCAGAATAGAAATCGTCTTTATTTGTTGGTTTATTGTATTTGTGTGATCGCCAGCGGCTGTAAGAACAATCCTAAAAATCAACTGTTCACTTCTCTTTCATCTAAAGAAACGGGTATCGATTTTTCAAACGACATTGATGAAACAAAAATGCCTGGCGATGCACTGAATGAATTTGCCTATATGGGCGGTGGTGTTGGTATTATTGATGTAAACAATGATGGACTGAAAGATATTTTCTTTTGCGGAAACCAGGTAAGCAGCAAGCTATATTTAAACAAAGGCAATAATCACTTTGAAGACATTACAAAATCTGCGGGTGTCACCACCAGTGACTGGATTACCGGTGTTAGTATTGTTGATATTAATGGCGATGGATATGACGATATTTATCTCTGCACCTATGGCAAAACCTTAGGCACCCATTCCCACAATTTGCTTTTCATCAATCAACAAAACAACACATTTAAAGAAGAAGCTGCCGAATACGGCCTTGCAGATACAAGCTACTCGACTCAAGCCGTGTTTTTTGATTATGATAAAGATGGCGACCTGGACATGTATTTGACGAATTATATGTTGAATGCATCTTATTCGGCCAATTATCTCTTTCCAAAAAATCTCAGTGGACGTTCGCCGGCCAATGACAAATTATATAGAAACGATGGTAACAAAAACGGCTTTAATCATCCCGTGTTCACTGATGTTTCCATTCAGGCGGGTATCAAAGAAGATGGGTATGGTTTAGGCGTTTCAGTTTCTGATTTTAATATGGATGGATGGCCGGATATTTATGTATCCAACGATTTTGTTTCCAATGATAATTTTTGGCTGAATAATAAAAACGGCACATTTACCAATGCACTCGATCTTTCTACAAAACATCAGAGTTACAGCAGCATGGGCTGCGATGCGGCTGATATTAATAATGATGGCAAGTTTGACTTTGCAACCCTGGATATGATGCCCGAAGATAATTATCGCAAAAAGCAATCTTTTTCTTTTATGAATTATGACAGGTATAATCAGGAAAGAGATCTCGGTTATTCGCCGGAATTTATGCGTAATATGTTACAGCTGAACAATGGTAATTATCAACGAGGCGATACGTCAATTCCTTTCTTTAGCGAAATAGGACAATTGGCAGGTATCAGCGAAACGGACTGGAGCTGGAGCATTTTATTCGCTGATTTTAATAATGATGGTTATAAAGACATTCATATAACCAATGGCATCGGCAGGGATTTTATTAATGCCGATTTTATTTTTTTTAGCCAAACGGCGGGACAAAGAGTGTCTGAAAAGGAATTCAGAAAAACGCTGCGTGAGAAATTGGTAGCACTTAAACACGTAGAGCTACCGGATTATCTGTATCTCAATAACGGGAATTATACTTTTACAAACATTAGAGATTCATCAGGCCTTAAACAGAATTCCATGTCTAATGGTGCTGCGTATGTTGACCTGGATAACGATGGCGACCTTGACCTGGTTGTCAACAATATTAATAAAAAAGCCTTCATTCTGATCAATAATGAAAACGCGCCTGGTAAACCCAAAACCAATCACAGCATCGGTTTTATCTTGCAGGGTGACAATTTAAACCGAAAAGGATTTGGCGCCAAAGTGTTTGTATATGCGAATGGTACACAACAAGTACAGGAAGAATACCCGGTGCGAGGGTACTTATCGACGGTGGATACAAAGTTGTTGTTTGGAACAGGAAAAAATATCCACGCCGATTCGGTTGTTATTGTTTGGACCAATGATAAAAAACAAGTGTTGCACAATTTGAAGGTAGATTCTGTTTACACTTTGTCACAAAAAAATGCAACAGAAAAGTGGGAACCGTCACATCCGTCATTCAATGAACGCGTTTTCCAGGATGTTACCGATTCTGTAAAGGCATTATACAAACATGTTGAAGTTTCGTTTAATGATTATGCACAACAGGGATTGCTGCCGCAAAAATATTCTCAGCTGGGGCCTTTTATCTCAACAGGTGATATTAATAATGACGGCAAGACGGATTTTTATATTGGCGCCGGATTTAATTCGATTCCGAAAATTTTTACACAGGAAAAGAACGGCACTTTTAAAGGTGAGGATTTTAAGGATCGTTCCCCGTTTCAGGAAGATGAAGGAAGTATTTTTTTTGATGCTGATGGCGACGGAGATTTGGACTTATTAATCACCTATGGAGATATGCGCTTTAGCGATACCTCACAGTATTACCAACCCCGATTGTATCTGAACAATGGCAAAGGCAACTTTACATTAAGCCCAAATGCAATTCCCGCAAACGTCCGCACGATTGCAGGTTGTGTTGCAGTTGCTGATTATGATGGTGACGGCGACATGGATATTTTTATTGGTGGACGTGTATCCGGGCAATACCCGTTATCTCCAAAAAGTTATCTTTTGCAAAATAATAAAGGAATTTTCACAGACGTGACCAGTAAAGTCTGTCCTGCATTGTCCACAGCAGGAATGGTTACAGCAGCGCAATGGGCGCAACTTGATAAGGATAAACATCCTGCTTTGGTAATTGCAGGCGAATACATGCCTATCCGGTTTTTCAAAAATAACGGATCGAAGTTTACAGAAGTTACTGTTAAAACAGGTTTGCAAAATATGGACGGCTTATGGCGAAGTCTTATTGCAACAGATGTAGATGGGGATGGTGACATAGACTTTATTGCAGGAAATTTAGGGTTGAATAATGTTTACCGTGTCTCTGCCAAATGCCCAATGAAATTATATGCGTCAGATATTGATAAGAATGGGACGATTGATCCGGTAATGTTTTATTATATCAAGGATGAAAGCGGCGAACGAAAATTATATCCTTCTATAAGTAGAGACCAGTTTGCAGGCCAGGTTCCGGCAATAAAAAAGAAATTTTTATTGAACAAGGATTATGCAATCGCAACAGAGCAGGAGATTTTTCCGGACACAAAAACTGTAAAAGTTTTAAGTTGTAATGAAACACGCAGTTGCTGGCTTGAAAATAAAGGCAATGGTAAATTTGTGATGCATCCGCTTCCTTTGCAAGCACAATTTGCCGCAGTCAATGCTATTGTTTGTGCGGACCTCGATGGGGACGGAATAAACGATATTTTATTAGCAGGAAATGAATATCAAACTGAAGTGATGACGGGACGCTATGATGCTTCTTACGGATGTTTTTTAAAAGGAATGAAAAATAAAACTTTTAAAGTAATTCCTGCGGTAGTAAGTGGATTTAAGATTGATGGGGATGTAAAAGATATGAAAATGATCACAACTGCTAACAAGGAAAAATTAATTCTTGTTGCCGTAAACAACGATTCTATGAAAGTGTTTAAGTGCAGGTAGATGCTCGCCTGAGCCATCAGTTAAGAAATTGAATAAAATCAATGGTCTTCGATTGAATTTGCCTGTTTGAAATCAAGAGCAAACCAACAAATAAGTGTGATTTTTATTTTGAGGACCGTCGCTGATCATTTTATTTTTTTCCTTTTTTCAAAGAAGACTCTCTTACAATTAGCTCAGACTTCATTACCATTGTGCCGGGTACACTCATATCCCAAACGCCTTTCAGATGATTGATCAGCGTTCGCGCAGCCAGCTGCCCCATTTCAAAACCAGGGTAATTAATCGTAGTGAGTTTAGGGCTGATTACTTTACTAATGCTATCATTATTAAAACCCACAATGGCGATGTCCTGGGGAATGCGAATGCCGGCATCTTTAAGTGCCTGCATCACTACCGCAGCACAAAAATCATTGGTAATAAAGATTCCATCCGGCAAGTTTTTCATTGCGATGATTTTGTTGGCAGATCTGATCGCATCTTCCTCTTTAAAACCATCAATGACCACCAGTTTCTCATCATATTTAAGGTTGTGATCCAAAAGAGCATGTTTGTAACCGCGCAAGCGTTCTGCATAAACATTTCTTTTGAGACTTGAAGTAATGTGGGCAATCCGCTTGCAACCTTGTTCAATCAGGTGTGTGGTTGCATCATAACCGGCCTCGAAATTATTAATGATTATTTTGGCGGAATCGCTTTTTTGAAACACGCGATCAAAAAAAACAACCGGGATTTTTTTACTTTCAAATTGTTTGAAATGATTTAAGTTTTGAGTGTTGAATGAAAGAGACGCAATTACCCCGTCTACCCGTTTTTGAAAAAGATTGCCGGCGTTTGCAATTTCCAGATTGGCATCTTCTGCTGAGTGAACAATGATCAGATTATACTTTGCTTCAGTTACCACTTTTTCGATTCCTGCCAAAACAGATATGATGAAATAACTATTCAATTCGTGAAAAATAACACCGATGGTATTTGTTTTTTGAAGTCGCAAACTACTGGCAACAACGTTCTGCCTGTAACCCAGGCTTCCTGCCAGGTCGTTAATCTTTTTCCTGGTCGAAGCTTTCACCGAAGTGTTGTCATTAAGGGCGCGGCTAATTGTTGCGGCAGAAAGCTTCAATTGTTTGGCAATATCATAAATAGTAACTTCTTTTTCTGGTTTCAAAAAATAAAAATTTAGATGTGTAAAAAAATTGTAAAAAAAAATTTATGCAATCGATTGCTTTTTTAAAATTACTTCTTACATTGTGCATGCATTGACTTGTTTCGATTACTTGAACTGGAACAAAGATAATAATTAGAAGTTCGGTATTCATGCGAAATTTTCAAAACTTGCCAATTATTATGTAATCGATTTCTTTTTTCGTCAATTGGTTTTTATCCGTACTTGTTTAATAAAATTAGTCATGAAGGTAGCTGGTCTGCTGGATTTGATTTGATTCATGACGTACTGAGCTTTGAATCTTCTGTTTCAAATATTTAAACCAATTGTTATGATTAGTATCTCAAATCCATTCTTTCAAAAAATTGCATCAACAACAGGAAAAAGTAAGACCGCTCTTTTCCTGTTTTTCTTTTGCACCGCTTTTCAATCGATTACGCATGCACAGTCGGTGCACGGTACGATCACGGATGAAAGCGGAAAAGCGGTTCAGGCTGCGTCGGTGATGATTAAGAACACCACCAGGGGAACCACTACTGATAAAAATGGCAGCTTTAGTATTCCTGCATCTTCCGGAGACGTTTTGGTTATTAGCTCCCTCGGTTTTGTAGACAGGGAAATACCGGTTGGCGATCAAAAGAATATATCAGTATCGCTGACACAAAATAATTCCCGTCTTAACGAAGTGGTAGTAACCGGTTATGGTACGCAAAGACGTGCTACGGTTACCGGCGCTATCTCTACAGTTAGCGGAAAAGTAGTAACAGAACTTCCTGTAGCAAGTGTTCAGCAGGCATTGCAGGGACGGGTGCCTGGCCTCCAGGTAATAAACAACGGAAGTCCGGGAACTGAACCGTTGGTTCGGATAAGAGGTATAAGTTCAATCACTTATGCTTCCAACCCGTTATATGTAATTGATGGATTTCCGACCGGCGACTTGTCGATGTTTGATACCCGAGACATCGAATCTGTCGATGTTTTGAAAGACGCATCTGCGGCGGCTATTTACGGTTCAAGAGCCACAAATGGCGTAATTATGATTACTACCAAGAAAGGTACAAGAGATGGAAAAATTCATGTAAGTCTTGATACCTATTATGGCATACAGGATATCACCAAAAGATTAAGTTTACTCAATCCTTCCCAATTCGATGAATATGCAATGGCATATCGCGGAAGCAAGGTGCCGCGTCGCCTTTCACCTTACGTGGATCAGGCAATTTACAATGGAGCCGGGACAACTTATGGAAACAACGTTACCGATTGGCAGGACGCTTATTTCAAACAGGGAGCGATGACACAAACGAATATTGGATTAAGCGGAGGAAATGATGTTTCCCGCTTTTATGCATCTGCCGGATATTTTAACCAACTTGGAACAACTCCTACCGTAGGATACCGTCGTTATAATTTCCGCATTAATTCTGAACATAGGATCAGTAAAGTGTTTACGTTTGGCGAGAATTTATATGCGGCATATGGCAACCAGGCATACGATAATAATGAAACAGGCACCAGGTCTAATTTAGTAAATGTAATAAAGATGATGCCTTATATGCCGGTGTACGATGCTACAACTTCAGATGGATTTAGAGGTGTAAACTCTGTTTTGGATGGAGGTGACCCGACAAACCCGATAGAAGATGCGACAATAAAAAATCCGGGAAACAGAATGACAACGAAAATTTTTGGAACAGCATATGTCGAAGTGAACTTTACGAAATGGCTCAAATTCCGTTCAACATTTGGAATTGATTATGCCAACGGATTAGATTACCGTTTTTCTCCAATTTTCAACGATAGTGGTACAATCGCAGGTTCCAGTGCCATACAGGCGACTATTACAAATAACAGGTCTATTTCTGCAGTAAAATTATATACACAACAACTTACATTTGACAAAACTTTTAGCGATCATCATTTGAATGCAATTGCAGTTTATGAATACCAGGCGCAGAATACAAGGCAGGAAAATGCAAACGGCAACCAGGCATCAAATGAATTAAAAACACTTAATAATGCAAGCAACTCTTTTGTTCAAACGCTGGTAGGTGAAAATTACCTGGTATCATATGTAGGTCGTCTTAATTATGATTTTAAGGGTAAGTATCTTCTGAGCGCTGCCATTCGCCGTGATGGACTTTCGGTATGGGCGCCAGGTAAGAAATGGGCCACGTTCCCTTCCGGATCTATCGGCTGGAGGATCGACCAGGAAGATTTCATGAAAAGTCAATCAAAAATTTCTGAATTGAAGTTACGCGCTGGTTATGGCCTAACTGGTCTTAACGGCACTATTTTAGGAAATACTCCTTGGTTAGTTGGGGTAAACGCCAACAGTGCTTATTATCCATTCGGTAATTCTCTTAACAGTGGCCCGTCGTCTTCGATTCAGAGCCTTGGAAATACGGATTTAAATTGGGAGAAAACGAAACAGCTTAATGTAGGCCTGGATTTAGGTTTGCTGGATAATGCGTTTACCTTATCAACTGAATATTTCCAGCGTAAAACAGACAATTTGATTTTGGCCGTTCCGCTTCCATCTTCACTTGGTTATATAAACACTACCGTGAATCAAAATGTGGCATCCATGAGCAACAATGGGGTTGAATTGCAACTCGGTTATAACGACAGACAAGGTGATTTTCGTTGGAACGCTTTAGGAAATCTAAGCATCATACGGAATAACGTGATCTCCCTCGCAGAAGGGGTGCCTAATATCGAAGCAGGATCTGATGTTGATCTTACAGAAGGTTACAACGTCACCAATTCTGCTCCGGGACACCCGATTCAATCATATTATGGTTGGGTGGTGGAAGGAATCTTCCAGGATTCTGCAGACGTGAAAAAACACGCTACTCAGACAGGAGGTACAGGTCCTGGTGATCTGAAATTCAAAGATCTTAATGGAGATGGCAAAATCGATAACTCCGACCGTACTTTTTTAGGTAGCTTTATTCCAAAATTTACTTATTCATTAAATCTCGGCGCAAACTATAAGAATTTTGGTTTGTCAGTTTTCTTCCAGGGAGTGCAGGGTAATAAGATCTATAATGCACTGAGGGCAACTACTGAAGGAATGGTTCGCTTCTTTAATGCCGGCACCCGTGTATTAGATGCATGGACGCCAACTAATACAAAAACGGATGTTCCCCGCGCGATATCTTCAGACCCGAACCAAAATGCCCGCCCTTCTACAAGGTTTCTTGAGGATGGTTCCTACCTGCGTTTGAAAAATATAATGCTGAGCTATACTATACCTGATAAATCTTTACAGTCATTGACAAAAGGAGTGGTGAAAACTTTCAGGATCTATGTTTCAGCTCAAAACATACTTACATTCACAAAATATACCGGTTATGATCCGGAAGTAGGAAACAGAGCGCCGGGATCTTCATCATTAACGAATGGTATTGATTACGCTGTATATCCTCAGCCGAAAGCATACCAAATCGGCATCAATGCGAATTTTTAAATAAAGTAAAAATGTTTATAAAACCTGATATTATGAACCGAAATATTAAAATAGGAGCAAGTGTGATTATCATTGCCACCGCCGTTGTGGTAGCTTGTAACAAAAAGTTAAACGTTCTTGATAAAAACAATCCTACTACCGAAAGTTATTTTAAAACGGCTACAGAACTTCAAAATGGCCTCAACTCCATCTATTCAACGTTGCGTTCCGGTAACCTGGTTGGACGTGAATGGTTTTTCACCCACGATATGAGAGGTAGTGAAACTGCATCCGGCGGCGCCCAATTGGAAGCACCAAGGGCCGAACTCTTAAAACAACCATCTCCCTCACCTTCAAATGCAGTAATGACCAGCGTTTGGACAGGATGTTACCAGATGATCAACAGGGCCAACCTTGTTATTTCAAAAGCGCCGGATGTAACCGATGATATCGCATCCAGGGATATAACAGTCGGGGAAGCGAAATTTCTCAGAGCCTGGGCTTATTTTGAACTCGTTTCCCAATGGGGTGATGTACCACTTTATACCGATCCGGTTAGCTCCGCAACAGGATATAAGGCGAAATCTCCCGCTGCAGACATATACACTCAAATCATCAGTGATTTGACCGATGCTGCTTCAAAACTGCCCGACGTTCAGTCGCAACAAGGTCGTGCAACAAAAGGTGCCGCCAATGCTTTACTTGGTCGTGTTCAAATGCAAAATGGTGATTATGCTGCTGCAAAAACAGCTCTTTTGCAGGATTATGGCAAATACACTTTGGTGCCTTTTTTAAACAACTTCGATGGCGATGTGAAACTTGGAACTCAGGAGATTGCTACCGGTCATGAATTTAATTCCGAATCTGTATTTGAAGTCGCTTTTGTTGACAAAGGCGATGACAATTTTAACTGGGGCTACACCGGTGAAGGTGCTACTGCTGATGCAAGCATCATGCGCAGCCAGGAGTATGGAATTGTGTGGGGGAATGTCGTTCCTTCTGATCAGCTTCTAAATGAATTTGAGCCCAAGGATCCGAGATATAAGTATACCATCTATGAGTCGGGCGACAAGATTTTAACAATGGATGGAACGCAACCTGGAGTTGCGCTTACAGAGGATGGTATGAATGTGGCTCCGAGTAAAAGGAATGGTGTTACTAAAAAAAGAGTATTTCACAAATATTCGGTGTTGGATTGGACGGACGATGGATTTCATCCGGATGGGTTAAATATGCGGTTGATTCGCTATGCCGATGTACTGCTGATGCTCGCTGAGTGTGAAGCTGAAGTTGGAACACCGGCACAAGCGGCAAAATATATTAACGAGGTACGTTCAAGGCCTGGAGTGAATATGCCGCCTGTAACTTTAGTCTCAAAAAATGATGCAATAGGAGCTGTAATGCACGAGAGAGGGGTAGAACTCGGAGGCGAGGAAGTTAACAATATTGATATCCTGAGATGGCGAAAAAAAGGCTACTATCCGTCTATCAGACCTGATCCGAAACCCGGACAAGTTGATTTTTTCCCTATTCCTGCAAGCGAAACTTCAGCGAACCCTTTAATAAAGTAATAAAGCGAGGATAATAGAGAAGTAATTTATTGAAAAGGTGGTAACTATGCATTGTTGCTACCTTTTCCAAGTTAGCAAGTAGCTGTGGTAACTTTCCATTTTATTCACTTTTGCGCCCATGGGAATCCGAAAAGAATATTTTATTAAAACAAGCTTTATAGTACTACTTCTGAGTTTTGTGGTTTTTTCTTTTATCTCCTGCAAAAGAAAAGTACATCCTAACCAGGAAATGATAGACCTTTTAAGTAAGGCAGAGAAGAATTACGAAAATCGGGAAAATGTGTTTAGTCCCTCAACGGTAGTCAATTATTGCGATTCCATAATTGAAAGTTCAGCAGACGAAGAAATAAAAACAAAAGCACTTGATCAAAAGGCAAATGCACTGTTGCAACTTGGAGAAGAACAAAAAGCAATAGATATTTTTAGCGATTTGCTGGGAAGAACAAACGGAGATCTCGACCAAAGGCAATCTATTTTGAAAGACCTGGCCATAAGTTATCTACGATTAGGCGAAAGAATGAACTGCATTCACATGCACAACGCCGAATCTTGTATTTTTCCTATTTCCACGGCAGGGGTTCATCATTATAAAACTCCTTCAGAAAAGGCCATTGAAATTTATAAAGCATTATTGTTTGATAATCCCTCTGATCTTCAATCAAAATGGTTGCTGAATATAGCTTACATGACTATTGGCGGTTACCCCTCGCAGGTGCCGCCACAGTTTTTGCTGAAGGTAAAAAATGATGATAGTACGAATTTGGTAAAACCTTTCATAGATGTTGCTGCCAAGTTGGGACTCAACTATAAAGCCCAGGCAGGCGGAGCAATTGTCGACGATTTTAACAATGATGGATATCCTGATCTTGTTCTCAGCAGTTGGTCGCTTACCGAGCCAATGAAATACTACCGGAATAATGGCAACGGTACCTTTACAGATCTTTCTGATTCGTCGGGATTGGGATATCTGAGCGGAGGTCTAAACATGATGCAGACCGATTACAATAATGATGGCCTGAAAGATATCTTCGTATTAAGAGGCGGCTGGAAAGGCAAGTTTGGTAAAACCCCCAATTCTTTACTTAGAAACAACGGCGACGGAACATTTACTGATGTAACAAAAGCGGCTGGACTTCTCTCGTTTCATCCCACCCAAACTGCCACATGGGCTGATTTTAATAATGACGGATGGCTTGATGTTTTTATCGGCAATGAAACAACTCCAGGCGAGGAGCTTCATCCCTGCGAATTGTACATCAATAATAAAAACGGAACTTTTACCCAAATGGCTGGAAAAGCAGGCTGTGCCATTACTGAATTTGTAAAAGGAGTTACATCCGGTGATTATAATAATGACGGGCTCACAGATATTTTTATTTCCACTCTTAATGGCACGAAGATTTTATTGAAAAATGAATGCCGGAAGGATGGAACTATAAAATTTGAAGATGTAAGTAAGCAGGCAGGCTTAAGCAACAACAGGGCGAGGACTTTCCCAACGTGGTTTTGGGATTATGACAACGATGGCCGGTTAGATATTCTTGTCTGCGGATACGAATTCACCGGATCACTTGCAGCTTATGCAGCGGCAGAAGCAACCGGGGCAGCAGTAAATAATGCAGGAAAGGTTTTTTTATTCAGGAACAAACATGATGGCACCTTCGAAGATGTATCTGCTAAAGTTGGCCTGAATAAAATAGCGTTTGCGATGGGTTCTAATTTCGGCGATGTTGATAATGACGGTTACCTGGATTTTTATCTTGGTACAGGTAATCCATCCTTCAAATCGGCTGTGCCCAATAAGTTGTTTAAAAACATGAATGGCAAAAGTTTCCTCGACATAACTACGTCTGCCCGCGTAGGAAATCTGCAAAAAGGCCATGAGGTTTCTTTTGCTGACTTTGATAACGATGGTAATGAAGATATTTACATCAAAATGGGGGGAGCGTATCCAGGTGATGCCTACGAAAATTCTCTCTATCTGAATCCCGGTCAAAACCATAATAACTGGGTAAATGTTCTATTAGAAGGAACTGTTTCAAACCGCGTCGCAATCGGGGCAAAAATTAAGGTTACTTTTAAAGAAAATAATATTGAGAGATCTGTTTACCGCGATGTGAATTCAGGTGGCAGTTTTGGTTCGAACCCGTTGTGCCAGCATGTTGGTATTGGAAAGGCAACATCTATTGAAAAAATAGAAATAACGTGGCCGGTAA